>Ga0082212_10004881_pt1 | contig 18517 bp, 11 predicted proteins | sample TergutNt197P3_FD_71548 | JGI IMG/M metagenome (GOLD analysis project Ga0082212, IMG submission 71548) | Neocapritermes taracua P3 segment gut microbial communities from Petit-Saut dam, French Guiana - Nt197 P3 | ecosystem: Host-associated > Arthropoda: Insects > Digestive system > Gut ...
CGGAATGGCAGAACTGATGCTGCGGGAAGATCTTTCTGATGAAGCCCGAAGCTACGCACAGGATATAAGGCAGGCAAGTTCAAACCTTATTTCAATCATAAACGATATTCTTGACTTTTCCAAAATTGAATCGGGCAGGCTGGAAATTATTTCCGTAAAATACCTGCTTTCATCGCTTATTAACGATACGGTAAACATTATCCGCATGCGGCTGGGAGAAAAACCCATTCGTTTCTATACCAACATCGACGGGAGCATTCCCAACGGCCTAATCGGGGACGAAGTACGGCTGCGGCAGATTCTTTTAAACCTCCTTGCCAATGCGGTTAAGTATTCAGAAAAAGGCCACATCGGTTTATGCATAACAGCAGAAAAAAAAGAAACCCTGCCGGATTCGCAGATCTGGCTTAAATTTACGGTAACCGATACAGGCAAAGGAATTAAGCCGGAGGATCGGGAAAAGCTCTTTGAAGAATATGTCCGGGTGGACACAAAAAAGAACCGTAATGTCGAAGGGACAGGGCTGGGGCTGGCAATTACCAAACGGCTCTGCACCGCCATGGGAGGGGAACTAAGCGTAGAAAGCGAATACGAAAAAGGCAGCGCATTTTCGGTTACCATCCCCCAGGGCATCGATTCAAATGAACCTTTTGCAGCCGTAGAGGAACCGGAACAAAAGAAGGTGTTAATCTATGAAGGCAGGGCTGTCTATGCCAAATCAGTCTCGTGGTCGCTTGAAAACATGAATGTCCCCCATCTTACAGTATCAAACCTGGATGATTTTATCGAAGCCATGTTCAGGGAAGAATGGTTTTATGTATTTTCCAGTTACGGCCTCTATGGGCGGATTCGAACCGTCATGGACAGGGACGAATCTTTTTTCCCCGGCGGGAAAAAGCCACCGCTGGCACTGATGGTAGAATGGGGAAACGAAGTACATATCCCCAATGTGCATTTTGTGTCTTTGCCGGTTCAGTCCCTGTCCATCGCACATATGCTGAATGGCAAGCCTGACTGGCTGAAACAATTTAAAAATTCCGGAACCCGCAGTTCAGTCCGGTTTATTATTCCCGAGGCACGCCTGTTGGTAGTGGACGATATGCATACCAATTTAAAAGTAGCTGCGGGCCTCCTTGCGCCCTACCAGGCAATGGTTAACACCTGTTTATCCGGCATAGAAGCCGTAGAAATGATTAAGTGGTGGAAGTATGATATTATATTCATGGATCACATGATGCCCGAAATGGACGGCGTTGAAGCAACTTTGGCCATCCGGGCATGGGAAAAGGAACAGGCACCTGAAGATACGCAGCAGCCCGGAATTCCCATAGTTGCATTAACAGCCAACGCCGTTTCCGGGATGAAAGAAATGTTCATTGAAAAAGGTTTCAGCGACTTTCTTGACAAACCCATTGATATTATTAAGCTTGATAATATCCTAGACCGTTGGATACCGAAAGAAAAAAGGAAATCAAAAATGGAAGATAACCATTCAGACTCCGGCCCTGAAATTACAGCCCCTGACAGCCAGGTTGAATTCCCCGCTATTTCCGGCGTAGATGTACAGCGCGGCATTGCCATGACAGGCGGGACAATCGCAGCCTACCGCAAAGTGCTGTCCATGTTTTGCAAGGATGTAAAGGAACGCCTGCAATTGTTAAAATTTATTCTTTTTGAAAGCATAAGCAAAAGCAAAATCCCCGAAAAACACCTTCCATCGTTAATAACCCAGGCACATGCCCTTAAAAGCGCTTCCGCATCCCTGGGGGCGCAGGAAATATCGGCGGAAGCAGGGCAGCTGGAAAATGCAGGAAAAACCGCAGACCTGAATTACATCTGGGAAAACCTGAACGGTTTTATTGAACATTTAACGGAGTTACTGGAAAATATCAACGCCGCACAGGAACTTCTGCCCAAAGAACAAAGACAAACATCCGATGGATCGGAACCGCCTGAATCAAATGTATCAGCACACATCCCGCTCTTCCGTGAACTTGCCCAGGCGCTGAAATCCCAAAATGTCTCGGACATAGACCGCCATATAAACGAGCTTAATGAAAAACCGCTTGATTCAAAAACCAAGGAAATCATGGAACAAATTTCCGACCAGGTGCTTATGGCCGAATTCGAAAGCGCCGAAAAAACCATCAACACATTGGTTAATGAAAACAGCTAAAGGGAGAGAATATGGAAAATGCAAAAAAACTGATTATCCTGGTAGACGATAACCCGGCAAACTTGCGAATTGGCAAAAATGTTTTGTCGGAAAAATATACTGTTGCTACCGCCCCTTCGGCGGCAAAGCTTTTTAAACTTCTGGACAATAACCACCCGGCCATAATACTTCTGGATGTTGATATGCCGGAGATGGACGGCTACGGTGCATTGGAAATATTAAAATCAAAAAAGGAAACCAAAGACATCCCTGTAGTATTCCTTACCGGAATGACAGATTCCCTGAACGAAGAAAAAGGCCGCGCCATGGGAGCCGTAGACTATATGCCAAAACCATTTGATCCCCCAAAGCTATTAGCCTGCATCGAAAAATATTCGTAATTTATGTGGTTTTTTTGAAAAAAAAGTGCTTTTTTTGCAAAATATACTTGACAGTCGTAGTAATACGATATATAATTATATATGACAAACAAAATACTATGATTTACAAGGAGAATAACATGAAAAAAACTACCCGCTTAATGGTAGCAATAATAGCCGGGATTGCCGTTATCTGCCTGCCCTGCGCCTGTACCCTAAAAAAGGGAAATGGCGTTATGACAAGCCTGGAAAAACAGGTTTCGCCCTTCGACAGCATACAAATAAACGGGTATGCCGCCGTGAATTTTTACAAAAGCCAGGAATACCGCGCAATAGTAACCGTTGATTCCAACCTTACCGACCGAATCGAGGTATATACGGAAGGCAATGTGTTAAAAATCGGCGTAAAACAGGGGAGGCATTGTGCATTTACACAATATTCAGTTGATGTATACTGCCCAAGCATTGCAGACCTTTCCATATCCGGCGCCGCCCGGATAAAGCTTCGCGGAAACTGCAGCGATGCGGATATTTCCATTTCCGGCGCAGGGGATTTTTCAGGGAACGAATTTAAAACAAACAATGCCGGCGTCCGTATCAGCGGTTCTGCGGCAATAGACATTTGGGTTTTGGATTACTTAAATGCAAGCATAACCGGTACCGGCAGGGTACGTTACCGCGGCGATCCAAAAATTGATTACAGCGTTTCCGGTTTGGGACACCTTGAAAGGAGCTAAAACCATGTCAGAAGAAACGCCGAAACTGTCTTCGGATCTGCTCCGCGGCCACACAGACACAATCGTGCTGGGTATCCTGCACCGGGGGGATGCCTACGGTTTTGAAATCTACAACACAATTCTGGAAAGGACAGAAGAACGGTACGAGTTAAAGGAAACGACGCTCTATTCCAGTTATAAGCGGCTGGAAAGCGAAGGCTGCATTACCTCCTATTGGGGTGATGAAACCCAGGGGGCGCGGCGGCGTTATTACCGCCTGACAGACAAGGGCAGGGAGTTATACAGCCAAAACATAAAAGACTGGGAATTTACCCGGAACATTCTGGATAATCTGCTGATGACCGGAATAAGGAGTTAATATGAATGCACAGGATTATGTAAAATCACTTTTTAAGGATTTTGAAGAAACAGCACAGTTGAATGATTTTATGGAAGAAATCCAGAGTAATTTGGAAGAACGGACGGCAAGCTTAATAAAAAAAGGCCTTTCGGAAGCAGAAGCCTTTACAAAAGCGTCGGCGGAACTGGGGGACATCGGCGTCCTTGCAGACGAGATGAGCCTGAAACGCAGGCAGGAAGTATACAAGGATGCATACCTTGGCATACAACGGTATATGAAACCCCGGCGGGTTGCAGGCTATGTTGTTTTTGGGACAATATTGGGATTCGGGATTATTGTAACCCTCATTTCGTTTATCAGCGTAAATAAAGTCTTTCCCGCCATGATCCTGACATCTACCCTGGGAACATTCATGCCTTTCTTTATTACTTCCGTTACGGGATTTACTTTTTTGGGTTTAACGCAGGAAAGCGCCGCATATTATCCCATGAGCAAAAAACGGGCGGTATGGTATTCAGTGGCGGCTTTTCTGATTGCTTTTGGAATTATCCTTTTTCCCCTGAGTTATTTTGCTGTTTCAGAGGCCACCAGCATATTTAATTTTAGCCTGTCCGAATGGGGGCTTGTATCTGCCCTTGGCGTGCTTATACCCTTTTTAATCCCCGGCATCGGCCTTCTGGTATTCCTTTGCCTTACCGAAAAAAGCAGGCTTAAACCATGGGCTGCAACTCATTACAGTGATATGTACATAAATCCGGAATTGTGGCAGGATCCCGCCATGGCCGCCAGGTTTGGGATGTTTTCCGGGGCGCTTTGGGTTTTTGCCATTGGCATTTTTATCGCCCTTGGCTTTGCAATTAGCTTTAAGTATTCATGGCTCATTTTTATTTTTGCCGTAGCCATTCAGCTTCTGATACAGGCGCTGCTTTTTAAGCCAAAGGAGCACGCTGCAAAGGAGAAAAATTCATAAAAGCAAAGCTTGTTTACATGGGCTTATAACCGCTATACTTACAACAACGTTTATGGAGTTTAGTGAACTACAACTGCATCCGGATCTGCAGCGGGGAATTTCCGATATGGGATATGTCAGCTGTATGCCGGTGCAGGAACAGGTCTTTGGCTGTGCATTCGGCGGCCAGGATCTGTATGTGCAATCCCAGACCGGGACAGGAAAAACAGCCGCTTTTTTGGTAGTGATTTTTCAGCGCCTCCTGACAGAATCCATGCTGAGGGGAAAGAAGGCGATTATCATGGTGCCAACCAGGGAGCTGGCTGTCCAGGTAGAAGAAGAAGCAAAAGGCCTTGGAAAGTATCTTCCTTTTAAGTCGGGAAGTTTTTACGGCGGCGTCGGATATTCCCAGCAGCATCAGCTTCTAAAAGACAATGTAAGCATCCTTGTCGGAACTCCCGGGCGCGTGCTGGATCTGAATAAATCCGGCCGCATGAACCTGATGGATATTGCATTCCTTGTACTGGACGAAGCCGACAGAATGTTCGACATGGGCTTTTACCCCGACCTCCGCAAACTGATACGGGTTGTCCCTCCGGCAGGGCGGAGGCAGACCATGCTCTTTAGCGCAACGTTGAACGCCTGGGTAAAAAACCTTGCCTGGGAATATACCAAGAACCCAAAAGAAATAGAAATTGAACCGGAAACGGTAACCGTGGACGAAGTGGAACAGGCCCTGTACCACGTTCACAGCGAAGACAAGATGAAACTCCTTTTGGGGATAATGAAAAAAGAACAGCCGGAAAGCGCCATTATTTTCTGCAATACCAAACGCTATACAGAAATTGTCGCCAAACGGCTGCGCATTAATGGCATTGAATGTGAATTTATCATCGGCGACCTGCCGCAGCTAAAACGCCTTAAGATTATTGACGACATAAAATCGGGCAGCACCCGTTTCCTGGTAGCAACCGATGTTGCAGCGCGCGGGCTGGACATAGAAGGCCTTTCCCTGGTAATTAATTATGATTTGCCCGTTGAGTCGGAAAATTATGTCCACCGTATCGGCAGGACAGCGCGTGCCGGCAAAACAGGCAAGGCACTTGCCCTGGCAAGCGAACAGGATGTGTACGAACTGCCGGACATCGAAAAATACATTGGCAAAAAAATCCCGTCCCTTATTGCCGACGAATCCCTTTTCGGCGAAGACAAAAGCGAAGGCGTTCACATACGGACAGATTTTTACGACGACAGGGGCGGTGGCAGAAATGCAGGCGGCGGCAGGAGTGGCGGCGAAAAAAATTCTCGCAGCGGCAGAAATGCCCGCAGCGGCGGCAGCAGATCCGACCACAGCAAACCGGCGCACGGCGCAGCAAAGCGCGATGCCCAGGGCAGAAACAAATCGGGCAATACAGACAAACGGAGCAACTTAGGAAATACAGGACGGGGCAAATCCGGAAAACAACAAAATCCGGCGGAACCTGCCGGGCAGTCAAAAACAACGACCGCCGCGGAAAAACGCGGGAGTACGCCCAGCCTGGCGGCAATGTCCTTTGAAGAACGCATGTCTTACTACAAAAAAAAGTACAGCGGGGACAGCCGGAAAAAACCAGGTAAAATAAAACCAGGTGATAGTATGCAGGATGCCCGCAAAGAAGATACGCCGACAGAAACATCCAGGCCAAAAAAAAGCCTGGCCGGGTTTTTTAAAAATGTATTTGGCGGTTCACAGAACCGTAAAGACACAGAGTAAAAGTTTTACGGTTATAAATATTTTCGCAGCTTTTCCAATACTTTGGATAAATCAATTGGTTTTCCAATATGGTCGTCCATACCTGCAGAAAGGCACATTTTTATATCTTCCTTAAATACATTCGCAGTCATTGCAATTATCGGAACGCCTTTTGGGCGTTCCGATAATTGCGGAGTTTGCTTCGCAAACTCCAGCACATTTTCTGTTACACTCTTTTTTTCAAAATCTCGAATGGATTTTGTCGCTTCAAGCCCGTCCATAACCGGCATCTGAACGTCCATAAATATCAAATCATATTTATTAATATCTGCCATTACCATATCAAGCGCTTCTTTTCCGTTCCCCGCCGTGTCAAGGATCAACCCTGTGCCCTCAAGCATAGACGTAAGTATTTCCCGGTTAATTTCTATGTCCTCAACAAGCAGCAGCTTTTTTCCCTTATAATCGTTGTAAATGTCTTCTATGGAAATTCCGTCTGCATTTTTTCCTGGCAACTGGGGTGTTTTATTGATATCACGCTGTAATTTTACGGTAAAAATAAACCGCGCCCCTTTGCCGCTTTCGGATTCTACCCAAATATTTCCGTCCATAAGTTCAATAATGAGTTTAGAAATAACAAGGCCAAGCCCTGTTCCGCCAAACTTTCGTGTTGTATCGCTCTCCGCCTGTTCAAATGCCAGGAATATTTTTTCCTGCTGCGCCGGTGTCATGCCGATCCCGCTGTCTGCCACTTCAAAGCGCAGCTCGCACACTCCGCTTTCTTCGCCAAGCAAGGACACGCCCAGGCTGATAGTCCCTTCCTTCGGCGTAAATTTAACCGCGTTTGACAATAAATTCGTTAAAACCTGAGTCAGCCTCAGATCATCGCCAATAAAGAAGGGCTGGATTGCATCATCCATATTCATGGAAAAATGAATTTGCTTTTCTTCCATTCCAAAATGAACCAGGAAGGCTGCATTGTGCAGCGAAGAATTTAAATCAAAAGATATGGGGGACAGCTCCAGCTTGTTTGCTTCGATTTTTGACATATCAAGCACATCGTTTATTATGCCAAGCAGATGCCGTGAAGCATTCTCGATTTTTTTCAGCGCATCAGTTTTTTTCTCCGTGTCCTCTGCATTTCTTCCAATGGCAGCCATCCCGATAATTGCATTCATGGGCGTCCGCATCTCGTGGCTCATCGATGCCAGATAAATACTCTTTGCGCCGCTGGCCTGATCCGCCAGCTCTTTCGCTTTGGTCAATTCGGTTATGTCAACGGAATGCTGCAGATGAGCCGTTTTGCCTCCCGGCCATTGTATGTAACAATCCGTATTGCGGTAGACACATTTTGTTAACGTGCTGTTTTCGACCCATACAACAACTTTTTCGGGGTCTTTGTCCAGCTCGTGGCAGGGGCAGAAATCACATCGATCGTCCATTCCTTCCTGCAGGACTTTATAGCACAACTTTCCAACACATTCCCCTTCGATATTATAGTGTTTCTTCATCAGATCGTTTATAAAAAGTATTTCTCCGGTTTGGGGAACCGTAACATAGATCATTGCATCCAGGCCGTTTAAAATGTTTTCCAAAATACTGATTGTTTGCCTGGATGTATCTGCTTCGCCGGCTTTTTTTAAAGAAACTTCATCCGACCTGTTCTTTGCGGCGATAAGGCGGACAAGAATTGCACTTACTATTAACGTTAATACCGCGCCGAGTGCAATAATGATCTGGGCAATACGCCTGACAGTAAAAAAATATTGTTTTGCATAAGTAAGGATAGCCATATACCAGCCGTTTTCCAGCCGCCGGATAAAAAGAATGGAAGGATCGCCTTTGTAATCTTTTGTTATACGTTCGGAAATATCCCCCCTCTGCAATAAATCTTTTTCTATGTCAGGGCCGTCGTTCATGTCGCGCAACGTCCTTCCAACATACTCCGGATTGGGATGGGCAAGCACGTTAAACTGACTATCCAATAACAGACCATAACCGCCGTCGGTTACATAGGTGTCGACGACATATCCTTTTATCCTCTCAAGGGTCATGTCCAGGCAAACAATGCCAAGCGGGTTCCCCTGGTTGTCAAAAATGCGGCGGGAAAATGTCAGGACATCTACGCTCAGACCCCTGCTAAAATAGGGATCGGTAACGCCCACTGCCCCTTTTGCCTCTGCTGCAGCCTTATACCAGGGCCGCTCCCTGGCATCAAAGCCCTCCGGCGGTATCCAGCCCCTGCCGGAACAAAACTGCCCGTCAAACACATCAAAAAAACCATACACATTTGCGGCAAAAGACATGAGTCTGCCGTCTACAGTAATATATTCGGTGATACCTTTTAAATATTTTTCTACTGCATCATAACTTTCGCCCTGAAGGATCATAATGCGGACTGTCTCCGCAATGCTGCCCAAAAATGATTCCGGCTCCAGAAGATCAGCGGCAATTTTGGTTTGTGTTGCGGAGATTGCGGTGTCCACATCGTGGAGCATGTGCCGGTGTTCAATGTCGCTCATAAAGCGGTAACTTAAAAACACCATCAGGGCAAATGCCAGCGCTACAACCAGCACTTGAGCGTATAACAGGCTTGATGACTGCGATTTTGTGTTTTTTAAAAAACGCCTTATGGGCATTCTGTAATTATGTAATAATTTGATTCATCATTCAACCTTAAATCGCGACACTTCCTTGATAAGGGTACTTATCCCTTCGCGGTTTTTCACGCTTATTTCGTTAACATGATGCACCGCAATGTTAATCTGATCTGCGCCCGTGGACATCTCGTTCATGCCGGAAGTGATTTCCTGCGTGGCCCTTTCCAGGTTTTGGCTTTCCTGTATTACTTCTTTCGAGCCCTCAAGCATCTCCTGGGAGCTGCTGCGTACCTGCCGGGTTATATTGTTTACTTCGCTGACTCCGTCCAGGATTTGCTTACTTCCTATCCCCTGTTCTTCCATAGCACGGCGTATGTTGTCTTCCTGCTCAGACACGACCCTAACGCTCGAGTCTATTGCCTCGAATTTTTTCAATACGTTTTCTGTCGAGCCGGTTATCTTGTCTATGGACCCTTTTATCTTCTTTAGCACCGAGCCAATGGTCTTGGACTGTTCACTGGAACTTTCCGCGAGCTTGCGTATTTCGTCGGCTACTACGGCAAAACCCTTGCCCGCTTCCCCGGCATGGGCCGCTTCGATCGCTGCGTTCATCGAAAGCAGGTTTGTCTGGCTGGCGATATTTTCCATTACCGAGTTAATCTCCAGAAGCCCTTCGGACTCGCGGGCAATTTCCTGTATGTCGGTGGAAACTTCTTCCAGCCCGGTGCGGCCCACTTCGGAGGCTTCTTTCAGGTTTTTAACGTTTTGGGCGTTATTGACAAGCGTACCGGTAACTGAATTGGTATTTGCCACCATTTCTTCTATAGCGGATGAAGCCTGGGATACATTATCGGCCTGGTTTTCTACCAGTACATCCAGTTTATTAATGTTGGTTACAACCTGCTCCATGGTCGCATGTGTTTCGCTGACGCTGGCGCTCTGGTTCAGGACCCGCCCCTTGATACTCTGGATATTGGCGGTAATCTCGTTTACCGCAGAGGCGGTTTCTTCCATGTTGCTTGCAAGATCATTGCCGATGTCGGATAATTTACCCGCCTCTTTTTTTATGGCAAAGACCAGGTTCTTTATTTTTTCCAGGGTAAGGTTAAAGTAACGTGAAAGGTCGCCAATCTCATCCTTTGAATTGGCAATTATCTGCTTGGTTAAATCCCCTTCTCCCTCAGAAATATCCTTTAGGGTATCCGCCACCTTGGCGACAGGTTTTATAACAGAGGCAAGGACAAAAAACAGTATTACCGCCGTAGCCAGAATCGCAATCGACGCTATAAATAAGGTATGTCTTTTTAACTTATTAACTTCCGCCATAATTAACGATTCCGTTGTCGCAACCATTACAGACCATTTGTTGTCGGAGTTGCCTATGGAGATAGGCCGCAGGGCAAATTCAAGGTTTGTCCCAAGAGCAGGGGAATATTCACTTGCCTCAAAATTCTCTCCGTCACGAACGGCATTGCTGGCTTCCTGCATACGGTCGCCGTATATCGTATCTACCTCGGTCAACATTTTTCCGACCCTGTCAACAATTGAGTGCCCCATTATAAAACCGTTTCCGGAATAAATAACCATTGCGGCTATATCATGGGATTCCTGCATAATCCGTTCTACGACTGTTTGGCATACGGCAACATTCAAAAGAAGGCCCACCGCCCCTACTACTTCGTCGTTACGGCGGTTTACTATCGGAACCTGCATGATGATCGCCAGTGCGTCCTGCCCCTGTATGGTCCTTTGAACCGGGTGATCCACACGGTCAATTCGCGCCAGGGGGCCGTTCAGGCGGTTCATGGTATTTTCTACGTCGGTACTTGCCCTGCCAAACATCTCCCCGCTTTCCTTGGTATAGGTCATGGCGTACTGCCCGGTCGCCGTGGAGCCGGTGCGGCCAATGTACTGGCTGTCCATTCCGTCTACGGCATTGGGTTTCCATATCGTATAAATGACAACGAGAGCAGGTTCTGCAATCAACACGCCCTCCAGCATTGCATCAAAGCTGTCGCGCCTTGTTTCAGCCGGTACGCTTTCAAAATCCGCCATAACATTCGAAAGGGTTCGCAGAACCCTCATATAGCCCTCTTCGCGGCCAGCCCAGAATTCCGCCTGATGGTCAGCTTTTCGGTACAGGCTTTCCAGACTCAGCTCTCGTGTACTGTTGGAAGACTCGTTTAGCAGCAACAGGGCTATCCCCGCTACTACAACTGACATAATACCGATCACCAAAAGGCTCAATTTGAATTTGAGTTTCATGTGCTGCTCCTTGGGCAAAAAAGGGAATACTATTGGTAATAATATACTAAATTTGTAATAAAATGTCCAATAAAAGCCTTGACCATGATCCAATCTCACTTTACCATTTCCATGTCATGATAACTGTTACCAACCTTGGCCTTGTTTTTGGGGAACGGATCCTTTTTAAGGAAGTAAATTTAAAATTTACCCCCGGCAATTGTTACGGGATTATCGGCGCAAACGGCGCAGGTAAATCAACCTTCCTTAAAATCCTATCGGGCGAAGCGGAATATGACAAAGGTGAAATTTCCGTTTCCAAAGGGCAGCGCCTTGCCGTTCTTAGCCAGGATCACTTTGCATTTGACGCATACCCTGCACTGGAAACGGTAATTATGGGGTATCCCAGGCTATACCAAATCCAAAAAGAGCGGGAAGCAATTTATGCAAAGGAAGATTTTACCGAAGAAGACGGCATGAGGGCCAGCGAACTGGAAGCAGATTTTGCCGAACTTGGAGGATGGGAAGCGGAAGCGCAGGCAGGGCAGCTTTTGTCCGGCCTGGGGCTTGACGAAGAAGACCACGGCAAAATAATGTCGGCTTTGGATGAATCAAAAAAAGTCAGGGTGCTTCTTGCCCAGGCGCTTTTTGGCAGCCCGGATATCCTGCTCCTCGACGAGCCGACCAACGGCCTTGACCTGGAATCGATTGCCTGGCTGGAAGATTTTTTAATTGATTTCCCGAATATTGTTATCGTTGTTTCCCACGACAGGCATTTTCTTAATGCAGTGTGTACCCACATTTGCGACATTGACTTTGGCAAAATTACACAGTACAGCGGCAACTACGATTTCTGGTACCAGATGAGCCAGATGCTGCAAAAACAGGCCAGGGATCAGCAGAAGCGCAACGAAGAAAAAGCAAAAGAGCTGCGCGAATTTATTCAGCGTTTTGCCAGCAATGTTGCAAAAAGCAGGCAGGCAACAAGCCGTAAAAAAGTGCTGGAAAAACTCGACCTGGACAACATAACCGTTACAAGCCGGAAATTTCCCTTTGTTGGTTTTAAACAAAACAGGGAAATCGGCAACAATGTGCTGCGCTTTGAAAAACTATCCGACTCCGCATCGGGACTTTGTGATTTTTCGTTTACCGTAAACAAGGGAGATAAAATTGCCTTTGTCGGAATGGAACATCAGGCAAAGACCGCCCTGTTCGAGGCAGCCGCTGCGGAACCCTCCCTGCCCGGCGTGTACTGGGGCCAGACGGCAAGCTTTTCATATTTTCCCAAAGAAAACTCTGCTTTCTTTGCATCGAATATGTCGATAACCGATTGGTTAAAACAATATTCCCCCGACGAAGACGAAACCTATGTGCGCGGCTTTTTGGGACGGATGCTTTTTTCCGGGGACGAAGCGTTAAAGCCGGTAAATGTCCTTTCCGGCGGCGAACGGGTCCGCTGCCTTCTGGCAAAGATGATGCTGTCCGGCGCAAATGTTTTGATCCTTGATGAGCCAACAAACCACCTGGACCTTGAGGCGATTACCGCACTTAACAACGGCCTTATCGCCTTCCCCGGCGTACTGCTGTTTAATTCGCACGATCACGAATTTATCAGCTCCATCGCAAACCGCATTGTAGAGATACTTCCGCCTGCCGCGCCCGGCGCCACCACAGAAGTTATTGATCGCACCATGAGTTTTGACGACTACCTTAATGACGAAAATGTAAAAGCGCTCCGTGCCGCCTCGTATCACCATGCAGAACGGTTAAGGATATAGGGAAGATTGACAAAATTTTATGTATCGGTTATTATTTAGTAAATTTTGAAAAAAATAAAAATTCTTTTGTTATTTATTATTCTCATATATTCCGCCAATTCGTGTGATCTGGATTCGGAAAAAGATGAAGAAATAATGATACATAATCAAACAGCTGAAACTGTTATCATTTATTATAATACAAAAAGCATTTTAACAGCCATTTATTCTGACGAAACAATGTTTGTTTTTGTATCGACAAATATTGAATATCGTGCAGAAGGAAGGGATTCAAAAAAGGATTATGGCAGTAAAATATTTTCAAAAGTTCCTTCCAGCTGGAATGTACAACAAACATGGGTAATTCGAGATGAATAATAATTAGGCATACAACCTTCCCGATAGTATTCTTACTTTATCGCTTCTATTGCAGCTTTAAGTGCCGCTTCCAGCATTTCCGCAGGCGGTTCCTTGATATGGCCGGATTTTTTCATCTCTTCCACAAGGGCGCGGGCTGCGGCTATGTCGGCTTTAGCGCGTTCATATATTTCGTCCCAGGAAAAACTGATCCGTGCAACACCTTCCTTAATTGCCTGCTCCGCCACATCGGCAGCCTCTACGGCAAAAACTTCTGCCTCTTCCATGGTCGCAATGATGTTGTCCGGGCTAATCCCGCGTTTTTCGGAAAAATCCGCAATGGAATGGGCACAGCGTATCGCCATCCCGTCGGTAATTTTCCTGGCCCTTACCAAAAGCGCACCTTTAAGGATGCCGGGAAAACACACCGAATTGTTTACCTGGTTGGGAAAATCGCCCCGCCCTGTTGCAACAATATACGCCCCTTCTTCTTTTGCCGCATAGGGCCAGATTTCCGGCACCGGGTTGGCGCAGGCAAACACAATGGATTTTTCTGCCATGGAGCGAACCCATTCCCGTTTTACCGTATCCGGCCCCGGGGCAGAAAGGGCAATGAGGACATCGGCGTCCTTTATTGCTTCTTCCATAGAAAGTATTTTGTCGGGATTGGTTTTTTCGCACAGTTCCCATTTGCGGTAATTGCGTTTATCGTTTTTAATATCATCCCTTCCCAGGTGAAGGCTGCCTTTCGTATCAAAGATGATCATCTTTGCACCGTCGCCGCCGTCGCTCAGGATTAACCGTGCTATGGTGGTGTTGGAAGCACCTGCGCCAAGAAGAACGATTTTTACCTCGCTTATCTTTTTTTCCACAAGTTTAAGCGCATTAATCAATCCTGCCAAAGTAACGCAGGCAGTTCCTTGGGCATCATCATGCCAAACGGGAATGTCGCAGGCTTCACGCAGTTCATCCAGTACCTTAAAACAATTCGGCTGGCTGATGTCTTCGAGATTTATTGCACCAAAACTATGCTGAACCATTTTAACAAAGTCAATCAGTTTATCAGGACTGTTTATTCCATCAGGGCCTTTAGAATCCACACAAAGTGCAACGGCATCCACCCCGCCAAGGTACTTCATGATCATCGCCTTGCCTTCCATAACCCCCAGCCCGCCGGGAGGGGTACAATCACCGTCGCCAAGAACCCTTGTTGAATCGGAAACCACCGCTACAAGATTCCCCCGGTTGGACAGGGCAAAAGAAGCGTCGTTATTATCACGTATCGTTGTGGAAATTTTTGATACGCCTGGTGTATACCACACATTAAACCAATTAAGTCCATACAAGCCGCACTTGGGTATTGTCTGCATCTTTCCGCCGTAAAAACGGTGGGCTTCCGCGGCAAGGTTTTTAAAAAACAATGTCTTGGCCTGTGCTTTTTGATCCTCGGAAAATTCTGCAGGAAAAAGCTGGTCGAGGTTTTTAAGTGCAGGATCAACCATCATAACTATACTATAATGCTTAGCTTCCCAAATGTCGATGACCGGCAGCTCTAAGTAACGTAGGAAACAGCGTGATTAACGCAGGGATTAATGTGATTGCGCAAAGGGCGGATATCGCAACCCCCATGGCACTTACAAGGGAAAGGGTTTTAACCACCAATGCGGCATTGCTTTTTATAAAGAGAAATGGAATGGCCGCAATAACAGTTGTAAGCGTTGTTGCACAGAGCGCCGGAAGCCGGCGGCGGAAAATGCAGTAGTACGATGTTACAGTCTGGTTTGCATTTTCCAGGGCATCTGCAATAAGCGCCGCCGCATTTATTGCCAAACCCAAGACTGCAACAAAAGCCGCCGCCGAAACGGTATTAAGGGAATAGTTTTGCAGAACCATATAAAGCGCAGGCACAGCAAGAGAGGGCGGCGCTACGGCAAGCAAAGCAAGGGGAAAGCTAAACGATTCCTTAAGTGCGGCAATCACCATGTAACAGAAAAGCAGGGCGACAATAAAAAGCTGCGCCTGCCTGCCTGTCCCTTCGGCGGATTTAATGGCCTGCGGATCAAACTCAATACTGTAGCCGGGCGGCAATTCCAGATCGGCAAGCGTCGACATTACCCTGTCCCTTACCCTCCGTGGATCCATAACTTTAGTCCGGATGGAAAACGATGCGCTCCTCCTTCGATCTTCCCGTTGAATGGATCCGGCCTCCCTGGTATATTCGCCAGTTACCAGTGCAGAAAGTTCAAGTGGCGAAGAGCTTCCTTTAACAAGTATGTCCAGCACTTCTTCCCTGCTTTTGGGACCCTTCCCTCCACGAATCCGCACATCAGTTTCCCCGTTGCTGCCAATACGTTTATATGCCACAGGCCCGTGAACACCGCGCCGTACCGTCTGGCCAATACTGCCGAAGGAAAGCGCATTGAGGGCTATCCGTTCCCGGTCTGCCGTTACAATAATCCGCGGGCTTCCTTCTTTAAAATTCAAAACCGTTTCGGAAACAAGCTCCAGTGCCGAACAGCGCCGGGCAGCTTCGCCTGCCAGCTCTCGGCATAGGGCATCTTCATCACCGGCAATTCTAAGGCGCCAGTTCCTTTCGTTTGGAGACGATTCCATAATGTACACAAACCCGCCGGAAACAGGGACATCCCGCATTAATGTTCGCACGGTATTGTTATCGATCAACTGCGGATCAAAACCAACAAGGGCCGAGCCCGTCCCTGTCCTTGCTGCCGTTTGAACGTTTATTATCCCGGGATATTTTTTTAACTCGTTGCCGTATAAGGCCAGGCTCCTGTCGGTTTCTTCTATGTGTAGGCCGCCGTCAAATTCAATTTGAGCATAGACGGAATCCTCGGAACTTTCTTCCATTACATCCGCTCCATTTAAACATAGTGCAGCAATGCCCAGAATGCTTAACACAAGCCAGCAGTACACAACCATGCGCGGTTTCCCCAGTATCAGCCGAACCAGCATTGCCAGCTTTCTGCGATAACAGCGGAGGAGGGGAGAAATTGCAGAAACCAAGATTGTTTTAATACGAATGCATATTAAAACCGCCGTTCTCCCCACAATGCCGGGTTTAATGCGATCACATATTAAAACCGCCATACTCTTTACATTGCCGGATTTAATGCGATCACATATTAAAACCGCCGCCGCCTCTTTCGTCGTTTTTGTTTTATCCGAACAGCCCCACAAAAAGAGGGGCGGCAGCAGCGTCAGGGCTAAAACCATCGTAACAATATTTACCGAAGTAATTGCCCATGCCACAGAATTCATCCCCGATGTTTTCTGAGTCATTAGCGGCAAAAGTGCAATTACCGTTGTTATTGCGCCGGAAACAAGCGGGAAGCGCAGGGCTTTCATGGCGGACTTTCCCTGCTCCAGGGTTTTGCAGGAACGGAAATATTCCGCACTGAGTATGGCGGTGTCTATCGCAGCCCCCACCCCCGCGGAAAGCCCTGCAAGCACAAGTTTATCAAGAGAAAACCCGCAAAAAATAAGCAGGGCAGCAGTAAAAAAGACCGTTACGGGAACGGTAAGGGAAGAAATAAAAGCAAAATTCCGTTTGCCAAAACAAAGCAATGCGCAAATAATTGCTACCATGCAAGCGCCCAGCAAAGCCGCCCCAAGGGCGGAAGAACGGGCCTGCCGTTCAGCCTCCCCCCTGTCGGAAAGAATAGAAAACTCCAAATCGGGAAATTTTGCCAGCTCTTCTTTTATCTGCACAGAAAGTTTTCCCAGGTCTGCTTTTTCACTGCCCATAACGGCAATGATCGCCGTTTCTTTTCCGTCAAGCCTTGACCGGCTTTCGTAATTACGTTCCTGTTCAACAATTGTCGCAATGTCTTCCAGCGGTACATAATCCATTCCGCCGCCGGAATTCTCTGCGGGAATTAACACCCGGCTCAGGTTTTCATATCGGCCGTCTACCATAAGCGGTATTTCCAGATCAGCGCGTCCTTTGGCATCTCGATATGTTATTGTTCCGCCGGGGAGTAAAAGATCATTCTGTGCCAGTGCGGCGGCAATATCCGACGCGTCGATTTTCCGTGCGGCGGCTTCTTCACTTTTCAGGGTGATTACTATTTCCTTTACGCCTGAGCCGGATATTTCTACATGACCCGCACCGGGCAGCCCTTCGAGCGCCGGTTTAACGGCTTTTTCGAGCAGCGCTCCGGTATCTTTGGAAACAGCGTTTTTTCCTCTATTAACAAGAGCCGCAGTCCAAACAGGAATGCGTGAATCACCGGAAGAATTAATTTCCGGCCGCTGGGCGGCTCTGGGAAGCGACTCGTACACTTGCTGCGCCGCTTCACGGACAGCCTCGTAACGGCCGTGTTCCTTTCCTTCAAAATTGCACAGTACCCTGGTTCTGCCGTTTTCGCTGGAACTGTAGATACGCTTGAGGCCACGGATACCCGACAGGGCATCTTCCAGCGGAATGGCGGCAATCCGTTCCATCTCCGCCGCATCAACCCCGTAAAAACGCTGGGTTACCGTAAAACTTTCATCAATATTGCTTTGATTAATACTTAAATTGTCCGCGCCGCCTTTGCCCCAAACAGCAATGATATACAATGAGGCTGTACAAAGCATCAGGATTATACAAAGCGCCCTTCGCGGTTTATGTATCACGTTTTCCTGCTTTGCTTTTGTAAAAAGCTGATCAGTACGGGCGGCAGGGCAAACAATGTCAGCGTTGTGCAGGCGATGATCCCTCCCAGCATTGCAGCGGCCATGGATTGTTCTTTTGCGCCCAAAGGGCTAACCACCAAAGGAAACAAAGCTACCACTGTTGTTAAAGCAGTTGTAAGCACGGGCCGCACCCGTTCCAGTGCCGCCTGGCATACCGCCTCTGCAGCCGTTTTGCCGAGCTTGTATTTTTCTGCCGCCAATTCGTAGAGAACCATGCCGTTGTTTACCGACAAACCAAAAAGAACCATAAGGGCTAAAACCGACGACGAATCAAGGCCTGCGCCGGAAAGGAACAGCGCTGGCCCGGAGCCTGCCAAAGAAAAAGGTATCGCCAGAAATAATACAAGGGGCAGGGAGAGGGATTCAAATTCCGCTCCCATGGTAAGGTAAAGAAGAATTAAAACCAAAACAACGGTAACAAGCAGTGAATTTTTATACCGGGAAAAAGCCGATTCATCGGCCCTTGTAAATCCGTTTTCCCCTCCCCTTTTACAAAGCGAAGAAAAAACAGCGTCGGCATTTTTTCCTGCTGCCGAATGTGCTTCAAGATAAATCGTATCGCTCCTGT
>Ga0082212_10004882_pt1 | contig 18516 bp, 19 predicted proteins | sample TergutNt197P3_FD_71548 | JGI IMG/M metagenome (GOLD analysis project Ga0082212, IMG submission 71548) | Neocapritermes taracua P3 segment gut microbial communities from Petit-Saut dam, French Guiana - Nt197 P3 | ecosystem: Host-associated > Arthropoda: Insects > Digestive system > Gut ...
TCAACCCATCCAAAAACACTTGAGAGCATCAACCGTGGCATGGTTTATTTAAAAGTAAAAGAAGCGGTGACTGCTTTAAGGCAAAATCATAGCATCCATCTGCATCTTGACCTTATCGCCGGGCTGCCTTATGATAATTATGATACCTTTGCCAATTCTTTTAATGACGTTTATGCCTTAAATCCGGAAAAGCTGCAATTGGGGTTTCTAAAAGTATTGCCTGGCACGCCAATCCGGCAAGATGCAGAAGTCTTTGGGATCGTTTATGAAGATGCGCCGCCCTATCAGGTTTTGTATACCAACTGGCTTAGCTATGCTGAAAGGCAAAGGCTTAACCGGATTGAAGCAATGCTCAATATTTTCTATAATACGAACCAATTCATGAATACGATCGCTGTTTTGGAGCTGGCTTTTAAAACCCCATTTCAAATGTACGAAAAATTGGCAGATTTTTTTGTTGAAAAAGATTACTTTATAAAATCACCAGCTCGCGCATTTCGCTATCAAGCACTACTGGATTTTGCGGTTATTTATGATCCCAAGAATGAAAAATGTTATCGTGAACTTTTGACCCACGATATGTATTTGCGGGAAAAAACGAAAACGCGGCCGGAATTTGCCCGTGATTTATTACCTTTCCGTACAAAGATAAATGAGTTTTATGCACAGGAATCAAAAGAAAGACACTATTTACCGAAGTATGGAGCGGCTCTTAAAGGGCAGCTGATTCGCATGACGGCGATAGAAGTTTTTTATTATCAGGTTGATGCAGAAAAAGCGGAAGATAAGCTCCATCTCTATGACAAGCCCCGTTTTATACGTTATGATTATCAAAAAAGAGATGCTTTGACGAATAATGCACGAATATGTGAGATTCAAATTTGAAAGAAACTTTCAAACATATATCCAAGCTTTTTCCACCGCAAAAATCGGTTCAACTTGGGTTTTCGGAGGTTGCCATATGAAAAACAGAGTGAAAACCATCCTATCCCTTCTTGATTACCATTATGGCACCGATATCCCTTGCTTTCTAGACCATGAAAATGCCTGGCAGCTTTTAGTTGCTACCATCCTAAGTGCGCAGTGCACGGATGCTCGTGTGAATATTGTAACCAGCGATCTTTTCGCGCGATATAAGAGCATTCATGAATTGGCCGATGCCGATCTTTATGAGCTGGAAGATATCATTCACACCACGGGTTTTTTTCGCAATAAGGCAAAAAATATTATCGCATGTTGTCAAATGATCCGTGATGAATATAATGGGCAGGTGCCGGAAAAGGTTGAAGATTTGACGGCCTTGCCCGGTGTTGGGCGCAAAACGGCCAACGTTATTCGCGGCAATATCTATCATGACCCAAGTGTTGTTGTCGATACGCATGTCAAGCGGATTTCTAAGCGGCTTGGATTTACAGAAGCAAGTGATCCTGTAAAAATTGAACTTGATTTGATGAAGATTTTGCCGAAGGAGAATTGGATTCGATATAATACTCAAATTATTACGCTTGGGCGGGCGATTTGTAAAGCACCGGTTCCAAAATGCGAGATTTGCTTTTTATCAAAAGAATGTCAGTATTTTAAGAAGGTACGGAATCGGTAATTTCGCGAAGCCGCCGGATAATTCCTTTATTAAACGAAGAATCGAGACTTTCCGCAACAAAAATCAATTCCTCAATTTTTTCCGGTGTCCCCATATCCATATAAATTTTCGCCAGTGCCAAATAGGTGCCACTCACGTCAGTTTTTGTACGAATCGCGAACTCGAGAACACTACGAGCTTCTTCAATAAAGCCGGCCTTGATTAATTTCATCGCCCATTGCTGTAAAGTTCTCGCCAAGATGGTATAAGCTGAGTCATAACGCGACAAAATAGTAATGTTCGGTGCGCCATGCCGGAGCTTCAAATCCGTATTGGAGATGCAAGACAAATTAACAATCGGATTTTCAGAAAGGACTTTAAGCGTTTCAAGATACTCGGCTACCTGTTCATCTTCTAAAAGAGTATGGATAGGCAGCTCATCAAAAGGAATCTTGATATAATCAAGATCGTCCAGTGATTTGCGCCGGGTACGATTTGCTTCCGCTTCCAAATCCCAAAAACTTTTTTGTTGCGCATCTTCTGCTAATTTGGATTTTTTAATTTTGTATCCGACCCACAGGAAAAACATAACAGAGCTTGCAAAAAGGAAATAATTCATATATAATACCTATAATTCAGTGAATCAAGTTGTTGAAAGGCAAAGTTAAAATGTTTAATTTTTACAGCAAAAAATCCCGTAAAGTCATGTCGCGTGTTATCATCATCATTTTAGTATTGGCTTTAATCATTCCTACTTTAGCATATTTTATTGGTTAATTCAATCAAAAGGAGGAAATTGGTTGTGCAAAGAATTTTGAAAGCAGCTTTAGCGGTGCTATTTTTCGCCTTATTAGTGGTCCATCCGGTGGAAGCACAGGAACAAGAAACCATTCTAGCAGGCATTTATGTCGATGATATTTCTTTAGGCGGAAAAACTGCCGATGAAGCCATGAGTTTGGTAAAGGGTTATGTTGCTGACCTTGGTAAGAAAGAAATAACGCTTTACATTGTGGATGGGCATTCCCTGATAGTCACTCCTGATGAATTGGGTTTTATATGGAGCAACCCCGGAATTATCAGTGAAGCTGCTGCATTGGGTCAAAAAGGCAATATCATCAAACGCTATAAGGCAATCAAGGATTTGGAGCATTCTAATAAGATTTATGAATTGGAATACACCTTTGATTCAGTGATGATTTCTGATATTATCACGGAGCAGTGTGAGGATTATGTCGAACCGGCTATCGATGCAACAATGGAGATAATCGAAGGTGAAATCGTAATAACTGCCGGGCAGGCTGGATTTGAAATCGATGTTCGGGCTTCCGTAGATCTGATTATCGAGTTTTTGAGTAGTGATTGGGAAAAAAATAATGCTTCGATCGATTTAATCGTGGCAGTGACCGAACCACGAGGTACTTATGAAGAGCTGAGCAGTTTGACGGATGTTCTTGGAACCTATAGCACCAGTTATTCCAGTTCGAATAGCAATCGAAGTGCCAATATTGCGAATGGCACCAGACTTTGCAGTGGCCAGCTTTTATATCCCGGTGACGAATTTAATGCCTTGGAATCAGTTATGCCATTTACAGAAAACAATGGTTACTTATTGGCCGGCTCATTTTTACAAGGGCAGTTAGTAGATAGCTTGGGCGGTGGCATTTGCCAAGTTACGACGACTTTATATAATGCAGTATTATTGGCAGAACTGGAAGTTACGGAAAGGCACAATCATTCGATGATTGTCTCTTATGTCGAACCATCCATGGATGCGGCAATCGCCGAGTCCTCCGGCAAAAATCTTAAGTTTGTTAATAATACCGAAGATCCGATTTTTGTCGTCGGCCAAACATCATCAGATAAAAAGATTAGCTTTACGATTTATGGGAAAGAATTCCGGCCTTCAAGTCGCTCGATTGAATACAAGAGTGAAATTTTAGAAACCAAACATCCGGAAGGCGAAATCGTTTATCAGGATGCAGGTTCCCCGGTTGGCTATGTATCTGTTCAATCAGCATATATTGGCTATCGGTCGCGTTTATGGAAAATTGTTACCGAAGATGGAGTTGAAGTTAGCCGTGATCAAGTAAACAGCAGCAATTATATTGCGGTACCACGCACCGCGACAGTGGGTATTTTTACGACCGATGGAGCAGCCTTGGCAAGTATTTATGCCGCGATTGAAACGAATAATATTGACCATATTAAGAATGTTGCCGCTGCCCTGCAAGCACAGCATATGCCTCCCCCTCCTCCTGAGGAGGATCCTCACCCGGATGATCATGAATGGTAATGGATGTCGTTGTCACGAAATGGGCTGCCCTTAAAGGGACAGCTTTCATGATCGAAGACCAGATAGAAAGCTTGCTTAAAAGATTCCCATCATGGTTGATTCAGGAAGCAAGGTTATTTGCGGAATATCTTGATACCAGCCGGGAGGAAAATATCGCCAGGGAATATGGGATTCATACGATACATAAAGTCGGGGATAATGGTATATTTGGTGCACTTTGGGATGCTGCGGAAGCGGCAGATGTTGGTCTTAATGTCGATTTACAAAAAATTCCAATCCGGCAGGAAAGCATCGAAATTTTCAATTACCTTGATGAGAATCCCTATGAATCTTCGTCCGCTGGAATGTTATTGATATTTTGTGAGAATGGCTTGGAGCTTAAAAAGCGGTTTGACGAAGCCGATATCTTGGCTTCAGTCATTGGTAAAACGACAGATAAAAATGACAGAATTGTCACAAACAAAGACCGGATCAGGTTTTTAACCCCGAATCGCTAAACGGAGGAAACATGCGCGAACAAATCTTATCGACGATTGAAAAAAATAGCCGTATCGCCCTAAGCGAACTGGCGACCTTACTTGGCACAGAGGAAATCATAATTGCCAATGAAATGGCGGCACTCGAGGCAGAAGGCATCATTTGCGGATATCATACCATGATTAATTGGGAGAAATCATCGATTGAAAAAGTAACCGCCTTAATCGAGGTGAAGATTACGCCCCAGCGCGGAATGGGTTATGATAACATTGCAGAACGAATTTATAAATATTCTGAGGTTGATTCCGTGTATTTGATTTCCGGCGGTTATGATTTGATGGTAATTTTAGAAGGTAAAAGTTTACGTGCTGTCGCGAGTTTTGTAAATGACAAACTGGCAACGATTGATGGCGTGCTTAGCACAGCCACTCATTTTATCCTCAAAAAGTATAAGGATCATGGCACAGTATTGAATGAAGAATTTGTTGATTCCCGTGAAAAGGTCAGGCCTTAGTATGAAGAGCATGAGATCTCCAATCAATGAGAAAGTTGCAAATATCCCTCCCTCCGGAATCCGGAAGTTTTTTGACATCGTCAGTGAGATGAAGGATGCCATTTCATTAGGTGTCGGCGAACCGGATTTCGATACTCCATGGCATGTCCGTGAAGAGGGAATTTTTTCGCTTGAAAAAGGGCGTACGTTTTATACTTCCAATGTGGGCCTTAAGGAATTGCGTAATGAAATTTCTCACTATATCAATCGCACGCAGGCGATTGATTATGATGCTGAAAAAGAAATCATCGTTACGGTTGGCGGTTCAGAAGCGATTGACATTGCCCTGCGGGCAATGGTTGAGCCGGGAGATGAGGTGCTAATCCCGCAGCCGTGCTTTGTATCTTATGTGCCATGTGCGATAATGGCAGATGCCGTGCCGGTGGTGATTGATTTAAAGGCAGAAAATGAATTCCGTTTGACCGCCGCCGAACTGGAAGCGGCAATTACCGATAAGACGAAGATACTGCTGATGTCTTTCCCGAATAATCCGACCGGCGCGATTATGGAAGCAGACGACCTTGAGGCGATTGCCAAGCTTGTGATCGAAAACGATTTATATGTGATATCGGATGAGATATATGCGGAGCTGAGTTATACCGGAAAGCATGTTTCAATCGCGACCTTTGATGGAATGAGAGAGCGAACGGTTTTAATAAATGGTTTTTCCAAAACATATGCGATGACGGGCTGGCGTTTAGGATTTGCCTGTGCTCCGGAAATCATCATGGAGCAAATGAAAAAAATCCACCAGTATGCAATTATGTGTGCCCCAACGACCAGTCAATACGCCGCCGTAGAAGCTTTAAAAAATGGTGACGAGGATGTCAAGATCATGCGGGATTCGTATAACCAGCGCCGCCGCTTCTTAATGCATTCTTTTAAAGAGATGGGACTGGATTGCTTTGAACCATTTGGCGCATTTTATGTTTTCCCTTGTATCAAAGAGTTTGGTCTTAGCAGTGAAGAATTTGCAAGCCGTTTTTTGCTCGAAGAAAAAGTAGCGGTCATCCCCGGCACTGCTTTTGGCGATTGCGGTGAGGGCTTCTTGCGGATGTGTTATGCGCAGTCGCTGGACAATATCAAAATCGCGATGGAGCGGCTGGCAGCATTTATAGCACGATTGCGGGCTGAAAAGGGTTAACCATTTACGGTTAGCCGTAAACAGTGATAAAAAGGTTCATAACTTTATGAATGGCATTCTATATGTAGTTGCGACACCGATCGGGAATATTGAGGATATGAGTGGCCGCGCCAAGCGGATCTTGAGTGAAGTCGATATCATAGCATCAGAAGATACACGCAAGGCCCAGAAACTTCTTAATATTCTGGGCATCAAAAATAAAACAATTTCCAATCACAAATTTAATGAAAAACGCCAGGTTGACTATTTAGTTTCGCTGCTGGAAGAGGGAAAGACTCTCGCCATCGTCTCGGATGCCGGAACTCCCTGTATTTCTGACCCGGGAGGGATAGTAATGAAGGCGGCGGCTGAACGAGGAATTGAAATTATTGGCATTCCCGGCGCGTCCAGCGTTATTACAGCTCTGTCTGTTTGTGGAATCAATCTTACCAGTTTTTCATTTCTTGGATTTTTGCCCAAAGAAGCAAAAGAAATTAAAAAAATAATTAGCACGGCCAGAAAAAGTGAAATTTCCGTTTCTGTTTTTTTTGAATCCCCAAAGCGGGTCAAAAAGACACTTGAAATATTTGCTGCCGAGGTTCCGGATGCAAATATATGCCTGTGCAATGATTTGACGAAAATGTATGAACGCATTTACCGTGGCAAGCCAAAAGAAATTTTGGCAGAGATCAATCAAAATCCGGCGGCTGAAAAGGGGGAATACACGCTAGTAGCCGAAATAGAAAAGAGCATCAGCGAATTGACTGACCAAGTCGGTCAAAAGAAAGAATCAATGATTATAGACCACATCATCAATCATGGTGGCTCGATGAAAGAAGCGGTTAACGCATTGGCAGAAAAACATAAGGGTATAATAACTAAAAAAGATTTTTATGCTGCCGCGTTGAATTTAAAAGCCTTGTTTTCAGATACATTTTCATAGGAGATGCGCAGACCCTCGTAAAATTGCATAGAGAGCAATTTTACTTCGCGGAATAGTCGGCCGTGAACAGTACAGAACCTGAAAATACAGGGGTATAAAAGGACAAAAATGCTCGATACTCTTTCTTTAAATCATGGAGAAATTAAATTACCCACTTTTTTTCCTGATGGGACATATGGCGTGGTTCGTTCAGTTGATGGCGATGACTTATTGGGCGCACATATTCCCGGCTTGGTCATGAATGGATTTCATCTGCTTTCAAAACCCGGAGTAAGCGTCCTAAAAAAGTTTAAAGGCATCCATGCTTTTTCTAACTGGGATCGCCCCATTTTGACCGATTCCGGCGGCTTTCAAGTTTTTTCATTAATCCGCCAAAATCCTAAATTCGGTGAAATCCGTAAAAATGAGCTGATTTTCCGCCCCGACGGCGGCAATGAAAAACTAATTTTAACGCCCGAAAAAAGCATTCAATTCCAATTCGCTTGCGGCTCAGATATCATGATGTGTCTTGATTATTGCACATCGCCCGAAGATTCCTATGAGGTTAGTGCGTTTTCGGTGGATGTTACGATTGACTGGGCGGCAAGGTGCAAAAAAGAGTATGAAAAGCAGTTGGCGGCGCGTAAAATAAGCAATGATAAGCGGCCTTTGCTTTTCGCGATTATTCAAGGGGGCATTTATCATGATTTGCGGAAACGATGCTCCGATGCCTTGGCCCAGATGGGATTTGACGGCTTTGGTTTTGGCGGCTGGCCGGTTGCTTCTGATGGGAGCTTGATCGAGGATATTCTGGCATATACCGCCAGTCTGATGCCGGACGACAAAATAAAATATGCGATGGGGCTTGGCAAGCCGGATGGGATCATCAAGTGCGTAAAAATGGGATACAACCTGTTTGACTGCGTGATTCCCACAAGGGAAGCAAGGCACAATCGTTTATATGTTTTTGGTGACGAAGCAGACAAAGAAAACGCTTCGGTTCAGGATTCTTTTGCCTATTCGCATTATTATATCATGGATGAAAAACATATCCGGGAAGACTTTCCGGTTTCGAAAGACTGTGATTGCATGACTTGCAGGAAATATTCCCGCGCCTACCTTTACCATTTATATAAGGTCGGTGATTCATTGGCATATCGCTTGGCGACCATTCATAATCTGCGCTTTTATACGATGTTGATGGAGAAAATCAGGGAGGATAGTATGATATGATATTTAATGAAATAGCGGATGAAATATTGGGCAGCAAAAAATACGCAGATATTGATAGAAATGTCGTAGAAAGAATTAGTGCTGGAGTTATCCCGAAATATAAGAGTCGAAAAAATATCATCAAAGCGATAAAAAAAGAACTTCATATTATTCACGAATCGTTTTTGCAAGATGACTGTCACGTAAGAGCAGAAAAGATGATTCGCAATTATTCCGGCGATGCTATGAAGAAGGATAAAGAGTTTGCCATTCGGCTTTTGTCGCTTCATTCATCAACGAAAGAGCGGTTAGGGCAAGCGGAAGAAATTTATGATTACATCAGTAAGTTTATTGAAGCAGATGATAAGGTAATCGATCTTGGCTGTGGATTCAATCCACTTGCTATCCCCTATTTAGCGGTTATGCCAAGTGACTACACCGCCTATGATATTAATGCTGAAACCATCCAAACGTTAAATGATTTTTTTTCGATTTGCGGTCTGCCCTATCGGGCAGATATTTGTGATGCTGCCATTGATGAGCCTGATATCCATGCGGACGTTGTTTTGATGCTTAAACTTTTTCCACTTTTAGAAAGACAGAAAAAAGGCCGGGGATTTGAGCTAATCCGCACACTAAATGCCCGGAAATTCATTATTTCATTTCCGCTAAAAAGTGCTTCCGGCAAGGAAAAAGGCATGGAAGCTTATTATAGCAATTATTTTGAAGATGGGCTTCCGTCAGAATTTTCAATTGTCGATCGGCAGATGTTTTACAATGAGATGTTTTACATTTTAAAAACGAAATAATTTAATGGGGGTTAGCGTAATCAATCATGAATATCATCTTACATGAACCGGAAATACCCGCAAACACAGGAAATATCGGAAGAACTTGTATGGCGACGGGATCAAGCCTTCACTTGATCGAACCGTTGGGCTTCCGCCTAGGTGAAAAAGAACTTCGGCGGGCTGGGATGGATTATTGGCATGATATTTCAGTTTTTACCTATGTAAATTTTGCGGAATTTAAAGAGAGAAATCCGCAAGCGAAAATTTGGATGGCAACAACGAAAGCCCGTTGTGTCTATACGGAGGTCAGCTATAGCCCAAATGATTTCGTGATGTTCGGCAAAGAAAGTGCAGGAATCCCCGAAGAAATTCTTGTTGACTACAAAGAAACCTGTGTCCGTATCCCGATGCTTAAGGAATCACGTTCGCTTAATTTGGCAAATTCTGTCGCGGTGGTGGTTTATGAAGCATTACGGCAGAATGGGTTTGCAGATATGAAAAGGGCGGGCGAGCTTCATCGCTACCGTTGGTAGAGTGAGAGTATATAATAGCGAATACTGATGTTATCTAAAGAATGAAAACTGTTCAGAAAAGGGAGTCAGTTATGAGAAAAGCATTAGCTTATTTGTTAATAACAAGCATCTTATGTTTTACCGCTTGTGGCTCAGATGCACAAATAAAATATCCAGAGTATTCAGTAGTTGATAATACCGCTTTAGGTTGTGTAGAATTAAGTTATGGTGGTATTATATATCGTCCCTTTGGTGTACTCCCTACGAAACTTAGAGGAACTCAAATAGGAATACGCGAAGGAAATCCTAGCACAAAAATCCATGAAATTAAAGGATATAATTCAACCGAATGGATAGTAGAATATCTTGATGTGCCTATGAGCGGGGGTGACATGATATTTAAAGCGGTTGGGGTGAATGAAATTCCTGCCGAACTTGAAACGCACAAAGAATACGATTACTAACACAATTGACGTAGAAAAAGAAAGCATTAAGCCCCTTCATCCTCATCCTCCTCCGCTACCGGCAGCGAAAAAATAAACTCTGTCCCAACACCCTCCGTACTGATAACATTGATATTTTCTCCATGCGAATTGATAATTTCTTTTACAATCGCCAGTCCTAAGCCGGTTCCGCGGCGGTCTTTGCCGCGCGAAGAATCTGATTTAAAGAAGCGGTCGAAGATGAATTTCAATTCATCTTTTGGAATTCCGGTTCCGTTATCTTTAATGGAAACAAAGATTTTGCTATGTTTTTCAGTGGATTCGATTTTGATAATTGAGTCCGTTGAACTGAATTTAATCGCATTATCTAAAAGGTTATAAAGCACCTGCTGGATTTTATCCATATCTGCTTGTACGATGATATCGTTAGTCAAAACGAGTTCAATCGCAATTTTTTTCATCCGGCACGTTCCTTCAAAAGACATGGCAGTGTCACGAATGATTTTGTTTAAATCAAAATTTATTTTATCCAGAAACATTCCCCGCATGTTCAAATTGTTTAGGGTCAGCAGACTGTTGGTTAATTTAATCAGGCGATCGGTTTCATTTGTCAGGATTTCAATATATTTGCCGTACATTTCTAATGGAACAGTTCCGTCGCGCATTGCTTCTAAGTAGCCGCGGATTGAGGTAAGCGGGGAGCGGAAATCGTGGGAAACGTTGGCGACAAATTTTTTCTGATCATCTCCGGCACGCGCAATTTCACTGGCCATATAGGAAAGGGAGGCGGCCAGATAGCCCATTTCATCTTCACTGTCGACAGTAAATTCATAATGCATATTGCCGTCCGCATATTGTTCAGTGGCAACGGTGATTTTGCGCAGAGGACGATAGACCATTTCGGTGAAGAAAATCAGGATAATCAGCGATAATAAAAATAATATTACTAGCAATAGGTAGGAAATATTCAGCAACGAATCAGCCGAAGCACTTAGATTGCTCATCGAATAATGCAAGGCAACATATCCATTGATTTTAAAGTCAGAGGCAATGGGAGCCAGGACACTGATGTGGTCTTCTTCAAAGGTGTCAAAAAAAGTTCCGATAATATAATAGGAACCGGCCATAATCCCAGGATCAAAATCTTCGATAAAGATTTCGCTCTCCGGATCAATCAGCGTACGGGAATCAAGACTCATTCGCCCGGAAGGATTGATAATCCAGACGGCAGCAGAAAAAAAAGTATCAAGGGCTTCGATTTGTTTTTGAACCATTTCGCGGGAAGTATCAAAATTATAAAGATCGGTAGCGTACGTATTGGCAATACGGGTAGCTTCTTTGTAGAGCGCATCCGCTTTTTCGCGCTTTAAGTGCTCCATTGTCATCGAAGAAACAAACGTTGCAACCACGATAAAACCAAAGAAGGCGAAGATAATATATGCTAAGATGAATTTTAAGTATAAGGTTTTCCGCATAAGCTACACCCTATATGGATAATAATTTGGAGTTTTTGATTGAAACTCCCTTAATAAAATAATTTTATTATTATCATCAAAGTCAATGATTGACACGCCGTCAAACCCATCAACATTTCCACCACACTCACACTGAAAATACCAAACACAAACACAAGTATTGCCTTGATGCAGAAACTGCTTTATATCCCACTGCAATACGTTATTATGATCGTTCCAATCCTTGAACCATTTTCCGATATCGATTAGATTGTCATAAGCAGGACCCCATGATTCAATGTAGACAGCGTTAATGGCAAATGTTTTTTCTAAAACGGATATATCCTTTGTTAACCATGAACGGAAATACCCTTCAACAATTTTTTCTCTCACTTTCAAGTTTATCACCTCAACTCAAACTTATACCCAACTCCCCAAATCGTCGAAATATGCCAAGGTTTATTGGTATCGTCAATTTTCTCGCGGAGGCGTTTGATATGTACATCAACGGTACGGGTATCACCGATGTATTCATAGCCCCATATTTGGTCGAGAAGTTGTTCACGGGTAAAAACGCGTCCCGGTGTCGCAGCTAAAAAGTAAAGGAGTTCCAATTCTTTTGGCGGCATATCTACTGGCTTGCCCATATAGAGAACGGAATAATTGGTTTGATTAATGATCAAGTCAGGGTATTCGACCTTTTTTTCGGCATCAGAATTGTTTACCGGGGGGGCGACTACCGGTTTATAGCGCCGCAGTACCGCTTTGACGCGGGCAACCAACTCCTTGGAATCAAAAGGCTTCTCGACATAATCATCAGCACCAAGCTCAAGCCCTAATACTTTATCGAAGACTTCACCTTTGGCGGATAGCATGATGATTGGGGTAGAAGACTTTGCCCTGACTTCCCGGCAGACTTGGTAGCCGTCGATGCCCGGAAGCATCAAATCGAGTAAAATCAAGTTGGGTGCAAAAGAGGAGTAGGCCGAAAGGGCGGCTTCCCCATCATGGACAATCATGGTTTCAAAACATTCTTTTGTCATGTAAAGCGAAATCAGTTCCGCAATATTTTCATCATCATCAACGATCAAGATCTTTTGTTTACTTACCATGTATACCCTCCCTTGAACTGCCGCTATGCGGCAGTTTTTTACTGTATATGAAATTGCTCCTGCCAACGTAAATCATTTCGGGAGAATTGCGCTCTCTGCGAAGCAGAGTTTGCAACTTTCTTAATGCGCCGCTTGCGGCGCTATTTGAACGTTACAATTGTCACACCGGTGTCACCCTCGCCATATTCGCCCAAGCGATAGGAATCTACATAATTAAGTTTTTTCAAATGCCCGTGCACGGCCAAACGCAGCGCGCCGGTACCCTTGCCGTGGACGATCCTGACACTTGGCAGATGAGATAAATAAGCATTATCCAAATACTTATCCAGCTTTGAGATTGCTTCATCAACTGTCTTGCCAAGTAAATTTAACTCATAAGAAATATTTGCTGCTTTTGTTAAGTCCATTTTCCCGCCACCTAGTACATTTCCGGTCTTGCCGCCTTTGTTCGTCCAAGCTTTGCCGCCGGATTTGATTGGCTTTGGGACATCCTCATGTTTGCTTACATCATTTGAAATGAGCACCAAATCATTCATGTTTGCATTTGTGCGCATTGCTCCACACTGAATAAAGAGATTCCCTTTATGATCGGGCAAAGAATTGACCAATCCGGTCAACCCCATTGAAACGATCTTAACATTGTCGCCTATTTTTAGCTCGACAGCAGTAATTTGCTTTACATCATCAACAGTAGTTTTAAAAGCCAGCCTTTCATTTTTATCCTTAATCTGTTGCCGGAGACTTTCGCGTGCTTGTTCAAGCTCCTTCATTCCCTCGCTGATTCCGGCTTTTTGCAGCGTCCGAATCGTCAAATCGGCAAAATCTTTGGCTTCAATCAAAATATCCCGCGCTTCTTCCTGCGCTCCCCGTAAAATCCGCTCGCGGTAATTTTCTATTTTATCATTTTTTTCTTTCAAGCGTTCTTTTAGGATCTTAATTTCATCCTTATCGGCGGCGATTTCTAATTGCTCCCGCTCCATTGCGATCCGGCTTTTTTCAAGATCGGTAATAACATCTTCAAAGCTGATTTCATCGGTATGAATCTGCTCTCTGGCATGACTTATAATAAAGTCCGGCAAGCCAAGCTTTGAAGAAATCGCAAAGGCATTGCTTTTGCCGGGAATACCAATTAAGAGGCGATACGTTGGCTTTAGGGTTTCGACATCAAACTCACAGCTGGCATTTTGAACAGCTTCGGCCGATAACGCATAAAGCTTTAACTCACTATAGTGGGTCGTTGCCATCGTTAGAACTTTCCGTTTTAATAAATCTTTTAGAATAGCGATTGCCAGCGCCGCTCCTTCGGTTGGGTCGGTTCCGGCACCTAGTTCATCAAATAAGCACAATGAATCGCGGTCAGCATTTTCCAGGATATGAACAATCGTTGTCATATGCGAAGAAAAAGTACTGAGGCTTTGCTCAATGCTTTGCTCATCGCCAATATCGGCATATACCTCATTAAAAACCGCCAGTTCCGAGCGGTCTGCGGTGGGAATGTGAAGGCCTGCCTGCCCCATCAGGGTAAATAAACCGACGGTTTTCAGTGAAACCGTTTTGCCGCCGGTATTGGGCCCGGTGATGACTAAAAGATCAAAATCGCGGCCGAGATGAATATCAATCGGTACGACAGTATCCGCATTTAACAGGGGATGCCGTCCTTTTCTAATGTGAATGACATGGTTTTCGTTCATAATCGGCATCGTTGCGTTTTGCTCCAATGCCAATGATGCTTTGGCAAAAATAAAATCAAGCTTGGTCATTATTTTTTGATTTGTGATAATCAGATCAGTGTGATTGCCGACTTCTGCGCTTAATGTCGCCAAGATGATTTCAATTTCTTCCTGCTCCCTGATTGCAAGTTCACGTAATTGGTTATTCAAATTAACAACTGCCGCCGGTTCAATAAAAAAAGTCGAGCCGGAAGAAGATTGATCATGGATCATCCCCGGTACTTGGTTTTTGTACTCACTTTTGACCGGAATACAATAACGATTATCGCGCAACGTAATGACTGCGTCTTGCAGATAGGTTCGCGTGGAACCGTTTACCATGCTGTTTAGCTGGGTCTGGATTTTCTGGCTGGTTTGAGACATACTACGTCTAACATGGCGTAGGCCGGGGCTGGCATCATCAGCGATTAGGTCTTCGCCTAGGATACAACGCCTGATTTCAGTGCTGATAGGTGAAAGTGGTTCTAATGCATCAAAGTAATCGGTTAGTGAATCAGCCGCTTCCCCCTCTTTCGTGGTACGTCCATATTGCTTGATGCGGTTTACGTTTTCTAGCAGTCCGGCAACCTTTAAAAGCTCAGGAATCGAAATGGTACTGCCCTTTTCCAAAGATTTCATCGCCCATAGGATATCGTGGTTGCTGCCAAAAGAAGTTGCTCCTTTCCTTAACAGCCGGCCAAGTCCATCAAATGTTTCTTGCTGTGCCTTAATAATATCTGTCAGGTTCGTCATTGGCACCAACTTTTGACAAAGATCCTTACCGAGTTTAGAACCGGCCTTTTCAACCAGGCGGCCTAAGATTTTCATATATTCAAGTTTTTGTAATACTTTTTCGTTCATGTGCTCCTGCTATTTAGAATAGTTAATGCGTCGCTTGCGACGCTATGGTCATCGTCTTAACCACCTGGGGGGAAATCGGTTTATCATGATGATCCACTTTGGTTTCAGCAATTTTGTCCACAATATCCATCCCGCTTATAATTTTTCCAAAGGCAGCGTAAGAACCATCTAAATGTTTCGCATCTTTATGCATAATGAAGAATTGTGAACCAGCCGAATCGGGATCGGCACTACGCGCCATTGATAAAACTCCGGGTGTGTGATGCAAATTATTTTCCACGCCGTTTTCGATAAATTCGCCTTTGATACCATAGCCGGGGCCGCCGAATCCGGTACCTTGCGGATCACCGCCCTGGATCATAAAGCCTTTGATTACACGGTGAAAAATCAGGCCATCATAAAAGCCTTCATTGATGAGCTTGATAAAATTCTCGACCGTAATCGGGGCAATATCCGGATATAATTCGGCAGTCATAACATCGCCGTTATCCATCGTGATTGTTACAATTGGTTTTTTTACCATTTTCGTCTCCTTAAAACTAATGAATTTCGATTATTATGACGAAGTCATAATATATGCATTATAAGATACATTATATAAGAAAAGAGCGGATTTTTCAATGCTTAAGCAAATCATCTTTATTCTAAAATCCGACAGTTCGTCATATATGCAGACGATTGTATCAGATATCAATACTCTCGCTTTGAAATTTAAAGAAAACGGGATTAAGGTATCTTATTTGGCTGGCAATATAAATGATATCAATCCAAGTAAGATAGCTTTTTCCAAGGAAGTGTTGTATCTTGCCGACGATGCCCTAATGCTTGAGCAAATGTTGCTTGCAAAGCATTATACCATTGCCCTTCAGCATGATTATAATCATCGTGCCGATTTGTATAAGGCCTTATATGCGATGAGTGAAATTCGTGATATTGATTTTGATTCATTTTTGAAAGCATACGAGCGATTAGCCGGACTTCCTTGGCATATAGCAGATACAAAGCGATTGACAATCCGTGAGACAACAATCAATGATGTGGATGATTTTTACCGGATTTATCAAGAGCCTGCGATTACCCGGCATATGGATTCACTTTACCTTGATATTGATGAGGAGAAAGCTTATGCCGCTGAATATATCAAAACTGTTTATCATTTTTATGGATATGGGATATGGACGGTGGCTTTACGTGAAACAGGGGAAGTTATTGGCCGTGCCGGAATCAGTTGGCGGGATGGTCATCGTGACCCCGAAATTGGTTTTGTGATTGCCCATGAACACCAGCGTAAAGGGTATGCCGAAGAAGCGTTGCGGGCAATTCTTGAATTGGCAAAAAAAGAACTGGAGTTCGATATGGTGCAAGCGTTAATTCAACCAGAAAATATTGCTTCGGTGGCACTTTGCGTAAAACTTGGCTTTGCTGAGCAAGGCATTGTTTATTTGGATGAGCAAAAACATTTAGTACTGACAATTCATTTATAAAATTTAATAGAATATGATGTTGTATAATTCGTCATGGTGTTATAGAATGAATATCAGTAGTGTCCAACTTTTTATTGTGTAGGAAATTGCGCCTGCCAGCGTAAATCATTTCGGGAGAATGCGAGGCATTCTCTTAGAAGTGTCGCTGTGCGACACTTTTTTATTGGAAAGGAATGGAAATAATGTATTATAAAAATTACGGGAATACCGACATGAAAGTTTCCGCAGTCGGGTTTGGTTGCATGCGTTATGATGAGGATGATTTAAAAGCCGGCCGTTTTGAAAAATGCGCTGACGTTGTTCTTTATGCGCATGAAAAAGGAATAAATTACTTTGACACAGCCCCTTTTTATTGTGAGGATAAGAGTGAAGTTGTTACGGGTCTTGCCTTATCACAATTGCCGCGTGACAGTTATTATATTTCTACGAAAGGAAATATTGGGACTTGTGAGGGGCCGCCGACAAAAGATGCTTTCCGCCGTCGCCTTGAAAAATCATTAGAGCGTTTAAAAGTGGATTACATAGATTTTTATCATCTTTGGTGTATCCTGAATTTAGAAGGGTTTCATCAGCTTCATGAGGCGATGTATGAGTTTTGCAAGGAAGCACAGGCTGAAGGTTTGATCCGCAATATCGTTTTTTCTTCCCATATGCCGGGCGACCAACTTGAAACGGCGATCAATGCCGACGAATTTGCCGGTATGTTAATTGGTTACAATGCCTTGAATTATCGTTTCCGTCAAAGCGGTATTGATCATGCATATGAGAAAGGTATGGGGGTTGTGGCGATGAATCCTTTGGGGGGCGGCTTGATACCGGATAATCCGGGGAAATTCGCTTACCTTACGGAAGGTACGGATTTGAATGTTGCCCAGGCAGCGCTTAGGTTTGTTTCATCTCATCGCGAGATAACGATTGCGCTTGCCGGTTGTACCACCAAAGCCCATGTTGATGATGCTTGCATAGCAATGGAAAATCTGGTTGAAAAACCGGCCGCCGAGATTTACCGTGAATATGAGAGCAAAGGCGAATCGATTAATGACATGTGTACCGGCTGTGATTATTGTAATGTCTGTCCGGTCGGCATCCAAATCCCCAAGTATATGGATGCTTACAATATGGTACTTATGAACGAAAGTTTCCAAAACCGTCTTGATTGGCATTGGGATGTTACGGCCAATGATGCCGGTAAATGTACCGGATGTCAGAAATGTGAAAAGCTTTGTCCCCAGCATTTGCCGATTATTGAACGTCTTGCTCATATTTATAAAAATAGAAAAGAATGAAAGGGGTTAGCATGGCATTTCAAATTGTAACAGACTCAGCATCGGATATGCCCTTGGAAATAAAAGATAAATATGACATTCATGTCATACCGACTCCGGTGACTATTGAAGGAACAGATTTTTTTGACAGCGAAAATATTTTTCCCGATGAATTTTACCGGATTCAAAAAGAAGGAAAAGACATCAAAACCTACCATATCAGCCAGTACATGTTCGTACAACATTTTACCCCTTATGCCGAGCGCGGGGATGAAGTACTGTATATCTGCTTTTCAACCGGAGTTGCCGGAACATATAATGCTGCTATCTTGGCAAGGGATGAGATCAAGGAAAGGTATCCTGATTTTGAAATGACAATCATTGATTCGAAAAGTGCTTCTTGCGGCATCGCATTGATTGTCGACCGATTATTTGTCATGAAGGAAAATGGGGCACCAAAAGAAGTTTTGCTAAAAGCCGCAAAATTTTATGGTGACAGTCATGTAGAACATATGATTACAGTAACCAGTCTTGAATATCTGATCAAGGGTGGGCGGGTCAGCAAATTTTCCGGCGCGATGGGCGGGGCGCTTGACATTAAGCCGATTATCATTATCAATAAAAGTGGTGCGCTAGAACCGAAGGAAAAAGTCCGTGGCTTCCGTAAAGCAGTCAGCCGCCTAATTGAAATGGTTGGTGAACGTGGGGTGGATCTGGATAAGCAGC
>Ga0082212_10004883_pt1 | contig 18515 bp, 15 predicted proteins | sample TergutNt197P3_FD_71548 | JGI IMG/M metagenome (GOLD analysis project Ga0082212, IMG submission 71548) | Neocapritermes taracua P3 segment gut microbial communities from Petit-Saut dam, French Guiana - Nt197 P3 | ecosystem: Host-associated > Arthropoda: Insects > Digestive system > Gut ...
TTACCGAAACACTGTCCATCACGGCGTCTACCGCTACTCCGGCCAGCCATTTCTGCTCCTCAAGCGGAATTCCGAGTTTTTCGAAAGTCCGGCGCAATTCAGGGTCTACCTCGTCCATGCTGTTTAAAACCGGTCTTTGCCTGGGCGCTGCATAATATATAATGTCCTGATAATCGATTTCGGGAACAGTCAGATGCGCCCATTGCGGCATCTTCATCTTCAACCATTTACGGTAAGCCTTCAGACGAAATTCCAGCATAAATTCCGGTTCGTTCTTTTTTTGCGAAATCAACCGGATGGTATCTTCATTCAGACCTTTCGGAATGGTTTCGGTTTCGATGTCGGTGACAAATCCGTGTTCGTATTCGCGCTTGGTAGCGTCATTCAAAAAATCGTCCTGTTTGTCGCTCATACCTATAATGTTATCTTCCGTCCGTTATAGAAATCGAGTACCTTGGTTTTGAAAATGTATTCGAATTTGGCCTGTAACAAATCTGACTGCGCAGCGGTGAGCCGTGTTTTGGCGGTGCTGTAATCCACAAAATTCATCAGTCCCACTTCATAACGTTGCTCGGTGTAACGGAAGGCTTCTTCCATAGACGTCACTGCTTTTGTTGAGGCAAAGTATTTTTTCAGTGATGCTGCCGCGTCGGCATGAGCCTGCTGTATTTCCTTGTACAGGGTGTTTTTTGTAAGCTGCAACTGGTATTGATAGTTTAGTACATTCAATCTGGCATTCTTAATATTAGTGTTCACCTGCCAGCCGTTGAAAATAGGGATGTTGATACCTACGTTGATATAAGAGTTGACGCCATCTTTCAACTGATCCATAAATAAATAGGCTTCTGACGGGTTTGCGGGATGTTTCGCCATACTCGAATAACGGGTACTGTATCCACCCGAAAGCGATAACGACGGGCTACGATAACCTCTTTGAATAGCTAATTGCTTTTCCACGCTTTTCAGATTTAACTCTGCTGCTTTCACCTGCGGCAGTGTGGTTTCGGCAGTGGCAAAAATTTCGTCTATTGAGGTGAAGAGGTCAGAAATATCCAAATCCGAGAAATCGGGAACTACCACCTGAAAGTTGGTTCGTGCGTCCAAATCAAGAAGTTGTGCAAGATTTAGCCTTGATATTTCTAATGTATTTTGGGCAGTTACTATTTGAACCTCTTCGCGGGCGGCTTGCGACTGTATATCAAACAAATTACCTTCAGGTACACTGCCGGCATCCACTAACGTTGCCGTGCGGTTCACCTGCAGGAGAGTCGAAGCCAGCTGGTTTTCGGCTACGGTCAACTGTTCCTGCGCATGGATGATTTGCAAATAATACAGAGCAATATTGATGGAAAGATCATTTTTCGATTTTTCGACATTTTCCATATCTGCCAGCAACGAATACAGGTTGTAGCTGATGGTGTTCTTCTTTACCAGTCCCCTGAAAAAGGTAACGCCACTGCTGATGCTTCCATTAAAGTTATTCACCGTCGAGCCGGTGACGATTTGCAAAGTTTCCATATCCAATACTTTCCCTTTTCCCGATTGGTAATTACCCGAAGCGTTCAGGTTGGGTAAAATGTTCAGTTTCGACTGTAACAGGTTATTTTCAGCCTGATTAACCACTAACTGCTGCTGTTTCAACTGAATATTGTTATCGTAGGCATAGCGGATACATTGCTCCAGTGTCCATGCTTCCTGGCCGTAGGACTGTAAGACCGTCAGACTGTAAGAAAGTAAGACTGTGAGAGCACAGGACTGAAAGATTTTTAAAATTTTCATTGCTTTATTGTTTTAATGATAATTGATTATTTTTTGTTCAATAAATCTATCAAATTACGTGCCAAAATTATAATTATTTCTATATCAATGTGTTCAAAAATATGGTCTGAAAAAACTGTACGGTTTCGATACACTGACTGTCCGTTTTCGGACACTCGGGTTTAACTTTGTCGAGGGGCTTTGCCGTTCGGGTTTTCATTTATTTTCCGGTTCATCATCACTTCCAAACACTCCTGCCTCAATCATTTCACCGATTTTTTCCCTTTTAAGTTCAATCATTTTTTCCTGTATATATTCACCCATCCGATCATCAAATCCTGCACGAACAATAATCTGATAATATGGCTCGGCGCGCAGTATATCTTTTTTATTTATCCATGCCAAAGCATATGCAAAACAGAAGGATGGAAGCGCACCGTAGCCTATATAGACGTCTTCCGTTGTTAAAGCATCAAGGCCGGGTATATGATTGAACAGGGTAAATACTTCGTCATAGCGATCCTCCTGCGCTAACCATTCGGCATACCATGCCTTGATGATCGGATGTTCCGGAAAACGCGAATATGCTTCTTTCACTGCCTCGTCGTCAACAACTTCGCTGTCAATCGAGAGGTTATACAGGAATGCGTTCCAAAGGAGCGGCTCGTCGGGATATTTGTCTATCACCTTGCGAAATTCAATTGAAGCCTTTTCTGTGTCCCCTTCTTCAAAATATTTGATCGACAGGTCAAGCTCTTCTTCATGGTCATTTTCAGGTTGGTCGTCTATCAGCTTCAACCTTGGATCTTTAACAATATTATCGGTTTCATCGTCAATCTGTTTCCTTTCCGGGTCGGTGTAGCCTTTGGAGATGTATATCAAATCGATGATGACCTGTTTTTCTCTGAAGGAATCCGATTCGCCGTATTTATTGATAAATTCTTCATAACCTGTTTCCAGAGCTTCATTAAACAGCGACAGGTAGGTACGCTCAATCTTTTCCGGTCGCCCGTCTTTGTCTAATAGAACAATACGAAAATTATCTCCGGCTGTTTTATTGAGGATGGCTATTTCCCGCTGGCAATTTTCTCCGTATGGGATTTCCAGCACCGGAATCCCATTGTCTCCTAACGGTATCTCAATCAGCGGAATATCATCCGAATCCTCTTCAAGAATATATTGAGCGGTTTTGAAATTCCTGTGCGGTTCAAAACCATATTCTTCGGCAAACTCCAGGCCGGCATATACGATATTATGTGCCAGATTGTAGTCGCATTCCTCATGCAATTCGGGGTATCGTTTGCGAATCTCCTCCATCCGTAACGGCGATTCATTAAACATGTAAAAGCAATCCTTGACGCCACGTAACTTCATGTCAACCAAAAAGTTGCCCAACGTGATATTTCCGTTGGTATGTTTTCTGGAAATCAGGATGGTGGCTATTTGCGATTTCTGCCAATCCTTGTTGACAAAACATTTATCAATGGGCAGATTACGTGCGCGTGTACGTATTTGCGCTTCCACTGTAGTGGGAATTGAGATAATTTTTCCTTTACTCATCGTATCAATTTTAAACTCTTAATTTTTAATTCTTAATTCTTAATTCTTCTATGGGTGTTTTACGGATTACAGCCTTACCAATCTCGTTAAGCAACACTAAATAGACGTCGCTGCTTTCGCGTTTTTTGTCTTTCAGCAAGCTGCGAAGAATGGTTTCGGGTGGTATATCTGTGGTTACCGGAAGACCGAGCCGCACAAGCAAACGTTCGAGCCGGCTGAAATGGCTTTCCGAAAAGCCACATTCGGTTACCGAACGTCGCGCGGCCATCATCATGCCGACACTTACCGCTTCGCCGTGGCTGATTCCTGTAATCGATTCTACTGCATGACCAAAGGTATGCCCGAAATTGAGGATACGCCGTTCGCCCTGTTCCCTTTCGTCACGTTCCACCACTTCCGCTTTTATCTTAACGGATTCGGCTACCAAATGCCTGATCACTTCAGTATCACGCGCTACGGCTTTTTCAACATTCTGTTCTAAATAGTCAAACAGTGCAGCATTTCGGATGGCTGCCGCTTTCACAATTTCGGCAAAACCGGAAATAAATTCCCGTTCGGGCAATGTTTGAAGCATGGAAATGTCGCACAGCACAAAACGAGGCTGGCTGAATGTGCCGATCATGTTCTTGTATCCGCCGAAATTCACTCCGTTCTTTCCGCCCACGCTTGCATCCACCTGCGATAACAGGGAGGTGGATACGAAACCAAACGGAACGCCGCGCATATACATCGATGCGGCAAACCCGGCCACATCGCACACAATGCCTCCGCCCGCAGCCACTACAAAACTGCTCCGGTCAGCGTTCAGTTCCAATAAGCTGTTGCAGATGTAAGTAACCGTTTCCAGAGATTTAATTTTTTCTCCCGTTCCGATTTCGATCACCGGCCATGCACGGAAAAAATCGCCGTAATATTTAAGGATATTGGCGTCGGTAATAACGATGATCTGCCTGTCGGCAGGCAGATAGTTTGCAAGATTACGGTATGATTCGCCAACCACAATTTGTGATTTGACATTATCAGAATGGATGGTTAATTGAAACATTCTGTTTAATCAATAAGATGTACCTGCTTAAGTTCGTCTGCGAAATGATACAGACTGTTTTGAATTTTTCTGACCGTAGCAGATTTTGGTTTGCGCAATCCAGCTGAATAATGCCATAGCTGCTTTTGATTGATACCTGTTATTACTTCAAGTCCCGATTGCGAAAGAATTTCGGAAAAATAGTCAAGAAACGATGACAGGTCATAACATACATCAAATAGCAATTCAGGTATCATTTTTCCCTCTTTTGCACTCATCTCTTTTTCTTCATCATATGCTTCAAAAAAATCTGCAATAGCTTCTTTTGCCGTATTTCCAAAACCCGCCAGCCCAAAATCCAAATCATAATAATCCATATAGGCGCTAAATTTATTATCGCTACCCCGTTCTACAATAACTTTTACTTTTTTCATTCTTCTACTTTTTATAGTTTAACCCCAGACAATTTCTCAATACTGCTTTTTGTCCCGGTTGCAAGTTCATGAGTCCCATGTCTCGGAACCCTGAAACGTTTTTCGGTAATTGGACTGTGCCAGCAATCATGTTCTTTACCGTGTTCAACAAAAAAACATCCCGCCTTTGATAATTTTCTTAATGCTTCGCTTGTCTTCATTCCAAATACTTTCCAACTTTCAATTAATTCCCCAATTCCGAAATAAACTTCACCCGCATCAGCCGTATATCCTCTTCCGAGAAATCGTCTTCGCCCAGCGCTTTCAGTGCATCCTGAATACATTCGGTTTCAGCTTCCTCCTTGAAATATTGGTAGATTTCATCACAGCGTTCCTCGTCCAGCACCTGATTGATGTAATAATCAAGGTTTAACTTGGTACCCGAATTGACAATCGCTTCTATTTCGGTGAGCAATTCGTCTATTTCAAGATTTTTGGCTTCGCAGATGTCTTCAAGTGCGATTTTCCGGTCGATGGCCTGTATGATGTAAACTTTCAGTCCCGATTTGTTGATCACCGATTTGACCACCATGTCCTGCGGCCGGATGATTTCCTTTTCCTCCACATATGCCTTGATCACTTCGATAAATTCCTTACCGTAGCGTTGCGCTTTTCCCGCACCGACGCCTGAAATGTTCTGCATTTCAACCATTGTGATGGGATATTGAATACACATGTCTTCGAGCGATGTATCCTGAAAAATGACAAACGGCGGAAGATTTTTTTGTTTTGAGATTTTTTTGCGCAGGTCTTTCAGTATTTCATACAGTTCTTCATCAACAGTACTGCTTTTGTTGACAAAATTTACATCTCCGTCGTCGTCGTCGTCGCCATACTCATGATCCTGACTCAACATGATAGAGAATGGTTCTTCGATAAATTCGTGTCCTTTTGGAGTTAGTTTCAGTAGGCCATAGTTTTCTATTTCCTTCTGTATCAATCCGGCAACCAACGCCTGACGGATGACCATATTCCAGAACCGTGCGTCTTTTTCGTCACCCGAACCGAACAGTTCATTCCTGTGGTGTTTGTAACTCTTGATAGCGCTGTCGGCATTTCCTGCGAGAAAGTTGGCCACATGTTCGCCTTTGAATTTTTCCTGTAGTTCGAGAACGGCGGTCAGTAAAGTTACCAGATACTGGTCGCCTTCAAATTGAGTTTTAGGATGGCGGCAGTTGTCGCACGTTTCGCAATTTTCTATTGTATATTTTTCGCCAAAATAGTGCAGCAACAGTTTGCGGCGACAAAGCGCCGATTCGGCATAGGCCACCGTTTCGAGAAGCAGTTGCTTACCGATTTCCTGTTCGGCTACCGGCTTGCCCTGCATAAACTTTTCGAGTTTTTGTATATCCTTATAGCTGTAGAAAGTGATACAGTTTCCTTCGCCTCCGTCGCGTCCTGCGCGTCCGGTTTCCTGATAATAACCTTCCAGACTTTTAGGTATGTCGTAATGAATCACATAACGTACATCGGGCTTGTCAATACCCATCCCGAAGGCAATGGTAGCCACGATCACATCCGCTTCCTCCATCAGAAACCTGTCCTGATTACTCGACCGGCTGATGGCGTCCATTCCTGCATGATACGGCAGGGCTTTGATATCGTTGACCACCAGCTGTTCGGCCAGCTCTTCCACCTTCTTGCGGCTCAGGCAATAAATAATACCCGACTTGTTGGGATTATTTTTAATGTATTTGATGATCTCTTTTTCGGTATTTACCTTTGGACGCACCTCATAATACAGGTTCGGGCGGTTGAAGGAAGCCTTGAATACCGGCGCATCAAGCATTCCGAGATTTTTTTGGATATCATGCTGTACCTTTGGAGTAGCCGTAGCAGTGAGCGCCATGATGGGCGCCTCGCCTATTTCATTGATGATGGGGCGTATGCGGCGGTATTCGGGACGAAAATCGTGTCCCCACTCCGAAATACAGTGCGCTTCGTCAATCGCATAGAAAGAAATTTTCAACTGCTTGAGAAACTGCACGTTTTCATCTTTAGTCATCGATTCGGGCGCAACATACAGCATCTTGGTTTTTCCGCTAAGAATATCTTCCTTTACCTTAGTGATCTGCGCCTTATTCAGCGACGAATTCATGAAATGCGCCACGCCGTCTTCCGACATGAAATTGCGCATGGTGTCCACCTGGTTTTTCATCAAGGCGATGAGCGGTGAAATGATGATTGTCGTTCCGTTGAGTAACAGCGCCGGCAACTGGTAACAAAGCGATTTTCCGCCACCGGTGGGCATCAGTACGAACGAGTTATTTCCATCGAGGACATTCTGGATAATCGCTTCCTGATTGCCCTTGAATCTTGTAAAACCAAAATATTTTTTCAGGTTTTCGGTTAATGATTTATGTGTTTTCTTTGCCATTTATTTCTTAATGCATTATTTTTCAAATTCGATAAAAATGAATATTTTTGCAAGCCAAATTAAAAGCAAATGTAAAACATTTTTTTGATATGACAAAAAAAACAAATAATAGTGGCGAAATGTCGTTCCTGGAACATCTGGAAGAACTCCGCTGGCATATTGTCCGCGCGGTGATTGCGGTATTGGTTTTTGCCATATTGGCATTTATCTTCTACCCTTTCATTTTCGATTATATACTGCTGGCTCCAAAAAATCCCAATTTCATTACCAACCGGCTACTGTGCCAGTTTGCCGAAACACTGAACGCGCCAAACCTGTGTATCAATTCCGACCCCATGACCATACAGAACATCAATATGGCGGGACAATTTTCGGCCACCATTATGGTTTCGCTCTATGCAGGGCTTATTGTGGCGTTCCCGTTTGTTGTACGGGAAATGTGGCGTTTCATATCGCCGGCGCTCTATGAAAATGAACGTAAATATGCACGCGGTTCAGTGGCCTCCATATCCATTATGTTTTTTATCGGCGCACTGTTCGGATACTTCGTGATTTTACCCCTGACCATACATTTTCTCGGAGGCTGGAAAGCCAGCGAAGAAATAGTAACCGTTGTCGATATCGGATCCTATTTCTCCATCACCTACATTCCGTTTGCTACCGGAGTCATCTTTGAACTGCCTGTTTTGATGATTTTTCTCACCAAAGTGGGTATCATGACCCCGTCGTTTATGATCCAATACCGGAAACATGCCATTATTGTGCTGATGATTGTGGCAGGCGTGATCACGCCTCCTGACGTTTTCAGTATGACGCTGGTGGTGCTTCCCCTGTTGCTGCTGTATGAGGTAAGCATCATACTGACCAAACGGACATATAAAAAATACCAGCAGAATATTGGTTAGTGGTTAGTGGTTAGTGGTTAGTGGTTAGTGGTTAGTGGTTAGCGGTTAGCGGTTAGCGGTTAGTGATTAGCGGTTAGTTTGAGTTGGAAGCGAACCGTGTTGATTACCCAATAATTTTATTTTTCTGATTTTTTCCTCGTCGATGCCAACCAGGTCGTAGTCTGACATCATTCTTGTCTGCATGATGGGGACTTCCGGATTACGGTAAATCATCCTGCCCGGGTTGATTTTTTTTGCCGAGAAATGCAGTGCCTGCACACCTGCTTCAATAAATTTGCAGGCATTTTCGGGGTTAACGCCACTCCCTGCCATAATATCGATGCGTCCGGCGGAACAGGAAACCAAATCTTTAATGAGGTTGAGACCTTCTATGGCAAATGCTTTCTGCCCGGAAGTGAGGATTCGGTTGCAGCCGCATACAACAAGTTCGTCCAATGCGCGAAAAGGATGGACAGTAAAGTCGAATGCACGATGAAACGTGACTTTCAAAGGTGCTGCATGTTGCACTAATTCGCAGGTACGAGTGATGTTGACATGTCCGTTTGGTTGCAGTGCGCCTAACACTACGCCATCTACGCCACAGGATTTTGCGTATTCAATGTCGCTGTGCATCTGTTCAAATTCCAGGTCGGTGTAACAAAAGTCGCCACCTCGCGGACGGATCATCACATAACATTCAATATGGAGCAGTTTGCGTACCATGCGTATCGTACCGGCACTGGGCGTCAGTCCTCCCTCAGTGAAACCGGAACACAATTCCACTCTGTCGGCGCCGGCTTTTTGTGCCGTGATTGCCGCATCTACCGAGTATACGCATATTTCAAGTTCGGGGTAAATCATATTATATGTTCAAGTTGTTGATTTTATACTTTCTCCCCTTATTTTTTCCTTCTACTTCCAACAGCCCGAGTTCTACAAATTTCGCAAAATATTTCTTCACACTAACATCTGATTTGTTGGTTAATAATTGAGCGCGATAATTGGTTATTTCGCCGTTTTTGTCAAGATAACCTGCTATCTGTTCTAAAAATTCCAACTCGGCTTTTGATAACTTATCGGTATTTATATCGGTAAATATATCGGTAATTTTGTGAGCGGGCAATTCTTCCAATGCCTGTAAAACAGCATGGAGCATATATTCAATGAAAGATTCTGAATCGCCTGCTTTTTGTGAAATTGCCAAAGCATCGTAGTAACCTTGCTGATTTTCATATACTACAGTTTCAACAGGCAGCCAGGCAAACAGTTCATTCCATTTTGAAAGAACAAGTGTTTGCCAAAGTCGTCCAATTCTGCCGTTTCCGTCTATAAACGGGTGAATAAATTCTATTTCAAAATGAACGATAGAACTTTTAATCAGCGGGTGTACATCTGTTTTCTTCGCCCACGAGAATAAATCTGTAATTAGTTGTGGAATAAATTGGTAATTTGCTCCTGCGTGAATCAGTTTAGTCCCCTCAAAAACACCAACTCCCTGCGAACGAAAATGTCCTGCATCTTTCACTAATTGTGTGGTCATAAATTGGTGGGCTTTCAAAAAATCTTTGACTTTATAAGGGTCATATTCCAATAAATGCTCGTATGCCTGATAAGCGTTTTTTACTTCCTGAATTTCGTGCGGCAAACCTAAAACTCGCTTGCCTTCAATAATATCTGTGACTTGACCGAGTGTAAGTGTGTTATTTTCAATAGCCAAAGAGGATTGAACAGAGCGTAAACGATTGATTTTTCGCAAGCGCAAATTGTGGCTGTATTCGCCCGAACCTCGTATTTCACCAAGTTTTTCGGCAATTCGTGCAACCAAATCAATAATTTTTGTGCTGATTGTATATGTTGGAACGTTCACTTATTTTTGAGTTTTATATAAAGTGCAAAAATACGCCATTTTTCAAAAAATGTCAAGTTCTTTTTTGCCCAAAAACCGGTTTCTTGATGAAAATTTCTATCTTTGCTGCCGAAAATAAAAAAGTGAAATATGTATAGACTTAAAAATATTCCTGTAGCGGTATGGTTTATTTTTTGCATACCCTCTTTTGCTCAGGAGCTTCCGCAACTCAGCCTGTTGGACGCCATTGCCGAAGGGTTAGAAAATAATTACAGCATTCTCCTGGCATTCAACAGCGCACAGGTGAGCAGTAACAATGCCACGATGGGCAATGCGGGCATGTTGCCGTCGGTGACCCTGAACGGTACAGTGAACAAAGGCGTTGCCAACAGCAGTACCAAGTTTTTTGGCAGAGATGAACGGCAGGAAAGAACCGGAGCCAAATCAACCAACTGGAACGGCAATGTGGCGTTAGACTGGACAGTGTTCGACGGATTTGCCATGTTTGCCAATTACGACCGGCTGAAAGAACTGGAAATGATGGGACAGGAAAATCTGCGGGCGTCCATACAACAAACCATCGCTTCGATCATGAACGTATATTTCGACATTGTTACCCGGCAGGAAGAGTTGGACGCTACCGGGAATATTCTGAAAATATCGCGGTTACGCCTGCACAGCGCTAACGATCGTTATATGGCCGGCAGGGTGTCGAAGGTCGATCTGCTTTCGGCGCAGGTGGACTATAACACCGATACGGTTTCGTATATCCGGCAAACGGAAGAGTTGAGAAAAATCAAAATACAGCTGAACAAATTTCTTGCAAGAGAAATTACCACCGATTTTTTTGCATCCGATTCGATCAGTATCGATCAGACGCTCAATTACGGAAGCATACACGATATGGCGCTGGCCGAAAATCCGGATGTTGTGCTGTCGCGGATGTCGGTCAATGTGGCTGCATTTTCGTTGAAGGTAACGGAAGGCTCGCGATATCCGAGAGTGAGACTAACGTCCAATTACACAATGATAAAATCCCAATCGGGAACGGGACAGATTGAAGAAAACCGTTCGGGAACGTTCAACTATGGCGCCGCAGTCAGTATGCCGCTGTTCAACGGGCTGAACATCAACCGGCAAATTAAAAACGCCAGATTGGATAAGGATGCTGCCGATATACGTTACGAACAGATTCAGAAAGAAATAGAAGCACAGGTAGGCACCGCATACAGCACTTATATCGTGAACAGCAAATTAGCGACTTTTGAAGCGGACAACCTGGGTCTTGCCGCCGAAAATTTGGATATTTCCATGGACAGGTATCGTCTGGGCGCTATCTCGGCCGTTGAATTGCGCGATGTGCAACGCAGCTACATCTCTGCAACCAACCGCCTGCTTGTTGCTACCTACAACGCAAAAGTAGCCGAAACCGCCCTGAAACTGCTTACCGGAGAAGTGTTGAGGATAGAGTGATTTTTTACTTGTTACGAAAAAATAATTGCATCGGAACGCCTGAAAAGTGAAAATGTTCGCGCAGTTTATTTTCGAGGTAACGCTTATACGGTTCGCGGATGTACTGCGGCAAATTACAAAAAAAGACAAACGATGGCGCCAACGTGGGCAATTGGGTGACATATTTGATTTTTATATGTTTGCCTTTAACAGCCGGCGGATGATAATCGTTAATCACTTTTAGCATCACTTCGTTGAGTTGGTGCGTGGGTATGCGTCTGGTACGATTCTGATGTACTTCCATGGCGGTTTCGAGCACTTTCTGCAAACGTTGCTTGGTGACTACCGAAGTAAAAATGACCGGAACATCGGTAAACGGGGCTATTCGTTCGTATATGGCCGTTTGGTATTGTTTGGCGGTGTGCGTGTCCTTCCCGATCAAATCCCATTTGTTCACCAATATCACCATACCTTTGCGATTGCGCTGTATGAGGTTGAATATATTCTGATCCTGCGCTTCCATACCTTGCGTGGCATCAATCATCAGCAGGCATACATCTGAATTTTCGATGGCGCGGATGGCACGCATCACCGAATAAAATTCAACGTCTTCGCTCACTTTTCCTTTCTTGCGCAATCCCGCAGTATCAACAAGGTAAAACAGATGACCGTATTTGTTGTAGAGCGTTTCGGTGGTATCACGGGTGGTGCCGGCCAATGGCGTAACGATATGGCGGCTTTCTCCGGTCAGCGCATTAATCAGCGACGATTTTCCCACATTGGGGCGACCGACGATGGTGATACGCGGCAATTCGTCACGTTCTTCAATGATTTGTTCCCTGGCGGGAAACTGTTCGAGGATTGCGTCGAGCAAATCGCCCGTCCCGCTGCCATTGACAGATGATACGGTATAATAGTCGCCCAGCCCGAGACCATAAAATACGGTTGCGTCGTACTGTCGCTCGCTCGTATCTACCTTATTGACTACCAACAGGATTTTTTTGTTGCTCCGGCGCAAAATGTTGGCAATCCCTTCCTCAAGATCAGTAACGCCGCAGGTAACGTCCACCAGAAAAAGAATCAGATCGGCTTCTTCAATGGCCAGCATCACCTGTTGGCGAATTTCTTCCTCAAAGACGTCATCCGAGTTGATAACATATCCCCCTGTGTCGATCAGGGAAAACTCCTGTCCGTTCCATTCCACTTTCCCGTAATGACGATCGCGCGTTACGCCGGCCTGTTCGTCAACAATGGCCTCCCTGCTGCCGGTTAACCGGTTGAACAGGGTTGATTTTCCTACATTCGGGCGACCGATGATCGCTGCTAAATTTCCCATGATGATTGATTTTTGGGCTGCAAAATTACCATTTTCTGTGAGAATTTTTGTTTGAATCTGTTTTTTGGGTAATTTTGTGCACTGTTAATTTTGACAGGTGAACCGAAGGCAATAATAACCCATATGGCAGTAATTACTTTAACCACAGGATGGACAGACGATTTTTATGTAGCGGCGGTGAAGGGTATTCTGCTGTCGGCTATTCCTTCGGTTCAGGTGGTAGACATGTCGCACCGTGCGCCGCCTTTTAATTCGGGGATTTCGTATGCCGCATACATGGTGAAACACAGTTATACCTATTTTCCAAGGAATACTGTCCATATCATTTCCATAGCAAGCGAATACAGCGACAGCGCGCCTTTTGTGGCAGCTTTCCACAACGGGCATTATTTCGTGGGTACGGATAACGGTATCTTTGGGCTGATATTCGACTCAATTCCCGACGCGATGGTGCGCATTGAGAAGTTTCATGATGATACAGCGCCCAATTATCCGGCTATTTCGGTATTTGCGCCTGCCGCTGTTCATTTAGCCAATGGCGGGGATATTGCCGGACTTGGCGGAACATATTCCGAATATCAGCGCAGGGGTTCGGTATTAGCCACTATGGACGAATCGCAGATTACGGGAACGGTGATTCACATCAATTCCTTTGGCAATGTGATCACCAACATCACCCGTTATGATTTTGACAGAATCAGCAAAGGACGCCCGTTTGAAATATTAGTACAAAACACCCGTCGCAAAATATTCCGCATCAACAGGTATTTCCACGAAACAAGTCAGGGCGAACTGCTGGCCGTATTCAATATTTCAGGATATCTCGAAATTGCCCAAAACAAAGGGAAATTAGCTGATATACTACAACTCTCGCTCGATTCGAATATCATTGTCAGGTTTTTCGAAAAGAAATAGACGTCCAAAACTTTTTTGTACTTTTGTCCAATTTTTAAAACCATCGATTATGTCATTTCTCACAGAAAAAATATTATTTGAAGGCCTAACGTTCGACGATGTATTGCTGGTTCCCGGCTATTCGGAAGTATTGCCCCGCAATGTCAGCCTGTCCACTATGTTTTCACGTAACATCAGGTTGAATGTACCTATCGTATCGGCAGCTATGGATACGGTTACCGAATCAATTATGGCTATTGCCATCGCCCGCGAAGGAGGCATCGGCGTCATCCACAAAAATATGAGTATAGAGGATCAGGCCAAGCAGGTGAAAACAGTGAAACGCGCTGAAAACGGCATGATTTACGACCCTGTGACCATCAGTGCAACAGCCACCGTAGAACATGCTCAGTGCCTGATGGCGGAAAATAAAATCGGCGGTATTCCGGTGGTAGATGAACAGCATCGCCTGGTGGGAATCGTCACCAACCGCGACCTGCGTTTCGAAGAAGAAGTCAACCGGCCGATCATGGAGGTGATGACCAAAGAACGCATCATCACAGCCACGCCGGGTACCACGCTTGAAAGTGCTGCCGACATCCTTCAGCAGCATAAGATAGAGAAACTTCCGGTGGTGGACGACGCCAACCACCTCATCGGTCTCATTACTTACAAAGACATTACCAAGGCGAAAGACCGACCCAATGCATGCAAGGACGGGTTGGGCAGGTTGCGTGTTGCAGCTGCGGTGGGCATCGCTTCCGACACGCTCGTCCGCATCGAAGCGTTGGTGAAAGCCGATGTGGATGCGGTGATTATCGACACTGCGCACGGTCATCACATTAATATCATCGAAATGCTCAAAAAGGCAAAAGCGCAGTTCGGGGATATCGACATCGTTGCCGGTAACATTGCCACAGGCGACGCCGCCCGTATGCTTGCCGAAGCAGGCGCCGACGGAGTGAAAGTCGGTATCGGGCCGGGTTCCATCTGCACTACGCGCATTGTAGCAGGCGTAGGCGTTCCACAACTGTCGGCGATATTTGATGTTGCCGAAGCGATAAATCCATACGGAATACCGGTGATTGCTGACGGAGGACTGCGCTATTCGGGCGATATTGTAAAAGCCCTGGCAGCCGGAGCACACAGTATCATGGCAGGTTCATTGCTGGCAGGCGTTGACGAATCGCCGGGCGACACCATCATATTCAACGGCAGAAAATACAAATCATATCGGGGCATGGGTTCGATCGAAGCCATGCAGCAAGGCGCTAAAGACCGTTATTTTCAGGATATGGAAGATGACATTAAAAAATTGGTTCCGGAAGGTATCGAAGCGCGCGTACCTTACAAGGGAACGCTTTCGGAAGTAGTGTATCAGCTGATAGGCGGGCTGCGCGCCGGTATGGGTTACTGCGGAGCCGCAAATATTAAGGCTTTGCATGAAGCTAAATTCGTGCGCATCACCAATTCGGGCATCGAAGAAAGTCACCCGCACGACGTAACCATCACCCGCGAAGCGCCGAATTACAGCAGGTAGTTTCAGGTTTAAAGTTTAAAGTTTCAGGTTTCAGGTTTCAGGTTTCAGGAGTTATGTTTGTCAGAGTTCGTTCGTTAATGATTTTTTGCATTTTTTGCCAATTAACATCGTTGAGGGCTTTGCCATTTTCAATTTTCAATTTTCAATTTTCAATTCTTCAAGCTTCCCCTGTTTTACTGAAAATTGGATCGTACAGTTTCGATGTTGATGATTTTGAATATGTTTATCATAAAAACCGTATGGCAGGTAAACAGACGCCCGATGAGTGTCTGGCGCTGTATATTCCCTGCAAGCTCAAGATAGCAGCGGCTAAAGACGCCGGTTTGGACGCCTTGCCCGAAATTATCAATGAATGGACACACTTTCGCAATCAATTAACCACGAAACAAATAGCCGACGAACTTCTCGACGGTATGTTGCTGTACGCAATGACCGATAGCGTTGTGTGGTTGAAGGCAGCGCGTGATTCGACGGGATTGAGAACTTTTTACAAAAAAAATGCGCGAAATTTTCGGTGGGAAAAGCGCATGAAAGCCACCGCCTATTACTGTTCGGATGCATTAGTTGCCGAACGGGTCAGATCAGCGGTGAAAAACAAAAACGAAGGCGCAGGTCGCTTGCCGAACGGACTGTTTACTTTTTTTTGCGATGCAACCGGCGTCAGTCCCTGTGTGGATACGGTTTTCCATACTTTTCAAAAAGACGCCAATACAGTGGCTGACCGTGTGCATTGGAAAAAAGGTTGTTCAAAAATATTGGAATGGAATGAAAAATTTGTATTTTTGGAAATTCATTCCATTCTTCGTCCGGCCCGAAAAACCTTTGAAGAAGCGCGTGGACAAGTGATTGCAGAATATCAGGATGAATTGGAAAGCAAATGGATAGAACAATTAAAAAGGCAGTATCCTGTAACTGTCGACGAGAAAGTGTGGGCAGATTTAAAAAAGAAATATGCAGAGTAGACCATCAAAAATACCGTTTTTAGTGCTGTGTAGCATCATAGTTTTTACATTTTCCTGTGTCCCGAAAGAAAGAAATGGGGACAGGACTGTTGCCAAAGTTGGAGATAAATATTTGTATTTTAGCGAAATGAGCAATATTTTTCCAAAAGGATGTTCCAGGGACGACAGTATCGCGCTTGCCAAATTGTATATTGATAATTGGATTAAAACCAGGTTATTGCTTCAAAAAGCGGAATTTAATCTTTCAAAAGAGCAATTGGACATCAGCAAAGAAATAGAGACTTATCGTACCTCGTTGCTGATTTACAAGTACGAAGGACTGCTGTTGCAGGAGCAGCTGGATACTGCAATATTCGACTCCGAAATCAATAATTATTATGAAGCCAACATAGCCAATTTCCCGTCTGATGAATATGCGGTCAGAGCTATATATATCAAGCTGCCTGAAAATCCTCCGGTTTTATGGAATGTCAGGCGATGGCTCATGTCTGACCGGGAAAATGACGTGCAGGACCTGATGGATTATTGCCGGAAATATGCCGTTCAATTCGACTTTTTCGATGACGAATGGGTGCAATGGACAAAAATAGATCTTCCCCAAAAGGAAGCTGCAACAAAACAATTAGCCTACAACGAACTTATCCAGCAGCAGGACGGGGAATTTATCTATCTGGTGCGCATCAGGGAAAAAATAGTCCCGGGCGATACTGCTCCGTTAGTGTTTGTGAAAGATAAAGTGAAAAGTATCATCATCAATAAAAGAAAATTAAAGTTTATCAGCGAGTTGGAACAAAATATATACAACGACGCGCTGTCCAGAAATCAATTTGAAATTTATAAAAATCCTTAAAATGAAGAAAATTATTATCCTGTTGATTTGTTTTTACGGCACGTTCGCCCATGCACAGCCTTACATGATCGACCAGGTTGTGGCCATCGTAGGTAGCAAACACATCAAGCAGTCGGATGTGGAAGATATGTATCGGGAATACAGGATGCAGGGATATCCCATGCGCGGCGACATGAAATGCAACCTGCTTGAGCAGTTGTTGACCCAAAAACTGTTGCTAAATCAGGCCGAAGTGGATAGTTTGGTTGTTGAACCCAGTGAGGTGGAAATGGATTTAAACCGCAAATTGGATATTTTTATACAACAAACCGGTTCGCAGGAAGCAATAGAGGATTGGTTCAAGAAAAGCATTTACGAAATCAAGGACGACTTGCGGAAAATGTTGCATGATGAAAAACTCGCAGGTAAGATGCAACAAAATATTACCGAAAATGTCAGGATCACTCCCTCGGAAGTGCGCAGTTTCTATAACAAAATACACAGGGACAGCATCCCGCTCATCCCTGGAAAAGTAGAAGTGGCGCAGATCGTGATGCATCCTCCTTACAGCGAGGATGCCATCAGCGATGTGCGACAGGAGTTACTTGATTTGCGCAGGCGTATCATCAATGGCGAAAGATTCTCTGTTTTGGCTGTGATGTATTCTGAAGACCCTTCGGCTGCACGTAACGGCGGGGATTTAGGGTTTCAAAACAGGGGAGACTTAGACCCCGAATTTGTCAAAGCTGCCTGGGCGTTGAAAAACCCAGGCGATGTATCACGCATTGTGGAATCGAAATTCGGGTATCATATTATACAATTAATTGATAAAAGAGGAGATCAGGTAAATTGCCGGCATATTCTGAAGACGCCAAAACCCAATCCGGAAGCGATTACCACCGTAACCGGACGTTTAGATACGTTAGTAAGGCTCATCCGCAAAGATTCGCTGAACTGGAACCTTGCCGCCTTACGCTATTCGCAGGACGAAAAAACACGTTTCAACGGCGGGTTGATGATCAATCCAAACGACTATAGCACCGCTTTCGAGATGGATCAATTGGAAAAAACCGATTTCGACGTCATCAAAAATATGAATGTCGGTGAAGTATCTAATCCTTACGAATCAAGGGACGAAAAAGGCAGAATAGTGTATAAAATCATCCGGTTGAAAGAGCGATCCGACCCGCACAGGGCCAACCTGCGGTCTGATTACAGTTTCCTTTCGGATGCTGCCCTGAATGATAAAATGCACAAGGTCATCAAGGAATGGGTCGATGAAAAAATTGAGTCCAGTTATATATACATTGAGGAAAGTTTCAAGCGTTGCGGATTGAGTAATACCAACTGGCTGAAGCAATAACGATTCAAAAACCAAAATGTCAAAAAAGTCGAAAACCGAAAAAGCGCGTTATATCAATCCGTTTACTGATTTTGGTTTCAAAAATCGCTAAAATGTCGCCAAAAGAAAAAAAATCGTATAATCAATCACTAAGGCACGCGAAATAAATAAGATATAAACATAAATTATAATATGATTAAATTTTCAAATCGCATCCCGTTAGGGATGCATCGCTCGG
>Ga0082212_10004884_pt1 | contig 18513 bp, 21 predicted proteins | sample TergutNt197P3_FD_71548 | JGI IMG/M metagenome (GOLD analysis project Ga0082212, IMG submission 71548) | Neocapritermes taracua P3 segment gut microbial communities from Petit-Saut dam, French Guiana - Nt197 P3 | ecosystem: Host-associated > Arthropoda: Insects > Digestive system > Gut ...
CGACCAGTGCCTAAGGCTTGGGCAGATTCCCGCTTTGCGGGGGATAAACAGGTTTGTAAGTATTTTATGACTGCCTTTTCGTAAAAAATGCCATAACTATCGAAACAAGCATAGGGACACAGCAAAGAGCCATAAGGCCAATGCCCAAAAGGCCGCGCTGGGAAAAAAGCGCCCAATACGCAGTTGCCCCAACCAGGGGGACGGCAATTGCCCCCAGGATGGCAGGGATTACAATAAGCCCCCAGCCGTTCTGGGCAAACCGGATAAAGAGCCCCATGCCAACGGCGATTGCCGTCCACAGGACAGGCACCCCCATAAGCAAAATGGGGTTGTTCTGGGCGCTCCAGCCAAGCGTGCGGACCGCAGCAACCGGGATAAGCCACAAAAATGCATAGTTGGTAAAATTCGCCTGGGGGGATATTACCCGGAACAGGGCAAAAACAACGCAGATAATAAACGGCAGCGCAACGGGAAGGGCGACAATATCGATGCAGGCGGAAACCCAGCGGGAAAGGCCAAATCCCCCGGCATCAACAAAAGAGCCCAGGAAAAATCGGAAAAAAGCGATAATTGTGCCCAGGAGCAGGGCCCATGTGCCGCCCTCCAGGGCGGATTCATCGTTTAAGGAACGCCAAAAAAGGTAAAACAGGGGTATCCAGAGAAAACAGAAAAGAGTCATTAAAAGGATACTAGCAGTTTTTGCCATTCTGTTCCATACTGTAACTGTCCTTTTTAGTATTGTTTCAATACCGGGTTATCCGGTTTATAAATAAAACATTTTTTAAATAATATAAAAATTAAATAAAAAACATTTCAAACATTTTCAAATTGATTAAAAACTAGAAGGGGCGAAGTGTGAAACTTGTTTGGAAGCTTTCCATCCCGCAGATTTGTATTGTCATTTGCTTCGGTATAATCAGCTATGTGGTAATAAATGCCTCGTTTATAAGCATCCGGGAGCAATATATCCAGGATTTAAGCAAAAACCACTTAAAGTTAATAACCAAAGGCGTCGAAGCCAGCGCCCAGGAAGCGGTAAACAAAACCTCCATGTTTGTAAATTTACCGGCAGTGCTAAAGGCATACGAAATAGCCCATAGCGGCAATATGGATGATCCCCATTCACCGCAGTCACAGGAAGCGCGTGAGCTGCTGCGTAAAGAGCTTGCCCCCATTCTGGACAGCTACAAAGAAGAGAAAGGGGATAAATTGCAGCTCCATTTTCACCTGCCCAACAGCCTTAGCCTTGTCCGTTTATGGTGGGAAAAAAATACCAGGATTAATGGGGAATGGACCGATATTTCCGATGACCTTACCTCGTACCGCCCCACGGTAATGGATGTAAACAAGTATGGGATTGTAGCCATGGGCATAGAACCCGGTACCGGCGGGTTTGCTGTACGTGGGGTTATCCCGGTAAAAGCACCGGACGGCAGACAATTGGGTTCCGCAGAAGTGCTTCAGAATTTTGACGCCATTCTGGATTCGGCAGTGGAAGAGGGGAAATTTGAAATAGTGCTTTATGCGAACGAGGATCTCCTCCGCTTTTCTGTAGAGCTGCGGGATCGGGAAAAACACCCGCGCAAAGGCGAATTTGTACGGGTTACAGAAGCCCTCGATGAATCCCTGGAATCAATGATCACGGCAGAGATGCTGTTACAGGGGAAAAAAGACAGCATTGTAAAAAGGCATGGCCCTGTAACCATGGAAGTGTTCCCCATTAACGATTACAGGGGGAACCAGGTTGGGGTAATGGTATTTGTCATAAACACCGAAACAATTTCCGGCCTTATGAACACTGCGGCGGTAACACTGGCGCTTATGCTTGCTGCCATGGCCATTGCGCCTTCCTTTTCGCTTCTCTTCACGCTCCGGATGCTGGTTACCATCCCGCTAAAAAAAATCAGGGAAAAAATTCAGGACATTGCCGAGGAGCGCGCCAACCTGGTCGAGCCGATAATCACCCGCCAGAAGGATGAGATTGGCGAACTGGCAAGGTGGTTTAACACCTTAACGGCGAAAGTAGGCGCCACAAGCGCAAAATTCGAGTCCATGGCACGCTGGTATGAGTCCATACTTGACGCAACGCCGCTGCCTATATCGGTAACGGACGCAGATATGAACTGGACTTTTGCCAACCGTGCAGTAGAGGAGTATCTGGGCATTAAGCGGAAAGATATGCTCGGCAAGCCCTGCAATAACTGGGATATCCATATTTGCAATACACCGGATTGCAGTATTGCGCAGGCAAAATGCGGCACAAAGCAGACTTTTTTCCGGCATAAGGGGCGCTCCCACCAGGTTGATATTGAAATGCTTAAAAGCGTGAACGGCGAGATCGAAGGGTTCATCGAAATTGTACAGGACATTACAGAAATAGAAGAGCTGGTAAAAAAACAGGCAGAAGCAGAAGCAGCCAGCAAACTAAAATCGGTTTTCCTTGCAAACATGAGCCACGAGATAAGGACGCCGATGAACGCAATTATAGGCATAACAGAAATTCAACTGCAAAATACAAAGCTCCCCCCCGACATAAAGGAAGCGCTCGCAAGAATTCACAATTCCGGCGTTTTGCTACTGGGGATTATCAATGATATACTGGACCTTTCAAAAATAGAGGCCGGTAAAATGGAACTGGCGCCGGTTAAATACAATATATCAAACCTGATTAATGATGTTGTCCAGCTTAACCGATTGCGGTTTGAAGGCAAGCCGATTGAATTCCGGCTGATGATCGACGAAAAAATACCGGCCATGCTTACCGGCGACGATCTCCGCGTCAAGCAGATCCTGAACAACCTGCTTTCCAACGCATTCAAATACACAGAAAAAGGCATGATCTCGTTTTCCGTTGCCGCAGAGCAGATGTCGGATAAAAACCAGGTAATGCTTGTTTTCCGCATAAGCGACACCGGGCAGGGGATGTCGGAAGACCAGGTAAAAATGCTGTTCGACGAGTATTCCCGCTTTAACCTGGATGCCAACCGGGTAACCGAGGGCACAGGCCTGGGCATGACCATTACCCGGAACCTGCTGCGGCTTATGGACGGGACAATTTTTATCGAGAGCGAAAAAGGCAGGGGGACAGAGGTTACAATTCACCTGCCGCAAAAAACAGACAGCACTGGCCCTTCGGGCATCCTGGGCAGCGACATGGCGGAAAAACTACAGCAGCTCCGTGTAGAAAGCGCAGCGGAAGCAGATGGGGCACAAATTACCAGAAAGCTCCTGGACTATGGGAGCGTGCTGGTTGTTGACGACAATGAATCAAATTTATTTGTTGCAAGGGCCCTCCTGGAGCCTTACAAATTATCAATCGACACTGCGTCTGGCGGGCAGGAAAGCATAGAAAAAATCGCAAACGGCAATGTATATGACATAATTTTTATGGACCACATGATGCCTGGCATGGACGGGATAGAAGCGGTAAAAAAAATACGGGGAATGCAGTATAACCACGCCATTATTGCGTTGACTGCGAACGCGCTTGTGGGGCAGGCCGAAATGTTCCTGGAAAACGGTTTCGACAGCTTTATCTCCAAACCCATTGATATTAAGCAGCTTGACATGATTTTGGGCAAATTCATCCACCATAAACAGCCGGACTAAGTGGTATTCCTTGACACTTTTGCCCCATTTCTGGTAAAATTACCCGGTAATTTTCAGTTTTGCCCGTAAAACGGGAAGGAGGCCAGTTGGCGGATAAGGATTTACGGATCAATAAACAGATCAGGGTACGGGAGGTCAGGCTTATCCGGGAAGACGGGGAGCAGGGAATCATGTCTACCCAGGATGCCCTTGAATTGGCAAGGGACCAGGGGCTTGACCTTGTGGAAGTAGCCCCCCAGGCAAATCCGCCGGTGGTTAAAATACTTGATTACGGCAAGTTTAAATTCGAAAACGAAAAAAAAGTCCGTGATTCGAAGAAAAAGCAGAAACTGTTAAAATTAAAAGAAATCCGCATGCAGCCCAAAATTGATGACCATGACCTGGATTTTAAATCCAAGCATGTAAAGGGCTTTCTTGCGGAAGGAAACAAGGTAAAAGTAACGGTGCGTTTCAGGGGCCGGGAACTGGCACACACCGAACTGGGCCTGGATGTTCTAAAAAGCGTGCTGGAACGCCTTGACGGGGAGTACGTCATGGACAAAAGCCCTGCGATGGAAGGGAAGTTCATGTCGATGGTGCTCAGCTCCAAAAGCAAAAGCGGCAAGGGCGCTAAACAGCCGGGCAGCCAGAACACGCTTACAAAGAAGGCTGCTGCCAGCAAAGAAGAAAATACTGCGGCAAAAGGGGCTGCCGGGAACAACGCAGAAGCAGCCGGGCCGCAATAATAGAGGAAGGACACATTAATGCCAAAGATCAAGATGAAGACAAAAAAAAGCGCCGCAAAGCGTTTTTCGTTTACAGGGTCGGGGAAGGTTAAATACAAAAAACAAAACCTTCGCCATATCCTTACAAAGAAATCCGCAAAGCGTAAACGGAATCTCCGCCATGCGGGGATATTGTCCGAAGCTAATGTACCGGTTATCCGGAAAAGACTGCTGCCCTACGGTTAAGAGGAGTACCCATGTCACGTGCAATAGACGGTTCCAAAAGAAAGGACCACAGAAAAAAAATACTTAAACTGGCAAAAGGCTACTGGGGCCGGCGCCATTCAAACTATAAAACCGCCAAGGACGCGGTTGCCAAAGGGCTTTCGTATGCCTACCGCGACAGGAAAGACCGCAAGGGCGATTTTCGGCGTATATGGATAATCCGGATCAATGCAGCCTGCCGCGAAGAAGGTTTAAGCTATTCGCGCTTAATCGCAGGGCTTAACAAGGCAGGGGTTGCCATTAACAGGAAAGCCCTGGCCTGGCTTGCATCCGAAGACCCAAACGCTTTTAAAGCGGTAACGGCAAAAGCAAAAGCTGCCCTGGGGGCATAAGATGGTAACCCTCGAGCAAATCAAACTGCTGGAATCCAAACTTACACGGGCAATTAATTTTGTTAGCCGTTTAACGGAAGAAAACAGCCGTTTAAAAAAGCGGAATGATGAGCTTGAGGAAACAATCGCCGCCCTTAAAGAAGAAAAAGCCCGTATCGAGGAAGGGATCGTTTCCGCACTGGGAAAACTAAACCAGTTCGAGGACGCAATTGAACGGAGCCTTGGCGCTACCGCATCTGCCATGCCGGCAAACCAGAAAACGGTGCAGAAAACGCCCCTGGAGGGGGCAGCCGTAAAATCGACGGCAGCCCCGTCTGTAAAGGCAGCGCCCCTGCCGGCAAAAAGCCCCGTCCAGGAAACCCCGCCTGCCCCCCAGGTCCCATCCGCTTATACGGTAGAAGAAGAACCCGACGGCGGTATGGAAAGCATCGGGGAAGAAGAAGATAGCCCCGGTTTGGACCTAATCGAAGATACAGGTGAGGCGGAACTGGACATATTTTAAAAATGGGCAAGAGTAACCTTCATTTTAAACTGCTGGGTACCTCATTCTCCATTGCTGCCGACGAAGACAGTGTTTATCTGGAAAAACTCCTTTCAAAATATAAAAGCGTCCTGGAAAATACCCAAAAAGCCACCGGTGTAGAGGACCCGTTAAAACTCGCAATCCTTACAGGTTTTTTGCTTTGCGATGAAATTGAAAAAAACGAAAATGCCGAAAACCTCGATGGGCAGGAAGCGGAGCAGCGGACGCTGAATATGATAGCCCGGATTGACGAAGTTATCCCGGGGGACTAGCTATGCCGGAATTCTATAAGCTGGATAACGAAATAAAACACTATGCATGGGGGTCGGCAGAAATGATCCCTGCGCTGCTGGGAATAGGCAATGCAGAAAAAAAACCATTTGCAGAACTGTGGATGGGGGTTCATCCCGGGGCGCCTTCCACAACCAGGATAGGGGGCAAAAGCGTACCACTCTCCGAAATAACCACTCTGCCTTTTTTATTTAAATTCCTTGCCGCAGGGAGCCCGCTATCCATACAGGCTCACCCAAACCTTGCCCAGGCCAGGGAAGGGTTCGAAACAGAAAACAGGGCGGGCATCCCGCTTACAGACCCGGCACGGAATTACCGCGACCCCAACCATAAGCCGGAAATCGTCTGCGCCCTAAGCCCTTTTACCGCAATGGCAGGTTTCCGGGAACCGGGGGAAACAGCGCAGCTGCTTTCAAAAATAAACGGGACAGAGGCCCTCGCATCTTCCTTGCAAGACGGTTACAGGGCTTTCCTTTCCGCCCTTTTTGGGTTAGACACACCGGGGAGAAAAGCCCTTAATGATTCTGTACTTGCCGCAGCGGGCAGAATACCAGGGGAAGCGGAAAAAAAAGATACATCGCCAATAAGCCTCTGCGGAGAACTGGCGCGGGTTTACCCCTGCGACCCGGGGATCATATCCCCGCTCTATTTAAATGTTCTTGAGCTTAAACCATTTGAATCTGTTTTTTTACCGGCTGGGGTACTTCATGCCTACATAAACGGTTTTGCCATGGAATGCATGGCCAATTCGGACAATGTCCTGCGCGGGGGGCTTACCCCCAAGCACATAGACCTCCCGGAATTATTTTCCATTTTAAATTTTGCCCCATTCAAGCCGGATATACTTAACCCCATCCGCCTTAGTTCTCCGGGATCATACCATTACAAAGCCCCCTGCGATGAGTTTGCCCTTTACCTTATTCAAAACCCTGTATCTTCGGTAGACCCTGCATTGCCCGGCGGCCAGGAACTGGAAAAAAGGGAAATGGGCATCTTTGCCGTGTACAACGGCTCTGTTGAAATTACTTTAAGCAGCGGCGGGGCAAGCCAAAAAAAAATAGTGCTAAAAAAGGGGGAATCGGCTTTTATATCACAGCGCGATAAAGGCGAGCGCATCCTCTTTAACGGTGATTTCACCCTCCTCGCCGCATTGGCGCCATCATGAAAATCCTCGTGGATGCCGATTCTTGCCCCATAGAGGCGCGGGAGTTGGTACTAAGGGCGGCTAAACGCACCAGGACTCCGGCGGTCTTTGCGGCAAACCGGGTTATCCCCGGTATAGAAGGCGAATGTATTACCATGCTGGTTTGCCCTGCCGGCGAAGGGGCAGCCGATGACCGGCTTACGCAAGAGGCAGAAAAAGGCGACCTTGCGGTAACAAGGGACATACCGCTGGCCGAACGCCTTCTGGGTTTGGGCGCTACCGTGCTGGACGACCGCGGGCGGATTTTTTCGGCAGACAATATAAGAGAAAAAATATCATTGCGGGACTTTACGGTAAACCTGGCCGAAAGCGGTTATGAATTTGAGCGGAGCGCCGCTTACGGCAGGCGGGAACTAAAGGCATTCGCCGACTCTTTCGACAAACTGCTTACGAAATTAACTGCACATTGCACGAATAGTAACAAATAAACACGAATTAGGCAGGAGGCTAAGCCGCCCCGGGTTCCGGGTAAAGGCTGCGAATCTGTTTAATGCTGGGAAGTATCTCGAAGAAAATGTCAATAATCTCCGGGTCGAATTTTGTCCCGGATAGTTCCTTTATTTCTGCCAGCACTTCGGCTTCCGACCATGGCTCCTTGTAGACCCGCCTGGAACAAAGCGCGTCGTAAACATCTGCCAGGGCGACAATGCGGCCGGTTAGCGGGATTTCTTCTTCTGCTTTGCCCAGTGGTTTTCCCTCGGATCCTTGTTTCAGCACTTTCTCGGTAACCGGGTCTACCCAGCCCGGGTAACCGGAGCCGTCCCAGTTTTCATGGTGGTTTAAAGCCACGTCCTGCGCTATTTCATCAATTGGTGATTGGGGGTCTTCAAAAAGCTGGGCGCCGTACAGCGTGTGGTGCTGCATGATCCTGTATTCCTCCGGCGTAAATTTTGCCGGTTTTTTCAGGATGACGTCGGAAATCGCAACCTTCCCGACATCGTGGAGCATCGACGCTATTTTTAGGGTGTCCTTAAAACGGTCCTTTTCCGCTTCCGGTATATTGTGGCGGTAGGCCCACCTGTCGTAAATTTCCACGGCATAGCCTGCCACCCGGTTAACATGGGTCCCGGTTTCCTTGGGGTCCCTTAACTCGGACATTTTTATCATCCGGAGTATCATTGCCCTTGTTACATAGGCTTTTTGCAGGGCCAACGCGGCATTTGTAGCAAAATGGGTAATAAGGAATTCATCATCTTTGGAAAAAGGAACTGCATTCCCTTCCTTGTCTTTTGAGTTGATGATCTGTATTACCCCCAAAAGTTTTCCTTCTGCTGTCTGCAGGGGTATGGCAAGGTTTGAAACGGTTTTGTAACCCGAAATCTTGTCGTAGGCGGTACTGTAGGAATAGGGCTCGTCGGAAGAAATATTGTATACATCCGGCACATTAACAAGCCTTCTGGTAAGCGCGCAGTAACCGGCAATTGTTTTTTCGTTCATGTCCAGCGAAAAGACAGAATAAATAAGTTTTTGCCCCGGAGGCAGGCCCTTCGTAAGGGTGTCATTTTGGGCATACTTGACCTTTAGCTTGTCAACAAGGTTTTGGGACTCATCTTCTTCTTTTTCAATAACATAGATGGAACCTGCGTCTGCCCGGACAACTTTCCTGGCTTCCAGAAGTATACGTTCCAAAAGCAGGTCCAGATCCTGGATTTGGTTCAATTCCGAGTCAAGTTTGATTATTGATTTAAAATCAGTTTCTGCCATATCGTTACCTTAAGTATAGGCCCTTTATGCCATTTTAAACAAGATAGGGTATTATTGCACCAGCGCCCCGCCAATCCCGCCTCCCCTGTTCCGCCCTCCATTGTTTCTGCAAAATGAGCCATTTTCAAAAACTTTAGTTTTAAAAAGCCTCAAATTTACTCAAATTTTCTCAAAAAAACCCCGGGAGAAGGAGAACTCCCGGGGTAAAACCAAAAAGGAAAGGAGGAATAGGAAACAGTATTCTACCGTCTACCTGATATTTAAACAAACCGGGAAAAAAAAGGTTACAGTAATTATATCTTTTTTAGCTCTTCGATTACCGCTTCGTAGGCGGCAATGGCAGCTGCCAGGTTGATGCTTTGGACTTCCCCCCTGCCGAGCCAGTCCTGCCCATCTATGGTATAGAGGCCTTTAAGCGTACCTTCCAGGTCTGCGACCGTACAGCCAGGGTCCAAAGCAAGCCGCCGCCGTATTCCCGTAATTTCTTTCTCGAAAGTATCCCTGTAGGCCGTTTCCTGCCAGTCTGCCGAACCGCTCATTTTTGGTAAACCCATTCCCTTGTCTTAAATTTGGCGCTTGCAAGCTCGTGCGCACGGGTTTCCTCCCCCGGATTAACCCGGGATTTAACCAGATCAAGCCCCAGCGCCCGGGAAAAGCCCATTGTTACGGCAGTTTCCGCTTCGTCATAAGGGACTTCCCGGCCCAGGATCAGCGAGAGCGAAGAAACCTTTTTTTTTGCCTCGCTTATGGACCTTCCCCTGCCTATATCTTTTGGCACCTTTAGGACTTCAAACATTGCTTCCACATCGCTGGAGAGGAGCACGGTCCCATGCTGGAGCAGGCAGTCCAAACGCCGGGTTTGGGCATTGCCCGATATTTTCCTGCCGCCCGCAAGTATGTCGTTAGTCCCGGAAAAAACAGCGTCAATACCCAAAAAGCTAAAGCCGCTGATCAATCCCCAGCACAGTATACGGTATGACTCATCAAGGCCCCCCCCAGCCAGGGGGTGATCGAGGGGCAAAATAATACTGTAGGTCAGCTCCGACTTATGCAGCACTGCCCCTCCACCGGAAACCCGCCGGACTATGTCAAAACCATGCCGCCTTGCAGAGGCAATATCAACTTCGTCTGCAAGGCTCTGGGAATACCCGACAGACACCGCCGGCGGGTCCCAGCCATAGAAGCGCAGCACGGCCTGATCGCTGCCCGTAAGCTGGGCGGCAGCCACCGATTCCAGCAACGCCTCGTCAAGGCCCATGTTGTAATAGGCGTCGTTAAAACCTGTTGAAAGCAGGCGGCAGGGGTACTTGGCCATAATTATCACATAGTAACACGAATAGGGATGCTGCGGAATGCATAGGGGCGGCCTTGATTTTCCATTAAAAAGTGATATATTTAGGTAAAGGCTCATGAAAATCGATCCGGTCTTTAACCAATATTACCCTCGCATCGGCCAGCCTATTGGGCTGTCCAGGCAAAGTGTGCTTCCCGGCGTAACCGGGACAGAAGCTGTTGGCAGGCAAAGCGCCCTGCCCCGGCAAAACAGCCTGTACTACCCCGGGGTCGTGGCGGAAATTTCGCCGGAAGCCTGGGATGCATACAACCGGGATATAGCGAATAAAGGGCAAACCGGTTTAGCCGAATTAGCCAGGGGTGATGAAGCAGCGAAAAAAAATGCCCTGCCGGGGATACCAAAAATAATAATGCAAACAGGGGGTGGCGGCGCGAAAGGGGTTGGCGAAGTATTCGAAGCCCACGAGTGCCAGACCTGCAAAAACCGCAAATACCAGGACAGCTCGAACGACCCCTCGGTAAGCATGCAGGCGCCTACCCGCCTTAGCCCCGGCCAGGCCGCCGGCGCAGTCGCAGCACACGAAGGCCAGCACGTTGCCCACGAACAGGCAAGGGCCGAGCGGGAAGACAGACAGGTAGTAAGCCAAACCGTTACAATCAATACGTCCATCTGCCCCGAATGCGGGCGGGTATATGTTTCTGGCGGCGTAACCCGTACGGTTACGGCAAGCAAACAAGACAATATGATGGAAACAGCGCCAGCTTCGCAGGCGGCGCCGGCTTCGCAGGCGGCGCCGGAAAGCCCTGCGTAGACATTTTCAAAAATCCGTATAATCTGCGAAATCCATGATTAACAACCTTCTTTAATTTTCTACAGCATTTCCCGGTTGCGGTAGCTTCGTTCCAGGGCTTCGAACGTGGTAACCATTTCTACCTCAAAATCGGCAAAGCCTTTTTCATTTCCATTGGGGATTTCGTTTTTTAGGCGGGCAAGGCGCTCGCGAATGGGTCGCCTTCTTTCTTCCCCCATGAACGAAGCTTCCCTGCCATCCATCCTGGTAAGGCTGCTAATCTTATACAAGGGCGCGCCAAGCCGTATACAGGTGTCGGAACGGCGGTAGAATTCCATTATCAGTTCCAAAAGCCGGACCTGTTTGGCAGGGACACAGTATTTGTCTATGGGGTCGAACGAATTTTGCTGAAGGAAACCGTCTTTAATTAAATCTGCCGCCAGCAGCACAAGCCGTTCACCGTCGGGAAGCGCGTCGGGGCCTATAAGCCGGACAATCTCCTGGAGGCGCTGCTCTTTTTTTAGGAGTTCCAGCGCTTCCTGCCGTACCGTGGCCCATGCAGGGTCGAGCTTTTCCCACCAGGGTTTTACTTCTTCCGCGTATTCGGAATAACTGTCTATCCAGGAGATCGCCGGGTAATGGCGGGCATTGGCAAGCTCGCGGTCGAGTGCCCAGAAACAGCGGATAAACCGTTTGGTGTGCTGGGTAACCGGTTCGGAAAAGTCGCCCCCCGGCGGGGACACTGCGCCGATGATAGACACCGATCCTTCTTCCCCCCCCAGCGAAACGCCCCTGCCTGCCCTTTCGTAAAATTCCGCAAGCCGTGTCGGAAGGTACGCGGGGAAGCCTTCTTCCGCCGGCATCTCTTCCATGCGGCCGGAGAGCTCGCGCAGGGCTTCGGCCCAGCGGCTGGTAGAGTCGGCCATAATCGCTACATGGTACCCCATGTCGCGGTAAAACTCCGCCAGTGTTACGCCGGTATAAATCGACACCTCGCGCGCCGCCACCGGCATATTGGAAGTATTTGCAATCAGGATGGTCCGTTCCATGAGCGAGCGGCCTGTCCGTGGATCTTCCAGATGGGGGAATTCGGTAAGTACATCGGTCATTTCGTTGCCGCGTTCCCCGCAGCCAATATAGACTATTACATCGGCATCGCACCACTTAGCAATCGCGTGCTGGGTCATTGTTTTGCCGGTGCCAAAGCCGCCGGGGATCGCCGCCGCGCCGCCTTTGGAGACAGGGAAAAAAAGATCGATGACGCGCTCGCCAGTAATTAGCGGCTGATCCGGCGGAAGGCGCTGGGCACAGGGGCGCGGGACACGCACCGGCCACCATTGCGCAAGGGTGATTTCCGAGCCTGCGTCTGTACGGGCAATTGTATCGCTAGAGCAGTATTCCCCCTGGGGGGCAAGCCAGACCAGATTGCCTGCCGCGTCCGGCGGGACCATAATCAAACAGTTAATGCTTTCTGTTTCCCTTACAGCCCCCAAAAATGAGCCTGCTTTTGCTTCTGCGGCATCACCATTTGCAAGCCTGCCTGCAAGCGCCGCATCGGGGGCAAATAACCAGCGCTTTTCCCTGTCCAGGGCATCGGCCATAACCCCGCTTTCCATAAAAGCGCCAGTTTTTTTGTACAGTACTTTTAACGGCCGCTGTATCCCGTCGTATATAGTACCAATAAGGCCCGGCCCCAGCAGCACCGAGAGCGGCCGCCCCGTCGATGCAGCGGGGGCGCCAATCATAAGCCCTGTATCATCTTCGTAAACCTGGATAAGCGCTTCGTCTTTTTCGAGCCGGACAATTTCCCCGGTCAGGCGCTTTTCCCCCACTTCAACAAGGTCAAAGAGGCCTGCATTCCCAAGGCCGTTTGCCTTTATGATTGGGCCGGAAATCCGTGTAACACAGCCTGCCTTCTCTGCATTGGCCTTTCTAGCCATCTTCAATCTCCCCCAGCAGGGCTCCTGCAAGTTCCGCCCGCTTGTCAAGGAGCAGCGCTTCCGCCGCCCTGTCTACAGAGACGGTAAGGCGAAGGCAGGGAAAATCAACCACAAGTGCCGGAAAAGAACCGGCGATATTGCGGAGCGTATCTTCCTTATACAAAAAGTTAATCCCGGAAAAAACGGGGCTTATTATTGACCGGCATTCTTCGTCCGATAGCTGCCGGTAACGGAGCGGCACTTCGCCAAACCCCTTTAAGCTGCCAGCCCCCCCTGCTATTCCGCCTATCTGTTTTTCCAGTTCCTTTTCGATAATCTGCAGCATGGAAGCCCGATCGAGCGACCTTAAAAAATTTTCCATTGCCTCTTTTAAAAAATGATCCATCGTTTTCGACCGCATACGCCGTTTGTCCATGGGAAGCCGTGTCATAATTTCCCTGCGGAGCTGTTTTTCTTTTTCCGAATAACGAAGCTTGGCCTTGTCCAGGGATCGTTCCAGCTTTTTATCCCAGGATTCTTTCGAAGTTCTGATGGAATCATCTGCGCTCTTAAGAATTTTAAATGCTTTTTTCCGCGCGTCCTCGAGGATTTCTTTATCCAGTACGTCTGTACTCTGCAGTTCTTCCATACTTTATTTACACGTGTACCCCAATAGCTTCCCTGATTGAATCAACCAGGGTCATATGCCCGCTCAGGTGCCCCATGGTCCCGGGGATTTCCACAACAAGCGGATAGGCGCCTTTAAGCTGCCAATTAATCAGTGTTTCCCCCAGGGCATGAGCCGTTTCTTCTGTAATGATAAGCACGCGGCAGTTAATTGCGCCGGGGAGCACCGCTCCGGCAGTATTATTCCAGCCTTGAGTGCATTTTTTAAATGCCGCCAGGGCTTCTTCCGCGCCGGAAACTGCCTTTCCCTGTATCCCCACAAAACGGAAAGCGGTTACCAGTTCGGCTTCCCCGATAAAAAAATAATCCACTTAAAAAATCAATATCAGAAGGGCAACCAGGAAGCCCCAAAGGCAAATGCCTTCTGCCAGGCCCGCATAAGGCAGGGCTTTCCCGGATAATTCCGGGTTCTCGCTCATCGCCCCCATGGCGGCTGAACCTATCTGCCCGACCGCGATGCCGCCTGCTACACAGGAAATCCCCACAGCAAGGGCTGCGGCAAAATATTTCCATACTGAAGTATTCTGGGCAGGGGATTCCTGTTCTGTCGCATCATTTTTCGATGCCGAAGAACCTTGTTCCTGTGCAAAAACCACCGCCCCCATAACCAGCAGTATGGCCAAAAAAAACACAATCCTTTTCATTTCCAAAACTCCTTCATTTATGACTCCGCTTTTTTCCAGAAACGGAATGGCGTAAAAGCGACTCCCGTCTCTGTAAAAAACTTGCTGAAAAATTCATAGTACTGCAGCCGGACTGCCTGGATGGCAACTATCATCCCCTCCAACAGGATAATGATAGCGTTTCCCGCGATGATAATCAAAAGGGAAAAAAGAGGGCCGGCAGATAAATGCTGAACAAGCCCCGAAAGGGTAAAAACAATGAATGAAAGCACCGCATGGGAGAGGGCAAACGCGCCAACGCGGAGGAAGGAGACTGTATTGGAAATATACGAAGACACGGACTCTATTATTTCCACAAAACCTTCCATAATAAATACCATTAGACCATCTTCCAATACCGGCCTTTTACCGGAAAAAAGACGCCAGAACACGGGGCCGAAAAAAATAAAAAAAACAGGGCAGGCGAGCCCGATAAAGTCATAGGTTTTAAAACTGCCGCCGGCAATAATGCGCAGGGCGATAAATACTGCATACCAAAAAAGAAGCAGCCCTGCAAGCCCGGTCCTGGAAAAAAAAGCTTTTTCGTATTTTTTTTGCAAACATTGATTGGCAATATTTACAAAGAGCCCGATGGAATTAAGTATTACACCAACAGCTACAGTGAAGCCAAAGAAATAAAACATCTTTACAATATTGCTTTTGTCCGGCATAAGGGAAAGTATACGTTCCGGCGCTTCTCCGGGAATACCCAGAGTCCCCATAAAAAACCCAAGGATCGCCTGCGTTGGTTTTATAAGGAACCGTTCATTGGTAAAAAACGCGCCGTTAAGGAAGCCCATGATCATCGAAGATATTCCCACTGCTTTAAGCGGTGTGGAAAAATGTTTAAAGGAAGCAATGAATTTACCGGTTTTTTTTACACCCAGCAGTATCCCCAGCAAAAGCAGCACCATGCCCTGCCCAAGGTCGCCGAACATTATGCCAAAGAGTACCGTAAAGAAAAAAGCAACAAAGGGCGTGGGGTCCAGCGTGCCATAGAGGGGCGCGCCATACGAAAACACTACCGGCTCGAAGCCCCGTACAAAAGCGCCGTGCTTAAGGGATACCGGGACTTTTTCCCTGCCCTCTACGACATCCTCAATTTCTTCGGGGTCATAGGAGCGTATGGCTGCGCGGCCATCGGTCTTTTTTTCCAGCTCGCCTGCCAGGGCGGGCACTTCGTCTGCGGGGACCCAGCCATTTATGACAAAAACATTCCGCGTCCCCCGCAGCCGCCGTTTAAACCCTTCCACCGTCTGCGCCATCAGGTACGATGCGGTTAGCCGGCGCAGCGCGGGGCTGTACTCCTTTATAAAACCCTCTTTTTTATCCGCAATGTTTACAAGTTCGTTTTCAACTGCATCAATCCTTTCTTTAAGGCCGGCCAGAAGGTCCGCCGGTACGCCTTTGTAGCCTTCGGGAATGGCAATCGGTGTGAAAGCGGTTTTTTTAAGCGCCGAATCCAGGGCAAAACGCCCTTTCCGCGAAGCGGCAGCCAGCACCCGCCCTGTATCGTCAAGGGGGATTATTACCGCACGGTCGGCAAGGTTTTCGCGCAGTTCTGCCTGACGCCGCGGGTCGAGCCGCCCGACACGGAGCGTAAGATAAGAAAGCTGATCAAGGTCGGAGAAAGGGGCATTGAGTTTGGAAAATGCCTTTGCTTCGTTGATCGTCTCTTCCAGTTTTTTCTTTTCCTCAATTTTCCCGGTTTCTTTTGCACTTAACCCAAGAACCGCAGTTACCAGCGAAACAGCCAGTTGTTCTTCGGCTTCTTTGGGAAGTTCCGTATCCGGAAAGGGCTCATTGGGGAGATCGATGCCCAAATATGCAGCTGCGGAATGGATACGGGTTAAATTTTCCCGGATGTGATCAACTGTCCCGGAACTGCCAAAAACCTTTCCGTCATCTGTTGTTATGGTATCTGCATTAAAATGCATTAAGGCGCGGCGCCCCAAAAATTCAATAACAGCATCAACATCCCGTGCAAGGATTGTCATTTCTATCTGCTTCATTTTCCGGGGGCGCATCATGGGGCAGCCTCCTGCATATTAAACACATCTTTGCTTGTCATACCCAGGCCAAGGCCTTCGGCACAGCTTGTTAGAAGGTCTTCCTCGAACTGCTTTAGCTTAATAAAACAAAAAACCTTATCGATAAAAGAAAGACTTGACCGGAAACCCCGGAACGCAAGGCGGTACAGGTAGTCTGCTGCCGCATTCTGGAAATACCTCGGATCGGCCTGCCAGCGGGAAGAGTCCGGGTTAAGGAACTGTACCCGTTTCCATTTTTCCCACTCGCCGTAATCGTCCAGCGAAAACCCGAGTGCGGCTACTGCATCCGCGCAGAATTCATTGCCCTTGCCGATAACAACCAAATGCTCCCGGACTTCTTCCTTTTTCATGCCATAGTAGCGCCGCAGCCTTAATGCCCACACGCAATTTCTTAAAGCTATCTCTTCGGCAGTTATTTTTTCCGCAGCCAGGCGATCTTTTTTTTCAAGGCAGAGGAGGCTTTCCATAAGCCTGGAATAGTAATGGCAATCCAGCGATGATACCATCGTTTGCATTGTTTCCATGCTCATCCCGCCGTCCTGGTTTTTCCCAAGCTTTTCAAGAATGAACACATAATCAGTCCCTGCAAGCATTGCCCCGGCATCGGGCCAGGCATTAAAGTTTACCGTGCCAAAACGCCCAAGGTGAGTATAAACAGGTTTGCCGGAAATTTCGTCGATTGCCGTTTCATTTTCCGCAATCAGGGCCAATGCTGTTTTAAGGTCGGAGTATTCGTAAGCCCTTAGGAGAAGAATTAATGCGGCTGGCGGTTTCCTGAATGATTTTAAGACAGCGCTGACGGCATCTACACTCCTTGCGGAAAAACGCCGCTCAAGATCGGGGAGCAGTTCACGTTCCGGCAGTTCCCTGGAAAGCTGGCCGAAAACAAGCTGATCCAGCTCTGCAAGACGGCTTACAGGGTAAAGGGCAGGTATACGGCGCCCAACAAAGGATTTGCCAATTATGCCGCTGGCCTTGGAAAAAGCATAGGCTTTTTCCCCCGGGGAAATCATGCGGGGAACCGCACAGGACTGCCTGCAAGCGGCCCTGTAAATTTATGTTCGTCCCCCCGGCTGCTTGAACACCCGCCTTCCACAAGAAAAGAAAAAGCAAGGGCGGAAAACGCTTCGTTCTGCCGTGGCATGTTTTTAAGGCTCTCCATATATTCATCGAGTAGCCTGTCATAATCTTTTTTTACAGCGTCCGCCGTTTCCTGAAACCCGGCATCGAGCTTTTCTATTAATTGCTGATATGACTGGTCATAGATAATATGGTTCTGTTCTTCTGCTTCCTTGATACGTCGATCTGCTTCTGCCTGGGCATCGTCAACGAGTGTTGCCGCCTGCTCTTCTATTATGAGTAGATGCTGCAGTATCTCCGTATCGTCCATGTTACTTAATCGATTGCAATAAGTATATTTTCGTATTTTCTGATTATGGCATTGGCAGCTGCCGGATCGTTCTGGGCAGCAAGATCGGTAAAAAACTGCGGGTTTTGCAGCATCTCCGCCAGCCTTTTTAAAATGCGCAGGTGCAATTCCGATTCTGTTTGGGGGGCAAGAATTAAAAAGAGGAGGTAAACTGGTTCGTCATCCAGCGCATCATAATCAATACCCTGCCGGGAAATGCCCAGAATCCCGTACACCTTGTCTATGGAAGCCACCCTGCCATGGGGGACTGCAATCCCCTTCTGAATTCCGGTAGACATCTTTCTTTCCCTGTTCCGGATAGCATTAAGTATCTCTTCCCTGATTTTAAGATGAGAAGCCTCGCAAAAAGCATCGGCCAGCTCTTCGAAAGCTTCATCCTTGTCTTCGGCTTCAAGACCAATCTTGATAAAATTACTTTCAAAAAGCTCACTTAAAAGCATTTTATTCTTCCGCCTCGGGGGCAACCCAGACATCGTTACCGGGGGTAAACCCGCTGTCTGCATCGGTATTTTCCCACCAGGTATTATCCACAGCCCCTGCTTGTTCAAGCCCGGCGGCTTCTACCCCGGAAGCACCGGTACCGCGGTTTAAGAGCGCCATGCCCAGGCTGAGTATAAGGAACAAAGCCCCCAAAATTGAAGTCGCCCTTGTCAGGACATTGCCCGACCTGGACCCGAATGCGGAGGCGCTGCCCCCGGCAAATATTCCCCCTAAACTGTCCCCTTCCTCATTTTGAAGAAGGACAAGGAGGATCAATAAAACCGCTGTCAGAACAAAAACCACTAAAAGCAGTATGCCTAAAACACTCATATTTGGATTGTAACAAGAGAAAAAAACTTGTTCAAGTAGGGGTAAACCACAATTTATCGCACAGAACACATCAAATCTCCAATATCAGTGAGGGGAGGCTTACCCGTCCAGTCCATGTCGAGGAACATTTTCCCTACGCATATTTTGATATGGCATCTTCCACACCTCTCCAAATGTTCTGAACAGGTAAGCCGCCCCTCACTGTCATGGCAACATTGG
>Ga0082212_10004148_pt2 | contig 18512 bp, 18 predicted proteins | sample TergutNt197P3_FD_71548 | JGI IMG/M metagenome (GOLD analysis project Ga0082212, IMG submission 71548) | Neocapritermes taracua P3 segment gut microbial communities from Petit-Saut dam, French Guiana - Nt197 P3 | ecosystem: Host-associated > Arthropoda: Insects > Digestive system > Gut ...
GCCGGGGGCTTTTCCGGCACAATCGAAGAATTTGTGGCGCGAAACCACAAAACGCAAAAAGATATACTCGACAAGTACCGGATTTCGCTTGACATATACGCGGGCTCGGCCTTGGGCGAGGCGGGGGAAATACACGCCGCGCTGTCGGCGGAGATATTTGAAAAGCTCTATGCAAACGGCTTTTTGAAACTGGAGCGCACGACGCAGTTTTTCGACGCGGAAAAGGGGCAGTACCTCAACGGTCGCCAAGTCAGGGGGCGCTGCCCGATACAGGGTTGCAAATCCGAGAACGCCTATGCCGACGAATGCTCGCTGGGCCACCAGTACAAGCCCGACGAGCTCATCGAGCCAATCAGCGCGCTTTCGGGAAAGGCGCCGGACCGCGTTTTTGCCGAAAACTGGTTTTTTGATCTTCCCGCATACGAAAATCAAATGAAAGCCTTGGTGGACGAGTGGGAAAGCGATCCCGCCTGCCGCAAAACGCTGACCACAATTGTTCGGGAATTTTTGAAAAAGCCTTCGGTGTATGTAAAAAAAGAGCTTGTGGAGGATATAAAAAACATAAAGGAAATGCCGCCATATATCGTAATCGAGGACGAACAGAAAGCTTCGTGGGCGCTGGAATTTGAAACCTTGGAACTTCGGGAGGATGCGGTCTCCGTTTTGGCGAAAAACGGGATCAGGTACCGCACGGGAAAAACGCTGGTGCCTTTCAGGCTGTCTGGCAATGTGGCCTGGGGCGTTCCGGTTCCCGAAAAGGACGGAATAAAAAATTTGACCTTTTGGGTTTGGCCGGAATCGCTCTGGGCGCCCATATCGTTTACCAAAACGGTTTTAGGCGACAAAACAAACGGATCCGAATGGGAAAAATGGTGGAAATCGGACGAAGCGAAAGTGTACCAGTTCATCGGCGAGGACAACATCTACTTTTACGCGATAGCCGAAATGGGCATATTCACGGCGCTAAACGAAGGATACAGGCTGCCGTCGATAGTCCCCAACCGCCACATTCTGCTCGGCAAGGCGAAAGCTTCCAGCAGCGGCGAAACCAAGCCGCCCACAGCCGAAAAACTTTTGGACTATTACACCGCGGAACAGCTGCGGCTGCATTTCATGAATGCCAGCCTGAGCGAGCGCAGCGTGGGCTTTGAGCCAAAAGCGCTGCAAAAAAACAGCGAAGGGTTCGACACTGTCTTAAACGAGGGAAATTTGGCCACGAATATATTCAACCGCCTCGTCCGTTCATGCTTTTACACCGCGCAAAAATACAGCGGGGGAAAACTGCCCGCATATGCAGTGGGCGAAAAGGCCAAGGAAAGCGCGGACAAAACGATATTGGAATACGAGAACCTGATGGCTGTGCTTTCTTTTGACAAAATATTTGAACTGTTGAACATTTACCTAAGGGACGCGGGCAAGGACTGGGCGGCGAGAAGCAAAAGCGAAGACCCCGAGGATATCGGGCAGCTTTTATCGGACAGCTTTCACGTGGTCAGAACCTGCGCCGCGCTGTTTCACCCGATAACGCCGGAAGGATGCGAGATGATCCGCGAATATTTAGGGGTGGACGAGCGGATTTGGGACTGGGAACACATATTCGAGCCGCTCTCGTTTTTTGCGAAACCCGGCCATGAATTTAAGTTCCTCGAGCCCCGCGTCGATTTTTTTAAAAAACATCCCTCGCAGCTTTAACGTGTAGCGAATGTTAACAAAGAAGGGGCATTTATATGCTGTCGCTTGTGATCCCCGTATACAACGAGGAAAAGATAATCGCCGAAACGATGAAAACCGTTTTGGCATATATGCCAAATAACTTTGCCGATTATGAAGTCATAATTGTGGACGACGGAAGCAGCGACGGCACGCTTGAAATCGCCGAAAAACTGTCGGACGAAAATATAAAGGTGATATCATACGAAAAAAACAAAGGCAAAGGCGGAGCGGTCAAGGCCGGGATCATGGCGGCCGGCGGGGATTTTGTCTTTTATACGGACTGCGATCTGGCATATGGGCTGGATGTGATCAAAGAAGGGCATGAATTTTTCAAAAAAAGCAAAGAAACGGACGTGCTCGTCGGCTCCAGGAAAAAACACAAAGACGGGTATGCGGGGTACACTTTCCTTCGAAAAATCATGTCGGTGGCGTTTTTGTCCATACTAAAAATATACGGGGGCATAAAACAGTCGGAATCGCAGAGCGGCATGAAAGGGTTTAAAACAGAAGCGGCAAAAAAGATATTCGCCCTTTGCGAATCGGACGGCTGGATTTTTGATTTCGAGGCACTTTTGATCGCCCAAAAGCTGAAACTTAAAATAGAGGAAATACCGATAACGGTAATCAACCACAGGGAATCGAAGATAGACCCGATGAAAGACAGCATAAAAATGTTAAGGGAGATACCGAAGATAAAAAAAAGGGTGAAAAAGTTGAATTTGGACAAAGGGGAGCGTTGAATACGGTGTATATCATAGGCATAGACATAGGCGGAAGCATGACGAAAATATGCGGCTTTGGGCTCGGGGACAAACAGCTCATCAAGCCGTTCTATATCAAGGCGAGCGACCAAATATCCTCGCTATACGGAGCTTTCGGAAAATTCACCTCGGACAACAACATAAATTTGTCCGAAATACGAAAAATACAGATAACGGGAGTGGGCTCGACTTTCATATCCAAGGATCTGCACGGCATTCCCACCAACGCGGTGGAGGAGTCCCAGGCGATCGGCAGGGGAGGGCTCTATTTGTCGGGTTTGGACAAAGCCATCGTGGTCAGCATGGGGACCGGCACATCCATCGTGATGGCGGAAAACAACGGCGGCAATATCCGGCTCGGCGGCACCGGGGTGGGCGGCGGCACTTTGAGGGGGCTGTCAAAGATTCTCCTGAATGTGAGCGACATGGAAAACATCACAAAATTGTCGGAAAGCGGCGATTTGAACAACATCGACTTGAAAGTGGGCGACATCACCAAAAAAGACATAATACCGGGAATGCCGGACTACATGACCGCTTCGAATTTCGGGAAAGTCAGCGACCTCGCGACAAAATCGGACATAGCCCTCGGCATATTGAACATGATCTACGAAACGGTGGGAATGATGAGCATATTCGCGGCGCGGCAATACGCGATGAAAGACATTGTATTGACGGGCACATTGGCTTCCATTCCGCAAAGCGCGGAAATCTTTGAAAGCCTGAGCAAAATGTTCGACATAAATTTCCATATACCGGAATATGCGCGGTTCGGCACCGTGATCGGCGCGGCTTTGTGCGCCGGGGAAATAGGCGAAAAATAGCAATAGCAGCAGAAATTGGGGGCTGTTGGATTTGAAATCCGATGAAATACTCTCGCCACTGGTGAGAGAAATTAACTGGTCAAATAATGTTTGGCAATATTATGGAAATGAATCCGAATGAACAATAGGAGGTGTAACCATGGCAAGACTTGAAGATTTGACCGTTGGGGCAAGCGTGGTCGGTATTGCCGGAAGCGCACCTGTGAGCGTGGTTGCGATGAAATGGTATGGCAACGCTGTTTTGGAAATCACATTCAAAGATGCTCGCGGACAACTTGCCAATCAGCTGTTATATAGGGAAGACGAAGAACGCCTGAGTGTTGGCGAAAACAGTCTTCCGTGGAGTTTTGACGCGGACGCGAATTTGTTACGCCTTTCATCGGAAGCATACCGTATTAACCTTGCCCATATTTTCGACCCTTACCTTGCAGTTCATACATCGGCTATTGAGCCGCTGCCGCACCAAATATCGGCGGTTTATCAAGAAATGCTTTCGCGGTTGCCCCTCCGTTATATTTTGGCTGACGACCCCGGCGCGGGCAAAACGATAATGACAGGGTTATTCTTAAAGGAATTGCTCGTGCGCGGCGATTTGAAGCGTTGCATGATTGTGTCGCCGGGTAATTTGGCGGAGCAATGGCAGGATGAGCTTTACCGCAAGTTCAATTTGCGTTTTGAGATACTTACAAATGACCGAATTGAATCAGCCGTCACGGGAAATGTGTTTACGGAAGCGAACCTTTGCATCGTTCGCTTGGATAAGCTATCCCGCAACGAAGATATACAGGAGAAATTGCGTATCACCGATTGGGATTTAATTGTATGTGATGAAGCACATAAGATGTCAGCTACCATTTGGGGCGGCGAAGTCAAATATACAAAACGATTCCAACTTGGGCGTTTGTTATCATCCATTACTCGCCACTTCCTTTTGCTTACCGCAACGCCGCACAACGGCAAGGAAGAAGACTTCCAGTTGTTCATGTCGCTAATTGACCAAGACAGATTTGAAGGTGTTGCGCGGAGCGGCAGTCAAGCTGTGGATGTGTCGGACGTGATGCGACGGCTCGTTAAAGAAGATTTGTTGAAGTTTGACGGCACTCCGCTTTTCCCCGAAAGACGGGCTTACACGGTCAATTACGATTTGTCACCAATGGAAGCGAAGCTATATACCGAAGTTACAAATTATGTGCAAGAAGAATTTAATCGCGCGGATAACCTTAATAATGACCGCAAAACTACTGTCGGTTTCGCTTTGACGGTTTTACAACGCCGACTTGCTTCGTCGCCGGAAGCCATATACCAATCGTTGAAACGCCGTCGTGAACGGTTAGAGAATCGCCTTGCCGAAGAACGGCTCGGCAAACGGGCAGCCGATTACACCGTTCCCGAATATGACGATTACGACGAAGACGATTTGCCGTCCGCAGAACTGGAAGACACAGAGGAAAAAGTCGTTGACCAAGCATCAGCCGCCCAAACCATAGCAGAACTGGAAGCGGAAATCGCTGTTTTGAAGCGATTGGAACGTATGGCAAATGATGTACGGCAAAGCGGCGAGGACAGGAAATGGGAAGAATTATCAAAACTGCTCCAAGATAACAAAAATATGCACACGGAAGATATGCGCGAGAAACTTATCATCTTCACCGAACACCGCGATACCCTCCGTTATCTTACAGATAAAATCCGCTCGCTCCTCGGAAGCGAGGAAGCAGTCGTTAATATACACGGCGGTATGCTCCGCGATGAACGCCGCAAAGTCGAGGAATTGTTCCGACAGGACAAAGAAGTGCGAATCCTCATCGCCACCGACGCGGCAGGTGAAGGTATCAACTTACAACGGGCGCATTTGATGGTGAACTATGACCTCCCGTGGAATCCCAATCGCCTTGAACAGCGTTTCGGGCGTATTCACCGTATCGGGCAAACCGAGGTATGCCACCTTTGGAATCTCGTAAGCCGTGAAACCCGCGAGGGCATGGTATTCCAACGGCTGTTTGACAAATTGGAACAGGAACGGGAAGCCCTCAAAGGCAAAGTGTTTGACGTGCTTGGGAAAGTGACGTTTGACAACAAACTCCTCCGTGATTTACTCGTTGAAGCAATCCGTTACGGCAACGACCCCGAAGTGCGCGAAAGGCTAAACCAAGTCGTAGACCATTCGATGAACACAGACGAACTCCAAAAACTTCTTGATGAACACGCATTGACCGAAGACATAATGGACATTCATCAAGTTGTCGCTATTCGCGAAAACATGGAGCGGATGGAAGCCCATAAATTGCAACCGTATTTCATTGAAGCGTTCTTTTTGGATGCGTTCCAAAGCGTCGGCGGAAAGATACGACCGCGTGAAAAAGGGCGTTACGAGATAACGACCGTGCCTTTTGCCGTCCGAAACCGCGATATGCAAATCGGTTTCGGAGAGCCTGTCCTTTCGCGGTACGAGCGTGTTTGTTTTGACAAACTGTATTGCAATTTGCAAGGGCTTGTCACCGCCGAACTCATCGCCCCCGGACACCCTTTGTTGGAAGCGGTCATCGACCTTATACGAGAGCGGAACATTGACGTGTTGAAGCGTGGAGCTGTCTTTATTGACGACAACGACTTCGGCACGGATGCCCGCTTGCTTTTCTATGTCGAGGATTCCGTGCAGGATGGCGTTATCATGCCGAATGGGAATAAGCGCATTATATCGAAGAATATCCACTTTGTTGAAATAAAAGAAGACGGCATGGCGATAAACGCAGGATATGCACCCTACCTCGACTACCGCGCCGCAAAGGAAGATGAACAGCTTGCCGTCCGTGCGTTCTTAGACAGCCAACAATGGTTGCAAGCGAATGTAGAAGATATTGCGGTCGGGTATGCCATATCGCATATTATCCCTACCCATGTGACCGAGGTTCGGGAGCGGAAGATAAAACTCGTCGAAAAGACAGCTAAAGCGGTTAAGGAGCGGTTGACTGCGGAGATACAGTATTGGGACTTCCGCGCCGCCGACTTGAAGACGAAAGAATCGGCGGGCAAATCGAACGCCAAGTTGAACTCGCAAATGGCATCGCGCCGCGCTGAGGAACTCGAAGCCCGTATGCAAAAACGGCTTACCGAATTGGAATTGGAAAAGCTCATATCCGCAATGCCGCCCGTGATAGTCGGCGGCGCACTCGTCATTCCACGCGGGTTGTTAAACAAGCTGATGGGAACGCCCGATATGTTCACCGCTGATGCGATGGCGCGTCGGGAAGTTGAACTTGCCGCAATGAGAGCCGTCATTGATATAGAAACCTCGCTTGGTTATATCCCTATTGACGTGAGCGCGGCAAAAGTCGGTTACGACATAGAATCACAGATACCGATTGGTAAGCGTGATGTTAGTGGTGCGTCGCTACGGTTTATAGAGGTAAAAGGACGTTCGGTGGGTGCAACGACCGTAACCGTGAGCAAAAACGAAATTTTGACAGCTCTTAATAAAATAGACGAGTACATCTTGGCAATCGTCGAAGTGGACGGAACACATACGAAAACCGTTTACCTCAAAAAGCCGTTCCGCGAACGCCCGGACTTTGCGGCGACAAGCATAAATTATAACATCATGGAACTCGTGAACGGTTCGGAAATTAACTTGCAAAGGGGTTAAAATAAGGATAAAATATGGAATACAAAAAGAAGCTCATTGAGGTGGCTTTGCCTCTCGAAGCGATAAATGAACAATCATCCCGTGAAAAGTCGATACGACACGGACACCCATGAAAACACGGCAACGAGCAATGGATTCTAATGCGCTTGCTACTTCGGTTATTCTCGCGTGTCGCAAACGTCCCGCCGACGCAACGACTACTACCCGTCGTGACTTCATAAACTCATTAAAACGTGAGCTTAAACCAGCACTTCAAAAACTTCAAGCGTCGAACATTGCGCCTGTAGACTTGGCGCAGTCGGCCATCGGCCCCGGCATGGGGGTGTATTCACGATACTCAAAGGTACTCGAAGCTGACGGCACACCGATGAGCGTCCGATCTGTTTTACAAATCATCAATCAAGAACTTGACCTCTACTTCACCGAACAAAATGGCGAACTTGACCGTGACAGCCGTTTCTGCGTTGACCTTTATACACAGTACGCTTTCAACGATATGAAGTTTGGCGAAGCGGATGTATTGGCGCGGGCAAAGAACACTTCGGTAGACAAGCTATCAAGCCGCGGCGTTCTCTACGCTCAAAAAGGCGTTGTACGCTTGCATATGCGGGATGAAATCCCCGAACGGACAGATAGAGAAATAACTTGGCTTCTCACTCAACAGCTCACCCATGCAATGGAAAAGGATGGCGTGGTCGGCGTTGCAACCATCATAGCGGACATGATGACTTCCGAACCCGAATACGCGAAAGCCCTTGCGTACCGCCTATTCACAATAGCCGAGCGCAAAGGATGGGCGCAGGAAGCATACGCTTACAACTCGCTTGTAATCGCATGGCCTGAAATCCAATCGAAAGCGGCTGATATACAAACGCAAAGCAGAGACGCAAAGCAAATGACCTTATTTGAATCTGAATCGGAGGATAATTAAAATGGCAATTAAGCGTGTGGAAATAAAAGATTTTTTTGTGTTCAAGGGTGAGTTTGCTTTGGATTTTTGCGCTGGCATTAATGTTTTTATCGGAGGGAACGGAACGGGAAAAACAACGCTTTTACGCGCTATGTATGCAGTGCAAGAACGTTCGGGCAACTTGAGTGACTTTAATCACATTGCCGGATATTTTCGAGGATCGTTTTCGCAAGACGATGTTAATAGTATATTTGCATCATTAAAAAAAATACTGTTAATACATTCCAACGGTAGTATGTTTGGATATTTGAGTCAAAGTGAAAAAAAGCAATTATTAATTAATACTGACGATAACGGTACAGGATTTATTCATAAAGGAAGTATTAGTGCTTTCAATTCCGTTTTTATTCCTGAAAAGGATTTATTATCCAATTCAAAAAAATTGCCGGAAAGCGTAGAATATGGGGAATTGCAATTTACGCGTTGTGAAATCGACTTTATAAAAAAAGCTCGTGTGGCGGCACAAAAGCCTCTGCAGCCATTAGTTAAAGATATATATAATATAATTGGCGGTACTGTATCAAACGATGGCGAGGAATTTTATGTTCAACGCGATGGAATTGAAAAACGAATCCCATTTTCAATGGAAGCGTCGGGTTATCGAAAATTTGGATTGCTTGCCACACTCATTCGCAACGAGCAAATAAAGAGTGGCACAGCGCTTTTTTGGGACGAACCAGAAAACAGCTTGAATCCCGAACTCGTTCCTGTATTAGTGAATATTCTGCTTGAACTCTCGCGGAATGGCGTTCAAATCTTCATGGCGACACACAGCGAAATTCTCGCGAGATATTTTGCAATCAATCAACAAAAAGGAGATTCGGTCATGTTTACCACGTTATATAAAGACGGTGAACAAATAAAAAAAGACACAAGTAACCGTTTTGACTTGCTCGAGCCAAACAACCTCACAACCGAACCGGTAAAGTTATATGAAAAAGAAATTGTGAAAGGGTTGAACGGCGATGGTTAAGATTATTCCCAATCAGAGCGGTATGGACTTTATTGCCGAAAACACTTTTCATATTGAAGAAGCAGCGGCATATGACAAATTACGTGATGATAAAATTCGTTCGGTTGAGTTTATCCGCATAAAAAACGATAAATTGTTATTCATTGAGGCAAAGACAACCTTTCCTAACCCGGATAATCCGAGTGAAGAAAATAAAATAAAGTATCAGGCAGAAATAAACGAAATATGCGAAAAATTTATACATTCGTTGAACTTGTTATTATCTATCGAAATAGGAGTGGCGATTGAGGAATACCCTAATGATTTTATCATACCGGAAAAGAGTTCCTTCGGGTTCTTTTGTCAAGGACTATTTTCTAAACAGGAAAAGAATTTTACTATAAATAAAAAAACGAAACATCCCTAAACTTCATAGGAATGTTCGGTGTGTTTTGAATTATATTTAATTTAATAACATACCTAATCTTGATAGTCAAGCTGTTAAGCTATTTTGAATGGTATTATCTAAAGTGCTTATTTTCAGAATAAGTCATTTTTATTTCGACGGTATTAATGATCGCTTGGTTTTCTAACAGTTCCTATATTCCATACCTTATTTATATAACTTGAAATATTGTTTTATATATTTTTGCAAATATATAATTAACTTATAATGATATTACACTTTAAACTTTTTTGTCTTACGCTCTTGTTTAATAACATTCTTCTGCTTAATTTTTTTCAGTACATCATCTTTCGGACTATATTCAGGTGTTTTAATCTGTGCGAATATATTTTTTATATCTTCGCCGCTTAATACATTATTTTTGTTTATCATTATCTGCTCCTTGATTTTAATATTTTTTACATTAGTATAATTGCACGATTATATTTTCGCTTATAAGGATAATTTCCATTTTCATTCAACGCTTTTTTAGAAACGACGCGGCAATAAAGATAAGAGAAAATAGATAAATCGGAAAAATACCGTATGTTTCGTTCTGTAGCGTGAAGATATAGATATGCGGGGCTTTTTCGATGATTCCATCAGGCAGAAACATTTGCATGATATACACCCCGAAAGCGGTGATATACCCAACGCCGATGTTGCCGGAAAACCGTGTTCCCATAAATCCGAGAGAACCTAAAAGCAGAGCGGCGGCAAGGGTATGAGCGAAATACCGGGTGAACGATATTTCGCCGTTCATCAAAGACAATGCCAGCACAAAACCTGTGGTAAACAGAACCAATGCCGCCAGAGCTTCCAAGAACCGAATGAAATAGACCGTTTTAACAGGGAAAGGCTTCGATAGCACAGTTTCCTCGATATTGTCTTTCTGCTCTGCGATAAAAACAGGGGTCAGCAGAAAGATTCCCGCCCACGCGAAAAACTGCTGGCAGATAACCGCCGCGAATTTTGCGTTGCTGTCCCGCATATCGGTGACGATAAAGATAACCGCCGCTAATAAACCCACGGAGCATACTGCGGGCAGCAGGAAGATTTTAAGATTTTTTTTGCAAACTTCTCCGTAAATTCTGAACATTCCATTTGCCTCCTCTCTTTAAATGGTATAACCCGACTGAAACACACACGAGTATCAGCGATATGCCTGTATAAAATAATCGGTTGACGATGATTTCAGTCCGAGCGATACGGTACATATCAAGCGATAGTTCGGAATTGAACCGAATCATCATCATATACAATCCGTATGCTCCCGTAACCGGCAGGGTTCTGATATGCCAAAACCACACAGCCGCCAGTATCATCACAGCGAACGGCGTATCGGTCGCGGCGGTGACAAGCATGGAAAATACTGTTACTGCCATGTTTGTAGGCAATACCCATAATATTGACAGCCTGAAAAACGCAAACATATCAAACCGCGCCGCCGACAAATCCGATGCTATATTTCCGGCGTGGATTGTGGCAATCACCGCCAAAATCAGCACAGGCAAAATCAATACGGCGTTCACAGCGATATATTTCGTGATAAATAATCTCACACTCGATACCGCTTTCACGGCTAAAACCTCGTCGGATTTTTTGTCCCGCAGCAGATAGAACACCGAAACGATACCGCCGAGTAGCAGGCAGACAATGCTCATAAAATGGGCAAATAATCGCGCCAGTCCGCCGCTCACGCCATCCTGTGTCAGAAATTTGCCGGATATTTCTTTATTATATTCCGCTCTTGATTCTTCAGGCGTGGCGGGTTTTACCGATACGAAATAGGTCTGCGGGGTGAGATAGCCGTTGTCGCTGCCGATGATGCTGCCCGCTCTCATCATCAGGCGATAAAACCTGTCCATGCCTACATCAAACGCCGTGCCGTGAACAAAAGCGTGAAGCTCCGGGGAAAAATGATTGCCGCCAACGGATTCTAATTTCGTAAACGCCGGATTTGCCGTGATTTTTTCCATGAAATCATTGCCGCATATTTCAAGCAGTATATTGTAAATCCGCGCCTGTTTTTTATCTGAAAGATTTACGGTGACTCTTTCGTATTTATATACGTCATATTTATTCGGCAGGTATTCGCTTAACAGCTTATATACGCCGTTCGCGATGGTTTTATTGTCGTCGCCGTCAGGAACCATATCATAAACGCTGTTATAATAATTGTGTTCGATTTTCGTGTTGATGTTGTGGATATATCCCATGAAGAAAAACGCGCAGAGGAAAAAGATATAAATATAGTTCACAGGCGATTTCAGCACGGCTTTACACTCTTTAAGAAACAGACGCATACCCTATACCCCCCGTCAATAGATTCATGTACGCGGATTCTAACTTATCTGTTTTCATTTTATCTTTGAAATCGTCTATATCACCGTTAAAAACCAACTGCCCGCCGTGGAGTATGCCGATTTTCGAGCAGGTTTCCTCAATATCCTCAACGATATGGGTCGAGAGAATCACAATGCGCCCCTCGGCGTAAGACATCAGCATTTTACGGAAATTCACCCGTTCTTCGATGTCAAGCCCGACAGTCGGCTCGTCCACAATCAGCACTTTCGGGTCGTTCAGCATCGCCTGCGCGATACCAAGCCGCCGTTTCATTCCGCCGGACAATGATTTGATTTTTTTGCGCGATTGCTCCGTCAGGTTTGTCTTTTCCAGCAATCCGTCAATGCGTTCCCGCCGTTCCGGTTTGGGTATTTCGGACAATACGCCGCAGTAATCGAGCGCTTCATATATCGTAAGCGAAGGGTACAGCGAAAAATCCTGCGGCAGATACCCGACGATTTTCCTGATTTCTTTCGCGTTTTTATGCGGGATTCCGCATACTTCCACGCTTCCGCTGTCATACGGCAGAATGGTAGTCAAGATACGCATAAAAGTCGTTTTGCCCGCACCGTTTTTGCCGAGCAGTCCGTACATTCCCTCGTTTATCGTAACGGAGATATTGTTCAGCGCGGTGTTTCTTCCGTATTTTTTAATCAGGTTATTTACAATAATATCCAATTTATTCCGCCTCCTTTATTTTTTATAACATCAACTTTTCCTATTGATTTACGGTTGATAATTTTTTGCATATAAAGTCATGTTATATATGTGCTTGTTGATTGAAATATAGTCTACTTTATGCCGTTCTTTCATAAACAACAGATAGATTACAAGCGTTAAATCGAACGCGATAAAAAATGACATGAATACAACTAAAATTGCATAAATCCCGCCGAGTTCCGTAAGTAAATTCAGCGACAGCAGTACGGCAAGCATTGAAACTGCCGGAATAAGGTGCGCCAAAATAATCTGCCGCACTTTGAGCGCTTCCCTGCAAGCGCACACCAAACAGCCGTCCTCTAAAACTTTCATGGTTACGCTTTGCCTGTCGGAGCAGAATCGCGAAGTCATTTTGATTTTGAAAAAGAAGTATATAAACGGTATCGCGGCGAAGATAACATTCGATATTACCACGTCATAATATTCTATATCGTCTAAATCAAATTCAACGCCTATTTTTGCCAGTATAAAGAACAAGGTATTCAACGCTATCACAAGAATAAACAGCAATATCCACATGACCGTTATCACGGCTTTTTTAGGTTCTTTGATTTTAAAATGATAGTTATTCTCCAGTAAATCGTTTCTTGACATATTTAATCCCTCCGCTTCTGTTATAGTTTTTATTTTTAGGGTTAAAGAGGGCAGGAAAAAATCTGCCCTCCGAATTTAATCAAAATCAATTCCCCCATTTGCGTATCATTTTATTAGCCTATAATCTGCCCGAATGTTTCACCCGTGTTTTCGTCAATCGAAATTTCCGCGATTTGCGTTATCACTTCGCCATCGTCAAACGTAACCGTAATCGTAACCATATCAGTAAAATATTCTTTATAATTGCCTGTTAATCTTGATTCAATTAATTTTACCGGCTGCCATGCAAAATATTCTAAATTTAATATATCATCGCCTTCTAAATACACAGGATTTACATTATAAGCATATCTGTTCATAGACCATGCCGCTACTTCTTCATCTGAACCGTTCATCAGCAGTTCGCGAGTGAAAATATTATCTGCGAATGAACCGTTTTTACTTTCAACATGAACAGATTTTATATTCTCTCCCTTAATATTAAAACCTCCGGGTATAATTTCACCTGTTTCAGTATATCCCGCGCTCCAGCCGACACCAAAGCCTCCGTCCTGATGCCGTATATTCCAAGTGCCTGCCGGGAGCAATACTTTCATATCTTTCGTTATTTCAAACGTTGTATCCGCCGACGCATAAGCTACGAGCGAAAACCAGTTATTACTTTTATTTTCTTCAATCACATTGTCAGGATTCGTTAATTGCACAATATTCCCGCCGAATATCTGGAAACAGATTGCGCCAAAAACCAGCATCGCCGGAAGCGCGAATTTTATTATATTTTTATACATATTCTTACCCTCTTTCTTATCAACTTTTTGTGTTTTCGGTTTCTGTGCTGGCGCAAAATCAGCCGTACTTAAACCGTTTTCGATTTTTTCCCAAACGCCGCCGTTTAAATTTTCATCTATTCCGGCATATTCATCCATTACCTTTTTCGTTATATTTTTGTTGTTCATATTATCACCTCGTTCTGATTATTTTGTTTACTAAAAATCTCGCCGTTCATGTCTTTTTTTCTCATTTTTTCTATGCTCTCTTTATACCGCCGTGTGACCGTGCCGAGCGTCAGGCTCATAAGCTCCGCGATTTCACGGTGTTTGAAGCCGTAAACCGCGTGGAGGATTACGATTTTTTTATCTGGTTCAGATAACACGGACAGGAGCATATCTGCTTGGATTTTATCGAGAATGATATTTTCGGTTTGTACTGTATCTTCAATGTTGGTTTCAAAAGTATCAAGGCTCGTTGTACGGGTATTTTCTCTGATAATGGAAATCGCTTTATTTTTCGCGATGGTCAATATCCATGCTTTCGGATTTTTATATACCTTGTAACTTTTGGCGTTTGCGTAAATCGAAATGAATGTTTCCTGCACGGCATCTTCCGCCGTATATTTGTCTTTGCAGAACATGAGCAGGAATTTATATATCTCGCTGCTCATCGTATCATACAGTTCTTTCAGAGCGTTTTTATCCCCGTCTGCTATGTTTTTTAGTATATTTGATAAATTCATTATATCACCCTCTCCTTTTTTATCATTAACTTCTTTGAACGCCGTTCACTATATAAACGCATGAGAAAGCATTTTTATTCGGAATTTTATAAAAAATTTTATTTATTTTTATAAAATTATTCAAAAATCGCTTTAATTATATTATAAACTATGATGTTACTTTAATGTCAATAGGTTTTTAAAATTTTTTTAAGAAAACATTATTTTTATGTGGCAGCAAATAAAAAATTTGCCGGTATAACGGCAAATAATATGGTTCTATTAAAAATATTATTGACAAAATTTTTTAAAACATAAAAATTATTAATCATTTTATAAATAAATTTAAATAAAAAATTGATTTTCAATTCATTCGAACATTAAGGTTACATTAAGGTCATGTTTGTTATTTTATAATCAACTATTTATAAAAAAAGAGTTCTTTATTCTGAGATGGGTATGCTACTAATATTCATAATATACGGTTCTACGGGCAGGAAAGCAACTCCCGCCCGTAAGAAGCGATTTATAATTTAGCTTGCTCATTTTTTATTTTTTGCGCTATTTCTTTTACCTGTTCCATTGAAAGCTCGGTGTTTTCAGATACAAATTCTTTTGTCATTCCGTTTCGTAACAGTTTTTCAGCTATTTTTTCCGCTCTATTCATTTCGCCGTCATTTAACCATACTCTTTTGGCATCATCTAAATTAAATTCCGTGCTTAACATACCCATTACATCACTCCCATATCGTTCTAAAAATTCTTTTAATATATTATTTTTCACGCAGTCTTTGACTGCTTTTTCCAACGCTTTCGCCGATTTAACACGGCAATTTGATTTCGTAACAATTTGTACACAAACGATTTTTACGGACAAATAAATGTAAATTTAGCGTTTGGAATGATCACACATACAAGATGCTTTAGAAAATCAAGCCACATTTCATTTTTGATTTCCAGTGATTTTACTCAATATCCATGATTATGAATATTCTGTTACGAAATCAAATTGCCGTGCCGATTTAAGCCCTGTATTTATGTTTTCGCGTACTTTAGCCACAAACGCAGAATACTCGTACAACGTATTGCTCCGCCGCATGATTTCAGGATTGCGCCCTGAGTTCACGTTGTAGACTTTCACTTTCAGTTCAAGGCTGTCTGTTTTGTCGATGAAAGCGTCCGATAAATACAACTCCGATTCTTCGGGGTACTCGTCTACTCCGTTGTAAAGCACGATAAACTGCGGCGGCATTATTTTTACCAAGCGTGAACTATATATCGCCTCGTTTTCCGCTAATATGTCGTATTCACGCGCAACATACAAAAGACAACGCAACGGCATATTCGGATTGATAGTTGACTGATGTTCGATTAACACAATCAGTCTGCCGTTTACCGTAAACGCTATATCATTCTCGCACCCTATGAAGATAATGTTTTCTAATGTCGCCAGAGTTATATCATTGGCTGTATAATTCGTTCCTGCGATTGCGTTATAGAGTTCTGCCAGCTTTTCTTTCTCGCTGAAAAGTTTGGTAAATACGCTGTCCTTGTACTCCCTGTTCGCGCTGACTTCGCTGTTTGTATTATTTTTATTTTCCATATTATACCCGCTTATTTTTTATTCTGCAATAACAGTATAGCATAATATTTAGAAAATTTCAATAAAAATTTTATTAATTTTTATATTTAATCACCCTTGTTTGGCACGTTTTTCAGCCTTACGCAATTCCGTGATAATAGATAATAGCTTTTCTCGTGCGCTCTCGATATATTTTACTGTGTCGCCCACTTTCGTTACGCCGTCGAAATTCTCGAACAGCGCATCCATTCGGTAATCGGTTATCTCGAATTTGGTGATGTTTTCTATCATTTTATCAAGTTCCTTGCACACTTTCATGTGCAGATTCAAATAATCATCGTAATCGCCGCCACCTTTTTTCTTACGCGCTGCTAACTCTAATACCCGCGCTCTTGTGGGAATATCTTCGTTTTCCCGTGCCTCTGCCTTGACATACTCAACTACGTCCTTATTATCCGCGAGAGTTTCAAGGCGTTCAGCTTGGTTTTGCGAAAAGCCTAAATCTTCTACGATTTCCATCTTTGTTTTCAACCTATCCTCACCGCTGGGGGGAGGTTTCAAATCTGTGCGTTTTCCCGGTTTTTTCGGTATTTCTTTTAATAATTCTCCCATTTTAACCTCTGCGTCCAAAACCGCTTCCGCCAGCATAGCCGCTTCTTCCACTTTTTGCGCGTGTACGCCCTCTGCAAGTTTTAACTTATCTATCGCCCGTATTTCCGCTCGGACGGCGGTCAGCTTCTCCCGCCCGACTAAAATAAACTTTGATAAGTCCTCGACTGTATCAGGTAAATTCGTGTTTTGTACTGTTAATTCATTGCTCATATTATATTCCCTCCGTAATTCATATAAATTTGATTAGAGTTCAACGCCTTTATTTTTCGTTTTTGTTTGTTCCTGTTCACTTTCTTGAATAAGGTTTTCCGTGCTTTTCTGCAATACTTCTACATAGTGCACTTCATCTTTCAGCCGATAAAAATTTTCGCAGAGCATATATTTATCAAAAGTCAGCTTTTTCTGTTCTGCTTGCCATTCTTTGATGGGTATAGTCTTGTTTCCGTTCATAATCTCATCAAGATAACTTTTAGCATCTCTGTAAAACTGTATTTCGTTGGAGTGCTTTTCGTAGAAAGCATCGCGTTTCTTCGGAGCGAGTGCCTTGTATTTTTCATAGACAGCCTTATACTGTTTGTAATTATCGTAGTGCGCTAAATGATTATTCAGCGTATCTAAACGCCGCTCGGCGGACTTGATTTTTTTGGAGACATCATAAAATTCGTTGTTTATCTTTTCAATTTTACCAACAAGTTTTTCTACGGTATAGATTTCATTATGTTGCAGGAATATCAAAATTTTTGCCCGCAGTTTCAGGTCGTTAATTCTTTTCCAATGCGTATTCAGATTTTTACCTGCTGAAATATTATTCATTACGCTTATCATCGTTGGCGCGTTGGTAAGCGGCTGTGAGTACAGCCAATTTTTTACTTTCTTGATACGAGCGCGGGTTTGACGTATTTGCTGATTCATATTATTAATATTGCGGTTCGTATCACCGCGCCGGGTACGAATACCGCGACGCTCCATTTGAAAAGCGGCTACGCCTAAATGCACCGTTGGAATTTGCTCCACGCCCTGCCGCTCGTATGAGCGGTGGTCTACTCGCTCTGCGACGTTTTCGCTCTCCAAAAACTTATTTACGCAGTCAGCCCAGCCGTTTCGCCATTCCTCTGCTTTCGTCTGCTCGTTCCAATCAACCGCATTAATTTTACGGCTCTTGTATTCGCCGCTCTTTAACTTTATGCGCTCGCCGTTCTCGTCAAGGATATATTCCTTTTTAGATTTCGCGCCCCATGTGCCGTCCTCGTTGAACGGGCGAATGGTCAGCATAATGTGAGCATGAGGATTGCCGCCGTCTTTGTCGTGAATGGCAAGGTCAGCGCACATACCTTGTTCAACAAAGGTATTTTTGATGTACTCGCTGACGAGCGCGATATTTTTTTCAGCTGATAACTCTTTCGGCAGCGCAATTTCTATTTCACGCGCAAGCTGTGAGTTTTTCGATTTTTCGATATGCTCGACAGCGTTCCACAATACGGCGCGGTCAGCATACTCCGGCGGCACGTGTTCGGGCAAAAAGATTTCTGTATGAACAATGTCGCTTTTTTTCGTGTAATCATGCGTAACGCCGTCATACTCGTTTTTGATGGTTTCGCCGGTACGATACGCGGCGGCGGCAACGGCAGACCTGCCCTTGCCCCGACTTAATATTTGTATGCTTAAGGCAAGGTCTAAAAACCAGTTGACAAGAGCGCGGAAAAGTGATAGAATAAAGACATGAAAAGCGAAAGGACGGCGGAGCGGGAAATGGGAAAACAAATAAAAATATTCGGAGCGGAGCAGCAATTGGCGCGGTTGAGCAAAATGGGGGATTCGCTTGAAAAGATAAATGAGGCAATAGATTGGGAAATATTCC
>Ga0082212_10004885_pt1 | contig 18510 bp, 19 predicted proteins | sample TergutNt197P3_FD_71548 | JGI IMG/M metagenome (GOLD analysis project Ga0082212, IMG submission 71548) | Neocapritermes taracua P3 segment gut microbial communities from Petit-Saut dam, French Guiana - Nt197 P3 | ecosystem: Host-associated > Arthropoda: Insects > Digestive system > Gut ...
AAAGCAACAATCCGTCTGCGAAAATATTGCGCATTTCATGAAAAATGCCCGGCCAATCATGCGCGTTAACGTCATTCAAGTCGAACCCGATAATCAGCTTTTTTCCAAAAAACAAATCGCCGCGCACAGGATTTAATTCCGATAACAATTCGGCGACAATTCCGGGCTCCGTCATCAAAACAACACCGTCCGCCCCTTTTTTAAATACGTTGCTTATTTTCTGGACAAGGTTTACGTAATCGAATTCTCGCCCTTTTTTGATTTTCACATCAATAGACGCAAATATAGAAACGCCCTTGTTTTCCAACCACGCCCAGATTGTGTGAACCAAATCCACGGGGGCCAACACCCCGCGCGCGCCAAGTTTCAACGCGTTTTCCGCGACCGTGATTAAATCGGCCGCGTCATGCGCGCTCATCGCCGAAATGTCAATTCGGCCGGCAACCTCGTTCAAAGTGTCGGTATAATCTATGTTCATTTATATATTTAGGATTGTATCACACCTTGGTCGCATGATATAATGAAAAATATATGAAACGACACATAGATATATTTTTGCTTGGAACCTTGTGGACATTGGCATTGCTTTTGGCGGCCAGTTTTTGGTTCGACACAAAGTTCGGATTTAATATATTTTTAAAATCGCATTGGCAATATCTTGCAAGCGTTCAGACGGGCACAGACCCGGTTACAAGCTGGTTTTATATTTCTCTTGTGATTTGGGTGCTTATGCTTCCGCTTGGCCTTTATCTTATATCAAGGCCGTATCGCAGAATAAGATTGAAAAATGAAAAACTAAAATCCGAAATTGCGAATAAACCGCAAGCCATTCCGACCGCGCAACCTTCGACCCCAATCGCCCCGGCACCAAAGCCTGTAGCAGCGCCTTCGGCACCCGCGCGCCCGCCGCAATTAAAAGTGCCCGCTTATCAAAAGAATACGACGCCCGCGCCGAAATATTCCGAACACGCGACAATCGAAGTAAAACAAGAAACAAAAAAGACAAGCATTCCACCCGTGCCGCGCTCTTTGATAGAGCCGAATCCCGAATCGGTGACAATGGTTCAAAAAATAATATCGGACGCCGGATTTATAGTTAAAAACGCGCCCAACATCGGCGGAACGCGGGCCGACGCGCTTGCGATCGGCGCGGATGAAATACTTATCGTGGGTCTTGTATGCGGCGCGCGCGGCAATATCATCGCATCCGACGGCGCATCGTCGACATGGAAATCGGATACGGACGGCGAATTTGAATCGCCTGTAAAGCGCGTGCTTGGGATGATTGAAAGAATGCGGGCGTTGTTCATAGAAACGCTTGACGCCGATATCAAAATAACCATACGCGGTTTTGTCGTGATCGACAACGGCGTGGTTGAGAACAAAGACGATATGGAAAAAATCTGGAACGCGTTCGGTGTCCGCGTATTCAATTCTGTAGAGCACTTCCGCGAATTTATGTCGGGCAATATGAACCGCGCGCTTGCAGGCACTGAATCGGAAGATTTTGACGCATACTCGGAATACATAGACACGGTCGGGGAATATTTCAATAGTCAAAAATAAACATGAACAAACACGATGCCGAGCGGAGACTCGCAGAGCTTTTAATGGACGACATGCCGGTTATCGAAATACCGGCGCGCCCCGTCGCCGTGGCACCCGATTGGTTTGTAAAAATGCGCGAAGCGCGCCGGGAATTTTTAAAATCGCTGACCGATTCTATCCAAGAATTATCTTTTTTAAACCTTTCCCAAGATGCTTTCATGGGCCTTATCCAAGGAATCAAATGCCCCGAGAATCTGTCATTGCGCTTTCGCCGCCCGCTTGAATACGGGGGCGAGCCCAATATAAAGAATATGTTCCTAACCCCGCGGTTTCCATACGCGCAAAACATGGATCGGTTTTTAATGGAGCAATCCGGCAAAGCAACGATATGGATTCCGAATCCTGAAAAGAAAGTGTATATCCCGGTCAGAATGCTTGGCGGCGGAGACGGCGGAAACGCGACTTCCGACCGGCTAAGCGCGATCGCCGCCCAGATTGCGGCCGACATAGGAATGGTGTAAACATGAACCGCGAAGAGTTTATTGCCGAGCTTACAAATCGCAACGCGCTTATGCTGCCGACGACATCCGACCGCGCGATCGAATTGGCGCGCGGAAGTTTGCAGCAAATGCGGGCTGCGATGATGTCGCTTGAATTAATCGATATTTACAAAAACATCGCGGGCGGAATTATTATGGGAGACGCGAATATTTTCGGCCCGGAAAAGTTCGACCGCGCGAACGGCGCCAATTACGAAATCCCCGATATTGTTCAGGTTAACCGCGAGATTGCAAATGTCCCCGCCGCGCGCGGAAAAACAATCGTCGGGCGAAATCAAATGTTTTGGTTCGCATTCGATGCTTTTGGAACATTTTACATGCTGGACATATTAAATCTGAACCCGCTTCGAAAATATGAAAGCAATCCGTACCGCGCGATAATGGATTGTTTGTTGGTTGGAAGGATATGAAAAAACTATCCATAACACTTTCCGGACACAGAACATCATTAACGCTTGAAAATGAATTCATCGACGGTTTGAAAAAAATCGCCGCCGCGCAAAAAAAATCCGTGGCGGAATTGGTCGGCGAAATAGATTCCGCGCGCGATAACAAAACAAACCTGTCCAGCGCAATACGGGTATTCGTTTTGATTAATTACGCCGCCGCCGGCCCAACAATATAACCGCACCCGCAAATCCCAAAATGATCAGCATCATGAAATCTCGCCCGATTACGCGGTACGGCGTTATATGTGCGATCCCGACATGCCCGTCTAAAACACCAACTTCTCCGATGCCCAGTTTGGACACAACGCGGCCGTCACGCGCGATAAACGCGCTTATCCCTGAATAGTTCGCGCGAATAATGGGCAACCCGGATTCAATGGCATAGCGCCTTACCATATCCAAATGCTGATAAGTTCCGGGTGTCCGCCCGAACCAAGTATCATTCGTTATATTGATTATCGCGTTTATTTCCCCTGCCCCACGCGGAATCAACGAATCGGTAAATATGATTTCGTAACAAATCGCCGGCACGAACGCAAAGTCATCGACATTAATAATTTCCGGCCCCAGCCCTCGCGTCAATTCTCCCGGCGTCGGAATTATATCGCCGAACGGCCTGTATTCTCCGAACGGGACAAGATGCGACTTGCTGTAGATTTTTTGAATCTTGCCCGACGCATTCGCAATAATCATCGAATTAAAAAACCGAACATCCGGACGATAGGGATTTTCGACAAACGTTGCGCCCGTTATAACCGTCTTGCCCAATTCGGCGGACGGGGGAAATTCATCCCCGATTATGGTATAAGGATACGCGGTTTCCGGCCATATTATTATATCCGGACTACGGCCGTCTTCGCGCACTGTGCGCGACAACAAGACAAGGCTTTCAAGATTATCATGCGCCATGATTCGCAAATTTTCCGGGGACTGAGTGGCCTTTTGCGCGGCGCTATGCGCAGGTTGCACGATTCGTATGATTGGGCGGCGGCAATCGCCCTTGCAGAATTCGACGCTTTGCAACATATTCCACCCGCCGTAAATAACACCGACTATCATCAAAACAATAAAAAGCGAAAATACAAAAATCTTATTCCTTATTCCTTTTTCCTTATTCCTTATCAATTCGGCGCCCGCCGCAATCAACCCAACAATGATAAAAGTCAGGCCCAACGCGCCAAACAAAGCCATAGAATTGGCAAGCGCAGGCCAAGGCATTGCGATATTCGCAACTGGATTCCAAGGAAAGCCCGTTAAAAACCATTCGCGCAGCCACAAAACAAAAACCCATGCGGCGGCGAATACAATGGGACGCAAAGCCGCCCGTGTAAAACGCGAAAGATATTTGGTAATTATAAACGGAATTGAAAATATGATGCCGCCGACAAGCGCGATGCCGATAACCCCCGGCACAGTCCATATTGCAAATTGCTGGGCCAAAGCCGGGTCGACATAAATGGAATTCAACATCCACCAGAAATTCGAAACGGCATACCCCGCCCCGAAACAAAAAGTAGTAAGTAGTAAGTAGTAAGTAGTAAGTTTTTTTATATATCTGCCTTTACTTACTACTTGCCCCTTACTACTTACTACTTCATCTGATTTTGGCCGTGCCAAAATCAGATAGTACGCGCCGCCTATTCCCAAAATTGTCATCGGCCACCAATAAAACGGCGCAAAGCCCAAGGCGGCGATGCCGCCAAAGAGCAAAGAGCAAAGAGCAAAGAGCAAATTTTTTTTACTGTTCCCATTTGATATTTGCTCTTTGCTCTTTGCTCTTTGCTCTTTGACGTACGGATTATCTATCCCCAGTTTTTTTAAAATCTTCACTTCCAACTCCTCCATGATATCTGCATCCGCGTCATTCATATGATCGTATCCCAACAAGTGCAAAATTCCATGAACAACCAAATGCGTCGCGTGATTTGCAAAAGTTTTTTCTTCGCTTTCCTTTGTCACCGTATCAAATGAAATAAACACATCGCCTAATAATTCTGAATCGCCCGTCTCGAAAGACAATACGTTTGTCGGCGCGTCTTTGCCCCTATATTTCTTATTTAACTTTTTGATTTCCGAATCGTCGGTTAAAACGATTGATATTTCCACATCCGGATTTTTATTCCCGGCCGCGCGAAGCGTTGCGCGCGCAATCCGCGCGAAATCGATTTTATAATCATTGAACCTTGGGTCATGCGCGGTAACGAAAACTTTGACGGACATAGGGCTTCTCCATGCGTTCAATGGTAAATTATAAAATGCGTAAAATCAATTGGCTTTTCCTATGGGTATTATGATATAATCTTAACGTTGCGGGGAATTCCCGCAGTGGGGTCTAGAAGCCCGAATGATCGCGTCGACGGACGTAAACCGTATCTCCAATCCATTGGTTGGAGGGTGGCCAAATACTCAATAAGCCGCACAATTCGATCAATTGTTTCTAGCCTCCAACCACCTGAATTTCCGGTGGTTTTTTCTTTAAGGGCTAGAGAGGATGAGAAAGTTTTTTACGGTTTTATTTTTTATATTATTCTTTGTTCCGTGCGCAATGGCGGATTGGTTTACCGCCGACATGACCCCGGACCAAGCAAAGAAATTATGGCGCGAACTTTCTGTAAAACATCACCCGGACAAAGGCGGAGACGCCGAAACATTTAAAAAGATAGCAAACGAATGGGCGGCCAAATGGGGTAAAAACGGCGAGAAAGGATTTTTCAAAGGCCCGGGTGCCGGAACAACCGGCGCGACCGGCGGGGCGACCACCACAAAACCGCCGACGTCTGGCACTACTACTACAAAACCACCCACAACGGGCACGACCGGTTCTGCCGGGCATCCGAATCCTGGGCGCGCCCTTCCCCAAAGTACTTCGACCACGCCAGCAACTACGCCAAAGCCAACATCGAATCTTCCCGCGACCCAGCCAAAGCCCGGCTCTAATCTTCCTGCGACGCGTCCGCCGGCCACAACCACAACCCCGACCGTATCCGCCGCACCAAAAGTCAATGTAGGAGGCGCGGCCATGGGCGCGGTCGGCGTGGTCACCGGCGCCGTTGGAATGTATGAAAGCGTCAAAGAAAAAGACACCAAGGCCACTTGGGGCGACGTTGGAACAGGCGCCATGTCGGGCGTATCATTTGCGGCGGGAACCGCGGCGATTGTTAACGCAATCCCCGGCGTCGGACAAATAGCGTATGGCGGTGCGATCGTGGTCGGCGCAGTTGTGGGAAGCGCGGGCGCCGGCGCAAAGATGTTCAGCGAAACGGATTGCTCTGAAGACCCGATTCTTGGGGGATACGCATGCTGCAACATATCATTCCTTTCTAATATCAAAGCGCGCCGCGTCGGCATAGGCGGCGAAATGTTCTGTGACGAGCCGGGCAAGGTCAGGCAATGCGTCCAAGGTTCGGGCGATAAAAAGCGCGTCGAGCCGAATGGAAATTTCTGGAAAAATATGGGACGAAATGTTTCCGGATTGTTTCTTGACGACTATTGGGAGAAAGATTGTCGCGTGAAATATTGCAACGGCTGGGCAAGACCGGAAGCAAATGCAAGCATCGAGGTATGGGCCGTTACTTACGGAAACAATGATGAGAAAGCATGCTGGGCTTGGGAATGCGCGGGAGAATTTAAACGTGCGGGAAACAAATGCGCGCCCGCCGCGGATGAAAATGAATCCGCGCAGGCAAGCGAAAAACCAACGGAAAATAAAAATACAAGCCAAGCATGCGTCGGCAAATCGGCGGGAAGCGATTGCGCGACGAACGGTTCCGCATCCGCGTCGTGCAAAATGGTGAACATGGGACAATCGGGCGAGGCGCTGCGCTGCGTCGCCGCGTCGTGCAGGTCTGGATTTTATCGCGTGCATTCGGCCGCGGGTAATTTTCAGGGCTGGTGCAACGCGTGCCCCGTCGGGTCTGATAAAACAAACTGCCAAGATGATAATGGAAAATTAAAATGCCCGGGCGGCGCGGCGCCGCAGATTTCCCGAACCGGCGGCGCGGCGGACACATGCCCCGCGGCCGACTCTAATGCCGCCGATGACGCAACCGACGCAGGCGCCGATGACGCGGCCACAAAACAATTCTGGAACGAAGTAAACGCCGCAACCCAACAATTCGAACAAGAAATAGATAAAATCATAGAAGAAATAAAAAGCCAACAATCTAAATAAAAATATATAAATAAAATCGCCGCAAACGCGGCGAAAAAAATCAAATGATTTATGATTTTTGGTCAGCTTGTACATGTTTTGGGGTGTGAAGTGTATTGAACATACATGAACACCCCAAAACATGTGCAATGTGATTCGGAAAGGGAAATTAAAGTATATGTCGTTTATTGTTGGCGTCGGGGGGCGATACAATACCCTCTGCTTCCATACGTTCGATAAACGTCGCGGCTTTGTTATATCCTACGCCAAGTCTTCTCTGAATATACGAAATCGTGGGCTTTTTGTCGCGCACGACATATTCTACCGCTTGACGATATGCATCGCCGTCTTTTTCTGCCTTTGACCGCGGCATTCCGGGAATTGCGATTGGGGCATCTCCGCCAAAACTTGCGCCTGAAAATTCTTCGCCTTCGTTATCGCCTACGCCTTCAACGTATTCTGGCTCGCCTTCGGCCCGAAGGAAATCCGCCACGCGATTAATCTCTTTATTTTCTATAAACGCGCCGTGTATGCGGACGGGCACACGCCCGGCTTCAGAGAACAACATGTCGCCGCATGATAATAATTGTTCTGCGCCCTTTTCGCCCAATGTCGTCATAGAGTCGATATTCGAACGCGCTTGGAATGAAATTCGCGTTGGGAAGTTCGCCTTTATAACACCCGTAATCACGCTTGTATCAGGACGCTGCGTCGCCATGACCAAATGAATTCCGGCCGCGCGTGCCTTTTGCGCAAGCCGTTGCACGCATGCCTCAACCTCTTTCCGCGCGACCGACATCAAATCTGCAACCTCATCAATAATTACAACCAGGTATGGTATGTCGGTAAGGTCGACTTCGCGTTCTTCGAACTCCAACGCGCCCGTTTCTGGGTCTGTGCCGACCGGCACTTGTTTGGTAATTGTTTTTCCTTTGGCGCGAAGTTCCGCGACAGCTTCGTTATAACCCTCTACATTTTGAACGCCGACGTCTTTCAGTTTTTTATATCGATCCTCCATTTCGCGCACAGTCCATTTCAATGCGTTAACCGCCTGGCTTGCGTCCGTCACAATCGGGGTCAGCAAGTGCGGAATATCATGCCACAAAGTAAAATCAACGCCTTTGGGGTCAACAATAATCAATTTGCATTCGTCGGGAAGAAAGTGATAAACGACCGACATTATAATCGATTGCACGAATACGGATTTGCCCGAACCGGTGCGACCGGCGATAAGGCAGTGCGGCATTTTCGCCAAATCGAAATACACCGGATGACCGCCTATATCGACTCCAAGCGCCAACGGTAAATGATACCGCGAATTGATAAAGTCCGGATTGGTAATAAGAGATTGGAACCGCACAATCTGCCTGTCCATATTCACCATTTCGACGCCGACATATTTGGTGCGCGGAATCGGCGCGATGCGAATGCGTTCGGTCGCCATGGCGCGCGTCATGTCTTTGACGGTGTCGGTTATATTTTTGATTCTCATTCCGTCCGCGGGTTCGAATTCATAAAGCGTTACAATGGGCCCCGGCTTTATCCCCATGACAGAGCCGAATATTCCGTATTGCTCGAAACTGGTCTCCATTGCGGCGGCCGTGCGCTTTAAATCCGCGGTTACGGCATGTTTATAGAATGCGGACTTTTCCAAAAATTCCGGCGGGGGAAGCTGGTAATCATGTTCCGAGGTGCGCGCCGCCTTGGCGGGCGCTTTTTTGCTTTGCGCTTTTGATTTTTTTCTTTGCGGTGTCGGGGATTCTTCTTCCTCTTCTTCTTCGTATTCTTCTTCCTCTTCTTCGTCTTTATTCGGGGCGTCGCGTTCGCGCAGGTGAAGCGCGCTTGCGATGCCGCGCACCGCGTCCGCGATCGCGCGCGCGACCATGCTTATATCGCGCCATTTGATGTGAAGCAATAAACCAGCCATGATAAGAAACCCGGAGAGCAAAATAATGCCGACCGCGAACGCGCCCCAATACCCAAGAATGTGCGACAAATCGCTATGCACAATCACACCGACAAGGCCCCCCGCGGCAGAGCCCGGAAATAACACGCCAAGCCCGCCCGCGCCAAGCGCGACCGCAATGAACGCGCGAAGCGCGTTGTATTCGGGACTGGGAAGCCCCCACCCAAAAGTCATAACGGCGCCAATGCGCGAAAGATAAAGAAAAGCGAAGAATATCGGGATTGAACCGATTCCGTAAACAAGAAACGAAATTATATTTCCAATCAAAGACTGGCGCCCCGCGTCGGACGCCGACATAAAGCCAGTCAGCCATGGATTATGACGTATCAACGCGAATATAAGCATGACGCCGATACAAAGAAGCGCGACGCCAAAAGCACGCGACGCGAAAGATTTCAGCGCATTCGACAGTGATTCGGGTAAAAATCTTGTTGATTGAGGCATTGGATTTATGAAGTATGATTTATGAAGTATGAAGTATGAAATTTGGAGTGGCTTTCATAATTCATACTTCACACTTCATAAATTGTTTTATTATTTCTTCTTGGCCGCGGGCTTTTTTGCGGCTTTTTTCACAACGGGCTTTGGTTCGGAAGCTTCTTCTTTTTTCCCTTTTCCCGCTTCCTTTTTATTGCCCATTTCTTTTTTAAAGACGTTGATTCCTTCGGCAAGGTTTTTCATCATGCTTGGGAACTTTGCGCTTCCAAACAGCACGAACACCAAAACCAATATTACTATTATTTCCCAAAATCCGAATCTCATGATATACTCCTTATTTCGTCACGTAACAGTCAAGCCCGTCGGACTTCGCATTGCTGCAGAATCCGGATGCGTCGTTGCTTGATGAAAATCCGGTGACGCGAAGGCGGTATGTTGTCTTGTTATCCGGTAAAACGGCCGCAAGAACCACAAACGGGCGGCCCATGAATAATTCCCGATGCGCGGCCTCTAACTTCTTTTGTCCGGCAAGCGCCGCTTCACGACTGCTGTACGAGCCGAATTGAACCATATACCCGCTTGTCACCGCGGATGCGGCGGGTTTTGCGGGCGTCGTTGTCGCGCGCGGTTTTGTTGTCGCGGTTGCGGTCGTCGCAGGCTTTGGCGTTGTGGCGGTCGTTGCAGGGCGCGGTTTTGGCGGCTCTACGGGATTAAACGTTACTTGCTCTCTGTCTTCGACCACGCGCACGGGGGCGCCGGATGTTTCATCGATATTGCCGGGTACGTGGGCGCCTTCGCCCTCTTCCACGTTCGTCGCAACATAAGGCGGAACATCAAGATTAATCTCGACAGAATCGTCCGAACCCTTGGCCACAACGCGGATTATTATATAAGCGGACAACGCGATAACGACCAAAGCGATGCCGAAAAGCAACCAAGGCCGCTTTGGGCGGACTTCGGATTCCAACGGACTGCCGCATGGCAATTCTGGCAATTCCGCATCATCGTCCAGATCTAACAATTCCAATTCTTCATCTTTGGCCATGTCATACTCCTTGCATTTATAGCGACATTATATCATAAATATAGCATATTTCAAAATTGTTTCGCTAATTATTTTTATTCTCGTAAACGTACAATACATGCTGGCCCAACATGTCTTTGTGAAGCTTTGTAACGCGCGCAGGCACGCGCCCCGGCAATGGAAAGTCCAAAACCAATAATACTTTGAATTTATCCGCGACTTCTTCGACTTGCCTCATCATCGGCGTTAAAAGATAAGCGATGCCGATATCGAACCCGTCGGATTTCTTTATAAACCGAAAAGCATCCCCGAATACGAATCGAATATTGCGCCGCGGGCAGAATACTTTCGACATCTGCGCGACGACATACGGCATCGGCATGCATTCTATGCCGACAACCGACATCTTTGGAAAACGCGCCGCTATTTTGCGCGCAAGCCCGCCGTAACAACATCCGATGTCCAACACAGATTGCATATCCGAATAATTCCGAGCAATTTCACCCAACACGGCGTCGCGCGAACGTTTACAGCTTGGCACTTCGGGCGCGACTTTGCGAATTTTTGATATAAAGAAATCGATCCCAAGAAAAAGAAGCCATACGCAACCAATCGCATAGATAATCAATATCGCCAAAAATAAATAAGCCGAAATCATGTATAAATATAAAGCATGTGATGCGAGTTAAGGCGAAGCAGTTTGTTTTCAACCGGATGCAACTTTATAACACGCGTGGGCGCGCGCCCAGGCAAAGGAAAATCCAAAACCAATAATACTTTGAATCTGTCCGCGACCGGCTCGATACACTTCATCACCGGCGTGGTAAGCCACGTAACGCCTATGTCATACCCGTCCGATTTATTAATAAATTTCACCGCGTCGCCGAATTTAAAGTTCATATTTTTCGGCCCGCGGAATAATTTCATAAATTTTGAAATCATAAAAGGCGCCGGCATGATTTCAACGCCGTCGACCGTTTTGTCGGGATTTGCCAATGCAATCGCGCGGGCAAAACCGCCATAGCACGAACCGATTTCAAGAACGGTTTTATAATCCCCGTAATGCTCTGCGATTTCTTTGATGACCGCGGCGCGAAGCTTTGCGGGGCTTGCCACTTCGGGCGCGCGCGTTTTATTTCGAAGGTTGGATATGAAATAATCCGTGCCAAGAAAAAGCATGCCAAGCGCGATAAGGGCGTAAATTATCAAAAGCGAATAAATCAAAAACATTTCAATTTTCCTTTGACATTTAATATAGCACAAAAGGGTTTAAAAATTTATTTTTATTTTGACGGGAATTATGATAGAATAACCTTGATATATAACAAAGGGAGACATAGTATGTCATATAAAAGCATATTGAAAACACTCGGGTTTGCGGGCGTTGCCGCAATTATCGGCGCGGGCGCGGCGCATGCTGCAAGCGCGGGCGGCGATCCGTGCGTATTGATCGCAAGCCTTGGCGATGTATTTAAGACTCTCCGCACATTGGCGTTTGTCGGCGCGATATTCTGCATGGCCGGTTGGGCATGGGGATATATCAGCGCAGGCAAAGTAGACAAATGGGGCGACGAAGCGAAAACCAAGGGCGTCGCGTTGTTGGTCGGATTCTTCCTGCTTTTCAGCGTGGGCATAATACTTCAATTCTTGCCGGGAATTTCTGGATGCCGGGCGGAAATCGAAGCCGCGTTCAGGTAAGATAATCTATATATTTACAAGGGGCGCGTTTTCGCGCCCCTTTTTTTTGTGAACTATGTAGGGGCGCATAATTGCGCCCACATAATTCATCATTTGAAATAAATTTTACGACAAAGAACGAATACCGCATGGGCGCAATTATGCGCCCCTACACGGTTCGGATTTATATTACCCCGCCGGTTTATTACCGAAATTCGGCGGAACAATCAATTTGTGGTTTTCGGCCACAATCGGTTCTTTCTCGCACCGACTGCAACCGGCCAACGCGCCAAGCGCAAAAACCAAAGTACAAATCGCAAATATTTTTTTCATATCGATTCCTTTTTTTAATTCTTATTCCGGCATCTTTACAGCATTCGCCATGTCGACCGCGAATTCCAGCAATGACACAGTTTCCTGCGCCTCGATGCCAAGACGACGCACGTTTACAGTCTGAGCTGCGGCTTCCTTTTCCCCGACCACGACAATTATCGGCGTTTTGGATAATGACAGCTCGCGGATTTTATAATTCACTTTTTCCGCGCGCAAATCGGCCCGGGCATTAACGCCCGCCACGCGCAATTCCGCAACAACCTGTTTCGCATAGTCGTCATATTTTTCAGAAATCGGCGCAACCACAACCGGTTCCGGAGAAAGCCAAAGCGGCAAATTCCCGGCCGTAGATTCTAATAAAATTCCATAAAACCGTTCGACCGATCCCAGCATCGCGCGATGAAGCATTACTGGGCGATGTTTTTGTCCGTCTTCCCCGACATAGGTCAAATCGAACCGCTCGGGCAAATTCATATCCAATTGCACCGTGCCGCATTGCCAAACGCGCCCCATGGAATCCTTTAAATAGTTATCGATCTTCGGACCATAGAACGCGGCGTCCGCAGGAGCAAGCTCGTACGGGATATTGTTTTTTTCCAACGCGTTTTGAAGCGCAGCTTCGGCCCTATCCCACGTCGCATCATCTCCTATGCGAAATTCTGAATCTTTGCGCGTCGCCAATTTCATATTGATATCGACGAATCCGAATTTGGAATAAATGTCTTTTATGAATCGAAGCACTTTTACAACTTCTTCTTCCAATTGCTCTTCAGTGCAGAATATATGCGCGTCATCTTGGGTAAATTCGCGCACGCGCATAAGGCCGGAAAGTCCGCCCGCCGCCTCGTACCGATGAACCTTGCCGAATTCCGCCACATACATAGGCAAATCTTTATAAGAAGTCATGCCGTGCCCGAATACCAGCATACCGCCGGGGCAAGACATCGGCTTTACGCAGAATTGCCGTCCGTCTTCGGTTTTGCCGCTGTAATTATGCTCGCCGTATTTTGCCCAATGGCCCGACTTTTCCCAAAGGCATCTGTCCATAATTCCAGGCGTGGATATTTCGGAATAGCCGGCAGCCTCTTGACGCATGCGCACATATTCGATTAATTTGCGATATATTTTATATCCTTTGTCGTGCCAAAACACCGCGCCGGGCGCGCATTCGGGTTCGAAATGGAACAAGTCCATATCTTTGCCAAGCTTGCGATTATCGCGGGCGGCCGCCTCTTCCACCATTTTCAGATGCGCGGCCAATTCATCGGCGTTTGCGAACGCATCGACATAAATGCGTTGAAGCATTTTGTTTTTTGAATCACCCTTCCAATATGCACCGGCAACCGTTCGGATTTTAAACCCGTCGCGGGGAAGTTCTTTGGATGATTCAACATGCGGCCCTTTGCATAAATCCACAAAGTCGCGGAATACGTAAAGACTGACCGCTTTTTCACCGCGCGCCGCCATGTCGGATATCCATTCCAACTTGTACGGCTGGTCTTTGAATATTTCGCGCGCTTCATCAATAGACACATCTTTGTGCACGAATTTCCCGTCGGATTTGATAAGTTCTTTGGTCGCTTTTTCAATTGCGGCAAAGTCAGCCTCGCTTAACCTGTGCTCAAGGTCAAAGTCGTAATAGAATCCGTTGTCAATGGCGGGCCCGCCGCCAAATTTGACGCCCGGAAACAATTTCTGCATCGCCGCCGCCATAACGTGGCTTAGCGAATGGCGTATAATTTCAATATCATATGACATGATAAAACCTTTTTATGTAAAATAATTTTCGATTGATTATAGATATTTCGCGCGAAAAGCGCAATAGAATTCAGACCCCCAAAGGGGTTGTCACAGTCGTCAAAAGAACAAACAATTTCTTCATAATGTAATAATTATAAGACGAAAATCCGCAAAAGTCAAATCGCCCCACGATAAAAAATCAGATATTTCACATTCGTTAGGTCGGCTTTCGGGTGGCGGGTGACCCGTAGTGTATTAAACATACATGAGGGTCGCCCGCCACCCGAAATGCGATTTCGGACGAGGTAATTAGTTCTTTTTAAAAATCAATAATTGACCCGAACAACACGGCGAAAAAGAAACACACCGACCCCCCGATTACGAACAAATGCCACAATGCATGACTGTATTTCATCTTGCGCCACAGGTAAAATATTATGCCCAGCGAATAGGACAATCCGCCCGCCAAAATAAACCACATTCCGCGCGCAGGCACGGTGTTAAGCATCTTTGGAAGTATGAATATCAAAGTCCAACCCATAAGCAAATATAATAATACAATCCATTTCGGCTGTTCATGCGGACGACGAATTTTCATCCATGCGCCGAATATTGTAATCGCCCAAAGGATTCCGAACACTGTCCAACCAATCCAACCCCGCATATTGACAAGTAAGAACGGCGTATACGTTCCGGCGATAAGCGCATAGATTGCTACACTGTCCCAAACTTCGAAAAAGCATTCCGACTTTTGCCCAATCATCGCGTGGCACATCGTCGACCCGAAATAAAGCGTAAACATTGTTACGCCGAAAATCGCGCACGCGACCAACGCCCATGCGTCCCCGTCCAATGCCGCAAAGACGCATAAAATGGTAAGGGCCGCGATTGCCAAACCGATGCCGATTCCATGCGTTAAAATATCCAAAACATTTTCTGATTTTGAGGGTTTGCGCTCCCACCGAAACAACCCCGACGCGCGAAGTGCGCGCAATAACATATTCGCGCGCTTGTCTTTTTTAATCACGCGCGCCTTGGCTTTTGTCGCATCACGCGCTTGTTTTTTTCTTTGTCTTTCTATCATTGCCATTTTTTCTTCCTTTTTTGTTTTTTATATTTCCCTTATCATTTCAATATAATTGCCGCCTGCGACAAATCCGAAATGCTTGTAAAAATTTACAAGCTTTTCGTTTTCCGCATCGGCATACATAACAACAAATTTTGAACCCATTTCCTTTACCTTGTCTACAAACCATTCTCCCAAAAGCTTATAGACCTCTGTCCCGCGGTGTTTTTTACTCACAACAAAGTAAGATACCGTAGACCACCGCCCGGTCAGTTTATCGCCGAATATAAACCCGGCAATTTCGTTATCAATTTCAGCCACGCCAAAAACACCGCGCGGGTCATTGATTTTATTTTCCATGTCGATTATTGCGATCGGAGACTCCCCGGTCAGCAATTCTCCCTCGACCTGAATATCCTGCACCGCTTTGAAATCCCGCGGTTCTGCCAAACGCACGATTATTGTGGACATTTTATATCCTTAATGTTGAACTTCGTTCATCATCTCAATCGGAAAGAAAGCATGTTTCTTATCCTTATACCAAACCCCGCGCAGCTTGTTCGTCGGCACCCCCGAAGGCAATCTTTGCTTTGCCGGCAACCCAGAAGCCAATCTCTGCATTGCAAGATTAACCGCATATTCTGGGGTTGCATTTCCGCTGCAGCAATACCTTCCATTTCGACTAAAAGCGAAATATATTGTCTCGCCCGTGTGCGTCAGCCCCTTGAATACTTCTGCTGTAAACGCTTCAAATATTTCTGTCTTAGGTTCTCTATCTTTTTTTCTATACCTATATTCAGTCATTGTTCCCAAAGCAAACAACAAAACGGAATGCCCGCGTCTTTTAATCATATACGGATATTCTTCACGCGAATGCTGCGTATTCATCATTTTTCTTTGCTCGTCACTAATACCAATTTTCTTAAATTGCATTTTATGTGGCTGCATTTTTAATCCTTTTTATCACCCTCTCTTCTCCCATAACTTGCATAATTGAATATAAATCCGGAGTGTTGGTGCGCCCAGTCAATGCAACGCGCAAAGCCATTGCCGCATCGCCGTTTTTAATACCAAAACGCGCCGCGATTTCTGTAATTTTATTCCACCATAAATCTTTCGAATCCGCGGAATCAAAGGTCCCAAGGAATTCGGATAGAATATCACTATGTAGGGGCGAATGAAAATTCGCCCTACTATCGGTCGCATCTGTGGGCGAATTTTCATTCGCCCCTACAAAAACATCATCAAAGAAATACGCGATTTCATCCAAAGTTTGCTTCCATGTGACAAAGTCTTTCCGAATGCGTTTTGGATTATCGCGTTCGATATTTAAAATATTGTGAAGGTATTCGCGTCTGCCCTGTATGCGCGCGTACCAATCCGCATCGAATTCGGATGCCCAATTCGTCACCCGGTCTGTGATTTCGTATTTGGATTCGTCCAAGCTTGCGATAAACTCCCGCGCCCACCATTCCATTTTTTTCATATCGAATAATGCGCCGGATACCGACAATTTCTTTATATTTACCGGATAATCCCAAATGGTCAAAGCGGGATTCTTCATCTTTGCTTCTTCATATCCGGATACTATCAAATTAAATACATATTCCAATACAGATTCCGGCGCCCAGCCGTCCGCCCAAAGGTTTGATACGGCCGCGACACGGTCTTTGCGTTTGGACAATTTTCGCCGATTTCCCGTTTCATCATCCAAGATATCAATCGTCGCATTATGAATAAATATTGGAGGCGTCCAACTCATCATATTATATAATTGAACATGAAGCGGCAAGCTGGGCAGCCATTCCGTGCCGCGCACAACATGCGTAATCCGCATAAAGTGATCGTCGCAAAGCATTGCAAAATGATAAGTCGGCAATCCGTCATTAGATTTTATAATAACGATGTCTTCGTCGTTTTCCGGGAATGCGACGCTTCCGCGAATGCCTTCCTTGCAATAAATTTTCCGATTATAATCGCCCGTTGAATAAAGCCGAATGCTTGGAACCCCGCCGGCATCCATTCTAGCCGCAATCTCATCTTCGGTCAAATTGCGGTCGCGGGCGAATGAACCGTAAATCCCGGTGCGAAGTCCCTCGGCCGATTGAACCTTGCGGATTTCATCCATTTCCTCGGGCGCAAGAAAACAAGGATACGCGCGGCCCGTCGCCAATAATTCCGCCGCGACAGAATGGTAAATTTCTTTGCGCCGGCTTTGCGTGTATGGCCCGTATGCGCCGATCTCACGGTCATCGCCGATCATCCCTTCGTCGATATTCAATCCGAATTTGCTAAGCGCGCCAACAATCACATCGACCGCGCCCGGGACTTCGCGCTTGGTATCCGTATCTTCCACGCGAAGCATATAAACCCCGCCCGATTGGCTCGCCAGCTTTTTATCAATAATATTCGGATATAAATTTCCAGTATGAAAAAAACCCGTGGGACTTGGCGCGATACGCGTGACCATTGCGCCGTCGGGCAAATTACGCACGGGAAATTTTTCTTCCAATTCCGCAATTGTATATTTCGGCGCCCCGCCCAATACTCGCGCGATTAAATCCGGTGATATTCCTTTTCTCATTTTTTGGCCTTGTTTTTCAATCCTATGGATTTTATACTAAAAATATGAAAAATACAGAGAAATCTTTTGTAATTCGCACTTTCGGGCGGACGCACGGGAAAAAATTGTCAGCTCATCAAGCGGATTTGGTCGAAAATTTACTGCCGAAATTGTCGCCTTTGCCGGGCGACGCGCAGGATACGCAGATTCTTGAAATCGGATTCGGCGCGGGAGAGCATTTGCTTCACCTTGCCGAATGGCATCCGGATGCCGGAATCATTGGGGCCGAGCCTTTTATGAATGGCGTGGCATCGTTGCTTTCGCATATGACATGCGAATGTTCAAAGTGCAAAGTGCAAAGTTCAATTTTGGATTTAATAAAACCTGAATATCGAAATATTAGGATTTGGCCCGACGACGTCAGAAAATTATTTGAACTTTGCACTTTGAACTTTAATAAAATTTATATTTTGCATCCAGACCCTTGGCCTAAATCAAGACATGAAAAACGCCGCCTTTTATATGCCGAATTCTTAAATGAATTGGCCGCGCATTTGGACGCGAACGGCGAAATAATAATCGGAACAGACCACGGGGATTACTTTGAATGGGTTCTGGAACAAATAAAGAAATCGAATTTAAAAATAATAAATAAAGATTTCACAACGCCGCCCGAATCGGGACTGACCACCCGATACAAAAACAAAGACATGTTCGGGCGGAATTTGACGCAATATTTGGTGCTTACCCGTTAGCCCCGTTCCGGGTTATAGTTACGGAATACTTCGAACATATCCAAATAACTTTCTCCATGCCTATCTACATTCGCAATTTGTTCGTTGGCGATTCTCTTGATAGTTTGCGAAGATGTTTCATATGCAAGCTTCTTGCCCGCCGCCAATTTTTTACTTAATAACCGGTTCGCGGCGTCTTTGGCCGATTTTGCTTTGGACGATGTTTTCGATGTTTCCCAAGATTTTACATACATATCATAAG
>Ga0082212_10004886_pt1 | contig 18510 bp, 16 predicted proteins | sample TergutNt197P3_FD_71548 | JGI IMG/M metagenome (GOLD analysis project Ga0082212, IMG submission 71548) | Neocapritermes taracua P3 segment gut microbial communities from Petit-Saut dam, French Guiana - Nt197 P3 | ecosystem: Host-associated > Arthropoda: Insects > Digestive system > Gut ...
GCCGATAGATCGCGTCAACGAAGCCATCGACAACGGTCTCGACGTGATTTCCATTACGGATCACATTGAATACCATCCCAATATCACCGGCGGTAAACTCAAATTGGCGGAAAACAATGATGACCACAACGTTGCCTACAATATGGCGAAGCCGGAAGCGGATAAGCAAAAACTGATCCTTGTTCGTGGTACGGAAATCACGAAGAGCGAGTGGCACTTCAACGCAACCTTCATCAAGGACGCAAATGCGATTGCGGCAGTCGTCGATGACTGGAGAGCGATGCTTGCCGTTGCCGTAGAACAAGGCGGATTTATTCATTGGAACCATCCCAGTTGGATTGATAGGGCACCCAATACGCCGCCGTTTGGTCTCAAAGAAGGAGAGCCGATGCGGTTCTTCGACGAAATCGAAGAAGTTCGAAAAAAAGGACACGTCCACGGTGTCGAGGTCTTCAATGGAACATCGTTTTATCCGATTGCTCTCGATTGGTGCAACGAACGCGACCTTACACCGGTAACGGTAACGGACATTCACCAGAGCGATTGGAACACTTACGGACACCAGAATCCGTTGCGTCCGATGACGTTGATCTTGGCGGAAGATCGAACGGAAGAGGCGGTTCGGGAAGCATTTTTTGCCAAGCGGACGGTCGGTTGGGCGGCAAATATGATTCTCGGCAGACCGGAGTGGGTCGAAAAATTGTTCCGTTCATCCGTCGAAATCAAAAAAAGTGGAAGCGGCTTGACGTTACAGAATCTCAGTGATATTCCCTGTCTCATTGGTACGTCGGAACTCGCGGCGAAGGGAACGTTGGAAATTGCCGCTCCACAAAAGTTAACCGTGAGCAACTGGTTCGTCGGTTTGAACAAATCGCTGGAAATCACGGTCTAAAATGTACTCGAATGATCAATCGGGGGGCTTACGCCTCCCGCTCTTTATTGCCACTCGGAAAATTAACACCGAATTTACTCTACTTTAATAATTCGTTAACATTGGTCTGTATAATTTCCCGCACGATGTTGGGAAGGTTCCCGACACAAAGGAAATCAAAAGAAAGGAATAAGGAATTATGAGAAAAAGTACCTCTAAAATGTTAATTGGGGGGGGGGGTAATTTGGGCAAATTCGCCGCTTTCACTCTCGTCGAACTGCTGGTCGTCATTGCGATCATCGGAATGCTCATCGGCTTGCTTCTCCCCGCCGTTCAATCCGCCCGCGAAGCGGCAAGGCGGATGCAGTGTGCCAACAAACTCAAGCAATTATCACTTGCGATTCACAACTATGCGGATGCAAAACAAGGACTCATGCCCTACGGATGGGGAAGACCTGCAAGTGAGGTCCCTGCGGGCAACGATAGGACTGGAAGGGAGTGGAGTATTCAGGCGGAACGATGGAGTGCTTTCATTGAATTGCTTCCCTACTTTGAACAAAGTACTGTCTATGACCAGTTTATGGCAGCAAACGCTTTCGCTGCCGCCAATTGGGGAGCCAGAACTCTTGGTGGCACTGACAAAATCTCGTTGCCACTAACGTTAGCAACGGGAGAGATCAACGATAATCCACGGGGCACGTTCCTTGATGCACTTGTTTGTCCTTCTAACGGTATCAATCGATCCGTGGTTCCGCTCAATTATACCGGTCCTACCTGCTATCGGCTCAATTGTGGAGACAATCCCGGCACTTACAATAACGCTGCGCGCTTTCGAGGACCATTTGTCTATCGTGCGCGTCTTTCATTCGAATCTGTAACTGACGGTTTGAGTAATACTATTGGGTTGAGCGAAAAGGCTGTCATACAAACTCCGGCTACCAAGGAAACCAATGTAAAAACGTCAGGGACAGTCCACCGCGCTCCTGTCGGTCCCTCATCGGCAAGCGGGTGGACCAAAGAGGGGATTGGGGATCGCCGCATCTGCCAAAATTCCGCTGTCGGCGGTGAATATCTGTTCGGTGCATCGACCGGCGCAGCGGGAGATCACGAGGGATATTATTGGGGTTGGCATTGGGCAGGGACGCACTATCACGTCACTTTTACGACGACGCTTCCACCCAACTCCGCAACGTGCTATAACGGACTCGCTGACTATCAAATGCTTACTTCCGCCACCAGTTTTCACTCTGGCGGGGTCAATGTAGCCATGCTAGACGGTTCAGGACGATTCATTACCGAAAGCATTGACAGCGGAACCGCAAACGCATTTCCTGATCCTGCTAATCCGACTGGAAAGTCGCCGTTCGGGATTTGGGGAGCCATGGGATCACGAAACGGCAAAGAATCTGTTTCGTTCTAGTTGTCTGTCCCACATGAACAAAATTCATTACCAAGAAAGGAAAAAAATGAGAATACTTTCGTTACTATCATTGTCAGCATTTCTGTTGACATGGTGCGGTTGCGGCGACGGGGGAAACGTCCCTGCTGAACTACGAAATCTTGTTCCGGCATCGGTTACGGTCATGAATGGAGACCAACCGATGGCAGGAATTCATGTTATTCTGTCTAGCAAAGCCGGTCAAGGGGTGTATGCCTGTAATGGTATAACCGATGACAAGGGAGTAACGCAGATTCAATCTACTCGTGGTTCCTTCACTCGAAAAGGTGCTCCTTCGGGAACGTATGTGGTGGTCTTGAGTGAACCCATTGAAGTACCAGCGGAACTGCTATCACAAGAATCTGATCAGGACTTGCCCCCTGCGGCACAAGCCGAAAAGGTCCGCAAACTCGATGAGTTTTTGAAAAAAAACAGGATAGTGCCAGTCGTCTTGATGACCGCCAGTACCAGTCCTGTTGACTTAGAGGTTGCCAGCGGACAGCATGCAAATGTTATAATTGATGTCACAAAGTACCGCTAACCTACTTTTGACAATCGCTAACCCTTAACCCCTTAACCAACTATGCAAAATAGACGAGAATTTTTGAAACGCTTTGCTCTGCTGGGTGCCGTTGCGACGTTGCCCGTCAATTCACTTCTCGCACAAAGTGCGCTGACACCGAAACCAATGGGGGACGGTCTGAAGACCGTAGCACTCGCTTCGGTCATTAAACCGAAGAAAGCCCCGCCGCGAACCATTACGATTCCCGATGTCCCCACAGCCAATGGCAAGGCGTTCAAAGTCCTCAAAGGGGACTTCCACATGCACACGCTCTTCTCCGACGGACGCGTGATGCCGGTGGACCGTGTCAACGAAGCCATCGACAACGGTCTCGACGTGATTTCTATTACAGACCACGTCGAATACCATCCGAATATCACCGGTGGAAAACTCAAATTGGCGGAAAACAATGACGACCACAATGTCGCCTACAATATGGCGAAACCGGAAGCGGATAAGCAGAAACTGATCCTGGTTCGCGGAACAGAAATCACGAAGAGCGAATGGCACTTCAACGCTACCTTCATAAAGGATGCAAATGCGATTGCGGCGGTGGTCGATGATTGGCGTGCGATGCTTGCCGTCGCCGTAGAACAAGGCGGATTCGTTCACTGGAACCATCCCAGTTGGATTGACACGACTCCCGATAAGCCCCCCTTCGGTCTTAAAGCGGGAGAACCGATGCGGTTCTTCGACGAAATTGATGAAGTCTGGAAAAAGGGACACGTCCACGGCGTTGAAGTTTTCAACGGAACGTCATTTTACCCGATTGCTCTCGATTGGTGTCATGAACGTGATCTCACGCCGGTAACGGTATCGGATATTCACCAGAGCGAATGGAATACCTACGGACACCAGAATCTGTTGCGTCCGATGACGTTGGTCTTGGCGGAAGACCGAACGGAAGCGGCGGTGCGGGATGCGTTTTTCGCCAAGCGGACGGTCGGCTGGGCGGCAAATATGATTCTCGGCAGACCGGAGTGGGTCGAAAAGTTGTTCCGCTCATCCGTCGAGATTAAAAAGAGCGGCAACAATTTGACGTTGCAGAATCTCAGTGACATACCATGTCTCATTGGTACGTCGGAACTCGCCGCAAAGGGAACGTTGGAAATTGCCGATACTCAAAAGTTGACCGTGAGCAATTGGTTTGTCGGAATGAATAAGCCGCTGGAAATAGTGATCTAAAACAAACTCGAATGATCAACCGGCGGACTTGCGTCCGCCGCTCTTATTTCCGCACTCTGGAAAGTTAACACCGAATTGATTCCTTCTTCATCATTTGCTAACGTTCGGGACGCAGTCACGTTGCTTCCCCTATTGACAATAATGAAAAACAACCGACAATAATGATGTCGGTTGAGTCCACGAAACATAGGCTTTTACTGTAACGCCAATAATGATTGGTACGGAAAATGATACCGACGAAACGGGGTGTTGCCCCTTCAATGCCGCGGCTCAGGTCCGATTCCCGTCGAGGTCACTTTTTCACTCGCTATGCCCACTGATTCACAACCAGCAACTGCCCTCCGAATGAAATCGGACTTGGGCAAAGTCTTTCCAAGCGGCGTGCGAATCGATGAAACACCATACGGCTTCGGTGTGTTTGCCTTTGCATTCATCCCAGAGAATACTTCCATCGCCAAAGTGTCGGGAGACATTATTCACGATCCCAATTACAGTAGCGACTACTGCATTGATGCCGGTGACGGAAAAGTCCTAGAACCAGCACCTCCGTTCTGTTATCTCAATCACTCCTGCGAGCCGAATTGCGAACTGATGGTGTTCGACGACGAGGAAAAACCCGATGAAGAAGAATCTATGGACGATGATTGTGTTTATGGAAACATGGAAGGCAGCATAGAAGATTGCGCTTCCGATAGTGCTGTCCCCAATACAATGGTCGAAGAAGATGCGGACGAGGAACAGGAAGCAACATCGGAACCCGCTGTGTGGGTGGTTGCCATTCGGGACATCATTCCGAACGAAGAACTGACGATTGACTATTCTTGGCCCGCAGACAGAGCCGCGCGATGCCTCTGCGGTAAACCGCAATGCCGCGGTTGGATCGTCGATCCTGCCGAAAGGGATCAATTGCCGGTGCCGTGAACAAAATACGAAAAGAGGCAATGCAACGGCGTTTCATGTTGAAAAAGTGTAGCATTTTTAGTCTCACTGTTTGCGAAAAACAAACAGAAGTGCGAACAACGACCAGAAAACTAAAGCAATAGTTTTTTAGGAACGGTGTACTTGGTGCATCTGGGCAATTTTTTCCGCTGCAAGAAATCCCGTGTGCATACAGTTCGGAATACCAACACCGCTAAACGCATTTCCTGCAAGAGCCAAAGAGGGTTCCGTCGAAACGAGTGACTCGATTGCACGTACCTGCTCTCTGTGCCCCACATTGTACTGCGGCATCGTGTTTGCCCAGTGTGCCACCGTCGAAAAAAGTGGCTCCCCGTCAATTTTGATGACTTTTTTCAATTCTCTTAACAAGAGCGGTGCCAGTTGGTCGTCCGGCATGATGGCTAACTCCGGTGCCCTTGCTCCTCCTGCAAAGACACGGACTAAAAATTTTCCGCGTGGTGCGCGGTGTTCATATTTCACACTGCTAAAACTTCCCGCCAAGATGGGACTCTGTTCGATCTTGGGTACGACAAACCCCATGCCGCGAAACTCCTGCTTCACTTGCTTCGCATCGAACGCAAATGTTGCAATGGCAGTACCTTCGTGTTCGATGGCTCCCAATTTTTCAGCAAGAACCGGCATGCTGTTTCGCAGTACCTTCGCTGAATCAGCAACTGAAGCGGCAGCGATCACGGCATCGAACAAGACCGTTTCTGCCTTTGTGCGGACTGCCCACCGTCCTTCCGGCGTTTTATCGATTTGGGAAACTTCCGTGTTAAGGAGCAATGAACCGGCGGGCAGTCTTTGGGCTATCGTTTCCCCTATCATTGAAAGTCCATTCCGCAGAGTTACGAACATGCTGTACCTTGCTCCGCTTTGTTCGGAAAGATGCGCTGCCTTATTCGCTTTGAGTTGTCGTTGCATCGCCCAAATGAGCGAACCGTATTGTCGCTCCATATCCCGAAAACGCGGCAACGTTGCCAGAACGCTCAATTTTTCCATATCGGCAGCATACACACCACTGACCAGTGGTTCGACGAGTCGCTCAAAAACTTCCCGACCTAACCGGCGGCGGACGAACGCTGCCATACTTTCGTCGATGTCATCTTTTCGGGAGGGGATCAATAGTTCGAGACCGGCACGTAGTTTTCCGAGCGGCGACAGGATCGGCGTGGTCGCCATCGGCATCAATTTTGTGGGTGCCATCATCAGGAATCCATCGGGCAGGAGGTGCAACTTTCCTTTTCGGACGACGTAAGTCCTCCGAGCGTGGGGATTCGTTTGCACAAGTTCATCGCCGAGTCCGAGCTCTTTACAGAGATCGAGTCCCCACGACACGGTTGTGATGAAATTGTCGGCACTCTGTTCGATTTGGAAACCATCTTTCTGTAGCGTTTCGAGAACGCCTCCGGTGCGGCTTCGGCGGTCAAAGACCCGGAGTGTCGCTTGCGGCAGAAGTTGACGGAGCCGATACGCTGCCGCGAGACCGCTTGTTCCTGCTCCGAGAATGGCTACGTGCATTGGGGAAAGTAATTAAGGAGTTGAGCCCTGGGGCGTTCAGGGGGTAAATGCCACATGTTCTTGCGCTTCGTTCTGTCAGCCGAACAATTTTTTTTGTTGCGGCGCGGAAAGGTTCATTCTGCATCCGCACGAAAATGGACGATAGCTGCCCGGCGAGCCACCGCCGAATTGTAGAGTTTGACCCCCTCTTCCAACTGCAAGATGCGGTAGTCGATATTCCTTCGGTACAGAAAATCATGGCACTTGCCTGAAAGTGTCAACTCGCCAGCCTTCGGCGAAATCAAAATCAACAGATCGACTCCCCCTTGTGTTGCCTTTTCGATGTCCTTCAATCGAAAACCATCTTCGTTCTTCTTCGGCAACTTTTCGCGTGGCTGGATCGAACCATCCGACAACAAAAAAAAGTCTTCCGAATGAGGTTTGTCCACGATATGTATCACATTTTTTGCCATCAACCGCAGAGTCGGATATTGTGGAATTGTCCGGCGTACCTTCTTTTGGAGTGGGTTACTGCCGCCTGCACTGCGAGCCAACGCCACCGCACCGAGGACAACGGCATTGTCCTGCAACGTGGAAAGTAGAACTCGCCGTTTGCTTGATGCCGCCAACAATCGGTCATTGACCACAACCGCCTCGATAATCGGCATCATAAATTTTTGGCATGCCTCCATCACCCCACCTCCGATGACGATCACTTCGGGATCGAGTAAGTGCCGAACCGTCAAGCACGCGTGTCCAATCACCTGCGAAACATAGTGCATCACCGTCGTTACGACTCGGTCTTTCGCTTTGAGAGCCTTTGCGAGTGAACCGCTCTTGATGACTTCGAGCGAACCGCCGTTCAGTTCTTTAATGACCGATTTTTCACCGTTGTTGACTGCTTCCCGAATGAATCGTTCGATAGCAGTTCGGCTTGCAAGAGACTCGAGGCAACCGTAATTGCCGCAACCGCATTGGGGCAAATGTTTTGGAACAAAGATGTCGCCAATTTTTTTCTGTTTGCGTTGAAGTTGCAACCTCCAGTCTTCACAAGGGGTTTGTACGACGATATGCCCGATTTCCCCGGCGGCTTGCCCTGCCCCGCTCAACACGGCATCGTTCAGAACGATGCCTGCGCCGATTCCGGTTCCGACGAAGATACCAACACAGGAAGCGGCATTCCGACCACTGCCGAGCCAACATTCGCCTAGGGTACCGAGATTGCAATCATTTCCGACGGCAATGGGAACGTCAAATTTTGACTTCATGTACGCACCCAGATCAACGCCTGAAAGATTCATGTTGGGTGTTTCAACGACAAACCCAATATCTTGCTGCACCACTCCCGGTACGGCAATTCCGATGCCTGCCAAATTGCTCGGCTGCAATTTTTGCTCTTCGAGCAGAGCCCCTATGGCTTCTTCGAGTGTTTTGAGAGTTACATCTGCCTTACATTTGCGTGGGGTTTCCCGCCGCAGGCTTGCCAAGACGACTCCCGCCTCAGTTATAAGGGATGTTTGAATTTTCGTTCCGCCAACATCGATTCCAATATAGTGTGTTTGCTGCATTTAGGGATTCGCCGTGATAATTCGCTCCTCGCGTACCTTGTATTATCCCGTATCTCTTACCCGTTGGCAACCCCCTTTGGCGGCGGAGACAAAAGGGCATCCCTCATTTTTTATGGGATAAACTTGTAACATGAGGACAGCAATTTTTGGCAGGAGCCTTACTTCCGGCGCGGCGAAAACGCCCAACGCCCCAATTCTTCGTTTTGGCTGACCGAATCGACAACAATTTCCAACTTGTCCCCTTCTGCTTTGCCGTGAATGATCGTCACGCCCCGCTCTAAATTGTTCCCACCGCCGACGATCTGCGCCCAAGTCCGGTTCTCCGTTGGCGGATCGTATCGAAACTGATGCGTGTGGGCACAAATCATTCCTTGCACGCCATACTTCGTCAACAACGGTCCCCAAAGGGCACCCGCTTGCCTCTGAAAAGAAGCATAACCCGTCGGCAAATCGCCGCCGTTCGCGTTCGGTCGGGAATCGAAAATCGGAATATGACAACACGCAATCACGAACGGTGCCGAAGCAACAGGTTCGCTTTGCAAAACTTGTTCCAACCAATCACGTTGTCGAATGCGATACGGTTCGAAGAGAGCCAATCCCGCCCATTCTTCTCGATTGTCCGGCTTGTCTTCGCCGGTGTCTAAACCAATCAACGCTAGCGGACCATTACGGACGACAAAGTTCCGTCCCCTCGAAAGTTCCGGTGTACTGTAATCCCACGTTGCCAAACAGTGGGGCAGGTTTCGCGCCCACTCACCTCGGTAATCGTGATTGCCGGGCACAAACAGGATCGGCTTTTCCATAGCGAATCCCTCACCGCCGGGACGTAGAATCGTATCGACGGCAACTTTTTCGTTGTCGTATCCACCGACCAAATCACCATTCCAAACGGTGTAGTCCATTTTGAGGGTACGCAACCGATCGCCGAGGGCTTTGAGAAGTGGAGCATTATTGTGTGTGTCATTGATCACGGCAAACGTTCCGACGGCTTTGTTTTCGCCCGGCGTTTCAAAAGAAAAAACATCGCCGTACTCTGGTTCTCCTTGGACGAAACTGTAGGAATTGTTGAATCGGAATGCCCGGGTAACTGTGCGGTAGAAGTACCGCGTGTTCGGTTGGAGACCTTCGATTCGGATTTGCAGGAAGCGTTGATGATACGCTTTTTGTCCGAAAACATCGCCGTAGGCGGTTTGGTCGAGGTTATCCTTGTCGGTTCCGTATTGGATGAACCCGGCGGCAGGTTGACCCACCACCCAAACAACGGTGATAGCGTTTCGGGTCGGACACTGCAACGACGGTGGAGAGTCAACGAGTGCTGGCATGGTAGCAGTTCCTTGGGCAAGCAAAGCGGGAGTGGCAAAGGTTGCACCGAGTGTCCCTAAAAAAAGTCGGCGATCAAGCGTGCATGTCATGGTTGATTGCATGGGAAACGGAATGGATATTATAGAGACATTGTATTGAAACGGATTGAATACGCAAGAGTGCTGTAGAATTTCCACCAGAAGGCATTACTCTATACTCGTTCGCTAATCGCTGTTTGAAGCAACAGCATTTGATGTCGCATGATACTAACGGCAGTGTTAAATTCCATATTGTTTTTTGCCATTTCTGTAACTTGCATTTCCATTCCGACGTTATTAAGGTCATGATACAGAATAGGATTATCGACAGGCCAATCATCACCGACTGCCGACGCACTGCCATTCGGCAGGGGCCACTCGGGTCCGAAGGGACCCGGCGGACGGTGTCGTCGTTCGCAAGCCAGTGCCAATTTGCGTTTGAATTGCCCCACGTCTATGTCCCGGGCTTGGTACAACGGTGTATCAAAATTCGCAATATTACCGGCAAGCAACGCTTGACGTGCTTCGTTGAAATTCACGACCTGCTCCAACACAGGGATAGTCGTGCCGTTAAAAATTGCTCTAAATTGGTGTGTCGGACGAATCATCGCACCACGAGGGTAGCGATTTTGGCAAATGGAATCAAGATGGATTTAGGAGAAGGGAGTGGAAAAACCAGTCCGTTCACAAGATTCACGGCTTTTTCCTTTTTTGGCAAACAAAGTCCTTTTGAAACGTGGTACTTTATGTCCGGCGGAACGGTGGGACAAGGCGTGGACAATCGTCGCCATGGAGAGAAGAGTCGATTGATTGTGGCGACGAATGGATGGAAATGGGGAGCGAAGAGTTTGATTGAACACTATCGTAAGATTTGCGATTCTGCGCAAGAGCGGTGGGGCGTTAGCCCCTGCCTCGCAGGTTACGAAAAAAAGCGAACTTGTTAACGGACTGGGGAGAGGGGAGAACACCAGAGTCGCAAATCTTCAGATAAACGTTGTTTGAAAATTTATTGCCCATAATAGGCATTGGGACCATGTTTTCTCGAAAAATGTTTTTCAATCAGTGCCGGTGTCATCGGCAATTGCGGATTCAAGGAATGTGTGAGAAATGCCATCTTTGCCACTTCTTCCAGTACCACCGCATTGTGTACCGCATCGGCGGCATCTTTGCCCCACGTGAACGGTCCGTGATTGCTCACCAACACGCCCGGCACATGCACCGGATTGATCTTCCTTTCGCGAAAACACTCGGCAATGACGTTGCCCGTTTCGGTTTCATAATCTCCGCGAATTTCCTTTTCGGTCATCGGACGAGTACAAGGTATCTCTTGCGAAAAATAATCCGCATGGGTTGTGCCAACGTTCGGAATTCCCCGCTGTGCCTGCGCCCAAGATGCGGCAAAGGTCGAATGAGTATGCACTACTCCACCGATCTCCGGGAAGTGGCGGTACAGCACCAAATGCGTTGCCGTGTCCGACGACGGTTTATATTTACCATCCACCATTTTTCCGTCGAGATCGACGATGACGATATGTTCCGCCGTCATTTCGTTGTAAGAAACTCCCGACGGTTTGATGGCAATCCAACCTCGTTCCCGGTCAATCGCACTGACATTGCCCCACGTGAACAGCACAAGGTTGTTCCGCACCAGGTCGAGATTCGCTTCGTAAGCGAGTTCTTTGAATCGGTTCATCGTATTACTTCACTCTCCAAAAAATACCGCAAAACCTTTTAGAGCGCAGAGGACACATGTAACCTTCGGAAACCTGTCGGACTGCCTCAAAAATGCCTTGCCTATTTGCCCATCACGGCACGTTCTGAAAAAGGAGGTTATTGAGGGGTTTCCGAATAAGTTTTGTAATTTTTGGTTGCGGCAAAACCGCAGTAGGAGCCCATTACAAAAACACCCACTCGTACCCGAAACTCGGTTTGAGCCAGTCCTGATTGATCAGGTGATATAATGCCTTCTCTGCTGGACTGACGCTACCGTCACCATCCGTGTCAGCTCTTTTCGTGTGCTCGTCCAATTTTTGTCGTTGGTCCGCTGAGAGTCGACCAGGTTGATCGAAAGGACTCGTCGGCATCGTTCCTTCCCTCGACCCGAAATGAATCTGCGATTCGTCTTGCGAATTCGCATCGCCAACCCGCCACCAGTCAATTTTCAATACCCGACGTTTGATGATCCGCCCTTCGCCGATTTTGCCAGTGTTTTCAAGCGTGCCGTCTTCCGACACTCTGTCTCCCCACTGGTACGCGTTGGTCAGCCCGCTAACGAAGATCGAAAAATCGTTGATCCGAGGATCAATATCCGTCCACATGGCTACGCCCCACAGTTCCTGTCCCGGCGCAATGTCCTTTTGAGTGATGCTCACTGTTGTTTCCGGTAATCTGTCAAACCCTTCCCGACGCATAATCGTTGGCAATGCCAGCGGAATGATTTGGTCGTTATAGGCAACTGCCGTGACTTCAGGTTGCCACTCGGTCTCTCTCGTTTCGGGGTTTTCGATAGGTATCGACCCTAAAACGAGACGGTGCGTTGCTAACACAAAGTTCGGCACAAACCGGATCGCCTCGTTACTTCCCGATTCCGGGGCATAGACACCCGACTGTTGCCGGATAACCAACGGCAACACACTCTCTGCTGTTTTGATTTGCTGCATGGGCATGTTGATTTCGGCTCCGCCCACAACTGTTGAACCGAGCGTACTGTTCGCCTTGACAATGCGTCCATCGACAACCTCGGCAGTACCGAGATGCTTCACATTGTACACTAGATACCAGACCTTCTTTTTGTCAAAATGCCCCTGAACGTTGGGAATATCGACCTCAATGATCCGAACTTGTTTGAAGGAAAACTGCAAGCACCAGACATCGCGGGCGACTCGAATATCTTTTGCCCAAATGCTCTTATCGAATCGAACATCCCCCCTCAATTCAGGATCGGGCTCCGGGAGAGACTGCAACAATTCGGGGACAAGTGCTCGGTTCGTTACCGATTCATAGTCAATGTACGGTGGAATGACGCGGAGTCCTCCCGGCACAACCAATGGTGTTGCCAACGGTTCCTGACCGAGTGAAACAACACAGAACGAAAAAAGGAACAACAATGACAGGACAACTCGCATGGCACTTGGCGGGGGGTATCTTTGAACTGTGTTTCTGTACTGCGGCGGCGACACATCCCCTCATATGGTATTTTCGGCACACCCGCACCCTTTATTTTAGGGTAAACCGCCATTTTAGGGTAAACTGCAAAACAAAACAAGACCGGGGCACAACAGATCAATCGCAAAATTGCAAATCCCAGAAGCAAACAGGTTTCACGATTGGTCCCCCGTTGAGACCGCTGTGCTTCCTATGCCCTTCCTCAATCTTTACGGGCAGGTCGGAATTCGGTCGCCCCATGCTTCCGATTCCATCCGAAACGCATCAAGAACCCCTCAAAGTACGAAACGAACGGCACATCTTCACCGGGGGGCTTGCGCCGTCCCACCCTTGCGCTTACAATGGACATGCATGCAACTCATCTCCTACTATCTCGGTCTCGTTCGTTTTTCGCACACGCTTTTTGCACTTCCCTTTGCGTTGCTCGCTTACAGCATGGCGCTGAGACTGACCTATTTGGAAACTCCGTCGGTTCCCTTTCGCTGGCTTGATCTCGTCGGTATTCTGCTCTGTATGGTCTTTGCCAGAAGTGCCGCTATGGGATTCAATCGCTTTGCAGACCGACAGATTGATGCCGAGAATCCTCGAACCGCCTCTCGACACCTGCCGAGCGGGATACTTATCCCCAAAAACGTCCTGCTCTTCGTGCTCCTCTGTTCCGTCGGCTTCGTTGTTTCCACATCGCTGTTTCTGCCGAATTTCATCCCGCTGTTTGCTTCGGTACCCGTTTTGCTCTTTCTGTTCGGATACAGTTACGCGAAACGCTGGACAGTATCCGCCCATTTTTGGCTTGGGGCGGCATTGATGCTGGCACCTCTCGCCGCTTGGGTCGTTGTGCGACCGATACTCTTTCCAGTGCCGATTCCTCCGTTGCTACTCGGCTTAGCAGTGCTTTTCTGGACGGCGGGATTCGATTTGATATATGCTACCCAGGATGCCGACAGTGACAAAAGGCAAGGTTTGTACAGCATACCTAGCAGATATGGCATCAAGGCGGCGTTTCGCCTTTCGATGTTGTGCCATATCGTTGCGATTGTTCTTTGGAGTATCGTGCCATTTTTTTATGAGCCGTTTGGCATCATTTACGGCATCGGTGTCGGGTTAGTAGCGATTGTGCTGGCAGTGGAACACTATCTTGTGATTCCGCGCTGTGATCATCGCGTCGATTTACAGAGAGTCAACGTCGCTTTTTTTCAACTGAACGTTCTCGTGTCGCTGGGGCTCGCCGCCATCGGGATTACTGATCTGGTGATGTTCACAGTGCTGTAACTGTGAAACGGCGTTGCAAAATCTGGTCAATCACGGTTTCGTCCCACAAAACAAGGATATTCTTGTAAAACTACACTAGCGTCCATGCGTTCGTCAGGATTTTTTCTGTAACCTCTTTACAAATCAATCTGAGGCATCAGTGAGGTCAAAATTTATGAAACCAATCCCCAAGATGGAGTTGGCGGTTCAATCCGCAAATGGTAACGCAAATCGACGATTCGTTCGGTATGTCTTTGACTTGGCGAATTGTATCACCTCGGACGAAGGGGTCAGAAAATTGGGAAGAGAAATTTTCTCCGTATTTCCCCTATTTTTCCCGCGATTTTGTCGATAACGTGGTCGTGAAGTTCAATCCGAAGCGGCGAAGACTCCAGGTCAAGCAGATTGAAGTCCAGGTTGACCGGCAGACTTGGCTCGAAGGGTTTCTGCACTACATTGCCCGGGAACGGCAACTTGCGGAGAACAGCATCGCCGCCTACCGCCGGGATATGGAGCACTTTTTCCAGTGGCTCGGTAGCCACTCCTTGCAACGGCTCCACGTCGATGCCCTCGCCGACTACGTCGCCTGGCTTGAAAAGCGGCATCTTGCCCCTTCGTCCCGAGCCCGGCACATCGCGTCGCTACGTGTGTTTTTCGCTTATCTGCAACTCGAAGGTTCGGTGCAGGATAACCCCGCAAAACTACTCGGAAGTCCTAAACTTTGGGAACGAATGCCCCATTTTCTCACACCGGGACAAATCATAGAACTGCTCGCAGCCCCGGAAGAGGAAACCGACAAACTCTGGCGTCGGGATCGGGCAATTATGGAATTTTTCTATGCGACGGGCTGTCGGTGTTCCGAACTGACGAGCCTCAAATTGCAGGACATTCATGAAGCCGAAGGATACTGCCTCTGTACTGGCAAAGGAAACAAACAGCGGACCATCCCACTCGGTAGGAAAGCGATTGATGCCTTCCAGACTTGGATGGCGGAAGAGCGGGAAACAGTGTTGAGTAGACGAATGGAGGGGCATCGCCATTATTTCCAGACACTCGACAGGGATACAGAGAACGCCCAAATAGATCCCAAGGTTCCTTGGGCATTTCTCTCTTTCAAGGGGTACAAAATGCGTCGGGAGGCGGTGTGGAACTTGATCAAAAAATACGCAGACAGGATCGGTGTGCCGGATATCAGTCCGCACTCTTTGCGGCACAGTTTTGCGACGCACATGCTCGCCCGAGGAGTCGATTTCCGCCAAATTCAGGAAATGCTCGGACACGAAAGTATTGTTACAACGCAAATCTATACGCATACAGACATGGAGCATCTCAAAAAAACCCACGCACAGCACCACCCGCGGGGATAGAGTACATCCTGAATTACTCTGGACGTTTTTCCGCAGTCCCCTCTCCAGGTCAGGCTACACTACTGCCCATCCATGCCGCTAGAGACGCAGTTACGCGCAATACTTCGTGTTCAACTCGTCCACAAATTTTTTGCATACGTCCGTAACATTCCACGCATCGGGCCAAAAGCACAAGTCAATCTCCCACCAATCACCCTTGTAATTCGCCTTGTGAAGCAACGCAGGAATGATTTCGTCAAAATTCAACACCCCCTGACCAAAAGGAGCATGAGTGCTGGTTTCGTCTCCATGCAGCGTGTTGTCGGAATCAATGAGATGCACGAGACCAATCATGTCCTTAACCATCTCGATAAACTCGATAATGCCCCCCTTCAGGATTTCCGGTTTCCCCAAGTGCCGAGAACCATTGACCGCACACATTTGGGCATGGCATGTGTCAAACATCAAGGAGAAATTCTTCTCCGCTACGCTTTGATACACTTCCACCACCTCACTGGGCTTGTTGAGCATGAAGCCCGGCTCGAATTCCCAGACGACATCAATTCCCTCCTTAGCGGAAGCCTGTGACACACTTTTCAGGAAACTGATGATCCCGGCTTTACACTGCTCAAAAGTCATTCCTTCCGGCACAATCGGCGGGATAATCGAATCAAACCGGATTGTCCGAAATCCGCAATCAACCATCATCTGCTTGGTTTTCTCGAAGTACTTCATGAACTCCGACAGGTCTGCCAGCGGACTCACCTGGTAGATGTTCGCCGTGTAGCAGACCACTTCCAAACCGCAATCCTTGATCTTCTTCGCCAATTTTTTCCTGTCCGCAAGCGTGGGATAATCCTCGTAATAAGCGTGCGGTCTGAAGCCACCGACGCTGATTCCGTCGAACCCTAGTCTTGCGACTTTCTCCAGCACCTCGTCTAGCGGTACGGGATTGTTCTGATAGGGACCAAAACAATATGCCCAACTGCCAATGGAAACCTTTTTCATGAATTTGCTCCTTTCTGTAGTTTACGTCAACCAAACAATCGCAATCTTTCGAATACGATTCTGATCATGTTAATGATTGTAACCTTATTATTGCGATAAAACAACCTCCGTAACCAAACGGCACAAAGATACGTTCTGTCAATAGTCGTTTACAGAGTGGGGGCGACTAAGCGACCTCTGGGCAACCTGTTGACTCTGGTGGTGCCGCTCTGCAAGGAGTGTTTTTCCAAGCGTCCCCCCCCTCAACGTTATTTTATTGGAAACAATTTACGGCGTATGTATTCTCCATTTTTGTTTGCCGCCGCATCAGGATCATCCTCCGCTTCAGGAGATTCATCTTCGACCATAATGTACCCCTCAAATCCGCCGCGATGGAGCATCTCGACGATTTTCACGAAATCGGTGATACCTTCTCCCATAATTTTCCACCCACCGTCTGCACCGATGTCCTTGAAATGCACATGTTTGATGACGGACATGTAATCGCGGAAAATGTCATAGACATTCATTCCGCCCTTGGCGATGTGCCCACTGTCGGGTGCGTAGCCGACGTACTTATTGTCGAGTCCATCGAGCATCAGTTTGTAGTCGTCGTAGGTACGGAAAACGGAACCTGGCGGCGAATTGGGGTGGAACACGCTTTTGATGCCGTGATCCGCTGCACGTTTCGCTATATTATTGACGCACGCCAACGCATTTTTCTGCCGTTCGGCAAGGTGAGACCGGTCGGTCTGCGGCATGGGGCACAGCGCGAACAACGTATTCGGAAAAGCGCGAACGAAGTCGATGGACTTGTCCGCGAGCCGCTTTTCTTCGAGGGTTTCGCCGTCATGGAGCCAGTCGCACACGACACACAGGGCGGCAAACTCAATACCTTTCTCCACAAACACTTTTTGTAACGCTTCGGGAGGAGCATCAAAGAACCCTTTGAGCATACAGGTCTCCGCCTCAACGCCGAGCAAGCCGCTTTGTTTCGTGATGTCCGCGATATGCGCGATCTTGTCAGCGTATTTCTCGTAGGACATCTGCCAAGTGTATGTTTGGAATCCATATTTGATCATAACCCGCTCTGCCTTTCTGAATGGTTGACAACTGTCGAAAAACTCTACGCGCGTCATTTTACACCATGGGGAATTCACTTTCAAGGGACACCTCCAGGGCAACTCCGTGCCCAGACACCGGAGCAATTTGGGGATATTGACAAAGTCCCCGCTATCGGTAACAATTATGCTCTCTGAAAATCAGAAGTTGCCATTACTGCCCATGACCGGACACGAAATACGAGAAGCCGTTATCAATATCCTTTCGGACATCGCTCCCGACGAAGACTTTTCCGCCATCAAGGATGATGTGCCCTTTCGTGAGCAGTTCGAAATGGACAGCATGGACTTGCTTGACATCGTGTTGGAACTGCGTAAACGCTACCGGGTTCAAATTCCCGAAGAGGATTATCCGAAACTGGACAATATGAATAGTACCGTCGAGTACCTGCTGCCGCTGATGCAGTAGTGTGTGTTCCTTATCATTGAAAACGGAATCCGTGCTCGTATGGATGAGTTTTCCCAACGAAAGGGCAGGTACAGAGAACACAATAGAACCTCATGTTGATTTCTGTCCGCAATCTAACCTACCGCGTCGGCAATAAAACGTTGCTTGACGACATTTCGTTTGAGGTGCGAGCGGGCGAGTATTTGACCATCATCGGTCCCAACGGGGCGGGAAAATCGACACTCCTGAAATGCCTCGACAACATTCATACCGGTTGGTCAGGAAGTATTTTGCTGGATGGCGCAACACTGCAACAGATTCCGCAGGTTCAGTTAGCACGTCGAATCGCTTTTGTGCAACAGTCGGTTTCAAAACTCTTTACCTTTACCGTGTGGCAACTCATTGAGATGGGACGTTATCCGCACATCAAATGGCTTGCCCCCCCATCGGAAGAAGATCAACAAATCGTTGGCGACGCAATGGTTGCTATGGGAATTACCCATTTGGCGACTCGTACCCTCGAAACACTAAGCGGCGGTGAAATGCAAAAAGTTCACTTGGCAACGGCACTCGTGCAGCAGGCAGATATTTTATTTTTGGATGAACCGACTACCTATTTGGATTACAAATATCAGAGCGAAATCGGACGCTTATTGCGGGCAATCAATCAAGAGCAACGCAAAACGATTATCGAAGTTACGCACGATGTCAACAGAGCATTGCTTGACGCAACGCACGTTCTTGCTCTCTCGGAAGGGAAGATCGTTTTTGACGGTAGTCCTTCCTATCTCATGGACACGGATCATTTGCGGAACATTTACGGCGTTGATTTTCAATTTGCGAATCATCCGA
>Ga0082212_10004887_pt1 | contig 18506 bp, 15 predicted proteins | sample TergutNt197P3_FD_71548 | JGI IMG/M metagenome (GOLD analysis project Ga0082212, IMG submission 71548) | Neocapritermes taracua P3 segment gut microbial communities from Petit-Saut dam, French Guiana - Nt197 P3 | ecosystem: Host-associated > Arthropoda: Insects > Digestive system > Gut ...
AAAGACCACCATCGTCATTGACGGGGCCGCTCTCACCAGCTTTACGCTGGATTCGATGAGCGGCATGAGCGCCTTGGCGGGCGGTCTCGGCGACGTGGATTTGAACATATCGGACGTCGTCATGGAGATCGTGACCGGCGGCGGCGTCCCGAAAACCTTCAATATGCGGATGCGGATGGAGGTATCGTCCGAAGGCGAGGGGATGACAATGGAAATGTTCTCGGCTTATACCTTCAACAAATTCGGCAGCGGCGTTGTGATCGCCGCGTAGCGAACAGATCCATTACGCCCCCAAACGCTTTGTTTGGGGGCGTATCACGGTAAAAGGCGGTCATGCAGATGAAACTGGATACCCGGAAACTTGTGCTGTTATCCCTGTTCGCCGCGCTGGCGTATGCCCTGATGTTTTTCATCCGCATACCGGTCGTGCCGGCGCCGCCGCTAAATTATGAACCGAAAGACGTCATCATCGTCATCGCCGGTTTCCTGTTCGGGCCGCTGGCCCCCCTCTTCATATCGCCGGTGGTTTCCGTTGTGGAAATGTTCACGGTCAGCGTGACCGGCCCCTGGGGATTGCTGATGAATGTTTTGTCAACCTGCACCTTCGCCTGCACCGCCGCCGTACTGTACCGCTGGAAACGCACGCTGGCGGGGGCGGCGGCAGGGTTGGCCGCCGGCGGGTTGCTTTCCACCGGGTTTATGCTGCTGTGGAACTATTTTGTGGTACCCATCTATTTGGGATACCCGCGCGCGGCCGTCGCGGATATGCTCGTTCCTGTGTTTTTGCCCTTTAACCTGCTGAAAAACGGGCTTAACACAGGGTTTGCCCTCCTCCTCTACAAACCGGCGCGGCTGGCGCTCTCCCGGGCGCGGCTGACGCCTGCAACCACCCGTCCGCCCGCCCGGAAAGCCAGCGTCGGGGTGATGGCCGCGTCGGCCCTGCTGATTGTTTCCTGCGTTCTGTGGATCTTGGCCTGGAGAGGGGTTATTTAGGTATATTTTCCTTGCCCCGCGCCGTTTTCCGTGGTATACTATATGTTGACATAACACCGCAAGCGTAACCATCGGCGGCGGCGCCGCATAGTATGCCCCGTGGGGTGATGGCTATGTTGTTGACTTGCGTCGCGGCGGTTCTGTGCGCCTATGGCGCCGTGATGGCCGCCTGGGCGCTGCTGGGGCGTTGGTTTGGCGTCCCGCTGACGGCCGGGCCGGCCGATTGGATACGCGCGGTATACCAGAGAGAGCCGGAGGGTTTGGATGACGGACGAGACGCTGGAAGGTGTCATACAGGCGGTCGTCTACGCTAACGAGGAGACGGGCTGGGCGGTGCTGCGGGTGGGCTGTGAAGACGGCTCGCTGCACACTGCCGTCGGGCATATTCCCAGTCCCGCGCCGGGGGAGGCTCTTTCGGCGCGGGGGCGCTGGACGCAGCACCCGGCGCACGGGGCGCAGTTTACCGTGCGGACGGCGGACCGCCGTCTGCCGTCGGACAGTTCCGCGATTTTGGAATACCTCTCTTCGGGCATCATCCAGGGGATCGGTCCGGCCACCGCCCGCCTGTTGGTGGAACGTTTCGGCGACGAGACGCTGGACGTTATGGAACATCATGCCCAGCGCCTCGGCGAAGTGCGCGGGATCACGCCCAAACGCGCCGAATCGATCGGCGCGCTGTTTGCCCGCCAAACCGCCCTCCGCCGCCTGATGGAGTGTATGGCGCGGCATGAACTGTCGCCCGCGTACGCGGCCGAACTGACCAAGCGGTACGGCGCCGAAGCGGCCGACCGGCTGCGCGGCGACCCGTATGTGCTGCTCTACGAGCCGTTTATGGCCCCTTTCGCGCAGGTGGACAGGCTGGCCGGGTCACTGGGCGTTGAAGAAATGGATACAGTGAGGTTAAAGGCGGGCGTATTATACGAACTGTATTACAATTTGGATCAGGGGCATGTCTATCTTCCCCGTGAAAAGCTGATTCCCGCCGCCGCCGCGCTGCTGGAGACGGAGGAAGACCCGCTGGAAGACGCGCTCCAGGAACTGTTTTGTGAAAACAAGGTCGTCGCGTGCGACGGCGGCCCGGTTTACCTGACCCATCTGTACGACGCGGAGCGGAACGTCGCCAGGTTTATCCAAAGCCGGTCTTCCCAGACCTTCCCCCTCCCCCGCGATATAGACGGCATCATAAGCCGGATCGAGGAGGAACTCTCGATCCGCTACGCCGGCTCGCAAAAAAACGCCGTCGTCATGGCGGCGGAGCGCAGCCTGATGGTGCTGACCGGCGGCCCCGGCACCGGCAAGACGACGACGGTGCGCGGTTTGCTGCGGCTCTTTGACTGGATGGGGCTGAAGGTATTGCTGGCCGCGCCGACTGGCCGCGCCGCCAAACGGATGAGCGAGCTGTGCGGGCGCGAATCCTCGACGATACACCGCCTTTTGGAGTTCGGCTACGATCCCGCGAAGGGGATCATGCGGTTCCAGCGCGACGAGGAAAACCCGCTGGGCGCCGACGTGCTGGTGCTGGACGAGGTTTCGATGGTGGACGTCCTGCTGATGGACTGCGTCGCCCGCGCCATGCCGGAAGACGCGCGGCTGGTGCTGGTGGGCGACCCCGACCAGCTTCCGGCGGTGGGGCCGGGCGCCGTTTTGGAGGATATACTGGGCGGCGGCGGGACGCCGGCCGTGCGGCTGACCGAAATCTTCCGCCAAGCCGCCGAGAGCCGGATCGTCACCGGGGCGCACAGCGTCAACCGGGGCGAATTGCCGGCCTGGCGGAACGACAGCCAAAAAGACCTGTTTTTTCTCCGACGCCGCGATATGCTGTCGGCGGTGGAGACGATCAAGGACCTGTGCGCCACCCGCCTGCCGGACAAGCTGGGCATAGGGCCGGACAGTATCCAGGTGCTCACGCCCACCCGGCGGGGGCCTTGCGGCACGGTCAGCCTCAACAAGGCGCTCCAGGAGACGCTGAATCCGGCGGCGGAACACAAGCTGGAAAAGCGGTTCGGCGAGTTTTTATACCGCGAGGGCGACCGCGTCATGCAGGTGCGCAACAACTACGACCTGATCTGGCGGCAGGAGAACAGCGCGGAAGCGGGGATGGGCATTTTTAACGGCGAGATCGGCGTTATTACGGAGATCGACCTCAAGGCGTTGATGCTGACCGTCCGGTTCGACGACCGTCTGGCCGAGTATCCGTTCGACGCGCTGGGCGAGCTGGAGCCGGCCTACGCGCTGACGGTGCATAAGGCGCAGGGAAGCGAGTACAGGGCGGTGGTGCTGGCAGCCATGCCGGGGCCGCAGAAGCTGATGACCCGGCGGGTGCTGTACACCGCCATCACAAGGGCGCGGGACTGGCTCATTCTGGTCGGGCAGGACGACGTGGTGGCCGCGATGGTGGGCAACGACAAGCGCCTGCGGCGGTACAGCGGGCTGAAGGGACTGTTGGGAGGTTGAACCGATGATTGGTTTTGGGATAAAGGTATGGCGGCTTTGCTTGCTTTTTGCTGTTTGTTTGCTCTCTCTGGCTGGTTGTGAACCGCCATCAGGCGATCCCGAATCACCGTACATACCGCCGCCAACGGAGCCGCCGCCGGTCCCTTCCGAATCCGCGCCAGCAGCGCCGTCTTCCGTTTTAACGGAAAACACGGATCAGGAGACAGACGCGCGGGATGATACGCGCTTGGATACCGGCGCGCTGCTGCTTCAAAAACTGCCCGGCATACTCCAGACAATGCCTATGCTTATGCCGCAAAGCGGCAACCCGGTATATTTGACGGAAGACAGCCGCGTGATTCTTGCGGCCGCCGGAGACCTCAGCGGCGACGGAAATGACGATCTTGCGATTGTTGTTGAGTTTTTTGCAAAGGAGGAAGACGGCTACGGATATGCGGAGGGCGGGTTTGGACCGCGTCATATATATATTCTTCTCGGAAACGCGGACGGTGATTACACGGTTTTCACCAAAAGCGAATCCTTGATCCTTCCACATTGGATGGGCGGACCATTTGGCGACCCGCTTGAGAATGTTGTCATCGAAGACGGCGTTCTCCGGATTATACATTATGGAGGGAGTTCGTCCCGGTGGGGCTATGATATGCGTTTTGCCTATGACGGCGGGCCGTTGGCGCTTGTGTACATGGCCGAAATTTCTTTCAGCACGCTTACGGCAAACGGAGAAAGGACAAACTGTGATTTTACAAATCATAGGATAGAGCGGTATTCATCGGACGGCGACTTTCTGTATGGCGGTGAATTGGTATCGGAGATATATCTGTTTGACGCCGCGGCTTTTGACGAAATCGCGGATTGCGGACGCATTCCCTTTCTCCCTTATCTGGACCAAGACCATTACAGGTTTGACAGATTTGATAAGCCGGCAGACTTAAACCTATCCGCGTCACAGGCGTTGGATATGGTCATGGCGGAGCGCTATCCGGACTTTGAAAAGGTTTATATTCCTTGGACCCGGGAAAACAGGGACAACTATTCAAAATTGCTGTTTTATGAAGTGCCGGATTACTATTATCAGGGCGCAGCCGGAACAATGGCGCATTTTTGCCTGGAAATCGATGAAGACAATTTCCGCGCAGTGCATACTGTGATATATAGATCCCCCGATAGCGAAAAAACGGAATTCTACTATGTTGACGGGACATAAATGAGGATGTTTGATATTCTGAATTGCCTGCTCCCCAAACGCTGCGTTTTCTGCCGCAAGTCCTGCGGGGACGGGCTGTGCGCGGATTGTCAGGACAGGCTGCCGTGGCGGTCGCCGCCGGACGCCAACGGCGTTGTCGCGCCGCTGTATTACCGGGACGCGGTGCGGCCGGCGCTGCTCCGGTATAAGTTCCGGGGCTTTTCGGGCTACGCGGGGACGCTTGGGGCGCTGATCGCACAGGCGGCGGCCGATTCGCGTATTAAGGCGGACGTCGTCACATGGGCGCCGTGCGGGTTTTGGCGGCGGTGGACGCGGGGGTATGACCAAAGCGGGAAACTGGCCCGCGTTGTTTCGAAACGGCTGGGGCTTCCAGCGGAAAAGCTGCTGATAAAAAAACGCGGCGTCAAGTCGCAGACCAAAATGGCTGGCGACGAGGCGCGGCGGGAGAATGCGCGGGGCGCGTTTAAGGCAAAATACAGCCCGCGGGGAAAACGGGTCCTGCTGGTGGACGATATATATACCACCGGCGCGACGGCGGCGGCGTGCCGCGCGGCCTTGCTGAACGCGGGCGCGTCCGAGGTGGTCTGCTGCGCGGTTGCGTCCCGCGGATAAATATGCTATAGTTGGAAAAGCAAGTAATGAGGGGGAGGGCTATTCACAATGAGCAGCGCTTACGCACACAGGATGGGGTCGGAAGCCATCCAAATCACCGGTCCCGACGGGGCGCCGGTGGCCAACCGCGCGGTCACGGTCAGGCAGCTAAGGGGCGAGATCCTGTTCGGCTGCGCCGGGTTTGAGACGGTACAGTTCGTCAACGGCGAGTTGAAGGAGGAAGAGAAGGAACGCTCCGAGGCGCGGGTTGAAAAAATGCTCGATCTGTTCCATTTCATCACGTTGCCGTTTTACTGGGGCCGGTTTGAGCCGGAACGCGGCAGCCCGGACACGGAACGCCTGCTGAAAACCGCCGCGTGGCTGCGCAAGAAAGGCTGCGCCGTCAAAGGACACCCGCTGTGCTGGCACACGGTCACCGCCCCGTGGCTGCTGGATCTGTCCGACGGGGAGATCCTGGCGGCGCAGCTTGCCCGGATCAAACGCGATGTGGCGGCGTTTGACGGCCTGATCGACATGTGGGACGTCATCAACGAAGTCGTTATCATGCCCGTCTTTGACCGCTATGACAACGGGATCACGCGCATCTGCAAGCGGGAGGGCCGGGTGGAACTGGTCAGGAAGGTGTTCGCCGAGGCGAAAGCGGCCAACCCGAAAGCGACGCTGCTCATCAACGACTTCGACATGAGCGAGGACTACGGCAACCTGATCGAGGAACTGCTGGCGGCCGGCGTACCGATCAGCGCGATCGGGCTGCAATCGCATATGCACCAGGGCTGCTGGAGTTATGAGAAGACCGAGGAGGTTTTGGGGCGGTTTGAACGTTTCGGCTTACCGCTGCATTTCACCGAGGTCAATCTGGTCTCCGGCGAATTGATGCCCCCATCCATCGCCGACCTCAATGACTTTGCGCCGGACGACTGGCCTTCCACGCCGGAAGGCGAGACGCGGCAGGCGGAGGAACTGGAAGCGTTTTACAAGTGGCTGTTCCGCTGCCCGCTGGTCGAGGCCGTCACCTACTGGAGTTTCACCGACGGCGGCTGGCTCAACGCCCCGGCCGGCCTGATGACGAAAGACGCCCGGGCCAAACCGGCGTACGACGCGTTATATCAACTGATAAAGCACGAATGGCACACGCCGGAGATGCAGGTCATCACCGACGAATACGGCTATGCCGAGATACGGGGGTTCCGGGGCCGGTATGTCGCCGAATTTCACGGCGGCAGGATGGAGTTTTCAATCGGCTAAATGGTAACCGTGCGCCAGCAGCGCGGCGCGCGCCGCCTCGATATGTTCCGCGCTGCGCGTCTCCACCTCGACCGATACCGCCGTCTGCCCCAGCGCGACGGTGGGCGCAAGCCGGTCGTGGGAGACGGACAGGACGTTGACTCCCTGTCCGGCCAGCAGGTCGAGCAAATGGGAAAGCTGTCCCGGGCGGTCGGCGATGTACGCGCCGAGACGCGCCCGGCGCCCGGAGTTCATCAGGCCCTTTTCGATGATCCGCTCCAGTATATTCACGTCGATATTGCCGCCGCTGACCACGGCGACCGCCGGGCCGTCCAGTTCCGGACGGGCGATCAGCGCGGCGAGCGAAACGGCCCCCGCGCCCTCGACCAGCATCTTGGAGCGTTCCAGCATGGCGAGGATCGCCGCCGCAATCTCGTTTTCCGATACGGTGACGACGCCGTCCAGATACCGGCGGCACAGTTTATAGGTCAAATCCCCCGGCGACTTGACGGCGACGCCGTCGGCAAGGGTATGGCATTGCGTCAGTTTGACCGGCTTGCCCGCTTCGAACGACCGGAGCATCGAGGCGGCGTTTTCCGGCTCCGCGCCGATCACCCGCACATCGGGCCGCGTCTCCTTGACCGCCAGCGCCACCCCGGCCGCCAGCCCGCCGCCGCCGACCGGCACGACCACCGTTTTGACGTCGGGGCGGTCCTGCACGATCTCCAGTCCGGCCGTCCCCTGCCCCGCGATGATGAACGGATCGTCAAAGGCGTGGATAAAAACCATCCCGCGTTCCTTTTGGAGTTTGTGCGCGTAGCTCTGGGCGGCGTTGAACGAGTCGCCGCGCAGAACGGCTTCCGCGCCGTACGCGCGGGTCGCCTCCACCTTGGAGATCGGCGCCCCCTCCGGCATGACGACGCAGGAGCGTATGCCGAGTTCCCGCGCCGCCAGCGCCACGCCCTGGGCATGGTTGCCGGCCGAGGCGCAGATCACGCCGCGGGCGCGCTCCTCGCCGGACATCTGCCGCATACGGTTGTAAGCGCCCCGTATCTTGAACGAGCCGGTCCGCTGCAGGTTTTCGGCCTTCAGCCATACGTCATGATTGGCGCCGAAGACGGATGTAGACGCGGGTAAAAGGTCGGTGCGGCGGGCAAAGCCTTTCAGCGCCTGCTGCGCGTCAAAGACCATCGAAAGCGTTACCGGTTGCGCGGCCATAGGGCATCCCTCCTTGGGGGTAGTATATCACATGGAAACGGAGTTGCAAATGGTTATGGATAACCCGATGATAGCACCCTGTGGAAATGATTGCGGTATTTGCCCAAAGTATACTGCTAAATCATCAGACGAGTTACAGAAAGCGGCTGGGCTGTGGTATAAACTTGGATGGAGCGATAGAATTACATCTCCCGAAGAAACGAAATGTTCGGGTTGTTCTTCAAGCCGTGTATTGTGCAGTTTAATTAACTGCCTTAATGAACGTCATTTTCAAAAATGCAATCAGTGTTCTGAATTTCCCTGTGAAAAAATTGACGCATTGATACAAAGCAACAAGGATACGCAAATAAAGTGTAAGGAATTGTGTTCCGATTCAGAATATAAAATATTACATAAAGCATTCTTTGAAAAAGAAGCAAATCTAAGAAAATAGGAATCAGGAGGATGAAACCATGCGCGTACTACTGCTCTGCGACGACTACTGGCACCCCGGGCAAGTCCCGATCGACGGCGTTGTTCCGCTGAAAGAGAAGGGGTTCGAGTTTGACGCCGTCATCGACGCGAACGATTTCAAGCCGGAGGCGCTGAAAGACTACCCCGCCGTCCTGCTGTGCAAGAGCGGCGAGGTTTCGCAAACCGACAAGGACAGCTGGAAAACCGAGGCGGCGCAGCAAGCCTTTGTCGATTACGTGGAAAACGGCGGCGGCCTGCTGGCCGTCCACAACGCCACCGTCGGCGGGGCGCGGTCCCAGACGATGGACCGCCTGCTGGGATGCCGCTTCTCCTATCACCCCCACGACTGCCCGGTCACCGTGCAGCCGGTAAAGCCCCACCCGGTCACCGAGGGCGTGGGGATGTTTTGCGAGGTGGACGAACACTACCGGCTGGAGATTCTGGCCGATGATATTGACATTCTGATGGCGTCGTATTCCCCGCCGCAGGGGGACGAGGCGAAGGGTCAGGAGGACCCGTATCACAACACCGCGGCTTGGGTCTGCCCGGCGGGCTATGTGCGCGCTCAGGGCAAAGGGCGGGTCTGCGTCCTCACGCCGGGGCATCACTTGGCGGTCTGGCGCAACCCGCAGTTTCAGCGGCTGCTGGAAAACGCCTTGCGGTGGTGCGCGGGGCGGTAAAGTAGAACGCCGCCGCCCGTTCCGTCATATAGTGGCGGTAGGGGGGTGGCTTCATGAACGGCGCGGAGATCATCAAATCGCTGGAACTATCGACGGCGGCCTACCGCGACGTCCAGCCGTATACGCCGCACACCTGCACCGCGATGGTCGATAACCCCCGGTCGGGCGTGCAGTATTTCCTCCGGAGGCATGACGACACGCTCCGGATTACCTTTCGCGGCTCCGACTCCCCCGTTGACTGGAAGACAAACCTTTCCTTCTGGAAGAAAACGATCCCCTATGACAACACAGGCTCAAAGATCCGCGTGCATTCGGGGTTTCTCAACGCCTATAAATCGCCCTACGTCCGCGATCTGGTCCTGTCGGAGACCGCGCGGGGGGTACATTTCATCAGGATCACCGGGCATTCCCTGGGCGCGGCGCTGGCCGTCCTCTGCGCCGTTGACTTGCAGTATAACCGCCCGGACGCCGACATCGAGGTCGTTTTGTTCGGCTGTCCGCGCGTGGGCAACAAGGCGTTCGCGCTGTCATACAACAAGCGGGTGAATAAGACGGTGCGGGTGGAGAACGGCAACGACGTCGTCACCAAGGCGCCGCCGGCCGTATTCGGCTTCCGCCACGTGGGGGCCAGACTCCATGTCGGACGGCCGCGTCTTCCGCTTTTTGTCCGCGCCAGCGACCATTATCCCCATCAATACTACGCGGGGCTGCTGAAGAGGCTTGTCATCTAGGGCCGGTCACAGATACGCGCCCCACATGCCCTTTGCGGCGTGCGGGGTGTATTTGCCTGGCGGAGGCATGTCCCGCAATGGCTTGACGCCGGCCGGCCGTGTCGGGCGGCTTGACTTCCCGGGACGCGGCGGTTATAATGAACATAGCCTCCGGCGTCGTATATTTACGGAAAATGCCGCCATAAGACGCCGGATTACTATCGTACAACGGAGGAAACCCTAAATGAAACTCAAACGCTTCAAACAGCCGCCGGCGCTCCTGCTTGCCCTGCTCCTGATGCTCTCGCTATTCCCGGCGGCGACGTCCGCGGAAACGAGCGGCCCTGTCGCGCTAACCATCATCCATGTCAACGACAGGCACGGGCGGACGGACGCCGATCCCTACATATCACAGCTTGCCAAAGAGATCCCGGGCAATGTTCTGATACTGGACGCGGGCGACGCCCTGCACGGACAGACGGCCGCCAACCTGTCCAAAGGCGAGGCTATGGCCGATGTGATGAACGCCGTCGGCTACAGCGCCATGGTTCCCGGCAACCATGATTTCAACTTCGGCATAGACCGGCTGTTGGAACTGTCGGAGATGACGGATTTCCCGCTGCTGGCCGCCAATGTCAAAACAGCGGACGGCGAAAGCCTGCTCCAGCCGTATGAGGTGTTCAAACTGGACGGCGTCACCGCCGGCGTATTTGGCCTTGTCACGCCGGAGACCGTATCGGATTCCGATCCGCGCAATGTGGCGGGCTTAGTCTTTGACGACCCCGCGCAAACCGCCGAAGCGACGGTAAAGCTGCTTAAAGCCGGGGGCTGTGATATTATCATCGCCCTGACGCACATGGGGCTGAATGAATCGTCGAAACCCGCCAACCGCAGCGACGCGCTGGCCGCCGTTCCGGGCATCGACGTTATCATAGACGGCCACAGCCATGATGTGTTGGATAGCGGCCGGCTTGCCGGCGATACGCTGATCGCGCAAACAGGCGAGCATGGGAAGAATATCGGCGTCGTGGAGATTACATCAACCGGCAAAACGGCGCGTTTGATTCCTGTCAATGACGAACTGGCCGCCGACGGGAACATACAGGCCATCATTGACGACGCGAATGAAAAAATCGCGTACATCACAGAAACCGTAATAGGCCATACGCCCGTGAAGCTGGTGGGAGATCGCGCATTGGTGCGGACAAGCGAAACCAACCTTGCCAATTTGATTGCCGACTCCATGCGCTGGGCTACCGGCGCCGACGTAGCGTTCCTCACCGGCGGCAACATCCGCGCAAGCGTTGACGCCGGGGAGATCACGATGGGACAGGTACTGACGGTGCTGCCGTTCTCCAATCTTCTTGTCACGGTGGAACTGACGGGAGAGGAACTGCTGGGCGTATTGGAACACGGCGTCAGCGAGTACCCGGAAGAGGCCGGGAACCATATTCAGGCGTCCGGCATATCCTTCTCCTTTGACCCGCACGCCCAGCCGGGGTTGAGGGTATATAACGCGGAAACGGCAAACGGCGGCCCGCTGGACATGAGCAAAACATATACCGTTGCGACCATTGAGTTTTTGGCGTTCGGCGGCGACGGATACGATTTAGACGGCAAGAGCCTTGTATATTACGGCGGCGACGCCGACGCGCTGGCGGATTATCTGGCCATGGAGCCAACGATTGTCGCCCATGCGGAAGGCCGGGCGACGGAGTTATCCCGCTTTGACGACGCGGACAAGGACGCTTGGTATTTTTCCGCCGTCACCAATGTGGCTGCCAAAGGGCTGATCCCGCCCGGCGGTTTGTTCCGCCCCGGCGCGCCTGTCACAGCCGATGAAATGCGCGGATGGCTCGGGGCGCTTGTTCCCGATAACGGTACGTCCATTCGCGGCGGCGAGCCGCTGACCCGTGAGTTTTTGGCGCTGATGCTGTATGAGATGCTGTATGACCAAGGACTTGTCCCATCAAACGGTGAGCCGGACTATGCCGACGGGGGCCTGATTGACGGCGGAAGCCTTCCCCTTACCGCCGTGGGGTACGCCTACAAGACCGGGCTGATGATTGGCGACGGAACAAACTTTGACCCGAAAGGCGTTGTGACCCGGGCGCAGGCCGCCGCCGTGCTGAACAATGTGATGAAGGCTTTCCTTGCATAGGCAGAGCCTATAACCGGTTTCGGAGGTGAGCCACATTTCGGTCAAGACGAAAATACTGGCGATCTTGCTGGGTTTCTTCACGCTGATCGCGGCGGCGTTCGCGGTCTACTCGGTTGTCACGACCGCGAATTACAAGCGGCTCCGCACCGACGAGGTATCGGGGATCGTCGCCTATGAGAGCGAACGGGTCGGCAAGACCATCGCCGAGATGGAGCGCAACGCCGTTGACCTCGCGTTGGCGGGCCGGCAGTTTTTCCAGTCAGACGAACGCTCCGTAGACCTTGGCATATCTGTTTCGGTCGAGAATTTCAGCGCGTTCACGGCCGCTGTGGGCGGCGGCGTCTGGTTCGAGCCGTACGCGCTGGACGGTGATACGCGCCGGGTATGCTACTACGCGTTTTTTGACCCGTCGATAGGCGCCGTGCGCCATGACCCCAATTTTCAAACCGAAGAATATGACTATCACACGCAGATGTGGTACACGACAATCGCCGCAGGGCTTGACGGGTTATACAGTACAGTTTGGACGGAACCCTATTACGACGATACCGGGACCAATGCCCTGATGACCACCGTGGGCGCGGGCATCTATGACGGCGGGCGTTTTATTGGCATGTCCACCGTTGATTGGGAGATACAGAGCATGGTGGACAGGCTTTCGGCCATCAAACCGACCGAAAACAGTTTTGTTCTGCTGGCCTCGCCTACGGATGATTGCATCATTTCCAATACCCATGCCGTGAGCAGCGCGGGGATGTCTTTGGACGTGATTCCGTGGGATCTCGACGCCGATTTCTTTGTATACAACGGCACGGAATATATGTCGTTTTCCCGGCTGTTTGGCAATGGTTGGCTGTTTTCCGTCCAGATACCGGCGCGGGAGATTTTTGCCGAAATTGAAACGCGCAACCGTCAGTTTACCGTTATTATTGCAGGTTCCTTTGTTGTTTTACTGACGCTGGCATTCTGGTTGCTGTCGCGGTTTATCACCCGGCCGATTACTGTGCTGGAGCAAAAGCTGGGGTTTATTGCCTGCGGCGATTTGGATACGGTCATCGACGTCAAAACAGGCGACGAAATCGAACGGCTGGGTAACAGCATCAACAGTATGACGCTGGAATTGAAAGACTACATCGCCAACATTCAAAGTATTACAGCCGAAAAGGAACGCATCGGCGCGGAGTTGGATGTGGCCACCAAGATACAGGCCTCCATGCTGCCCTGCATCTTCCCGGCGTTCCCCCAACGCGCCGAGTTTGACATATACGCCAGCATGGAGCCTGCCAAAGAGGTGGGCGGCGATTTCTACGACTTTTTCCTCATCAACGAGCATACCCTGGCCGTCGTCATAGCCGACGTGTCGGGCAAAGGCGTACCCGCCGCGCTGTTTATGGTTATCGCCAAGACGCTGATAAAGAACAACGCGCAGATCGGTAAAAGCCCGGAAGAGGTTTTTGAAACTGTCAACAATCTGCTCTGCGAAAACAATGAGGCGGGTATGTTTGTGACGGCTATTTTGGGGTATCTCGACATAGCAAGCGGGGTGTTTACCTTTGTCAACGCCGGACACAACCCGCCGCTCCTACGGGCGGGCGGAACGTTTGACTGGCGGAAAGCAAAGCCCGGCTTTGTGCTTGCGGGCATGGAGGATACGTTTTATGAGCAGCATACAGTTACGCTGAATCCCGGTGATGAACTGTTTCTGTACACCGACGGCGTGACAGAGGCGGTGAACAAGGAAATGGAACTGTTTACTGACCTGCGCCTTCTGGAAACGGCAAACCGTTATTTTGATTTGCCGCTTCATGAGTTTTGCATATCCATAAAACGAGAGATCGACAAGTTTTCAAATGGCGCGGAGCAGGCCGACGATATTACCATGTTGGTATTACGGTATAAGGGAGGCGAGGCTTCATGAAGGAGTTGATGATTGAGGCAAAAATCGAAAACCTTGACGCCGTTTTGGAATTTGTAGGATCGGAGTTGGAAACGGCCGAATGCCCCGTGAAAACACAAACGCAGATTTCAATTGCGGTTGAAGAGGTTTTCGTGAATATCGCGCATTACGCATATCATCCTGAAACCGGCGGCGCAGTAATCCGCGTGGCTGCCGGAAATGAAATACTCATTGAATTTGAGGACAGCGGAAAACCGTATAATCCCCTTGAAAATAAAGAACCCGACATTACGGCCGGCGCAGAAGAACGGAAAATCGGCGGGCTTGGAATATTCATGGTAAGAAAGATCATGGGCTCGGTGGAATACCGGCGTGAGGGGAACAAGAACATTCTGCGGCTACAGGCTTTTCTAGGTGGAGGCGGTTCATAGGGCGGCACACTCTCGGCCCGGCGGCAGTTGCGCCTCAGTTTGCATTGCCCATCGTGTTCAAAACCCCAAACCAGCAATTCTTCATTGCGCAAGAACCTTATATGCCTCTTGATTCTTCTCCATAATACGGCGGGATACGTTCATCACATCCTCGTCCGCCATGGGCTGTTCCTGCTCCACGCGGAACCGTTTTCATCCACCATCCGCGCCACACGGGAGAAGTTTTGATTTGCTTCTGTGATGGATACTATGTTGTTTGAGTTGATTAGCATGGGGGATCACCTCCAAGGGTGTTATACGCGAATTGTAGGTGGAATGCAACCTATGCTATTTTGTTTCCACCAATAAAGCCATTTGCGAAATTCATCTGATTCCTTCTCCAGCTTAGTGCGGTTGATAGAATCGTTTTTAGAAATACACGCATTCTTACGACTCTCGATCTTTTTGAGTTGAGTATAAGCTACATTTATTGATGGTCTCGATTTGTCCCGGGTTTTTTCCTTCCATAATCCCATGTTATCCTCATGATATTTGCCAAAGCTCATTTTTGTTGTCCTCCTGTTCAAATTTATTACGACCAAGACTTGGTACTTGGAGAGCCGCAAGAGTTTTTCGAGGAATCCGCAGAGCGTCGAAACGGAAGAGATTACGGCGCGTCAGTACGCCTGTTACGTTACCTCCGTTGGGTTCTTCTGTGACCGGGTAGGCAAGGCGTACACCCCCGCCGGATTCATCCCGGTTCGACTGACCTGCCACAGCCCCAACCGGGCAATCAAGATTGAGCGGACATTCCGCATCGTCTACGACAGGCCGCCGTGGGGGGAACCCCCTGCGGCGGCCTGTCATATTTAGTTAAATGCTAGAAAGTTAAGTGGGTTATGTATTATACATAGTCTATGTAACCACCTGTATCAACTATTCTTTTGTATGCTATTATAAACCCATGTTTCTGTGCAATTTTAATCCACTTCTCGTTTTCATTGTGACATAATAATATGCCACCAAGTGCCATACTTGTCGCTATGCTAAAAAACATTTGAGTTAGAAGCGTGTTGCTCCTATATTCTAGCAATTCAGAATAATTTCTGACACCTTTGCCGTTCACTCCACCATTATCCCCTGTAACACTTCTGTATAAAGACAATAGTTTTCTTCGATATATAATGTCTTCATCACTCAGTGATTCTATATCTTCCTCTGTATCGCTATTGGCGGGAAACAATTTATAGATTTCAATAAAACCAGGGGGTATACTCCCCCATTTATCGCGTATTTCCATTTTATAAACATCTCTGTTCACAACCGGAATATGCTCATTTTCTTTGAGATGCTTCGCAATACGATTAGATTTTTTTTGTCCATGCCCTCTCGGATCAGTTAACTCTTTCTCTCTGTATTCGTTCACGATTTTTCCGTCAAGTACAATGTCCAAAAAATCGTCACTCCTTATCTGATGTAATAAAGTCGTGCCTGAAAATGCTTGCATTTATTCCTCTTTTGCAAGATTAAACCTAGCGCGAAAATTATCTCTCCATTCCTTTGTAAATTCTTCAAGCTGTTCTCGTTTTGCCATATCCAACATTTCCTTAAGCACTTCAAGCCTATGCTCCCTATCGGTGTTATATAGCTCGCAATTAGGAATAATTTTCGAGTTTGCATACTCTCTTGATCGTTTGAAGTCAGATGATTCACTAGATTCTCTTTGGCTATTATCAAATGTATAATCATTATATAGACTTCTTGCAAGTTCAACACGATTGAGGGGGATAATCCCCAACTCATAAAGACGGTATACTATGGATTTGTAGGATACAGAAAAAATATTCATTAACTTAGTAATTACGAGAATCATGTCACTCCGTTCGGCATCTAGCTTAAAAGAATCTCTAATATTTTCCCTAAATTTATCCTCTGGCATCATCAATTTCGCCGCAAAACGAGAAATTAATCTTTCTTCTTTTTCCTCCTCCACAGTAATGTTGCTATCCTGCCGCATGGCTTCGATTAGACCTAAAACATGACCAAGTTCATGTGCCGCCGTCATGGTAAGGTCGTGCCTGTACCATGCGGTATTGAGGTATACAAAATGTCGTGTAACTTTGTTTGGAAATTCGTACGGAATGTAAAACCCCTTGTTTCCTTTTGTAGCAAACTCATTATCCATAGTGAAATATAAAACGATAACACCGCTTTGCTTCTCTAATCGAGAAAATATACCATTCTTCAGAAAAGCAGCATCTGAACAGTACTTACTTATGAAGTTGTTAATAAAATCCATCTGCGGCTTAGAGGGAAGCCATTCATCGAAAGTTGAAATTTGCTTAGCTGTACGCTTCTTATTATTATAGCTCAGACGTAGGACATCGCCACCATCCCTCCAAGGGACAGTTTTTTCTCGCAGAGAAATATAGTCCTTAATAATGTCCAGTAATAAGTCTTTGTTTTCTTCGTGTAGAAAGGTGTTTTCATATAGACAGGCGTTTGCGTAACTTTCGGGATTTCCAAATATAAGAGACCTCAAGGGAATGCTAAAATATTCCGCAGTTGCCTTCATCATGTCTGCTGACAATGAAATGCCGCCTTGCCGCAAGGCACACCACGTATGATCATCCTCGCATCCTGTTAATCTGCGCACGTCATTGGTGATTTTACTGATGTACTCTTCGTCCTTCGCCTTTGTTTTTTCCGCCACCAGTTCCTTGATGAAGTACCCTGTCCTGCGCATTTCGTCCATTTGTCTTTTCCTCACTTCCTTGTCCCAGTAGCCGACTTCCACCGACACTCCGCTACGTACATCCCCTCCTATTATATGGAATGTTCGAAGCGATATGCACTGGAACAAAGAGATTTCCTTTGTGACAGTTCAAGCTTGCACAATCGCAAGTGAACTTAACTAACATAATACCACAAATTGCTCCGAAAAGGAATTGGTCATTATAACACAGATATTTATATTATAGCCTATGGTATTTAGTTATATTGCCCATATTGTAAATATTTCTGCCCCCTCTACGGTAGGTAACAAATATAATACCTCATGACTGGATGCGATCCTCGCTTTGGTAAATAATGTGGGGTGGAAGAAATAGACCTCTGTAGGAATGACCTGCGATACAACGAAAAAGCGACGCACCGTTTCAGGTGTGCCGCCTTTCTGCAAGGTCAAGCCTGTATTTCCGAAAAATCGTGTAAGAATCGTGCAAGCCGTTTTCTTATCACGCAAAACCCTTGCTATTTCTGGGTTTTATAGGTCTTGGTGGGCCAATACGAACTAAATACGAACCCAATATTCGTGCTACCGTATGGGTTTGCGGCACGAGTAGAATTATGATTATTAGTATACAGGTGTATTGACCCTCTTGTCAAGCCACAGTTTTCTTGAGTTTGCTTGAGTTCCCCAAAAAATCACACTGCCCCGAATATGAGCAATTGGTGGCGAGAGAATAGGGAGAGTTGCGAACCCACCTGTGTAAATCGAACACTGCGAATGAGAGGGCGGGCTGACGGATTTCATCACGAAGTTCCCTGTGGATACTTTCATAGTCCGGTAACTTATAGCTTGGCTTGTCCGCCCCCTGCTGCGGGAACAACCGGGCAGCCAGTTCGCGGTCTGACGGCGGAGGAGCCGCTGTCTGCCAATCCAATCCCTGCGCCGCCGCCCGTTGTAGCGCGGTGACCACCGTCTGACGGACAATGCCCATGCCCTCGGCGATTTGTTTGTTGTTGATTCCGAGGCTCGACAGCCTCAGAATCTCTCTGTAGTTGGCCATCTCCGTGACCTCCTTGTGAGTTATTCGCCTGTTTTCGAGCGTAATCACAAGTTTACTACAGAAATATCCAACCGCTCCGATGCAAGTGTCTAACGAGTGCCGCCGTATTCATATCATGGAGAGAATTTTCCCGACATTATCCTGAACGAGCCGCCGAGAGAGTGGGTCGAGCCAATCACGACATATGGCGCGATGCGGTAGTTCCTGAGAGAACCCCCTATTCCCCGTTAAATTCCCACCTCGTCTGATCAGGCATTAGCACAAATCATTTTACACACCCTTGACACACCCTTCCTGAGTTATCATTTGTATTTATAGAATTTTATGTTATTTACTTCACAATATGAGAACAGATTTTTTACTTCTTAGAATAGGCATTGGCTTGTGCATTAAATAATTTACAATAAACTCCATTATTCATCATTAATTTTTCATGCTTGCCTTGCTCTATTAACTTGCCATTGTCTAATAGCAATATATTATCTGCCAAAACAGATGTAGACATACGATGGGAAATAAAAATTACCGTTTTATCGGTTGCCCCAAAAGAAACTTACTCATTTCAAATTCCGCCATAGGATCAAGGGCACTTGATGGTTCATCAAAAATATATAATCCGCTAGCTTTATTAAGAGCTCTTGCTATGCATATTTTCTGTGATTCTCCTCCTGATAATAATGTTCCCTCTTTATCAAATTC
>Ga0082212_10004888_pt1 | contig 18505 bp, 19 predicted proteins | sample TergutNt197P3_FD_71548 | JGI IMG/M metagenome (GOLD analysis project Ga0082212, IMG submission 71548) | Neocapritermes taracua P3 segment gut microbial communities from Petit-Saut dam, French Guiana - Nt197 P3 | ecosystem: Host-associated > Arthropoda: Insects > Digestive system > Gut ...
GTTCAAGTCAACGGCTACGGCTACCATGACCATCAGTGGGGAAGCATTCCTTTCCACCTCGCGTGGAACCACTGGTGGTGGGCCCGTCAAAGCTACGACGACTACACGCTTTTGGTGTTCGACCAGGTTACGTCAAAGAACCATGAGTTTAAGCGTTTCCCGATCATGTTCTTGCAGGACAAGGACGGCAACCTCGTTTTCGCGAACACGGAGGGCGGAACTTGTGAGATTCTCGAAGAGTACAAGTGTGAAGTCAGCGGCAAGGATTATCCGAAGGTAACCCGATTCACCTATAATAACAGCGGCAAAGAGGTTGGATACACGCTGACGGCGAACAAAGAGCTGGAAATTGTGGACTCCTATCACGCGGCACCTGAAGCGATTCGCGCCGAGGCCTTTGACAAGATGGGTATCCAGCCGTCCTACACCCGCTATCTTGCCAAGGGCGACCTTGTATTCAAGGATGGCGGCAAGACCATTGAGCGTTCCGCAGAGTTGATTTATGAGTTCATGTACCCCGGAAAATCCTACAAGGACGAAGCAGATTAAAAAGTGCATGACCATCGGTGATCTGCTTGATCTTATTGGTACGCTGTAAATAGAATAAACCTTGAAGGAGAAAAACAAAATGATCAAATCAAGATTATTAGGCACCACTGAAGACTATCAGAAGTATGGCCTGAAGAAAGGCACGGTGGAACCTTGGGAGGATGGACGCAGATGCTTTGCCACAAACACAGCCTTAGAGTGGTGGTATTATGACGCAATTATGGAAGACGGCTTACAGATAGCTTTATCATACCATGTAAGAAGTCCGCTCACTCCTACCTATGAGGGTGACTGTCCGCTTATGCATCTGACTATGAAAACAGCCGATGGTGAGCAGATTGCAAAATATGTTCCCTACACCGTCGAGGAATGCAGCTTCAGCAAAGAGGGCTGCGATGTTAAAATCGGACCGCATTTCACAAAGGGCAACCTTAGAGAATACAAAATCTATGTTGAGCCGATAGAGGGCTACGGCGTAGATCTGACACTGACCAGCCAGAGCGCCTCATGGCGTCCAGAATGCGGTTACTTCGTTTTTGGCGATGATGAAGATCAGTATTTCACCTGGCTGTGCGTTGTTCCCAAGGGCAAAATAAGTGGAACCATTACCTTCAACGGTGTAACTAGAGATGTTACCGGAAGCGGCTACCATGACCATCAGTGGACAAATACTTCGGGTGTAACCCTGTGGAACCACTGGGTATGGGGAAGACAGCATTATGACGATTACAGTCTGATGCTGTTCGATTATATCCATTCTGCACAGTATGGACATAAGCGTTATCCTCTCTTTTTCATACAGGACAAAGACGGTAAGCTCATTTTTGAAAATAGCCGGACAGAAACCCTGAAGTACGAGTATCTGGAAGAGGGAGAGCCGCTGTACGGCAAGCCGCACCCGAAGGTGCAGCGCTACACCTTTGAGGTCGATGGCAAAAAGGCTGTGTACACCCTGACCGCAAAGGATGTTATTGAAAGCTCAGACCGTTATATCCGCATTGAGGATTCGCTTAAGAAAAGGATGGATCAAATGGGCTTCTATCCGACATACACACGCTACCTCGGCGAAGGTAAGCTTGAGTTTACCGACATAGACGGGAAAACTATTGAGCGTACCAATGAGCTTATCTATGAAATTCAGTATCCCAGTAAAAACTTAAAAATATTTGACTAGATCGTGCGGGCCAGCCCGGGAGAGGGGACCCGGGCGGGTTTAGGCATATCACCTTAACCATTGCAATGTATCAGGACTAAAAAGACAATAAATATTGAAGGGGGAGAAATATGTCTACACTCGAAAAGAAAAGCAATTGGTATTATAAAGCGGTCATCGCGTTTGTCCTCGTAATTCTAGGGTGGGTTTTGCCCGACATAGGTGAAATCAAGTCGTATGGCTGGCTTATAGTCCTCACCTTTGCAGCTCTTATCTTCAGCAATATTAACCGTCTACGTGGCTGGATCACCGTTGTGATTGTGATTATCTTTTGCCAGGCTTCGAACATGCCTTTCATGTCAACTATGGGACCGTTATGGTTCGGCAACCAGACTTTGTGGCTCCTGCTCTCCGCTTTCTTCTTCAGCGCGGGCATGAGGGAAAGTGGTCTTGTCGATATACTAACCAGCAGGATACTTTCGATGAGGATCGCCAAAAAGGGCCCTTACTGGCTGATGTTTATTCTCCAGCTGACCACATTTGTCACCTGTGCGATTACGCAGTCGTATCCGCCCGTTCTATTTATCATGTTTGACCTCATTAATGACATTGTCGAAAAACTGGATATTAAGCCGCGTAGCGGTTGGTCGCTCTTCACGGCGCTGGGAATCGGCATAAGTGCCAACATTGGGTTCATATCCGTTCCGTTCAGCGGTTATTTAGTCATGTTTGTGGGAATATTTAGATCCGTCGGCATGATCTATGAGCCCAATCTTTTCATTTTATGCGCGATCATGATTATCACCTGGATTGTTGTCATACCTATACTTATCGCGATCTGCAAGTTCATAGTCCGCCCCGAACTGGATCCAGAGAAGTTCAAAAATTACAAAATGAAGGAACGGGAAATGGATCCCAATCTAAAGAAATCAGTGACAGGAGCCGTTATCGCGCTCCTGCTGGTCATCGTGATCTTGGCTCTGCCCTACCTTCTGCCGACAACTTCTGCTCTGCGCGCCAGGTTAAGCGGCGTCGGAGCCACGGGCGCGTTCATGCTGGGCGCAGTTGTCCTTTCCTTTGTGAAACACTCCAAAAACCCCGAAGAAAAGCTTTTTAACTTTGAAAGAAAAGCTCAGTCGGCCCTTGACATGAACCTGCTTTTGAGCATGGGCGCCGCCCTTGCCATCGGCAATTATTTAGGTCAGCCCGATGTGGGGCTTGCCGCGTTCTTTAGTAAACTTTGCCAGCCGCTGCTCTCATCTGTAGGCCCCGTGCCTCTTATCATCATACTCGGGCTGTTGTCTTGTATCGTTACGAACTTTGCGATAAACTCATTGCCTATCTTCACATTCGGCGCAATGGGTATTGCAGTGTTCGCAGACCAGCCTCAGTATTCCGCGATGATGGCACTGGTTGTCCTCTGCTGCTCTATAATGGCACTTGCCCTGCCATCTTCAGGTGGACCGGCGCTGGTGATTCACGCGAGGCAGGACGTTATCAAGTCACAACAGCTCATGGGATGGGGAATGCTCGGGTGCATGCTTTGTGGGCTTGCCATTTGTCTATTAGCAGTCGTGTTTCAAGGCTCGATTTTCTAAGACTTCAAAGCGGCAGCTACTTTAAGGGAAGGAGTCAATTATATTTATGGATATACGGCAAAAAATAACTGATGTACTGAATGCGGCGATAGCGGACATTTTCATGCAGGAGAAAGAGCATGTCGCGGCGAATCATGAACTGAATTTCAGAACGGACTTGAATGCGACATCGCTGCAATACTATCCGCTTATCACAGAACTGGAAGAACTGCTGGACATCGATATTGACGCCCATGATTTTCAGTGGAAGTCATATACCATTGCAGACGCGGTCGATTTCTTGATGGAGGTGTATACACAGCAAAAAGGATAGCGTAGTTTTAATATAAAGAACGGAAGGAGTTTATTATGAGCAACAAACAACTTACACGCAGCGTATCCGTCATCGGAGTAGGTATGACAAACTATGGGGATTCGGCTACAGTTCCCGAGTTGTCGGGGATGTCCCTGCAGGATATGGCCGCTTGGGCTATAGCCGACGCATTTGAGGACGCTGGCGTTAATCCGCGCGACGTCGGTAAACTTATTCTGGGTATGGTATGTAGTCCCTTCTATAACAGCGACTGTATTTCTCCGTGTCACGGGCTTCCGGAATTTGTCGGCATGACAGGCAGTTCGGCGGTCTATCACAATGAGGCCTGCGCCACCGCGCATAACTGCTTTAACGAGGCGGTCGCGACTGTCGCCTCGGGAATATGCGACATTGCCGTCTGTGTGGACGCCGACAGTGTTCGTTATATAAGCCATCCTACCAAGCCCTCTTGTTATCGCTATCCCTCGAATGAGTATGAAAAACTGTACGGAAGATCATGGGCGGGCGGCGAAACGGGTGCTGATACCGCGTACTCGCGCTGGATCGGATCCGCTTACGCGCAGGTGGACGGTCCGGCGAGGCAGTACATTAGAGAAAACGGGATCACGGCCGAGGACCTGGACGACGCGCTGATCGGATTCGCGATCACCGGGCGCCAGCATGCCGCTTTGAATCCGAAGTCGTTCCTCCGTACGCCTTGGGAAGATGTCGCAAAAGAACGCAATATGGATGTGCGGGAATATCTTAAGTCAAAGTACAACCCGAAATACACCGAATATTTGCGTCCGTCTTTTGCCGGCGCTATGACCGAGGGCGCGACGGCGATCGTAGTATGTGCGACGGATATTGCCCACAAGTACAGGCAGCTACCAATCGAAGTATTAGGCGCCGCGAATTGCGTTGTAGGAGGTCAACAGCCTAATGTCTCGTGTGTGGTTGCTGATGAAGTCGGCAGAAGGATATACGCGATCACCGGCATGAAACCGGAGGATATAGAATATCTGCAGACTTCGGACATGGATCTGACGGACGCTCTGTACAGCGCGGAGTCGGTTGGCTATCTGCCGAAAGGCGAGGGCTGGAAGTATGTTAAAGATGGCCTGACGAAATTCGACAGCAAAAAGCCGATGAACACCGACGGCGGCCATGTGAACTACGGACACGCTTTCGCGGCGACGCAGATGGCGACATTCGTTGAACCCATCCTGCAGATGCGCGGACAGGCCGGCGGCAGGCAGATACCAAAGCCGCCCAAAGTCGCCATGGCTAGAATCCAGGGCGCGCTTCAGTCAACCGCCGCGTTTATTTTCAAGACGGTCGAGGGTGTCAAAAACGAGCAGAAGCCCGCGCCGTCCAGATATATGCCTAAGGCGTATGTAAAAATGTTCTACGACGGGCTGGATCAGGGCAAATTCCTCGCCATGAAGTGCGCGAAATGCGGCAGTGTCGAGTTCCCGATCTATCCCGTGTGCAACAAGTGCGGCAATATCGGCAACGAGGTCATTGAGTTATCCGGAGACGTGACCGTGAACGAGGTTTTTTCGATCATGCCCGCGTACACACCGCCCAGCATGGCGCCGTACGCTCCTATCTTCGCCGCCGCGACAGAGTTTGCAGAAGGGCCGGAGCGGGCATGCCTCATTTTCGGGATCACGCACGAAACCTATCCGAAATACAGGGATGGCGGGCCGTTTAAGGCGAAGCTTGTACCGATGCCCGATTCTCAGGGGCTTGGTTATCACTCATATGCCGTCAGTTTGGACGGAGTCCCGCCTGTGCCGAAGGCAGGCGTCGGAGCACAGGAGTCCGAGGAAACGAAACTGTTGAAGTCTGGAAAGATGAATGAGTACGAAGAAAAAGACGAGGCGCTTACAGCTGACAGCACCATAGGCGCACTCTTGGCCAACCCTATGGTAGAAGCGTATTTCAAAGAGAATCTTTCCGAAGTCACTAACCACCCCAATCTGGCAGCGGTTAAGGGTATGCCTTTCAGCACGATCGCCTCGATGCCGCAGGCCGGGATCGACCCGGACAGAGCTGATGCGCTTGAAGAGTTCCTGAAAACACTGTAAAAGCAAATATTTGCGTTTGCTTTTTGCTTGGCATACAGGTGGGAAAGTGTTCCTCTCCTGTATGCTTGGCTTGCAAATATGCGTAAGGCAGATATACCAGAGCATTTAGCCATTTTTGGGTGCCCCTGGGCAACCAGGATGAGCGGGCGCGCTTAATTACAAGGGAGATTCAAAAATGAAGAAGATATTCGCGATAAACCTAGGCTCAACATCGACAAAGGTGGCGTACTACGAGGACGAGCGGTGCGTTATCAAAGACACTATCGCCCATGCGTCGGAAGATTTGCATAAGTTTGCAACTGTGTTCGACCAAAAAGAGCTGCGTAAGGAGACAATCCTGAAATACATGGCGGAGCATGGAATCGCACTTAGTGAACTGGATGCCTTCGTATCCCGCGGCGGGCTAACAGAACCAATAGTAAGTGGCGTATATAAAATTAATGAGTCAATGGTCAAACAGGTTGAAAGCGGGAAATATGGAGTGCATGTCTGCTCTGTCGGATGCCGTATTGCTTATGACCTCACACTCGAATCAAACATTATTCCGCTTACTGTGGACACGCCATCGACAGATGAGATGGAGCCAATCGCCAGATATTCGGGCCTAAAAGAAATATCACGGATTTCCTGCTTCCAAGCCTTGAACCAAAAGGCTATGGCGAAACATTATGCCGAGAGCATCGGCAAGAGATATCAGGATTTAAGCCTTGTGGTCGTAATGCTTGGCGGCGGGATCAGCGTAGTCGCGCACAAAAAAGGGCAAATGGTAGACGGACCGGATGCTCTTGAGGGTGACGGGCCTTTTTCAAATAACCGCTGCTGCACAGTTCCTGTGGGGCAGTTGGTCAAACTCTGCTATTCCGGCAGGTATGACCTTAATGGCATGATGAAGCACATCAACGGCGAGTCGGGGCTTATGGCCTATCTTGGCACTATGGACGTCCAGCAAATCGAAAAGAATATAGCCGGAGGCGATAAATACGCAGAAGAAGTGTTGGAGGCTATGTGCTATCAGACGGCAAAAGATATCGGCGCCTATGCAACCGTGCTGAACGGCGAGGTGGACGCCATCTTGCTTGTTGGCGGCATGGCGAATTCAAAATTCATTACGGAACACATAACAAAACGCGTCAAATTTATTGCCCCCGTAGTAATACTACCCGGCGAGCGGGAGATGGAGTCCCTGTGCCTGAGCTCGTATGAGGCACTGTGCGACCGGGAAGTAATCAAGGAATTTGTCCCTAAGGAGGCTGTATGAGATGTTTCGGAGTTTTAATGAGATTGAAAAATACATCCTTGAAAAAAAGATCGTCAAGCGTATTGCCCTCTGCGGCGCTCATGACGATGCGGCGCTGTCCGCAGTCGTTGACGCCAAGCGCAAAGGCGTCATCACCGGAACTCTGATTGGCGAAGTGGTCAAGATACGGGAACTTCTCGCGCAGATGAATGAACCTGCAGACGGTTATGAGATTATCGACCAACAGAGGGAGAAGGCTGCGGCAAAAATGGCAGTGCAGCTTGTGCATGAAGGTCGTGCCGACATACCAATGAAGGGCAGCATGCCAAGCGCTACTTATTTAATGCCCATAGTGGATCCTGTGAATGGACTGATGGAGGAGGGCGGCATTCTCAACTCCATAACAGTATTCTACTATCCTGATCGGGGTAGGCTGATGTTCCTCACCGACCCCGCATTGAACATCGCGCCGAAACTGGATGAAAAGGTGAAGCTCATAAGGAATACCGTGAAGCTTGCCAGGGCTTTGGGGTTTGATACGGTCAATGTAGCCGCGCTGTCGGCGCTTGAGAAGGTCAGCCACGACATACCAGGTTCGATAGAGGCGGGGCAGCTCGCGGAGATGGATTGGGGCGAGGACGTCGTCGTGGCGGGGCCGTTTGCGCTGGACAATGCGCTGGATATCGAGACGGCCAGGCACAAGGGTATTACCAACGAGGCGGCGGGCAACGTCGATGTTTTGCTTGCCCCCGAGATATGCGCGGGGAACATATTACACAAAAGTTTACATTACTTTGCCCATTTGCCCTCCGCCTCCGCGATGGGCGGTTCCAGAGCGCCGGTGGTGTTCACCAGCCGGTCAGACAGCCCGGAATCCAAGTATTACTCAATCTTGATTGCGATTTTGCAGGCCATGGCTTTAGCGGAAAGATAAAGACAAGGAGCGTATTACATGACTAAAGGAATAGGGATTGATGCGGTTAGTATCAGCGAAATAGAGCGTTATATGGAGACATTCGGGGACACGTTTATCAAACGGACATTCACCGAGCAGGAAGTCGTTATGTCACAGTTGAGTGCTCATCCCGCCGAGTATTTGGCCACAAGGTTTGCAGCGAAAGAGGCGGTATTCAAGGCAATCGCCCACTTTACAAAAGATAAAGGTTTCGATTTGCGTATTGTGGAGACACTGAACGAAGCTGACGGATATCCCGCGGTGCAGATGAAAGGTAAATTGCTGTCTCTGGCTGAGGAGGCTGGCGTCGCAGCTATTAACATTACAATGACAACAGAGAAAGACTTTGCCATGGCTTTTGTAGTCGCGGAAGCAGTTTAAACCATGAAAGCGGATGATGAGCTATGTATACAGAGTTTACAGTGAGTAATGATGGCGTCGATTTGTATTGCAGGCGTTCCGGCAACGGGATTCCCCTGCTTATGATACACGGCGTCTGCATTGACTGCGATTTTTGGCGCGAAACGTCAGAATACCTGTCCAGAGAGTTTTTAGTAGCTACATATGACCGCCGGGGATATTCCAGAAGCGCTGCACCCGCTGACAACGATTACTCCATTGAAACGCAGGCAAATGACGCTGCGAGAATCATACAGCAAATAGGCCATCCGGTTAATGTCATTGCGCATAGCGGAGGCACAATTATCGCTCTGGAGCTAATCTCAAACTTTCCGGAACTGATCCGTCAAGCCGTGTTATATGAACCACCTGTTTTTGAACTGTTAAATGGGGACAATGAATTACTAAAGGAGCTATACACAATTACGGACTTGATTAACGAATGTAGATATACTAAAGCTTTGAATCGTTTTTGGCCGCTCCTCGGCAACCGGGATAAACGCGCGCGCTTAAGTAGCGATGAGGAAATGGACAACATATTGGAAAATTCGAAAACCTTTATTCGATATGAATTTGACAGTACTTTCTATTACCATCCAAAATACGAATTGCTGAAAGCATCTCAAATATATATTGCAGTAGGTGACTTGAGTCTGGATACCAGCATTAGATCTACTGCATCAATTCTGGCAGAAAAACTCTCCTGTGAATTGGTATATTATCCGGGTATGCATAACTGCGCGTTTGATTTACCCGGCTCCTTTGCGTATATGAGCGCCGGGATACTTCGGCTGGGATCACGCAACGATTAATGGAGGACTCAAAAATGGCAAAAACAGCATACATATTTCCCGGCCAAGGCTCGCAATACGTAGGGATGGGGCAGGACTTATACAATACATATCCCTCAGCGAAGGCGGTTTTTGACCGGGCTGATGAGATATTGGGGTTCCCCTTGTCGAAGCTCTGCTTTGAGGGATCGGAAGAGGAGCTTGAACTTACAGTAAACGCGCAGCCGGCGCTACTTGTCACAAGTATAGCAGCCTTGGAAGCGGCGCGTGAGGCTTATCCCGGAGCATTGCCGGAACCCATATTCACGGCCGGGCATAGTTTGGGCGAGTACACAGCGCTGACATTGGCGGGCGTACTGAACTTTGAAACGGCGGTCACCATGGCTTGCGAGCGCGGGCGGCTTATGTACGAGGCGGGCTTGGAGAAACCGGGCGCAATGGCCGCTGTAATCGGCATGAACCGTGAGTTACTGGGTGAGATATGCAATGAGACCGGTGCATTTATTGCAAACCTAAACTGCCCCGGTCAAATAGTTATTAGCGGGACAAAAGAGCGCGTTGCTAACGCAATGAAGATAGCAAAGGAACGCGGTGCAAAACTGGCAATCCAATTGCAGGTCAGCGGAGCTTTCCACTCACCACTGATGAGCTCCGCCGCCGAGGGGCTTACGTCGTATATAGTAAAAACTGAGATTGCCGATCCGGTTCTTCCAGTCATAGGCAATACGACAGCGCGAGAGTTGGCGACTGCCGAAATGGTAAGGGATGAACTAATTGAACAGGTATGTAACTGCATACGGTGGGAGGACACCATAAGATACATGCTTTCGCGTGGAGTGGACAACTTCATCGAGATTGGCCCCGGAGAGGTTCTGACCGGTCTGGTTCAGCGCATAAGCGATGATGTCACTATATTAAACATTGGCGATTGTGACGCTGTTGAATTGCTTAAAGCCTAATAGTTTTCCTGATTTGAGCATGGAGTGATAGGAATGAATGAAAAACAAGAAGAACTTCTTCGGTTAAAAGAGCGCCTGAGTAAAGGCGGTGGAGAAAAGGCAACGGGGAAGCAGCATGACAGCGGCAAATACACGGCTAGGGAACGCCTCGAAAAACTCTTCGACCCAAACAGCTTTATAGAGATTGGACTATTCGTTAAGCATCGTTGCACAAACTTTGGAATGGAGGAGAAAGACGCGCCGGCAGATGGCGTCGTTACTGGTTATGGAACAATCAATGGGCGTTTGGTATACGCAGCGGCACAGGACTTTACAGTAATGGGGGGATCTCTGGGCGAGATGCACGCGGCGAAGATAGCGGTCGTGCAGGAGGCGGCGCTTAGGTCTGGTGTTCCAATTATTTGCATAAATGATTCCGGGGGAGCTCGCATTCAGGAAGGCGTGGCAGCTTTAGCGGGTTATGGCAGGATATTCTATAACAACACGATGGCATCCGGAGTGATACCTCAAATCTCAGTAATCATGGGCCCGTGCGCAGGGGGTGCGGTGTATTCCCCGGCGCTGACAGATTTTGTGTTCATGGTTGAGGGTACAAGCCAGATGTTCATAACAGGCCCACAGGTCATAAAGGCTGTTATGGGCGAAGATGTCACATCAGAGGCACTGGGAGGGGCAAATACACACAGCACTGTTAGTGGCAATGCTCATTACGCTGCACCAGATGAAGACCAGTGTATTTATCAAGTCCAGCGGTTGTTATCTTTTCTTCCACAGAGCAACAGAGATGCCCCGCCCGTATACAGCAGTGAAGATGACGTCTACAGGCAGGACGAGACCTTGAATGAAATTATCCCTGACAACCCGAACAAAGCCTATGATATGGGTGAAGTAATTAAGGTTGTAGCCGACAACGGCGATTTTATGGAGTATCAGGAGCGCTACGCCGGAAATATCTTATGTGGTTTCATCCGTATTGGCGGTAAAAGTGTCGGCGTTATCGCTAACCAGCCTCGCGTAATGGCTGGTTGCTTGGATATAAATGCCTCTGATAAAGCCGCACGGTTTATCCGTACTTGCGATGTATTTAATATCCCACTCCTAACATTTGAAGACGTACCCGGTTATCTGCCCGGGTCAAAGCAGGAGCATGGAGGTATCATACGACATGGCGCCAAGCTCCTATATGCGTATAGCGAGGCTACAGTGCCAAAAGTTACTGTCATAACACGCAAGGCGTATGGCGGAGCTTACATAGGAATGTGTTCAAAACATCTCGGAGCTGATACTGTGCTTGCGTGGCCGGATGCCGAAATTGCCGTTATGGGTGCTGATGGCGCTGCAAATATAATCTTCTCTAGTGAAATAAAAAAAGCAAAAAACCCGGAGAAAAGGCGCGCTGAGTTGATTGCTGACTATAACAATAAGATGATGAACCCATATGTTGCTGCTTCACTTGGGTATGTGGACGATATTATATTACCGAGCGAGACGCGACGGAGAGTTTTCGAGTATTTTACGGCATTGGAAGGTAAGAAAGTCAGTCGCCCAGATAAAAAGCATGGCAATATACCGCTGTAGTTGGTGATATATGTATCAAGACGCCGGACACAAAGTCGTAGGGTTGATCACTTGTGAGCGCTATACGCATTAATCGGCTCATACCATAAGAGCTCAAACTGTACCCAATAAAATGGACACGTAGCAAAATGAGAAACCACTGTTTATGGACACAAAAAGAGTGGTAGCTCAATAACCATGCATTACACTTTCGGCTGGCTGTTCAACGAGGCCTGTACTGTCGCTCGGATAATTTTTAAAGACCGCTCATCACAGTCATAAAGCATAGCGGTAATGTCAGCCACTTGAGAATCGCTGGTTGCCATCTCTGAGTAGAAAATCAAATCGGCCGGTATGTGAAGCTCACGGATCAGCTTATATAGCACTTCATAACTGGGATAGCTCCCCTCGTTCTCAATACCCATGATATGACGCAAGCCAATTCCGACTTTTTCAGCCAGCACATCCTGCGTCAAACCTTTTTTCAAACGAGCCGCTTTAACTATAGCTCCCAGGCTGTTTTCATTAGTACGCACCACAAACTCACCTCCATATTAGTTTACAGTGCGTAGCCTTGCCTTAGAACGGTCTGATAATACATATAAATACGCAATTGTAATGCGTATGATTGGAGATGCATCATGCTCAAAAGAGTATTATCGCCGCCGCATATAAATCGGCGAAAGTATGATGTTCAAACTCGTATCTGTGCCGATAAGCGACTAAAAAACGCGGCAGTCATTAAGGCAAACGCATCTCACCAATACGCAGTATCATATCGTAAAAACATGAATGAAAACAATGCAAGCGCCCGTGTAAATAATTACGCGGGCGGCTTTACATCTTTTCTGCCATACTCCCCTTACAGAAAAGGGGAATCTTAAAAATGAGTGATATGATTCTAAATAAGGACTACCTTTCTATTAAGGAGTTTGCGGAGCTTGTGGGAATGAGTGTGGAAACACTGCGCCATTACGATAAAAAAGGTATATTCCAACCGGCTAAAATCGGCGTGGAAATGGAAAACAATTATCGTTACTATGCCCCAACGCAGATCACGACGATAAAGATGATCCGCGTCCTGACTGATATCGAGGTGCCACTCGATACAATAAAGGAGTTAGCCCAAGAACGGACGCCGGAAAAACTGATGAAGCTGTTTAGTAAGCATAAGGCCAAAGCGGAGGACGGGCTGCGCTTTCTGCAAGAGGTGCATTCAATTATCGGCACGTTCTTGGAATTGCTGACCGAAGGCATAAGCGCCACGGAAAACGAAATGACTGTTTCTGAACTGCCTGAAAAGCGGATCATACTTGGTGAGCCAACTAATTTCCAAGGTGACGCCAGCTTTTATAGGGAATACATACGCTTTTGCAATGCGCAGCATGAGCCGAAACTGAATCTTTCCTATCCCGTCGGCGGGTTCTTTGAAAGCATGGACGTGTTTTTGAACGAGCCGTCGCAGCCGACGCGGTTTTTCTCCCTCGACCCCAAAGGGAACGATAAAAAAGAGGCCGGTCTATACCTGACAGGCTACACCCGCGGCTATTACGGGCAGACTGACAATCTGCCGAAACGCATGGCGGCGTTTGCCAAAAAGAACGGCTTGATATTCAACGGCCCTGTGTATAACCTCTATTTGTTTGATGAAATGAGCATAATCGACCCGGAACAGTATCTATTGCAAGTTACCGCGTCCGTCAGGGAAACGCGGCGCGTACCGTCGCGCCGTACCGTTCGCCATTTATAGTATACAAAACGGCAAACATGGCTGGGGGGGGGTGTAACGGACGACCCCCTCATCGTAATTCAAGAACATATGCTAAAGTATTGATATTACTGGATTATTCAAGATATGCACTCTTTCGTAGGTTTCCATAATAGAAACGGCATATACCCACATAACGCCCTGAAACGCTTGCGGTAACAGGAAATACGGCGAACTGGGCAGGAGGGGTGTAACAGACGATACCCCCTGCGTCGAAAAAAAGTTTTTACGTACCGCTGGAAAGCATTGATATTACTGACTATTTTCAATTTGTGAATTTTGCTTTCACCTATTGACTCTCGTCCGTTACAGCCCCCACACTATTCTTAGGCGTAACGCCATACAAGCATAAGCCCGGCAAACAGTTTCAAAGCTGTTTGCCGGTTTTTTCGCCCCCCGGCTTCCGCTTTGAGGCGGAGGGGAGGCGCTTATGCGTCCACGCTGCCGCAGTCCTCCACTCCAATCTGAGTTTCCAAAAAATTCAGATTGGAGAACGGGCAATGTTTGATAATACTAACCCGTATACCCTGCGGACGGAGATCGTCGGGGGTATGACGCGCTACTATGTTTCATTCTCGGACGGGCAGGCCATACACCGTGAAACCGAAGTATCCCGCCCCGTCTACTTGGAGTTTCTGCGCTTTATCAGGATCGAGCGCAACCTTCGGCGCTGGGACGAGCGGCACATTGAGCAGTCCGAATTGACAGATGAAACGCTGTGCAATAAGGCGCTTAACCCACAAAAGAGTGTCGAGGATACGGCTTTTGACAGCTTGCGCAACGAGCAATTACGTCTGGCAGTTCAGGGATTGCCGGAAATACAGCGGCGGCGGTTCGTTCTTTACCATGAGTTTGGACTTACATACGAGCAGATCGCGGAAATGGAGGGACGAAACAAGGTGTCCGTTGGTGAATCTATCCGCCGAGCTGAAGAAAAAATCCGAGAGAATCTAAAATACTTCAAATGATAGACCTTACAAATCGGCCTTGAGTGTGGAAACAGGTGAGAGGGTAATTTCTACCCCTCGCCTGTTCTCCGTCTTACGGCGGTAAATGGGGCGGAACCTTGATAATTTCATATCCCATTCATCAAGCACTTTCCCATTGCCGCCGTGATGAGCGGCAGCCACGTTAGCGGTTGCGCCATGACGTTGCTGCGGGAACGCGGGAAACAGGGCCACACTTTATTTATTGCCTGCTCGTCCGTTATCCCACACTTCTGAGCGATAAACCTCCGGCTATAAATACCGGGTTGCCCCCGGTACGGCAATAACAGGTTAATGGGGACAACGATACTCCTGTCCGGCCATAAAGTCGAGCGTGATAAAACCGTCGCAACAAGTGGGGGCAGCTCGGAGCGATCCTCGGAGGGGTGAGATTCCCGTGGAGCGGCCAGCAAGCCGCCGTTTGATGACTGCCTAATACGTTACGCATTAAAGGATGAGTAAAGGCATTGGTACCTGGAGCAAGTTTCTAAACTATTATTATAGTAGGGGGATGGAATAGATGGTGTTCATGGACAACGCGCATAAAGACTTTTACATACGCTGCGTCAGCAAGGCGAATGCAGCGGATGACCCATACCGGAAAGCGCTGTTTTATACACTCGGGCTTACCGGAGAAACACGCCGCAACATCAGCAGCCTTTATGACTTCGATGAGCGTGGCATTATCCTTGATGGGCTTTTCGGCGGTTTCCAGACAAGCACAAGCATAAAGGCCACGCGCATGGCGTTCAACCTATATAACGGCTTCACAGGCGACACAGGAGGAAAGCGGAACGACAGCCCTGAGAATTATAGCCCGTACAATCTATATGATACTGGGTTGATGGCATACTTCTTTGAAGCGGCCAAGCTGCGATACCCCGAATACTACCATTCGCCACCAGCGTCGGCAGCGAAAGCGACGGGCCGATTGCCGCAATCGCCATCACCGGTGAGATAGGACTATTATGGAAAGAGAACTCAAGCGCGGCGCGCTGTACTACGCTGACCTGAAACATGGCGTCGGTTCCGAGCAATCAGGCTCCCGCCCGGTGCTTATAATCCAAAACGACGTCGGCAACAGGCACAGCGACACGGTTATCGTGGCGGCTATAACGAGCAAACTGGAAAACAAATACGCCATGCCCACGCACTGCCGCATCCAGGCGCAGCACGGACTCCCGCGCGTTTCGTACATCCTGCTGGAGCAGATACAGACGATTGATAAAGCCCGGTTGAAAGAGTACATCGGGACGCTGAATGATAAGGCTATACGAAAAGTGAACAAGGCGCTTGCTATCAGCGTGGGGTTGAAATAGTGTGTACCATTGAAACACATAAAAAAATCAAAATTACACCTTTGTAATCAATCATAATATTTAGTATGCTCTTTAATGACTACAGCGTACTCATGGATTGGTTGCAGACTGGGGAGGAGGGTTTAGTATGTCGGCAACCGAAAACACAAACCAAAGCTCACAGCCAGAGAACAAAAGGACATACTCTGTGCCGGAGATTTCCGCAATGTTACAAATAAGCAGGAGCAAGGCGTATGAACTATGCAAAGAAAACTTGTTCAGCGTGATAAAGGTTGGTAAATCTGTGAGGGTATCGAGAAAATCCTTTGATTCGTGGCTGGATAGCGGCGGCATTTAGGAAGGAGTACGCAAAATGGCTACTGTAAAAAAGCGTGGAAATAAATTCGTCGTAATATCATCAGATTCCGATCCCCAATCGCCGGGGAAATATAAGCAGAATTGGGAAACCTTTGATTCTGAGGATGAAGCAATGCTTCGTAAAGCAGAAATTGAGCTGGAAAAAGCTCGAATGAAACTCGGCATCAAAGCGACTGGTGTAACCGTCAGGAAACTTCTTAATGATTACATCGAAATCTATGGAAGCAGCAAATGGGCAATTACAACATATTCTTCAAATAGGGCTGTTATTGAAAACTATGTTAATCCTCTGATTGGCGATGTTGATTTATCAGTCATAAACGGGATGTATGTTGACCGATTCTTCAAAGACTTGTCAAAGCTAAAGTATGTCGGTAGCGCTTACAAAGCAAATAAAACCGGCAAAACCCTCGCACCCTCAATGTTGTCATCAATCCAAAAAATCCTGAGGTGCGCGTTCAATCTGGCTATTCGGTGGGAGTATATAACAGTCAATCCGTTTTCTAACGCGATCTTGCCTGACTACCACCCCCCCGAGACAAAAATCTGGAGAGCGTCTGAGATATCTTCCGCTTTGGCTACTTGTGTTGATTTGCGTCTGGTACTGGCAATAAATCTCGCTTTTGCCTGTTCTATGAGAGCTGGTGAAATCACAGGGCTTCAGTGGGCTAATGTCAATGTCAGCGAAGAATCTATCGATGAAGATGACTCCTGGCTCTACATCGATAGGGAACTATCACGCGTAAGCACAGACGCGCTTAGGACTTTAGACGGCAGAGGTGTTCTGTTCAAATTCCCAAAACTCCTACCCGGGGGGAAAACTACGCTGGTTCTGAAGACTCCAAAAACCCTATCAAGCGTTCGTAAGGTATGGATTCCGAAGACAGTTGCAGAGCTTCTTCTTCGTCACCGGCAAGAGCAACTTGCTCACATAAAGAGGATGGAAGAGGTTGACGAGAAGTACCTCGACTATGATCTTGTGCTGACTGAAGACACCGGAAGACCGTTTCAAAACTACAGAAAATACTTTAACAAGCTGAAACAGAGTAGTGGCCTCCCCGATGTTGTTTTTCACTCGCTACGCCACTCAAGCACGACATATAAACTCAAACTCTCCGGTGGCGATATCAAGGCAACGCAGGGCGATACCGGACACGCGCAGGTCGAGATGGTAACGAAAGTGTATTCGCACATTCTTGACGAGGACAGAAAAACAAACGCGCAGAAGTTCGATGATGTATTTTACCGACCTGAAAAGAATCAAGTTGACTTGGATGCCGGTAGAGTTATCTCGATGATTGCGGGCAATCCGGAGCTTCTGAGTGATCTGAGAAATCTGCTAATAAATTCGGCGATTTAACAAGAGTACGGCAAAGGCCTCTTAGCAGTCTATTAGCAGAGGACGAAAAAATGAGGCAAAAAACACGATTCTGCTAACACGTTTTATTAGCAGAAAAGGGCAGAAATGAGCGCTTGCCTTAAGAGTGCTACTGTTTGAAAACTGAAATACTACATTCTTTTTCTTAGCAGTTTCGATGGAGATAGCGAAAAGCGAAAAGCAAAAACCCTGCATTTGCAGGGATTCGCTGGTACGCCCGACCGGACTCGAACCGGTGGCCTCAAGAGTCGGAGTCTTGCACTCTATCCATCTGAGCTACGGGCGCGTATGAAATTTTAGGTGGTTCGTTCGATTTTCGTCGAAAGGTAGAGCGTACACGTCGGAGTCTGTCACTCTATCCAACTGAGCTACGGGCGCGTATTATTCTCGGGAATCATGCGTTCATAAAGCGTTACCAATAGAAAAAAATGAAAAACCGCAGACGTCCGCCGAGTGAAAAATATTATAACAAACAACCGTATAGCTGTAAAGCGAAAACTCCGCGACGCTGCGCAACGCTCCGCCAACTGCTGTGCAACGCTGCGCGAATTCCGCGACGCTTCATGCCCGAACCTATATAGAAAACAACGGCGCAGAGCCCGGAAAACTGGAAAAATACCTAAAAACTCAGAAAAAATGAAAAAAAACTTCCCTTATTGCAAAAGATAGTATACAATAGGCTCGTAAAAGGGCAAGCGCCCTTGCGCTGCCACCCTGCAAAAACCGCTCACCTGAATGCTTGACGCATATGCGAAAAAGCAAAGGAGGCGTAAAAACAAATGAAACCGCGATCAAAATTAATCACAAAAATAATAGTGTTCGCTTTTATCGTATATGCAGGAATTTCCCTCATAAACCTCCGCGGGCGCATAGAATCAGTTCGTGAAGAGCTCCACGATACGCGAAGGCGCGTGGTCGAGATGGAGATTTCAAATGCCGAGCTCGAGTACGAGATAGAAAACTATAACGACCCTGACGTCATCGCGGGAATTGCGCGGTCTAACCTAGGGCTTGTTTTACCGGGCGAGATCGTTTTCTACGACAGCGGAAGCGAGCCGGACGCTGCGGACTAAAAGAACAAATTGCTAAACACGTATAAATCGTATTAAACCGG
>Ga0082212_10004889_pt1 | contig 18504 bp, 19 predicted proteins | sample TergutNt197P3_FD_71548 | JGI IMG/M metagenome (GOLD analysis project Ga0082212, IMG submission 71548) | Neocapritermes taracua P3 segment gut microbial communities from Petit-Saut dam, French Guiana - Nt197 P3 | ecosystem: Host-associated > Arthropoda: Insects > Digestive system > Gut ...
CCAACCGAAACATGGGATGAAATAAGGGAAACATTTAGGCTTGCGGAGAAGTTGGATGCTGATTATTCTGTCTTTCACATGGCTACACCTTTACCCAAAACAAGGTTATATGAACAATTCAAAGAAATGAATTTTTTGCCGGACTATTTTAGCTTTAAGGATGAGAAAATTTTCGGATTTGCGAATAGTTTTGTTAAAACTGATGAGTTCACGTCCTTTGAATTAAAAGTTTTGCGCTCTTTTGAATGGGATCGGATTAACTTTAGCACTCCGGAAAAAACGGAGTTGGTGGCAAAGTTATTAAATTTGACACAAAAAGAACTTGAAGAACATCGAAAAAATACTCGCATTAACTGTGGAGTGTATTATTAAGCCTGCAATGTAGGCAGATAGGAGTTATATGGAAAAACCAACGCCATACAGCCAGCTAAAAGTATTTGCACATACGGAAAAAATCAAATCATTATTAGAGAATAAAGTAACGGCACCTGTGTACGTAAGAATTAAGCCAACGAATTTCTGCAATCAAAAGTGTTTTTATTGTTCTTACTCTGACATAGATGAAGCCACAAACAAAGAAGCTGTCTTCACCGATTTTATTGAATGGGAAATCTTAGAAAAATCATTAGATTCCTTAGCAAAATTAGGAACAAAAGCAATTACATTTAGTGGCGGTGGTGATCCTCTTTGTTATGGAAATATTGAACAAGCTTTTAAAAAAGTTTTAGAAAATAAAATGGATTTATCGATCATAACAAATGGTGTTTTAATGACGGAATCGAAGATCGAATATTTAAAAAGCGCAAAATGGGTGCGTATTTCATTGGATGCCGGAACAAAAGAGACCTACTCCAAAATAAGAAGCGTTGATCAAAAATCTTTCGATAAAATAATAGAAAATATAAAAATACTGCGCAGACAAACGAATGATTGCGAGATAGGCATTAACTATGTAATACATGAAATGAATTATGATGAAATATACACACTTGCCGAGATTGCAAAGTCAATTGGCTGTAACCATGTAAAATATGCTGCCAGAATACTAAATGAAGGCTTTGAAGATTATCATGGAAAAATGAAACAATCAGTTATGCAAAGTATTGAAAAAGCAAAAAGCGATTTTGAAAGCAGCTCATTTAGAATCATCAGCAAGTATGAAGATGACTTTGAAAATGACAAAACAAACATCAGATCATATGAAACCTGTTATGTCAAAGAATTTACCTGCGTAATTGCAGCCGATAGCAAAGTTTATTTTTGCCACGACACGGCTTATAAAGAAAACTTTGCCATCGGCAGTTTGAAAGACCAGACTTTCGAAGATATATGGTTTTCTGACGGAAAAATAAAAAGGTACACTGATTTTAATTGCAAAAATGAATGTGTTGGCCACTGCGTTTATGACGAGCGGAATTTGCTTTTGAATTCACTCCTAAGCTTAGACAAAAATCACATAAACTTTATCTAAAGGAGTTTCATAAATCATGGATTATGTTAATTTTTCAGAAGAAATTCATAACAGCACAAAAAGAGATTACTTAGGCAGGGTTAATGGAGGTGATAAAGCCGCCAATGCAAAAATAGCCAAAAAATTTGATAAAGAATTTTGGGATGGCGACAGAAAATTTGGGTACGGCGGTCATCAATATGATGGAAGATGGTATCCTGTAGCCCAAAAAATAGCTGAACATTATCGTCTCAGCCCTGGGGATAAGATATTAGATATTGGCTGCGGAAAAGGATTTATGCTGTATGAGTTCACCAAGGCTGTTCCGGGGATAGAGGTAACTGGAATAGATATTTCTAAATACGCTATTGATCATTCTAAAGAAGAAATAAGGGATCGTCTAAGCATAGGTGCGGCACAGGATTTACTATTTGAAGATAATAGTTTTGATTTTGTTTTTACATTTAATACTTTGCACAACCTATATGTATATGACCTCAAAAAAGCTGTCCAGCACATTGAAAGGATTTCAAAGGGTAAAAGCTATATTTTGGTAGAAGCCTATCGAAATGAAGAAGAGAAAACCAACCTCCTATATTGGCAGCTCACTTGCGAGTGCTTCTTTACACCGGAGGAATGGCGGTGGCTGTTTTCTGAATGGGGATATACGGGCGATTATGGCTTCATTTTCTTTGAATGAACTTCTTGCTGCCACGGATAACCACGATGCTGTTTCATATGGTCCTGCCAAGGGTAAACATGGTTGCCTTCCTCATCTTGAATATCCCTGACCGAACCTCTCGCTTTAGCCGGGACTCCAGTCACAAGCACCTCTTCGGGAACATCTTTTGTTACTACCGATCCTGCACCAACCAAGGAGTTTTTGCCAATTGATTTTCCGGGCAGGATGATGGTTCCCGTTGCCACTACCGCATATTCCTTAATATGCGAACCAACCCAAATTCCTCTGGGCGGATACGGATCATTCGTCATTGTAACACTAGGAAATATCCATGCATAATCATCTATCCTCGTAAAGCTACACACAAACACATTTGAATGCAAACGGACATGATTTCCAATTTCAACTTCACTTTGAATATCTGATAGGGTTCCAATACTGCAATTATCTCCGATTCTAGTTTGCTCCCGAATCGTTACATGATGACCTGTCTGAAATAATTCACCGATCATTACCTCTTCATATATTACCGTATGGCTTCTTATAATGCTCTCCGCACCAATTTTGGTCGTTTCGAACTGGTAATTGCCGGGATCTTTGTAATAATCCATCTTTGGCTCACCAATGATACAATATGCCCCAATGAATACATGATCACCAAGTATCACATTCGGATAAATCAAAGCTCCTTTTCCAATTGTAACATTGCTCCCCAAACTGACATTGCCCATAATCGTTGCGTCCGGCGCAATTGAATGACTCATCAATACCTTACCTTTCCAAATCAAATCTAAAAGTGATTAACAGCTCCAATCACATAATCCAGCTCTTCTTCTGTCATTCCATCATATAGAGGCAATGACAATATTTGCAAGGCATCCTTCTCTGTGATTGGTAAACTACCTTGCTCGATTCCTAAATCTTGATAAGCTTCTGATAAATGAGGAGGGATCGGGTAATGAATAATCGCTTGAATTTCTCTCTCTGCCAAATATTCTATCAGCTCATCACGTTTATCTGTTTTGATTACATATTGATGCCATACTGATGTTGCGCCATCCCGGATCAAAGGTTTTTCGATTCTCGGATTCACAATCCTGCTATCGTATTTTGCGCATAATATAACCCGCCCTCTTATTAATTCGTCAAGATGGGCTAGACGTACCCGTAATAACCCCGCATGTATTTCATCTAACCGGGAATTGATTCCAACTACTTTAAAATGATATTTTTTGTCACTGCCATAATTACGGAAAGTGCGTATTTTATTGGCTAACTCGGCATTGCTTGTCATAATTGCCCCACCGTCGCCAAAAGCACCAAGATTTTTGGTCGGATAAAATGAAAAGCAAGCGACATCACCGAAACATCCTGTTGTCTTCCCATTAAATGATGCGCCATGTGATTGGGCACAATCTTCAATTATTTTTAATTTGTAACGATTGGCTATCTCCACGATTGTATCCATTTTAGATGCTTGTCCATACAAATGAACTACCATGATTGCCTTTGTTTTCTTTGTTATTTTCTCCTCGATTTTAGTCGGGTCAATGTTATTATAAATATCCGGCTCTACGAATACAGGGGTTGCTCCATTGATTGTTATTCCCATTACACTGGCGATATAGGTATTCGCCTGTACAATCACTTCATCGCCTGCCCCTATCCCCAGCATCCTCACGGCAATCCACAAAGCATCTAACCCATTCGCCACTCCAATACAATGCTCCACGCCAATATAATCAGCGAATTCTTGTTCAAACTCCTTAACTTCGCTGCCCATGATATACCATCCGCTTCGCAGCACATCCCGTGCTTTTTGCTCAAACTCAGCTTGAAACATTTCAAAACCTCTATCTAAACGATTACATTGGATTTTCATTTCAACTAACCTCGCCCTTTACAATTTTTATAAAGTCCTCATAATCTCTGATATAATCTTCTTCGATATATAGGTCAGATGCCAGTACCATCAAAACTGCATCTTCTGAAAAATTAGACATTTCATGCCACATCTTTGACCCTATATAAAGCCCCTCATACGACTTATCCAGCAAAACGACTTCTTTCTCGTTTCCATCATCAAGCAAAACTTCACACTTTCCATGAACACAGATTAAGACTTGTTCCAAACTTTTATGAGCATGGAAACCTCTGCTTACTCCATCTTTGGTATCATACATATAATAAACACGTTTAATATTAAATGAGATGTCTATATTTTCTTCTAAAGCAATTAGTTGTCCTCGCCAGTCGCCGTGTTTTTGGAATCTATATTTAATAATCTCCATTAAGCCTCCAAATACCATTGATTTTCTTGCAAAAATTTACTGCCAATTCTTCCCCTTATATAAGAGAAGCCATTGTTTATGACGAAGCTCATCAAAATATCATGATATTTGCTTTGTAGTGCTTCTTCTTCCGTTGTATATATATATTTGCCTTCTATCCTTCCAATCATTTCAGTTGTCAAACCAAGAATGTCCTTAGCTGTATTTTGAATTGGAATCAGCCCTCTTTGCTCATATCCGTTCTCTTTATTGGCAGTTACCCCAAAATCTTCTTCGAATTGCAACTGCTCTTTTAGGGTTAAATAACGCTGCTCTTTTCTATGATAAAGCAATTGAGGCAGATATAAATCCTTATCGTCAAACATCGGGCCAAAAACATCACTGCTTACACTCGTATTCAGGCAATTGCATAATGCTAAAGGCCGATGAAACAGTTGGGGTAAGGCAATAATGCCCGACACATCGCCTAAGTAAAATTGGCATTTCGAAAATAAATACAAATCAAGAAAGTCATCATAATATCGGCTTGCAAAGTCAACCAACCCTGTGTACTCAATGCTCTTTTCAACAAGTTGTCCCATCCTAATAATCTTCATCGATTCATTTTTAATTGATTCAATAGAGTCGATATATGTAGTAAAGGATGAGTTTCTCATATTCGCAAGCGAATCGATGGTTTTTGTCTTTTGACTGACATATGCATTATCCCTCATAAACAAACAGACATATTTATCATCAATACCCATTTCTTTTAGCATCATCTCTGCTTGGTCAACCTGTGTTTTGTCAAATTGGATGATCGATTTATGATAAAGCGAAAGGTACGGTACTTCTTTTTGGTATACCTGTTCATGGCATCCCGGATGGTAGTCCATAAAATGATTTAGTTTCACTTCACGCTTATGATGTCCATATACATATTTCCAGAAACTAAGCTCTGTCAATTCCATAACAATATGATACCCCGGAAAACTATTCAGGAGGGCTTTGTTTACAATAAAAATATCATTATCTTTTGTCAGCGGTAGAGGAATATAAACGTGAAAGCCCTTTTTATCCCTCCTCACATCTGCCTTCATCAAAGCTAACGAGGGGGCATAAGCTCCGAGTGCTGTTGCGCATATCAAATGAAAATATAGTCTTTTATATTTTTTCCGCAATTCTTGATACCGCTTTTCAAATTGCTGATGATGAGCCACTTCATTTTTTGTAAAACCTTGTTCGATCAAATATGTGCGGCTATGTTTCAGCAGGTAATAATCATGCACTGCTTGCTTCATCCATTGCTTTATCTTTTTAGCTGCCAGCTTCACTTGCCACTCTCCTAAAAATAATCTATCCCATATTCTATTATGCTTTTAGACTATCTCTTCTTCGCCGCTCATTACATTTACCACCGTAAGGCCCTTTATGCTATCAAGCCTAGCATTACCACTTAATAATGCCAGTTCTCCGTTTTGATCCCTGCCTTCCCGGAATTTGCAGACTACATAAGCATCTTCAACCGCTTTTTCATAAACTTTTCCGTTTAGCAAATCTTTTCTGACAAAATAAGCATTGTTTCCAAAATTATTGCATCCGATTAAGGCATAACCTTTTTTTGAGGCGATATGGCTTAATGCTTTCAAAGAAGCACCATAATATTGATTGCTGTAATGTTTCTCGGTTCGGACGAAATGCTTATCATAGGGCACACTAATGGCTCTTTCGATGCCAAATAGTGAATTGTACTCTATAATGATAATAGCAGGATTAATGATAGTCAAATCCATGCATTCAAGGATATGGGCATCATTTCCATCTATATCGATCGACAATATACCGATATTTTGAAAGCCAGCTCCGGCAATCAAATCATTAATATTATCTTTATCAATAAAAACAGCTTGTGCAGACAGACTATACTGCCAAAAGTATGGCTGCTTTTTAAGTTCATCCATATTTTTTGATGAGCCGTCCATAACAAATCCTTGCCAGTTATTATTCATCATCAAAAAACGGGTATTTGATTCACTATAATCCTGAACCCCAAATTCAATAAATATTTCATTTTCTATCTCTATATGTTTGATCAGATATTGGATTAATCCATCATCATCAAATTGGCTGAAAATTTTAAAGCCCGCTTCATGAAAGCGCATATTTGGCAGCAAAAGTTGTTGATTTGATAAAAGCTTACCAAGTGCTAATAATTCAAAATCAGCAGAAACAATTGCTTCTATTTCACTCATAATGGCATTCTTTATTTTTTTCATAGAAATTAGTTCCTCCTAGTGATCTTAGCTATTAATTGATTTCACGATTTCCGCGGGATTCCCGGCAATAATAACATCTGCCGGAAATGATTTTGTAACCACTGAACCTGTTGCGACAATCGTCCTCTCACCGATGCTGACGCCTTTCATGATGCTGACATTCGCGCCGATCCAAACATCGTCTTTTATGCATATTGGGGCTTTTTTTTGCGTACGATATGTTAAATACTTTCCTTTATAAATGATGTCATTAATATTCTCTCTTCTCTCCAAATAATCGATTGGATGTGTATCATTATCAAAGATATTGCAATTGTGGGCAATTAAAACATGATTCCCGATTTTTATTTTTGCCCCCCCCCCCCAAACATTTGTTTGGCTTCCTATGTAACAATGATCACCAATTTCAATTTCCCCATTTTCCATGATAATTAAAAGTCTTCCGCGAACACAGCTCTTTTCACCAATTGAAATCTTACCTTTTGCCAAAGCAGATATCTGCGTTTCAGGAAATATGATAGCCGAATCATGAATTGAAATCGATTCATTTACTAAGCCTCTTTTTTTATTTTTCATTTTTGCCCGATAGATCATGTGCTTAATATAATTCATGATCCGCGATATCAATTTACCTGTCATTTACAATCCTCAATAATCTATTTTTTATTTTTTGAACAATCGCAACGGAGTTGAATTTCCTAGCTTCCTCCATTAAGGCCAATGATAGTTCCGGGTGTACAAACTCATAATCCCTTTCAATTCTTAATGAAGCAAACTCATAAGCTGCTTTGCCATGAGTTCCCGAACCGTCAAAACCAATATTCACAATAAAGGATTCTCTTGGATAAATCGTAAACATGCCTTCCTTATATTGCTGATAGCACCATCTGATCGCCCATGAGTCAATTTCGCCATTCATCTGCCGGCATAACATCTGGAATAAATCCTCTCCCCCTTTACAAAATTCCTTGATCCTTTTCTTATCTTTCTTAAACTCCGCAAAATCACTAACATCCCAATCCATCCGATCCCAGCGATTTTTCCAGCTTGCCCAGCTCCAACTGCTTGTCCGGTAATTGAGATAAACGTCATATGAATAATCATCTAAAGCTTTTAAAGGAAAAGCGCATCCGCTGATCGACCATATCATTTCATTTTCTTCATAAAAATCCAAAGCCTGATTCATATATTTCAAAAACCCATGTGCCGTTACAATATCATCTTCCAGTACAATTACCTTACCAAATCGGTTGATTACTTGTGTAACACCGCTGATGATGGAACGGCTAAGCCCCTTATGCTCCTCTGCATTCATGATATGAACTTGCTTAAAGTTAGAGTTTTGGGAGAAATCTTTTATATAGCTCCTGACATCGGCCACTGCTTTTTGGTTTTCATCTGTACTTGCCGCATCAGAAAAAATGAAAAGCTCGCTTTCATCAGCAAGATGATTGCGATTGATTGCTTCGAGGGTCTCTCTTGTGTGCGACAAACGTTTATATACAAATAAAACAATCGGTGCTAACATATTATAATCCTTCTTCCCCTTTCAACCACGCAATATAGTCTTTTATGCCTTCTTCCAAAGATACGCTTCTTTGATATCCCAATGCCTCTAACTTTGAGATATCCGCATGCCAGTTCGCCGGATCCCCCTCTCTTGTCTTTCCGCAAAATGAAATGCTTTCTTTCCTTATTTTCATATAATCGGCAAAAATGTTTGTTGCGCTTTTGATGGTCACTTCTTCGCCACCTGCGATATTATAAACCAGTTCGGCCTGTTTGGCATGAAAAGCAATTCGTACCACTGCTTCCGTTACATCCGTGATATGGACATAATCCCGGCTTTCATTCCCCGTTCCCATCATCGAAAGTTTGCCTGTTGCGATTGCTTTGCGATACATATCCCAAAATATCTGCTTTTTAAGTCCCCTGCCATACGCCGAAAAAATCCTTGCTATTTTTATATCCATGCCATAGTTTTGATGAAAATACAGACATATCTGCTCATCCATCGCCTTATGCAAGGCATACGGCGAAAGCGGATTCCGCTTTGATTCTTCGTTAATCGGCAAGCTTTCCGGGTTTCCATATACTGCCGCGCTTGAAATGAATATCACCCTTGTATCTACCAATCTAAGGCCATGGATGGCAAAAAGCAGATTATGCGTTACTGCAACATTTCCCTTAAAATCTTGCTGCGGATTCTCCACTGATTTACCCACATCCGCGCATCCGGCGCAATGGATAATGATATCTGGCGTTAATTCCCTTAGCTTATTTTCTACCGCTTCATAATTATCCATATCAAAAAAAGAAAGCTCTGCATTTTCAAATCTTGATTCAAAGATATCCCAGCCGAATATATCACAACCAATGCCCTGAAATTTCAGCGCAATGTTCCTTCCTATAAAACCACTTATTCCCGTTATCAGAACTTTTTTTGCCATATCGCTACCTTACTATCCTAACAAATTCTTTTGAATATGCAAGTGCTTCTTTTTGCATATTCAAAATGCCAAGGTCTGTATCTGATTTATGCTCTTTACGCAAACATTCTTCCAGTTTTTCACACAAATCATTCGGATTATTGGGATCAAATAAGGTACAGTTCGCATTCATTTGCTCGCGATGCACCGGTATATCTGATAGCAAAACGCTTTTATCCAATACCTTTGCATCTTCCAGAACTGTCCCCCAGCCTTCAAATAAGGACGGTTGAATAATGAGGGCAGCATTTTTCATTAATGCAATTTGTTCCTTTCTGCTGATAAATCCTAAAACCTTAATATGTGCTTTGACAAGGTCATTCTCCATCAATCCCTTTAGTTCATTGATATATTCTTGATTGCGGTGATCTTCTAACTCACCTGTGAATACAAAAAGCGGAATATCATTCTCTTTCTTCGCTATCATGTGCATGATTGCTTGGATAACCACTTTATGGTTTTTATGTTGCCAAAATTTATTACAAATACAAATATAACCATTTTCATAAACTGCAAATTTACTAAGAATCATTTCTTCTGCTGCTTTTGTCAATTCTTTTATTTCTTTTTCAATATATGATACAAAATGCACTAAATGGATATTGTTTCGCTCCGGATGATAATACTTGAGTAAATCATTTTTGGCACTCATGCTACTCAAAACCAAGGGATTCTTAGCCCTTGCAACCCTTAAAAACTGGGTACTTCTTTCATTAAGCTCTGCTTCACTAAAAAATTCAGGATAATAATTGTGTTGGAAATCAGGAATCCATGAAATAGCGGTTATTCCCAAATATTTAAAAAAATAATGATCCCACTGCGGAAAAATAAATCGTGACCGATTTCGAATCGCACAATAAATTACCCTTATAAAAACACGCAAATTGCTTTGTCCATTTTTATTTATTTCGATCCTTATCTGATTCCGAAATTCATCAAAAACCTCTGCATACTCTTGATCTACTAAAGCAACAATGCGAAATTTGCCGGTAAAATCTTCATTTTGCAGAAGTGAATATATCATGGTTTTTATATAGTAAATGCCGCCGGCCCAAGATTTCATTCCGGTAGCCCGAAACAGTAAGCTTTTTTTCTTCATAGTTACCCACTATTGATAATATTAAAATATACTTGCTAATAATTTATCTTTATAAATACCCTCAGCAAATCTTTCCATCACGATTTTTTGATTTGCCACCATTAAATCCTCATGGCTTTCACCCCACAAATCGACGCTTTTTAAATCCCCGATTTCTTCATATCTAATACTTGGTATCTCCATTTTACTCATCAGCTCCTGCTGACCAATCGGAATCACATCCAGAAAAATCGACTCTAGGACGATACCAGAAGTATTGTTTTTATAAGCCGCCGCATTATATGGGAAAACACAATATTTTGATCTGCCCAGCTTTTCCAAGTATTGCTTATAATCCAAATATTCATTGTGTACAGTAATATGATCTTTTTTAATCCTTACAATTTCTTCGTAATACTCCGATTCATAAAATAGCCCACAAATTTCAAGTGGATAATCTATTTCATTAAATGCAAGAACCAGTTCCTTTATCATCTTTGACTGGCTCATTAATCCTAAGCAAATTACTTTCTCCTCTTTTGAAGCTGTTTTATATGCTCGATACTTGTTTTCGATATAAAGATAATCCGGAACATAAATATTATTGGTTCCCCTGTCTGCACATTCCAGATTGCTATTAATCACTAAATGAAAATTTGGCAATACTTTTTGTAGAAAATAATTATGATATTTCTTGGGATATTCCTTTGTAAATATCGTTACAATGATTTTCTTTCGTCCAAAGCCGAATAAGCCTAAATATACAAATAAAAACTGATTCACATTATAGAACCACATATAATCTGCTTTTGCTTTTCGAAATGCAATAAAAATATTGATTAAACAGATAAACATGCCCTTTATATTCTGATATGTGTTTCTTCCTATTTTTAAATTATTGATTCGCAGTGGCAACCGATGTTTATTTTCGCTTTTACATCTTTCTAAATAAGGCTGCGGAGCAATTACCTCAAACTGTAAATCATCTGACCATATTTCCTCGGTATCCAGTAATGATTTGAGTTGATGCCCAATCGGTGTTCCATGATGATCGCAGGCGCCAATGTAATCGATCAGGGCAACTCTTTTCTTAAATTCGGCTTGTTGCATACTTTTGAGTTCCGAACTTACGATTATACTATTATCTTTATTTTTCAATTGCATTGCGCTTATACCACCTAACCATCTCTTTTGGTATCTTCACCAGATAATACCAGATTGGAAAGTACGTCCTAAGACTTCTGTCGGTTTCTTCCCTGATGATATCGAAATTCTTAACTTGCGCACTAATTCCATCAACACAATCGACACTGCTGATTACTATATCTACAAATTTCATGCTATGTTGATTCTTATAACACTTCATCAGCATGTCATGATCCGCAGAAATGGTGAAGCTCTCGTCGAAAAAATACTTCTTCATAATGGCAGTGCGGATAAAAAGTACTTGGTGACATACCATCTTTCCCATCAGGAATAACTTCATTGCCGTGAATTTGCCATCATATTTCTCAATGAACTTTTTATCTGACAAAATTCGCTCTACATTGCCGTATACAACGTCTGCCGTCAAATGCTTCGCGATCGTTTCAAGTACTTGATCATTATAAAAAACATCGCCGCTATTTAAAAACAAAACATACTCGCCGTCTGCCAGTCTGATTCCTTTATTCATGGCATTATATAAGCCGGTATCTTTTTCAGAAATAATGGTTAGATTCGGCATCTCCGCATATTTATTAATCAGTTCAGTTGTGCCATCGGTTGAAGCTCCATCGACAATAACCAGTTGATAATGATCATAACTTTGCATGATAACGGAATCAATTGTCTTTTGAATCGTATTCTTTGCGTTTAAGCAGACCGTTATGATGGATATCTTTTTACTTTTCACGGTTCTCCTTATCGTCCTGTCATCTTGTGCAGGATGCGAAATAAAAAGATAAATAACTTTGGCATATAAGCAATCAACACCACACTCATTTTTATCGATTTTGGTATCTTTTGATTCACTAAGACAAGTCTCAGATTTTCTCGTAAGTCTTTTACCAACTTCGCAATTACTTCATCATCATAAGTATTATTGCGGCACATGGCGGTAATGACAGCCAATTCATATTCAATATGATATCCGATAATGTCTACCCTAAGCGTTGGGTACTTATCAATCAATTCTAGCCTGAACTTCATATAATTGTCAAACACACCTTTGCGGCGTTCGGTATAACCCGAGTGGGATAAATTGTCATCACGCATTTGCCGGAAATATAATACCTCTTTCAAAATCCGAATTTTGTTTGCGTTTTCTACCAACTGAATAATCATGCTGTAATCTTCACCGAGGGTAATATCGTGGTGAAAATCAATATTTACAAATAAGTCTTTACGCATTAGCCTTGCGATTGGACTTACTGTTAAGTTTCTGTACTTATGGATTTGTTCCATTATCTTAAATACGGATCGTACATCAAGGGATTCCCCTTCTATCTCACAAATATAATCTTTTCTTTTATGCTGGTAAATGTCTGCATGTTGGCAACAGACAATGTCCGCATCACTTTCCTGAATCGCTTGATAAAGCTTTGAAAGAAGACTAAGGTCAAGCCAATCGTCAGAATCCACGAACATAATCAGGCTTCCGGTTGCCCTTTTAATTCCCTCTTCCCTGGATGCCGCCGGGCCTTGATTCTGATTATGCACGGCACAGATATTATCATATTGATCGGCATAGCGGTCGCAAATGCTTCCGCTTCCATCTGTAGATCCGTCATTAATAAGGATTAGCTCAAAATTCTGGTAGGTTTGCTCGACAATACTTTTAAGGCATCTATCCAAATATCGTTCCGTATTATAAATGGGAACGATAATGCTGATTTCGTATAGCTTACTCAAAATTGATCCTTCTCTCTTCAATTACATACGGCCTTTTCATCAATCTTAGGTTAATACTCATGATATACTCGCCAATCAGCCCAATAAAAAGTAATTGCATGCCTCCTAAAACGAAGACACCCAGCAAAATCGGGATATTACCGGCGGGAAACCTATCCCAATATAATAGTTTCATAATTAAGTAAGCAAATGCAGATAGAATGCTCAAAAATGATACCAAAAAACCCAAAAATGTTGCAATTCGAAGCCCAACCTTCGTATAAGATGTGAAGCTTAGCATCGCATAATCATAATACCGGTAAAAATTATAGCTGCTTTTTCCCGAACGTCTCTTCTCTTGGGTATAGGGAATAAGCTTTCTTTTTAGTCCGATTTCACTAATCATCCCGCGTGAAAATGGGATCGGATCATCAAAACTTTTCATGATTTCAATAAACGATTTGTCATAAAGGCCAAATCCGGTGACATGCTCTAACTGCTCTACATCAGACATTCGCTTTAATATTTTATAATACAAGGTCCTAATCATTCTCATGATTGGGTTTTCCTTACTTTTTTCCTTAACACCTAATACAATTTTATAGCCCTCTTCCCAAAATTTGACAAATTCTGGCATCAATTTAACCGGATCCTGAAAATCTGCAGAGATGCAAATCGTGCAATCGCCGGTTGTATTTACGACACCATAGAACCCTGAACTGCTCTGTCCAAAGTTCCTTGAATTAAAGATGGCCTTTATTTTTTTATTACTTTCACAAAGCTTGATGATATTATCACGGGTGTTATCTAATGAATAATTATCAATAAACAAGATATCATAGTCATATTCCGACATAAACTCAGCAAACTGCCCTATGATAGCTTCAGAAAGGGGGATTACATTTTCTTCTTCATTGTATGTAGTGACAAGTATGCTGATTTTTTTCATAACCTATCTCCTTGAATATCCTGCTTACTATCAATTATTATAGCCAACAATAAAGGGTTGTATCCTCATATCCGTTTAAGTGATTGCGAACGGCAAATTTATATGGGGCAAGTTTTTGCAAATAATCCATGATACGATAAAAATCTTTTGCTGAATGATAAATCCGAATCGTGATGTGAGGGCGATACTGTTCAATCATCTTTTCCGCACCCATCAATAAATCTAATTCCATTCCCTCAATATCTGCTTTCAAAAGAGTGAACGGCTCTTTATCATGAAAGTAATCATCGAGCGAATAAACCTGCAAATTTACCTCTGCATGATCCCGTCCTACATGTGGTATGGTAATTCGCTCAGTTTTTTTCCCAACACCTGCCTCCACTATTTTGATTGCATCTTCTTTAAATGTGTATTCATCAGTCAAGCGCTGGATCCGTTTTGCAAGTTTCGAATATAGTTGTTCATCCGGTTCGAAAGCATGGATTTCTATATATCCTTGCGTCCTTCTTACATATTCTTCCACCTGCTCGCCATTTGTTGCACCGGCATCGACAACGATATGATTTAGGGGATATTGAAATTCCTTATGCCCAAAGTATGAGTTTTCGCACGGAATAATAAATTGATTATCATCAACAAGCAAGTCGTATATTGTTCCCCAGTATGAAAGAACGGATAACTCATCATCCAGCAGTTTCGCCATTTTCTGATATTGCCCGAACAAATGAGCGGCTTCAAAAGCCCAGCTATAGATATAATTGATACATCCAACCACTTCCAGTTGGGTTCTGATTTGACGAAAAAATCGTTGTGATGTAGCAACGAATATCACATATTCATCTTGAAATAAAGCATTTTCTTTCCATGGCTCAAATAGAATTGGCTTTTCGCATATTAAGGTGCCATTTAGCGCAATATTATTATCAATAAAAAGTTCTGCTTCCATGCCATAATCATTTAACAGGGTATGATAAAATGCCACAGCCATTGGCCCAGTTGTAAAAATAGCAATTTTCTTATCTTTTAAAGATTCTGCTTTTTTCCGCAGCCAATAGCTCTCGCGTTCACATAGTTTTTCCAACGCTTGTGAGCCTATACTATCGTACATCTTTTTTCCTCAATTCGGTGAAATCGGGACACCCCAATATTCACATTTCTCACATAATGGCACCGCTTCCCTTTTCCCGCTTACATGCAGGGCTGTCCACTCTGCCCGTTTCGCACCATACCACATCTCACTCAAAGTTTCATTCTTCAGATTCTCTAAAACGCCCAGCCCTTTGGGATCAAAGCGGACACAAATCGAAAAATCACCTTTGAAATTGATGCATGGATGCTGCAAATAATCCCAGCAAATCCCTACTTCCGGGATGGTTGGGGTACGATCTACATAGTTAAAACTGCCCATTGGGGCATGCAAAACCCGGCGGACAAAACGCAGACCAAACCGCTCATACGGTCCGGAATCAACATTTCCAATCAGCCGCAACGTCACATTCGGTTTATGGTCTTTCTTGATTGCCAAAAATTTTTCAATGATAATGAGTTGTTCTTCCGCATCTTCATCATTTTCAAAGATCGAAACCGATAGTGTTTCAATGTTGCCAATTAAATCGTCTGCTTTTTCAACCAGTAATTTACCATTTGAGACAATATTGCGGATGTTATTGGGAAACAACCTTAGAGCCTCTCCCAAGCGTGGATAAAGCAATGCTTCCCCGTCACGATGAAACTGTGTCACGACCCGCTCCGGCATTTGCGCTGCAATCTGCTCAAGTAGAGCAAAATCCATATCGCCATATTCAAGCGCGATTTCCGGAAACTCCCGATCCACTTTTCTTCTTCCGCACATCCAGCAATTCTTATTACAGCGGCTCGTTAACTCAATATTGATTGTCGATAAACCAGATAATTCTTTTCTCATACACTATAGTCCTTTCGCCAGCCAACCACCATCCACGATGATATCCGTTCCGGTGATATATGAGGAGGCATCCGATGCCAAAAACAAGCATGTATTGGCGATTTCTTCGGGTTTCCCCCAACGCCCAAGCATTGTTCGATTACATCTTTCCTGATAGGCATTTTCATCCGTAAATGATTGATTTGTCATCCGGGTATGAACGTATCCGGGGGAAACATTGTTCGCCCTTACCCCATTCAGCCCAAAATCCCTTGCAATTGCTTTTGTCAGCATCTTCAAACCACTCTTAACCGTTACGTAAGCCGGATTATTAGGCCATGCTGATTCGGCGTTGATGCTGGTGATATTGATAATCGAACCTTTTTTTCGTTCTGCCATCAAAGGGGCAATCTTCCCACAGAGAATATATGGTGCATCCAAACCTATTTTTCTAATTGTTTCAAATGCGCTGATATCATACGCATCTTTCGTTCCGATATTGTTCGGGCATGCATTATTAATCAAAACGTCGATTGCCGGATACTTCTCATTTAGCATATCGCCAAGCTTCTTGACCGCTTTTTCATCGGATAAATCACATAATTCGTGTAACAAGGTGTCTGGATATGCTATATCAAGCCCTTGCCAGCCCATATTGGCACGGCGTGCAATAGCAATCACAATCGCGCGCTCTTCCAAAAAGGCTTGTACAAGCGAAAGACCGATGCCGCCACCTGCCCCGGTTATCACAACATACTTGCCTACAACCGTAAAATCCTTGTTTCTCATAGGTTTTTTCCACCAAATATTTCTTCTTCAATACATAAGCAAATCGCATGGTATACCGCGATATGCTCTTCTTGGACAAAGTGGGTGATATCCTCCGGCACGCTAAGAATGATATCGTAAATTCCACTTTCCCGCATTTTCCCGCCGCCGGCGCCGGTTAAACCTACGGTATATGCCCCCAATGCCTTTGCTGTTGTGGCAGCATATTGGACATTCATTGAATTTCCACTCGTGCTGATGCCAAAAAACACATCACCGGGGTCAGTATATCCTAATGCAATTTGGGCAAAAACATAATCCCGGTCAACATCATTGGCAAAGGCAGTACTCAGTGCTGATGCCGTACTAAGATTGATCGCCCGAAGCGGTGTTTGCAACTTATCAGCTAGGTGTGATTCTCCAAGTGCAGTAATTTTTTCTTTTAGTTCATGGTTTAGCGGACGTGGCAGTGCAAAACTTTTCATCAATTCGCCAACGATATGGTCAGCATCTCCACAACTGCCGCCATTTCCGCATAACAAAACTTTGCCATCCTTTTTATATGATTCAATAATCAAGGAACAGACTTTTTCTATCTCCGGCACCAAATCTTTTAAGTTTGGCCGGCGCTCTGTTAATTCAATGAGATATTTATTCATATCTTTCACTTAATCATATTCCTTTCCAGCTCTTCTTCCGGCAAAAAAGGAAACTGATTTTCTAATGGTGAAGACTTCATCGAACCATCAGGCATGACTTGGGTAGCCGTTCGCAGTGACAAAAAGCAATCTTTATCAACAATTATCTCACAAACCACTGGTCCTTGCTCTGTTAACGTCTGACGAATGGTTTCGCCCAACCCTTCAATATTATCGGTGCAAAAATATGGCAGCGAATAAGCTTTTGCTATACCTTTCATATCCGGTAGATATAACCCACTGTCATCATCGCAACCAACGAAAGAGCCATTGAAATGGTTGTTTTGCATATTCCGTATCGAAGCATAACCGCTATTGTTAATCACAAAAAGCTTAATTGGAAGATTGCGGCCACGGATTACTGAAAGCTCCTGGATATTGAGCTGCATCCCACCATCACCCGCTACGCAGACGACATCTTTTCGACCCGATGCAATACACATTCCAATTGCGTTCGGTATTTCAAAACCCATCGAACCCAAACCGTGGTTGGAGCGGATCACTTGATTGGGCTTCACTTTAAACGCTTGAAATAATATCTCTGCTGTTGTTCCGGCACTGCAAGGTGCAATATGGGCACCTTCCGGCAACTGCTTGCATAACTCATCAATAAAATAATAGGTGGTCAACTTATCACCGCTTGGCTTAATTGGATATTTCTCTTTCCATTCTAGAATCCTGTTTTTCCATGATGAAAGGTCGCTTATTTTTATTTTATCTTTTTGCTGGATAAGTGCTTCAACTACTTCTGATACATCCGCAGTAATTGGCGTAATATTGCTCGCACCCTCAAGCTTTATAATTTCATTTTGGTCAATATCAATGATGATTTTCTCAGCATTGACTGCCCACTCGCTTCGATCAAAACCGGTAATCGAAAAATCCAGACGGCTTCCAAAACTGATGATCAAATCCGAATTTTGCATTGCTAAGTTGCCGTGACGGTCGCCCATCCCGCCTGCCCGTCCCGCATATAGGGGATGATCACCATGAAAATAGTCCATCGCTTTCCAAGTCGAAATCACGGGAATATTTAAATGGTCAATTAACTTAAAAAATTGTTTTTTGCA
>Ga0082212_10004890_pt1 | contig 18503 bp, 10 predicted proteins | sample TergutNt197P3_FD_71548 | JGI IMG/M metagenome (GOLD analysis project Ga0082212, IMG submission 71548) | Neocapritermes taracua P3 segment gut microbial communities from Petit-Saut dam, French Guiana - Nt197 P3 | ecosystem: Host-associated > Arthropoda: Insects > Digestive system > Gut ...
CCTATATATCTTAGCATATAATTCCAAACCTCTCAATCTGAGGGACCGTCCGTCCGGAGCAGACTCGTTTCCGTGCAGCAGTTCCCGGGGCGCCGGGGATGAACTCTGATGAAGCATGAATCGTCAGGCGGAGGCCGGCAGACGCACATCCCGGGCCAGGGATAAAGCGATGGTATAATATTGGAGCCGGCCACGCGACTTTCATGCAAATCAAAGTTTATCCACGGCGGCTCGTGAACAGCAACGTTTCAGTTGAGGAAGGTGTAGAGCTCGCCTTCAGGCCCGTCTACCTTCGTTGCGCCCTCGCCTGTATACTCAAGGACAGCCATATCACCGATTTCCTTCTTCGCTATTTTACTCCAGGACCCCTCCATGTACCATGGCATAAAGTTGACCGGTTTTCCGACGCGGGTGATATTTACAGGCCCGTGCCAGACTTTCGGCGGTATTGCTATGGCTGTGGGCTTGTCAATTACGAACTTTTCCATATGATTAGGATCGTCGCCGAGCCATACCTCGATTTCAGCGTCGAAAGATCCGAATATATCCAGCAGATTGCTGCCTGTGAACCACAGGTATTCGTCGCTCGAGTCGTGGAAGTGAGGTTCATCGCCTATCTTGACTGGCTTTGTGACAATATTATGGCTGTAGCTGATCTCAGAGCCCGGAATCGCTTTATCTCCGTGGCAGTTTGCCCTGGGGCTCAATATCGCGTCGCCAAGGGAATGCTGTTCTTTTTTGAATTTGTATACGAACTTGTCGAATTTGCCGGATAAAGGATCCGCCGTATCATAATACGGGGACATGAAGTCGCTGTCTCCGGCTTCGCCGCGGTTCTCCGCGTTTTCGGAGAAACACTCCCCGCAGTAGTCGCAGAATTTCTGCTTTCCCTTAACGCATAATCTTATTCCGTAACCGTCGAGCGACAGCTCCTGAGGCCCGTCTTTCGTGACCTGCCTGTTGATTTTAGACCATATCGTATCCAGATAGACAGGCATAAAGTTGATGCCTCCGCTCTTGCCGATCTTTTTGAAATTGATAGGGCAATGCCAGAAATTCGGCGGAACACGTACGACGGCCGGTTCAGTAATCGTGTAAATCTCCATGTGGTCAGGGTCGTCCCCGAGGAATAGATCGATCTCGAAACCTTCGTCAAAGAAGTTAGTCAAGACGGTTCCCGTAAATATCAAATACTCTTCAATTCCGGTGTGGATGTGCGGCCACTCCATCATGTCCGGCTCAAGCAATACGCTGAAACCGGTATCGAAACGCATTTTCGGGATGGACCTGCTGTTGAAACCGGTGCGCGGATTGACATAGCGTTTCCAGTTGTGGTAGTCGGGCTGAAAAGGTATAACGTATTGTCCGAGATTACTCATTTGAACGTTCCTCCCTTGTTGCTATATGGTCATCTGCTGATTTGCATGAAAAGCTCGTCGCCGGCAGTCGGGTTTTCAATCGTAGCCTCATCGTCGTATATAAGCCGTTTCCTGCCGTCCACAGTTTTTTGTGTGATTTTGTACCTTTTGTCGCTGTGCTGATACCACGGAATGAAGCAAATCGGTTTGCCTGCCCTCTTGACGTTAATGCTTCCCCGCCAGAATCCGGGCGGAACAGCCACGACGCCCGGTTTGTCGAACGTCACCGCCTGCATGTTACCGGGGTCTTCGCCCAACATGATTTCGATTTCCGCGTCAAAGCAATCCCACGGATCGACGACGTCGGTTCCCGAAAACCACAAAAACTCCGCGACCTGACCGTTGGACACGGGCTCGTCGTCGCCGAGGACGCATGGCTTAACGATAGTGTTGAAGCTGAATTGACGGTCCGCGCCGGACATGTCGTCAACGCCTTTGAACGCCGCCCTCGGACTCATCACAGCATCTCCGAGCTTATGGTGATCCTGTCTGAGCTCCATTACGCAATCCTTGTATTTATCCGTCGCGGAAGCATTCTCATAAAAGGGGGCGACATAATCAAGGGCTTCCTGCTCCGTCTGGTCAAAGCAAAAGCCGCACCATGTGCATAGCTTCTCAGGATCCCTGACACACGGCCTGACCCAGTTGTCTTTTTCATAAAGCAATTCGCTTTTACCGTTGTTTTCCGCGCCCGGGTAGACTCTCCCTGTAGAAACGCCGCCGTACCACAATATATTGTTCAAGCCCCTTACGACCTTTTTATAGAAGACCGGACAGTGCCAGACCCCGGCGGGAACACGTATAAACGACGGTTTGGTGATGTGGTACACTTCCATAGACTGCGCCGAATCTCCAATGAAAAAGTCAACTTCAAACTCAGACTCAAATATGTTCTCCAAGTCTGCGCCTGTAAAAATAAAATAATTATCCGCCCCATCGTGGATGTGCGGAATGTCCATGAAACCTCTTTTTACGGCGACGAGGAAACCCGCGGCGAAAGCTACATCAGGAATTATCGTATCGTCATTGAAAAATTCCATTCGCGGGCTGGTATAGCTTGACCAGTTGTCCTTCTCGTGCGTCGCGATAAAAGGGTGAAATAGCTTGCTCATTTCTCTCATGCGGCTCCTCCTTGAACTTATCCTGACCAATGTATCGACGTATTATACTTCCCTGCGCCTGCGCCTGCTCCGCGAACGCGATCGCCCGGCCTATTCCTTGTCCGGAACCGGTAACAACGGCTACTAGTCCATCCGGCAATTTCCCATATCGTTCTACCTCCGTATTGATACGAACAGGCATGTTATGGAGAAATTATAAAGTATAGTGTTACAATATAGTCAAGCATTGTTTTTGGATTTTTGTGTATTATTCACATTTTTTGTAACTGTTCAGGAGGTATCCGGCGCTTACGCCTGCCCGCTTTCCGTTATGTCCCCGCGTTCCTGCAAATCCGCCAGGATCTCCGCGTATCGCTTTTCGTCGATCTTATACTTTGTCATGTTGATGATGTAACTGACGACGATGCAAATCAGCGGGATGAGCAGCATCGAGGCTTTCATCACGGTGACGCCTCCCGGCGGTACTTCTTCCGGAGTCCTTGCGGAGTTTATTCCTGATACGATCAGCGTAAGCCCAAGGACGCCGCTCGCTATCGCGCCTCCTATTTTATTAATGAACGGCTGTATGGAAAACGTGACGCTCTCGTTGCGTTTTCCCAGTTTCCACTGCCCGTATTCGATAGAGTCGGCGAGAAACATCAGCATAAGCATTTGTATGAACGCCTGACCAACGAAGATCAGCACGCCCGCGACGCCGATAAAGAGCATATTCATCGGTGAAAAGAAGAAAATGACGTATCCCGCCACCACCAGCACTATCGAGCCGGTATACAACTTGCGCCGCGTGAAACGTTTACTGAACCGGGTGAACACGCCGAGCGCCGCGAGTTGAGATACTCCGAGTACCAGCGCGAATATGGAGTACATGTTTTCATCCCTGTAAGCGTATTTAAAGAAATGGACGCCGAAACTCGTGGTTGTGGTGTAGCCTATCATAAACAGCGACATCGATATCGCGACCCACAGTAACTGGTCGTTTTTAAAGAGCACGCCGAACATCTCGCGCAGAGATGTACTCTCTTCTTCTTTAAAATAGCCTTTGCGCTCCTTGACGCCGATGATCGTTATAGCCTGGAAGCCGATCATAAGCGCCGCGATTATCAGCGCAAAATACAGCCAGCCTTTTTTCATGCTGCCCGCCGCGCCGCCAAGCGCGTTTGTCAAAGGTATGATGCCGACCACGACGGCGAAAAGTCCGATGTTCGCGCAGATTCGCGCGAACGACCCGATTTTCTCGCGTTCCTTCTGGTCTGTAGACAGCGACGGCATCATCGACCAATACGCTATGTCGTTCAGCCCGTATGCTATGTCCCATAAGAGATAGCAGGCGGCGAAAACGATTGCGTACGCGGCTCCTGTAAGCCCCATATCGAAAAACATCAGAACCATCGCGACGGCGCCGAAGATTCCGCCGATCAGCATTCCGGGTTTGAACTTCCCGTAACGCGTCTTCGTGTTATCCACGATCAGCCCCATGATCGGGTCGTTGACCGCGTCGAATATCCGCAGCCCCAACAGCAGCGTCGTAAGGATCGCGAGTGTCGCGTCAGGGACGACAAGCACCTCTGTTATGTATACCATGATATACATACTGACCATTGTATAAAACATATCCCTGCCGATGGTACCGAGTCCGAAACAGAATTTATTACGCTTGTCGTAGTTCTTCTCACTTTGCATAGTTGATCATTCCCTCCTCTCGCACGATGTATAGGTTTGACCCGAAGTCGCCGAGCAAGCGGGTCTTGTCATTATAGTAACTGCCGGTAAACTGGTTGTTCAGCAGAATGCCGCCCGTCAGCGTTTCACCATAACACGAGTACTCCTCTACGCAATCCGTCAGAGCATAGAACTTGTTGGCCATACGCAGCAGAAAGCCTTCCGGATCAAGCGTTACCGGCATAATGTGCTTTACGAGCCCGCCGAACCGGCTGATAAACAGTCTTTGCGGACGCGTCGCAACGGTGTATTTGCGCCCGGATTCGAGTCCCGGCAGACGAAGCCGGTCAAAGCCTTCGCTTGCCGCCGCCTGAGTCTGGAAGAATCCGCTGACGCCGGCGCTTTCACCATCCGGAGCGCAGTGCCACACGACCTTATTGTCTTTTTGCTGTTCGCCGCGGAAAAACGTACCGTACTGAAACGTCCGGCGGTAGCGCTTGTAGAACGCGATCTGTTCCCTGACTTCTTTTCGCTCGATATACGATAAATACTTCAGATCCATCTCGTAACCGAGGCACCCGAACGCCGCGACGTTGAAGCGCGTCGCTAGCGAAGTGCGGCGCAGCGTCTGCTGGTGAGGAGACTCCGAAACATGCGCGCCCATTGCGGAAAGCGGATACAGATATGATAATCCGCCCTGTATTTTAAGTCTCTCTATCGGATCGGTATTGTCCGACGTCCAAATCTGAGGCGAGTAGCATAGCATGCCCGCGTCGAAACGGTTGCCTCCGCTGCTGCAGCTTTCAAACAGGATGTGAGGCCGCGATGTAAAAATCCTGCCGAGAACATCGTAAAGCCCAAGGATGTATGAATGAAAAAACCTGCCCTGATCCTCAAGGCAGGGTGTGCAAGCGTCGCTGATGTGTCTGTTGTAATCCCACTTTACGTAATCGACGCCGCATGTATCCAGTATACGCGTTACATTGTCGACTATATAGTCGCGCACATCCGGGTTGCACAGATCGAGCACCAGTTGGTTGCGCCCCAGCGCCGGTTGCTTGCCGGGCGTCCGCAGCGCGTACTCCGGGTGCGCCCGGAACAGATCGCTGTCCTCGTTGACCATTTCCGGCTCGAACCATAACCCGAACTTCAAACCCATCCGCCGGATACGTTTTGAAAAATCCGAAAGACCCCGCGGCAGCTTCCTGCGATTCACTGAGTAATCTCCGAGGCCGGCCTTGTCGTTGTCGCGCTTGCCGAACCAACCGTCGTCGAGCACGAACAGCTCCGCGCCCGCTTGTTTTGCGCGCCGCGCCAGCCTAAGGAGTTTGCCTCGGTTAAACTTAAAAAAATGAGCTTCCCAATTATTCAGGAGCACCGGGCGTTCCCGATTTTTCCAGTCGCCCCTGACGATATGCCCGTTGATGAAATCGTGGAAGTTGCGCGACAATCCGTTGAACCCCGCGCCGGAAAAGCTCATAAACGCTTCCGGCGTTTCAAATTTCTCACCCTCGCTCAATGCCCACTCGAAGCAGAAAGGGTTGATCCCTATCTGCGCGCGGACAAGGTCGTGGTTCGAGAGTTCGGCCGCGCCGTAATGATTTCCGCTGTATGTCAGGTTGAAACCGTAAACATTGCCGTGCGATTCTGACGCGCCTGAGGCGGCGAGTAAAAAACCGGGATTATGACGGTTACTGCTCGCGCCTGTGGTTGACGAGTTTACATGGATCCCGTAAGAGAGTTTCCTGACATGTTTGTGTCCTTCTTTTATCCAGCCGCCGTCGAAAGTGACGAGATGAAAGCCGTCGTCCGGCAAATCCACTGACATGCTCATGAGCTTCCGTATCGTGAGCGGGTTCCTGTTTCCGTTTACAAGAACAGCGCGGCGCGCTATAACATTCGTGTCTGTGAAAACCGTATAGTACAGCAGAAGTGTAACATTGTTGCTCTCGTCGAGCATTGTGATCTCAAGCGTATCACATTTATCGCCGTCACCGTAGGATGAGGGCAACGCGTCCATGCTCACGCAGCCGCGGATAACGCGGTGGCTTTGATAAACGAAATCCGCCGTAAACGTCCCGTCCGGCATTTTCACCTCACAGGGCGTGTCGCGATAGTCGCCTTTGCCGACGCCTGACCACTCGAGGCACAGCGAGTCAAGACAGTATGTTTCATCCGACGCGTCGTAAGCGATACCTGAACCGAGCTGCGCTGTTCGCTTCAGAATCAGCGGCTCATCCTGCTGGTCGTCAGGAAGAAGCGCGCCATAGTAAATATGCTCCAAATGCCCGAAGCGGGTCACGCGGAACCGGTAGCTCGTATTTTGAGTGGAGATTCTGAATGTGTTGCCGGAAAACTCTATTGCGCGCCGATCAATAGTCACGCTGGACACTCACCTCCGTCAGGACGACAGCCTCGTACGGCGCCAGGCTGCCGTCATATGATTCACGTCCGGTGTTTGAGGCGGCTACCCTTCCCACGTACGCGGCGCGGGCCGGTTTCTTTGAAAAGTTCAGTATTGTTATGATAAGTTCCGTTTCCAGCTCGCGCGCGTATACGATAACGCCGCCCTTTGAGTACAGCGGAGAGAAATCTCCGTACTTCATCGTTTCGCTGGACGCGCGCAGGGCTATCATTTTCTTATAGAAACTCAGGATCGAATCATTGCGCGACTGCTGTTCCGCGTAATTTATCCTGACGTAGTTCCCGTTGACGCCCAGCCATGGCGTCCCGTCCGTGAATCCCGCGCCCGGTCCGTCGTCCCATTGCACGGGCGTACGCGAGTTGTCCCTTGAAGCCATCTTGATCCACTTCCAGCGCAAACGCGCCGGAATGCCCAGCGAACGCATCATCTTGTCGATATTGTGGCTTTCCACGTCATTTAATTGGGACAAGCCCGTGAAATCGAAATTTGTCATGCCTATTTCCTGCCCCTGATAGATAAACGGCGTACCGCGCAGCGTGAATTGCATGACCGCCAGAAGCATTGCGCTTCGCTCCCAATATGAACCATCGTCGCCGTAGTGCGAAACTATGCGGGGCTGATCGTGGCTCTCAAGATATACAGCGTTCCAGTCAAGGCCCTGCTGCCATTTTGTCAGCACGTCCAGCAATCGCTTCGCCCTGAACTTTTTCGGGATATAGCGCGCGATCCGGCGGTCTACCTCGAGGTGGTCGAAATAGAACAGCATGTCCAGTTCCCCGCGTTCGGGATCGCACAGCAGCTTCGCGTCGGCCAGATCGACCATGACCGATTCGCCAACGGTAAAGCAGTCGTAGTTGTTCAGTACGTCGCGCCTCAGTTCCTGAAGTATCCTGTGCGCGCCTTCCTGCGACTTATAGTGTTCCAGGCCGCGGATTGCCAAAGAGCGCTTCCCGTCGTCCAGAGATGATTTCCAGATGATATTGATGACGTCGCAGCGGAATCCGGCCGCGCCCTTGTCCAGCCAGAAACGCATGATGTCCTTCACTTCGCCTACGACTTTCGGGTTGCGGTAATTCAGGTCAGGTTGCTTTTTGTGGAATAAATGCAAATAGTACTCGCCGCTCCTGTCGTCCGGTTCCCAGACGCTTCCCATGAAAAAACCGGTCCAGTTGTTCGGCGGCTTACCGTTCGGCTTGCCCGGCCGCCATATATAGTAATCGCGGTACGGGCTGTCTTTGTCGCGGCTTTTCTCGAACCACTCATGCTCGTCGGAGGTGTGGTTGATGACCAGGTCCATGATGATCCTGATATCGCGTTTTGCCGCCTGTGAAAACAGTTCTTCCATGTCTGCCATCGTCCCGAACTTCGGGTCTATTTCGCGGTAATCACTGATATCGTATCCGTTATCCGCGTCAGGCGACTTGTATACCGGAGACAGCCAAATGACGCCGACGCCCAGTTCGCTGAGCGTGTCGAGCCGTGATATGATACCGGGGATATCGCCGATACCGTCGCCATTCGAGTCTTGAAAACTGCGCGGGTAAATCTGGTATACGACTCTTTCCTTCCACCATGCGTTCATATTCAGCGCTCCTTATTCTGACGGTTTACTGACCGTCCGCACTGTCTCCTGCCTCCTGTCGATGTTCGCGGCGTCAACGTTAAATGTTGAACCTGAAGTTGATTATATCCCCGTCCGCTACGATATACTCCTTTCCTTCGAGTCTGAAAAGCCCTTTTTCCTTTACTTTTGTCATTGATCCGAATTCTTCAATGCTCCCGTACTTAACCACTTCGGCGCGTATGAACCCCCGTTCGATGTCTGAGTGGACCTTACCGGCCGCTTTCCTGGCGTTCGTCCCCTTTTCTATAGTCCAGGCCCGGACCTCGTCCTCTCCGGCCGTCAGAAATGAGATCAATCCCAAGAGTCCGTACACGGCTCTCGCGAGGACTGATATTCCGGGCTGCGTTATGCCCATGTCTTCCATAAACATTTGCCTGTCTTCGTCCGGCAGCTTGCTAATCTCCAGCTCCATCTCAACGCAGAGCTCCAGAAGTGGGATATTCAGCTTCGAGCACAGCGTCAGCAGCGCTTCCTTATTCGGCCATTCCTTTGTCTCCCATTGATTTTCATCCATGTTTACAACGGCGAGGCGGGGTTTTTCCGTCAGAAACGCGAAATTCCTGATCGACGTCCGCTCGTCCGCGGTAAGGTCCATGTCGATTATGGAGCCGCCATTTTCAAGCCGGTCATAGCAGCGCTCAAGAAGTTCAAGCTCAGCGGCGTTTTCGTTCGTTATTTTTTTACCTGTCTTGATGCGGTTGACTCTTTTCTCTATCATCTCAAGATCCGCGAAAAGCATCTCTGTCTCAACAGCTTCCAGGTCTCTGGCGGGATCGACGGTTTCAAGGTCATGGACGACCGTCCCGGATTCAAATGCCCTGAGTACATGCACAAGCGCGTCACAGGGCCGCACATCATTTAGAAACTTTATCGCGCCGGAGCTGTGCCCGTCGCCTGACACAGAGAAACCGGCGACGTCAGTAAGTTCTATACGGGCGTACGTCGTCTTTTTCGGTTTATACAAAGCTGACAGGAAGTCGATGCGAGCGTCGGGCACAAGCCCCGTCCCGATATTTGACGATCCTTTGCCGCTTGACGCGACTGAACCGTCTTTTCTGCCGGTCAGCATATCGAACAATGTCGTCTTCCCTGTCTGGTTGAGACCGATCAGCCCTATTTTCATAAACTCCTCCGTATACTCATAAAGGCGCGATAAATCGCGCCCTTAGCCCCGTTATTTTACAACTTTTCATCTTAAACCCGCCATTCCGTCGCGATCCGCACAAACAGAAGTAAACGATGGCGGGTACGTGCCAACTCTGTCTCTATCCTGCGGGTCTATTACAATGTCTTTTTAAGTGCCGACGGATGCGTTGTCGACGATCGTCCCGTAGACACGAACAGTAATTGTGCGGTTGACCACTCCGGCGTCTATACGCAGAGGGTAATCCGTATTGTTAACAAACCTGAAATCAAGGCTTCCCCAGTTGACTGTCGCGTCCCTGCCTCTCGGTATATACGACACAGGCAGACCGTGGGGGTGGCGCTCCGTAACACGGAGGCCGGAATCCATGATCGATGAGTACATCGTAGAGGACACTTGGCATATCCCGCCGCCTATCGCCTGGACTGTAGTGCCGTTTGAGAAGGCGGGCGCCGACCTGTAGCCGCGCTCCGGGGTGCGCTGGCCGACTACGCGGTTAAACGAGAACTCTTCGCCCGGTTCCAGAACCAGGCCGTTGACTGCCGTAGACGCCAGGATAATATTATTCAGCCTGTTCTCCGTTCCCGGAATCTGCGTTACGCATTCGCCGATAAGGTCGCGGAACAGAAGGTTTTCCAGAAACTCCTGCGTAACTTCAGGTTGCGTGTATTCGACGCCGATCAAAATGGCTGTACCGGTCTCAGCGCCCGCAAGGAGGGTCATCGCCGCCTCAAGGTCGAAGTCGACGCCGACGACGCTTTCGGAAACTGACTTAGACTCAGGGTCGTATTCCGCCGAAAGCGGATGTACAAAGAGATCTTGCCTGATATTGAGAAGTTCCACGGCGTCGCCGATCGGTTCAGGCAGGGCGTATGTTATGTATACCGGATATCCGCCTGTGAGCGATTCAAATAACCCGTTGTACGCCAGGTCATATATCTCCGCCTCGTTTGCCTGCACGAAACCCGCGCCCTTTACGATCACTATCCTGTCGTCATACACCTGCGGCCCGGAACCCTCCAGTTCGCTGTTATAGTCCCGGGTGAACCCGGAAACCGCGGAGCGCAGATTCCCGGCGTCGAGCGAGTAATTTATTTCAAAACTCTCTGTCTCTCCGACGACAGGCTGCAGGATATCAAGGTCGCGGATAAAATCAAGGTGCCTCAGAAAATCAAGCGTATCATCAAGATAGCCTGCTCCCCGGCCCGTGTAATACGCCTCGTCTATCATAAGCATTGCGTCGCTGCAAAGACCGGACTCCCCGCCTGTTATATCGAGTACGGAACCATCCGGGAAAGTGATGGCGACCCTGGCCTCCGCGCCTCGCGAGTCGTAAAGCTGCGCGCCGACCGCCTGTACCGCTTCCTCGTGAGTAAACCATGAGAGGTCGACGCCGGCGACTGAGATGTTCGGTAAAATCCTGTCGTTGTAGTGTACAACATATATGAGCAGCGCGCAAACCGCGACCGTAATCAGGAAAAGAGGCAAAGATACGGCCAGAGTTACCTTGATCCAGGTTTGCACGCGCTTGACGCGCTTCTTGCCTTCCTTCATTCGCAAACCGGGCGGACGGGCCCGGAGATCACCTCCGTTTGATTTCTTTATTTAAAATGTATCATAACACGCAACATTCCAATGTCAAGTGTTCAGAATTACAAATTATGTAAAAACCATTACAATATTCGTGAAGCAGAGATTCACTATCGCGCTGAATGCCTTAGGACGCGGAGCTGATTGCTGCGTTCAGTCAGCAGAAACGAGAGTTCGTCAGCCGCGCCGGAACAGTCCGCCGGGTCGCTGCCGTTTGAGCTGTTTGAGACGACAGAATCCTTCAGGGACGCGAACGCTGAGGCGATCTTGCCTTCAAGTTCCTCAAGACCGACGGCGCTGACAGGGTCGCTGTACCGCGCTTCTTCAGCGAGTTTTTCGACCTTCTTTCTCAACTCGCCATCCGCCACGCGCGGGATAAGCGAGTCAAGATCTGCCCGGAGTTGATAGATGAACGACGACTCCGAAGCGCCTTTTACATCTATCTTCTCGATCTCGTCACGCGCCCAGTCCGCGGCGATCACGGCAATCGCCGCGAAGGCGAAAATCAATACGCACAGAATAACGGCGATCCACGCCGGGATAGTGATGAAAAGCGAGATCAGCATAAGCGCCAGAGAAACGGCCAACTGCGCTATCAGACAGATCAAGGAGATTTTCATTATCGGGAGGCCTAGAAACACGCGCCGCAAGCTGTCGGCGTTGCGAAAAGCGATGATATACGCAGCCGCCTGGGCAAGTATCATAACGGCGGCAAAAACGTACGTTATCCAGAACACCGCGTTTCTTCGGAAAGGTATTACAAATACCAGAATATTAAAAACTACAAAAACAATAGCCAGAATCAAAACAGGCCGGACTTTATCCTTCGTCAACTTGGTGACGTTCGTCAACTTATTCATCTGCGCCTCCTTTCGGCTTTCCGCAATTATCGCAGAAGTTCCCGCTTATTCCCTTGTTGCCGCAAGAACAATCCCACGTCTCTGTTTTACGGGCGCCGCAGTTCGAACAGAAGTTCTTCAGATTGCCTGTTTGACCGCAGGCGCAGTCCCATGTTTCCGGTATGGCGGGCCGCTTCTCTCCGCAGTTCGCGCAGAAGTTGCCTTTTATACCGGTCTCGCCGCAGGCGCAATCCCATAACGCGTCCTGTGGAGTTGCAGGCGTCTGCCCGGCTTCCGGCGCGCCGCCTGCCGGAACTGAACCCGGCGGCTGCCACGGGGCGCCGCCCATAGGCAGCCCGGCTGTAGTCGTTGCGGGTTGCCCGGCGCTTTGAACGGCGTTGCCTACTGTTTGGCCGACCTCGGAAGACATACCCGTCAGGGGCGTCAAAGCATCCTTTGTCAATCCGACGACGCCGCCTATCGCGCCTAATGTAACGCCAAGGCCGACGACGTCGCCCAGCGCTGAACCGCCTGCGCCGCCGCCTTCCTTTATGATCCCGCCCTGAACGGCTTCCAGACCGATCTGCCGCTGAGTCTCCTGCGCGTAAGTATATCCCTTCATCTGCATTTCAAGAGCCTCGGCTTCCGCTTGCAAGCGATATGCCTCGGCTTCCGCCTGCGCGGAGATTTTCGTTACTTCAGCGCCGCCCTGCGCGTTTATTATTTTCATTTGCGCGTCTGTGCGCGCTTCAATGGCTTTACGTTCGGCTGCGGCTTCCGCTTCCGCTTTGCGGACCTGCTCGTCGCGCACCCTCAGATATTGTTCCGCGTGCTGCTGACGCAACCGCTGGAAATTCTTGTCTTCATCGGGCGTGACGATGGTAGTCACATAGAACTCCGGCAGCGTCAGGCCGTATTCCTCTATCTCAATATTAAGGCGGTCACGGAGCGCGTCCGACAGATCGCCGACATGTTCGTCTATTTCAAGGATATTGATCGAGTTTTCCTTGATTGTTTTCGCCAAATGCGTCTTGACCCGCGTCATGATCATCGAACGGAAATAGCCCTGCAAGCTGTTAGCGCCCGCGCCCTCATCGCGAAGTTTCGCCCAGTCCAGCCTGCTCTCCGTGCCGACCAGCTTCAGTACCAGTTTCCGTGAATCGAGCACGCGCAGATTGAAAGAGCCGCTCGCCCCGATGTCCAGCGGTATGCCTGAAACCGGCTCTAAAAACCTCACCTTGCTGTCCGTGCCCCATTTGATGCCCATCTGCGTAGTCAGGTTTATATAGTAAACTTCCGCGTGAAAAACGCCGGATGGCTCGACCAGCGAATCGTAGAGCTTATTGATAACAGGTATGCTCTGCGTATCAAGCGTATATCGCCCGGCGGGAAACAGCTCGCGCGCCTGCCCGTCGCGGAAGAATATCGCCTCCTGGGATTCGTGGACTATGAGCTGCGATCCTATGTTGAAATCCTCGACAGGGTGTTTCCAGACAAAAGTGTCATTGCCGCCCTCGTACTTTATGACGCTGGCGATCCCGGACTTCGCGACGTCCTCCAGCACCCGTTCCTTTTGGACGTCTATCGTCATGTCGCAGACCGGGCAAAGGAATACAGTCGCGGCTTTATCCGCCGTAAGGCCGCAGCCGCATTGCGGGCAGGAGAAATCAAAGACGTTTGTCATGCTCTCCGTTGTGTTGACGCGCTCCTTGCAAACAGGGCACAGCGCGTCATAGCCCTTGCGCTGGTCGTAGACCACCTGGTTCCTGCAGTGCGGGCATTCCTTGACAGTCAAGCTGTCGGTGCGGACGTTTATGACGTTGCCGCATCCGCAATCCACCTTTTTTCTGGCGAAAAAGCCGGTCTTAGCCTCCGCGTAGCTCCCGCATTTCGGACATTCGATAGCAAATTTAGCCATATGTTTCCTCCTTAATTATATACACTCAGCGGCGCGGCTCATACCCGCAGGATTTGCATTTTTTTGTACGCAGGCCGCCGATCTGCCCGCCGCACATTATGCATAAGCCCTTCTCTTTCCATTCGACTTGTTTTTTCCTCTGTTCGAGCGCAATACGGGAACAATCGTAAGCATGCCCCACGGAATCTTTATATCCATCCATTTTTTCGAAGCGTTTAGCCATGTCTTCAAACATGCCGGGCTGTATTGAATTTGTACTTACAAAGAGTTTTTTTTCTCTGACCAGGGCGTTATACGGCTCTTCAAATTTGGCCGCGCGCTCCGCTTCCTGCTCCATGCGCTCCGCTTCCCGCTCTTTCTCCAGCGCTTCAGCGGCCCTGCGGCGAAACTCTTTTTCCATATCGCCGGAATCCTTATAGCCGTACAGTTCCTTACACGCGTTCGCCAACAACGTAAGTTTGGAAGAACTCGCGGAATCGGACTCATTAAGTTTGCTTTGCATGGAGAGAACCAGCGTGTATTTTTCTTCAAGACTCTCCAGCCGCTCTTTTTCCTTTATCTCATAAGCCATGCTAAAGCATTCTTTACCCATTTCGATTGAGTCCTTGTAGCCTTCAAGCTCCTTGAATCGCTCAGACAAGGCAATAAGGATATCGTAGTCGTCGGTGGTTTCCTTTTCGGACATCAAAAACGCGTATTGCATTTCCGTTCCGGCCTCCGCCATTTCATCGCAATCCCCGGCAAGCGCAAGTGAATCCTGATACCCGTCCATATCGCGTAGTTTTTCCGCCGCCTGCTTGAGTTTCTTTACATATTCCATATTAATGTTGGACGCGCTTAACGGAGAACGTTTTGATAGCTCAATTGTTATAAGGATTTCGGCGTACAAAATGCCGTATTTTGCTTCGCGTTCACTCTCGGCCCGGCGTTCCTGATCTTCTTTGATTCGATCCGAAATGGCTTGCTCATAACCCTCCAGTATTTTGAGATAGTCGGGATCCGCAAAGCGAAGCGCTTTGTTGTAATTGCTATATCCTTTCAGCGAAGTAAACGCCATAGTATCCATTCCGCCGGAGGGCATGCTTTCAACGTAATCTTTGGCTTCAGCAAGACCTGCGTTGGTTTTATTGCGATATGCCACGATTGCTTCGACTTCTTTCCCGGCCATTAATAGTTCATAAACGTCAGGGTGGGCGATACGCCTATCAACGGTTTTTCCTTTTACATTCGGTAAATTCTTTTCTTGCCTGACATTAAGCTCCGCGCACAGCTTGCCGATATATGCCCTGGCGTTTTTCGGGTCGGCGTCGAGAACGCGCTCGCAGTACTCGTCCGCCTGCTTCCAGTCGCCGTCTTCCAGAAAGATGAAAGCGCGTTCAAGAAGCGCGTTTGCAGCCGGGGAGACGGCATAATCACCGGAACTGACCGCGCCCGAAGCGGCGGTCGGCGCGGCGCTTGCTGACGGCTTGCCCGCGTCCAGCACTTTCTTCACGCCGTGCATCAGGTCCTGCAGGAAGCCGATCTTGCCCATGTCCTGGCTTTGCAGCATTGACAGCTCGTCCGGAAGGTCGTATACATCCATATCCCTGTAGCATGGGATCAGCAGCTTGCCTCCGCCGTCCTTCGCCAGCGCCAGGAAGCGGCTCCATTCGTTCTTCACCCATACCGCATTGAAGTGCTCCGGCTTCGTCCCTACTACGAGCATTACCTTAGCGCTTTTGAGCGCAGCGAAGATGTAAGGCTCATATTGCTGCCCCAGCTTCTTCTCCAATGTGATACGGGAGAAGAATACCTTGTAGCCGTCCTTTGTGAGCTGCTGGTATATATCCTGCGCCAAGACGCTCTCCCTCGTGCGCTGACCGTCTTCGCCGAGTTCCTTGTAGCAGATGAATACATCGAAGGGCTCTTCCTTGTTTGATATCTCAAGGATGCCCCTCTGTATTGCGTCGATAGCGCGCGCTTCTTCCTCGTATATGCTCCGGGCTAAGCCTTCCGCGTTCTCGACAGCCTGTTTATAGTTTTCGTCCGTGAGTATCGACGTGAGTTGCGTGCGGTTGCATGTCGGTACCCGCCTTCTCGTTACGGGGTCTTCCACGTATTCAACGCCGTATTTACACAGTACGATAGACCAGTACGCTTCAGAGTCGGTACTGTCTTCGTTGAGTATAGTCTCGTAAATAGCGGAGGCTTTGTCGTACTCGTTGCCGCGCCTGAAATGCCCCGCGCGATCGTAAAGTGTCGCTTTGCGGTCATCGCCCAGCTTCGGCAGCGTCTGCTTTGTATCGCAGAACCCGCAGGTTATGATGCTCTCGCCCTCCGCGACGTCCAGCGCCCCGCCGCACATCTTACACTTAAATGCCGCCATGTAACTCCTCCCTCTGTTTTCTCTTAATAGCTTTTTATACCACAAACGCGATGTAAAAACAACAAAAAAACGGAGCAATAACATGTTCCGCTGCCTTTTTCAGAGCCTGAACTGATAAAACATGAATTTGCTCAAAAATGCCATACGAAGATTTCAAGCACTTGCCTTGTATGCGCCTGATAAGGTACAGTTCACGGGGTATCAGAAAGCAGCACAGCAGCCCTCGTCATTGCGGACTTGACCCGCAATCCCATGAATAATGCGTAATTTCGTGGGGGATTGCGGCTCGGAGGCCGCAATGACGGCGTCTTTTGGTTGTTTTCCGGCTGACCGTGAGCTGTAGCCGTTATTACGAGTTGCTAGGACCGTCGCTGCTCCGTCCCGCAGGATTTGCATTTTTTTGTCAGCAGACCGCCGAGCTGCCCGCCACACATTATGCATAAGCCCTGCTCTTTCCATGAGGCTTGTCTTTCCCTTTGCTCCGCTTCTTTCTTTTTCTCCAATGCTTCCGTAGCTTTGCGGCGAAGCTCATTTTCCAGTTCTTCCTCTCTCTCCAATGCCTCCGCAGCCATGCGGCGAAGCTCCTCTTCCAGCTTGTCGGAATCTTTATAGCCGTTCATCTTCTTGAAGGAGTCAGCCAGAGAAGTAAGCAGACTGGAACTCTTCTCGGCAGTCTTCGCATTATTAAATGAAATAACAAAATCCCTATAACTCTTTTCCTTTATTTCCATTATTTCCGACTTCTCTTTTTCTATTATCGCGTTAGCCATGTTTTTGCATTCGTCCGCCATAGCTTTCGAATCACGATAGCCATGCAACTTTAGGAAACGTCCGTGCAAATCAGTAAGAGTAGAGAGAGTCTTAATGTCTGTACCCCCGGAAGCCACTTCCTTTTCGGAAACCAAGCGATTATATTCTTCCCCCCACGCTTTGTCCATGATTTTTGACGCCAAATTGCGCAGTTCCGCTTCCATAGCTTTTGAGTCTTTATAGTCGCCCAGTTCTTTGAACCCATCCGCTAGGGCGGCAATATCCCCGGGAGCTGATTCGGACGCGCCCTCCTTCTGTTGTAATAAAGACTCATACCGCAGTTCCGCTTCCATTGCTCTTGAGTCTCTATAATCTCCCAGCTCCTTAAACCCATCCGCCAGGGCGACAATATATCCGGCCCCTGATCCGGACGCTCCTTCCTTTTGCTGTACTAAAGACTCATACCGCAGTTCAGTTATGGCTGCAGCAGTCAGGTCGAATCGATCCGCTACTTCCAGATAGCTCTTGTCTCTCTTGGAATCGACCATATCTACTGCGTCTTCATGTCTTAGATCTCCACGGTATCCTTTCGCCCTACGTCTATATAAGCATATTTTCCCGGCGCTTATATCGGAGGCTTTCAGCGGAAAGTCTTGCAGATCATCTATCGATGAAATTATCAGCGGACTTATCTCGCCTTTTTTTGTGTTGCTTTCATGCTCTGCCTTAATGCGTTCCAGTAAGGTCTGCTCGTATCCTTCCAGTACTGCCAGGTACTCAGGTTCAGCAAAACGAAGCGCTTTATTGTAGTTGCTATAACCCCTTAACGGCGCTTCCGGTAAGGCGTTATCAGCTTCTGCTTCCAGGTTTTCAATGTATTTCTCAGCATCTTTCACGGTAACGAGCGTTCGCATTTTTGCGTGGTATAACAGTGTCGCTGAAGACTTCAGCCCCCTCGCCAACAAGTCGTTAACGTCAGGATACTCAACAGGTTTGCTTTCAACCTTCACTTCAATATTCGGTAAGTCTGCCTCCCGGTGAACATTCAGCTCCGCGCAGAGTTTGCCTATGTAGGCCCGGGCGTTTTCCGGTTCCGCGTCGAGCACGCGCTCACAGTATTCGTCCGCCTGCTTCCAGTCGCCGTCTTCGAGGAAGATGAAGGCGCGGCGAAGCAACGCGTCCACAGTGGGCGATGAAGAGGTGTTGGCGCCGCCTGAGCCTGTCGCGCCGGAAGCAGCGCCCGAAGCGGCGGATGGCGCAACGCCGCCTGCTGACGGCTTGCCTGCGTCCAGCACTTTCTTCACGCCGTGCATTAAGTCCTGCAGAAAGCCGATCTTACCCATGTCCTGGCTTTGCAGCATAGATAGTTCATCCGGAAGGTCGTATACGTCCATGTCCCTGTAGCACGGGATCAGCAGCTTGCCCCCACCATCCTTCGCCAGCGCCAGGAAGCGGCTCCATTCGTTCTTTACCCATACCGCATTGAAGTGCTCCGGCTTCGTCCCGACGACGAGCATTACCTTAGCGCTGTTGAGCGCCGCGAAGATGTAAGGCTCATATTGCTGCCCCAGCTTCTTCTCCAATGTGATACGGGAGAAGAATACCTTGTAGCCGTCCTTTGTGAGCTGCTGGAATATATCCTGCGCCAAG
>Ga0082212_10004891_pt1 | contig 18500 bp, 16 predicted proteins | sample TergutNt197P3_FD_71548 | JGI IMG/M metagenome (GOLD analysis project Ga0082212, IMG submission 71548) | Neocapritermes taracua P3 segment gut microbial communities from Petit-Saut dam, French Guiana - Nt197 P3 | ecosystem: Host-associated > Arthropoda: Insects > Digestive system > Gut ...
CGGTTTGGGAATGATCGGAATGGAAGCGTCCTGCATCAATGCTGTTCGCAAGGTTTGCCATTCCGGTTTTTTATTTCAGGTTCATGCGCAATGCCTGTTAACGATAACAGTTATGCATTATCTGCTTAATAACCGGCTATCCCTGTGCGGGATTGGTTTATGGATCAAATAATCTGGTTTCGCGGCATTAATCTCCCCGGTCCGGCTTATGCCCCATATTCCCAAACCAAGCTGCCATGCGGCTTGCAGACGGATGGTGACAGAGATTGGACAAACATTCTTTGGGGCTTGCAAACTGATGTATTTTGGTATAGCGCAGATTTAATCTGCCGCCGTCTGGATGATTAACCAAAATACTCCTAGGAGAAATTATGAGTAATACAACTATGTGGGGGCCGAAGGAAGATGACGACTATCTTGCTACGTCCGCCCAACGCGCCATGTTTGATATGCGCGAACAATGGGGAAATGACAATGATCCCCATCCTGTGACCCAATTCTTTCAAAAAACGGCGGGAATATTGCCTCAGGTATTTTCAAGGCCAGAACCACTCACGGAACCAATGGGAACAATACAATATGCCGCTCCCAAAACAACGCTTACCCAAAAGATAAATCAGCAAGAATTCATATCAAATACCGATAAATAGGGCAGCGCATTCATGCAGGCGCTGGATTCTGCCGGAGCAGGTTCGCATAATTCGGGTTTGATGGATTATGGCTTAACCGGCAAGACGGCAAAGTCTCAATTGCAGCCAGTGCCTTTTAAGGCGAAACAACAGCAGGCGGCGGCCCAAACATGGCCTAAACAGGGCGATTTGGCCATGCGGCAGGCCATTGATTCTTTAGCAACCGCAAACCTGTGCAACGAGGCGTTTTCTTTCACGCCGGACTTTCTCAGGGAAAGCGTCGGCGGGTATCTTAAACATGGCCGCGCGGATATGCTGGAAGCAAGTAATCAGGCCGAGGCAAACTTCACTGCAAATATCCTGTCCCAAACAGGACGGGCGATGGTTGAACATGGAACGGACAAGGCCGCGCATGACAGCCATACGCCTTATCAATTACGCTTCCAGGATGAAATGAAGGATTATCAAAACCTGCTCAACAACGCGATGCAACCTGGCGGGCAGGCCGTGCATGACTGGAATATGGAACCTGTAAGAGATTTCGATAGAAAAGGCGAGCTGGCCCTGCAAGGCAGCAGAAACCTCTTCAATCAATTAAAATCCAACACTGCCAAAGGGGCATTTGCGATAAATGAGGCTTTGTCAGAAGCGCATGATAAGGCAAAAAACAGATCGGTATTGGCCGGTTTGGTATTGAAAAATCATGACGCAAGAAAGGAGAGCGAAAAGGCGTTGATCAAGCCAAAAGACATCTATGACGAGCGGCCGGAAGTGATGGTTCAAAACGCCTTTGACTACTGGCAGCAAAACGCGATAAGCACTCACCTTGTTAAAATTCTGTATACCCGCGCCATGCGGGGCACAAACAGCGTTACCAGCTATATGGTTGACATTGCTGATGAAACCATATTATCAATGGCAAGACAAGTGAAGCAAACCGGCGATTACGAATTATTGCAGGCGCTTCAGGACGGCATTGAAAAAGGCGCGCCCGGAACAGATCAGTTGCTTGTCGATATGATGTCCAACATGCTTGGGCCGAATGCCGGCACAGCCTTTCTTGTCGCCTGGCACTTCCTGACGGAATTTGAAAAAAGAGCCATTATGCAAGGGCTAAAGGAGCGGCAAAGTCAGAGGTGACAAAAGCCGCCTGTGGTATTTGCACAGGGGAAGGCAAAACTTCATGCCTTCCCTTTTTAGGCTAATCCTGAACACAATCACGCCTGAGTCCGTTATGATAACGGCATCCCAAACCAGCCAAAAGGATTTGCCGTGAAAGCCAAACGCCTTTTTTCCATCCTGTTTTTCATCGCCGCCAGTGTGGGAATGCAAGCCTTTGCCGGCGACAAGGAAGACGCGCTCCAATTACTCAAGAATAAGCAACCGAAAAAAGCCTTTGTTCTCATGAAAAAAGCGGCGGAAGCAGGGGAGGCGGAAGCGCAAGCCTATTTGAGCATCATGTATCAAACGGGAAAAGGCGTCAAACAGGATCACGCCGCTGCGATGAAGTGGATGAGAACGGCGGCAGATCAAGGCCATCTTATAGCAATCCACGATGTCGGCGTTTTTTATGAGCAGGGAATTGGGGTAAAACAGGATTTCACGGAAGCCTTAAAATGGTACAAAAAAGCGGCTGAAAAAGGCGATCCCGATGCGGAAGACCGCGTGGGCGCGTATTACCGGTTTGGCCTGGGCGGGCTTAAGCAAGACTATGCCGAATCCTTCAAATGGTTTATGAAGGCTGCCGAAAAAGGCAATGCCAAAGCCCAGTTTCATGTGGGGGTTTCATTTGATGCCGGTCAGGGCGTCCAAAAGGACAACAGGGCAGCGGTATACTGGTATGCCAAAGCCGCGATGCAAAATCACCCCGATGCATTGAATAGTGTTGGACTCATGTTGCTGGAAGGGGTTGGCACGGAAAAAATGCCCAAAGAGGGGCTGGAGCTGATAGAGGACGCGGCCAATCTTGGCGTCGCCGAGGCCCAATGCAACATGGGCATTGAATACGAAAGCGGCCGATATCTGAAAGCCGACAAAGCCAAAGCCAGGGAATGGTACGAAAAAGCGGCTGCCCAAGGGAATCAGGAGGCGAAACAAAGATTGAAAGATCTAAAATAAAGTCACTTGTTTTATTGAAATTAGTTATTTAATTGGCTATTTGCAAAAATCGGTTGAAAAAACTCGTTTATGCATTACTACTTTGGGCTTGCAATGTGCCAAGACTGTTTAAATACTCACTTTAAGACTTTTGGGTACGCTTCATAAAAATAGACATGCATGAGTGATGTTCACAATCCATATACTAGCATTATCCCGATTCCTGAATTATTCCGATTTTCGCCAAGCTAAGGCTGGGGATACCAGTACGATCAGGAGCATTTGGCTTTTTCACTAAAAAATTATCGGCAAGCTATCTTGGACTCTGAAGCAGAAGGTGGCGGGCAAGAGAATATAAAAGTCAGACACGACGAGCAACTTATTGATAGGTTTGGTGTAAGCCGCCAGTTTGATGTGCTGTGGGAATATGAACAAGCGGGGATACGGCATAAAACGATAATTGAGTGTAAGGACTATAGCTCTTCTGTATCAATAGATAAAGTTGACGCATTATGCGGAAAGTTGGTTGATTTTCCCGGCGTAAGAGGCATTATAGCAACGACAAAAGGCTATCAATCCGGCGCAAAAGAAAAAGCAAAAAATAATAACATTGAACTTTTATGTATCAGAGAACAAAATGATTCCGACTGGCAGACCTCGGAAGGTGAGCCTTTGATTAGAGGAATACACCTTAACATTACTCTAGATATGCCAATCAGGATATTAGAGTTCGTTCCAGTTGTTGATGGAGCATGGATAGAAGAAAACACAAATCTTAATACCACAGAGCCTGTATCTGTCGGGGCTTTAACCAATCAGATATTTATTGACGACAAAGAAGCAAACGAAAGGTATTCGCTCCACGACTTGTCGCAAAAAATAAAAATCCCGGAAGGAGTTTCAGAAGAGGAGCCATTTGAAGTTATAAAAAAGTTTCCCAATGCTTTTCTTGAATGTCCCAATATGAGATTAAAACTGATTGGGTATAAAATGAAGTGCGTAAAACCTGAAACGATAGAGGAAAAATCTGAAATTGATTTTTCCCGTATGCTAATAGGAGTGGTTGAATATCTTAATCAAAACAAGAAAAAAATGATTATGGATAACGGTGTGGTTAAAGATATAGATTTAGAGGTTAAAAAATAAACGAAAATACAGAACGCTTGAATAACGCCATGTCCTTGCACAAGCTGTAGACGGAAGCGGTGGAAACATGGAATTGCATCCAGAAATCTGAATCGCCGCATAATGGGTCTGTAGGTTCTCGTGATTGTGGTGGATGCTGAGGCAATGAACATACGAAACGGGTAATTTACAAAAGGCAATAAAGGTACAAGCATTTCAAGTATTAAAAGTGCAAAAGCGTGCGTAAAGCGTGTGCAAAAATCCTTTTATAGATAGTCGCAAAAGAAAGTAATCATACTCATCACAGAGTACGCTAACTCAAGAACAAATCAAAAAAGCTATTTACAAAATGTGATTGAAAATCTCTACTAAGAACATTTCAAAAATATATGAATCCCATTTAATTTAAAAACCCGGCATATGAAATGGATTACGCTCTCTCAACTGGAAATAGGGGCAAATGCCATCCCTGCGCAAACCAATTTTCCAGGGAAGGGTAAAACCTTGGTGAGGTTGCCGGTTTGTGCGGATTTTGGACATGTTGATCTGTTATTGTTTACGTTGTGCGTTTGATAACCTGCGATGATTTCGATATGAATACGTCAACTGGAAAAACTTTATCTGAATTTTCGGTACATTTGCGCTCCTGGGGGGCGATGGCGCTGCCGGCAAGCCAGCTCAGGGTGAATATGGATTTTGGGGAGAAAATGAATCGAGTCTTGTCAGATTCCCATATCTATGTGTTGTGCAAAAGACCGGTATTTTCGTTTGATCCCGATACTTTCTTATGGTCACAAAATCGGGTGACTTGCGATCTGGTGTGCAAGGTAAAGGGAGTCTCGACGTCCATTCATTTCGAATTTGATTTGCCGCTGAAAGAGAATGAGGCAATGGTTGCGCTTGCGCCTTCGCCGCATCGGGAAATACGGGTACTGGATGAAAAAGGCGAGTGCGTTCGCATTCTGACCGCGATGGGCCTTTCCCAGCATCCTGCTATCCTGAGGAAAGACCCTTTTCCCAACGATCTGGAAGTGCTGTATGTCGGCAATGTATTCGAGGAAGGAAAAACATCGGTTTTTGAACGGATTTGCCGAAATGAGCCGTTGCAAAACCTCGTGGTCGCCATGCAGCAGGCGTTGCCGGATGATGAAATTATCATTTACGTGTTTGAATATCTGCCTTATGAACTGCTCGCCTTGTTCGGCCGTCTACAGCACCAGAGTAAAGAGGAGGGGCCGGGTGAGACCCGTTTTGTTTCGATTAAGGATCATCCTTTGACGGAACATCAGAAAATCTGTCTTGCACAGGGCGGACTGATTTATTATTTCCGGCCGGATTGGCAGGAGCCAGGCGGGAAAATGATGCCGGATGCCGGCCAGGCTGTTTTTCAGGCATGTGAAAAGCTGGATATGGCGGGCCTGGTCGTGGAAATTTCAACCGTACGCAGCCATTTCAGGCTGTATTCCGCAAGCTCCGCTCTTTTGCCTCATCACATGACCATGATCAATTTGTCCGATTCCGATAGTCGGGCGGCTTTTTTTTCAATGAAAATATAATCCGCTGACAGAATTTTGGTTGGATTTGATGGCAGTACCCTGAGGCGGCTCTGCTGCTTTTTTGCAGGTGTAACGGCGGCTGAGGAAAGGGCAGGATATTATTTCCAACCGTGTTCATGCCGGTTTGTGGCTACGGCATGTATGCAAACCGGTCAGTGCAGCGTGTTACTGAGTTCGGATACCATCAATGCTTGTTCCAGCGGAAGATTCGATGTGACAAGATCACGGTCTTTTTCTGATATTTTCAGCAGGGCATTCCCGATCTTTATTGTCAGCTCGTAATCAGGCTTATTTTTGTCCGCGTTATTAAGGCACAATTGAATATCATTGTTTTCAAGATTGCCGTTTTCGACGACGATGTGTAACTGACCTCCGTCAGGGCATATCTTGTACAGGTCGGAAATATCGTCACGAATGCCTTGCCAGAGTTCTTTTTTGTGATTTTCCATATGGCCTCAAAAAAAAGCTATATTATGCCGTCAAAACGGGCATATCCATAAGCTTTTGTTCCGTTAATGGTGGACAAGGGCCTGGTTGGTTGGGTTACAATTTCCATCCGTTTTGCCGGTTTTTTGCTCTGCGCCTTAAGGAGGTGCCATGACTTCTGTACCATGTCTCCTTGATTTTCGGGTTGTTGCCGGATATTTCCTGGTGTGTATGACGTTTTTGCTGTCCGGTTGCGGCGGGTCGGCTCAGCAACCGGGTTCGCAGGATGCACAGCCGCCTGACGGCACGCTGCGGTTTTCGGCAACGCTGTCTTATGAGGACCGGCAGATGATGCGGCGTCATCTGGTGCGAGGGTTACATGACGGGATTATTGCCACGGCTGAGATGCAGGCGAGGATTGACTGTAGTCATAGCTATGGTTGCCCACAATCAGATGGCAAAAGCGGTGCTCACAGGGCAGGATGCGGATATGCTGAACAATTATCTGGCAGGACGGAGGTTCATGCTGATTACGTCTTGAGTTGCCTGGAGATAAAGAGTATCTTTTCAGAAAAACAAAAGACCGCATATAGCGGCCTTTTCATCTGATGCATTTTTCAGCTTGTTAGCGTCCAAAGCTCATATCCCAATCAACTGGTTCTTTGTATCTTATGCGGATTTATCTTAAAGGTCAATCATGCGTAAAAAGAAAAACAAAAGGAAAGGTAAAAAAAGATGTTTCATAAGATGAATTACCGTCTGGCGCTTGATTTGGGCAGCACCTCTTTAGGCTGGTGTATGGTGCGGCTGGATAAGGAAGGAAAACCGTGCGCCGTTATCAAAGCAGGGGTTCGGATTTTTTCAAGCGGACTTGATCCTGAAAAAGGAACTTCTTTAGCCGTTGCCCGCCGTCAGGCAAGAGGCATGCGCCGCAGGCGGGATCGTCTTTTAAAGCGCAAGGTGCGCATGATGCGGATGCTGATTCAATATGGTTTTTTTCCGGAAAATGAAGCAGAGCGCAAAGCATTGGAAAAATTAAATCCCTATGCGCTTCGGGCAAAAGGTTTGGATGAAGCGTTGGCGCCTTCGGAATTCGGCCGGGCATTATTCCACATGAACCAGCGCAGAGGATTCAAAAGCAACCGCAAGACGGATGATAAAAAAAATGACGGCAGCGTGATAAAGGCGGCCATCAGCAATGCGCGTGAAGCGATGGAGCGTGAAAATTGCCGGACGGTGGGGGAATGGTTGCTCCGGCGGGACGAACAGGGGCAAACTGTTCGTGCGCGCTATCGGGAACAGCCGGTTATGCGTGACGGAAAATCCCGAAAAGATAAAAGCTATGATTTATACATTGATAGAGCAATGATTGAAGCGGAATTTGATGCGCTCTGGGCAAAGCAGGCGGAATTCAATCCCGGGCAGTTTACGGAACAGGCTCGGCAAGACCTCAGGGGGACGTTGCTATACCAGCGCGACTTAAAGCCGGTAGACCCCGGGCGGTGCACCTTTTTGCCGAATGAAAAGCGCGCGCCGCTGGCTTTACCCGGCGCCCAGCGTTTTCGCATGTACCAGGAAGTAAACAACCTTCGTATCCTGCAAGATGACTTGAGAGAATTGCCGCTTTCCCCGTCACAGCGTGATGCGGTTATTGAGGCGCTTGAAAAAAATAACAAGCGGACTTTTGCTCAAATCAGGACATTGCTGAAACTGGGCGGCGCAAGCAAATTCAATCTGGAAGATCCCAAACGAACCGAATTAAAAGGCAACGCGACAAGCGCGGTTCTGGGCAAGGCAGAATATTTTGGAAATAGCTGGTTCCAATTGGATGAAGCAAAACAGGATGCGATTGTAATGCAATTGCTGGGGGAGGAAAACGAGGCTGACCTGATTGGCTGGTTACAGGAAGGAACCGGTGTTGATGCGTCGCACGCAAAAGCGATTGTCAATGTCAGCCTGCCGGAAGGGTATAGCAATCTGGGCATGACGGCACTGAACAGGATTTTGACGGAACTCAAAAAAAACGTGGTGGTTTATAGCGATGCTGTCCGTCATGCCAGTTTTAATCATCACAGTAATATTGACGCTTCTGCTACGGGAGAAATATGGCCTGAATTACCGTATTACGGTTTGGCTTTGCAGCGTCATGTCGGATTTGGCACAAATAACCCTGCCGACCCGGATGAAAAGCGATACGGACGCATCGCCAATCCGGTTGTGCATATTGGCTTAAATCAGATTCGTGTCGTTGTGAATGCCTTAATCAAGCGATATGGGCATCCGACTGAAATTATTGTTGAACTGGCTCGTGAATTAAAGCAAAGCAAGGAAAAACGCGATGCCCAAAACAGGGAACAGGCGACAAGGCAAAATAAGAACAAGGAACGCCGTAAAGCTATTGCCGATATTCTCGGCAATAGCGAGGACAGCGTAGGGGATTCGGATCTTCAGAAATGGATTTTGTGGGAAGAATTGAATCCTGCTGATTGTGCGGAGCGGCTTTGCCCTTATTCCGGTGAACGGATCGGCGCGGACAGACTTTTCAGTCCGGAAGTCGAAATTGAGCACATTTTGCCACTTGCCCGAACACTTGACAATAGCCTCAACAACAAAACCGTCTCCATGTGGAAGGCAAACCGGATAAAAGGGAATCAAACACCCTGGGAAGCGTTTGGCGACAGCCCGGGGGGATTTGATTATGACGCCATTTTGCTTCGGGCCGGTTTAATGCCGAAAGAGAAGCGTTATCGTTTCGGCGAAGACGGCTATGCACGCTGGCTGAAAGAGGACAAGGATTTTTTGGCGCGCGCGTTAAATGATACGCGCTACATGAGCCGGATTGCGCGTGAATACCTGGGCTTGATCAATCCTTCAGGAGTCCGTGTTATTACAGGAACAATGACAGCGATGCTGCGCAGGCATTTCGGCTTGAATAACCTGTTGGGATTGCAAGGAGAAAAAAATCGCAATGACCATCGGCATCACGCGGTTGACGCCTGTGTAATTGCGGTGACGGATCAATCGATGCTCCAGAAATTTGCGACAGCCAGTGCGAATGCGCGGGAAGAGCAACTTGGCCGTCTTGTCAAGGGCCTGGAGATGCCGTGGAAAAGTTATTCTGACCATGTGAAAAGAGCAATTAATCATATCAAGGTCAGCTATAGGCCGGATCATAATTATGAGGGTGCCATGCATAGGGCTGGGGCTTATGGTTTAAGAGCGAATGGTAACGTCAGTTTCCGCAAGATAGTGGATGGCAGACGGCAACGCATGGAAGAAAATCGGAAAGTCATTCCTGTCACCAGCTTAAAAGCGTCTGCAAGGCATGGATTATTGCCGGATGGCAGTCCCAGGCCTTACAAGGGCTATGATGGCAATAGTAATTACTGTATTGAAATTGTGCGAAATGAAAAAGGCAAATGGACAGGCGAAGTTGTTTCTACATTTGAAGCGTATCAGGTTGCAAAAAAATACAGGAAGGAACGGTTGCGGCATCGGACGCTAAGCATAAGCGGAAAACCATTAATTATGCGGCTGATGAGGAATGATTGCCTGCAATTTGAAAATAATGGCGAATTGCAGATAATGCGAGTCGTATCAATCCGTACTGATGGCGCAATTACGTTCGCAGCGCCGGTTGAAGCAAATGTTGATGCAAGAAATCGGGATAAAGAAGATCCCTTTTCATATTTCCGTAAAACGGCAGGCACATTGCAACAGGCAAAAGCGCGTCTTGTAACGGTTTCGCCGATTGGTGAACTAAGAATTTACCCTTTTAAGGGGTGAAACCCGATGATTGGACGTATTGTTGAAATTGCTGATGACAAACGTCATTTATCCTTATCCAGAGGATTTCTTGTCATACAGGATACGGAAGGCAAATGGGAAAAGCTGGGGCAGGTTCCCCTGGACGATATGACCGCGCTCATTGCCAATGCGCACGGGCTAAGTTATACGAATAATTTACTTGTTGCATTGAGTGAGCGATGTATTCCGTTTGTATTATGCGCAGCCAATCATAATGTGGTCGGGATGCTTTTGCCTGTTGATGGTAACTTTCAACAGGCCAAGCGATTTGATGCACAAATTTCAGCGGGTTTACCGTTGAGCAAACGGCTTTGGGCCGACATTGTAAAAGCAAAACTCCAACAGCAGGCAGCATCGTTAAAAGCCGTGAATGCGCCTGATATTCCGCTTTTATCGCTTGTCAGGAAAGTGCGTTCCGGCGATCCGGATAACATGGAAGCGCAGGGCGCGCGACGTTATTGGGGATTATTATTCGGTAGGGATTTTCGCCGTGACAAGCAGGCGGACGGGATAAACGCCATGCTGAATTATGGCTATACCGTGCTTCGCGCGGCGACAGCGCGGGCTGTTGTAGCGGCAGGATTGCATCCGACAATCGGCATCCATCACAGCAATGAAAGCAACGCCATGCGTTTGGTAGACGATCTGATGGAGCCGTTTCGTCCGATGATCGATTTAAAGGTCTGGCAATTATACAGACGCGGAGAAAAAGACGTGACGCCAGAGAACAAGCGTATTCTGGTACATACGCTTTATAGTGATATGCAAACAAATTTGGGAGTCACTCCCATGACAGTTTGCATCCAGAAACTGGCAATTTCTCTGGCTCAGATTTTTATGGGTGAAAGAAAAAAGCTTGATTTGCCTATGCCGGGTTTGCCGATTGATTTGGCGGCTGATTTGCATGACGGGTAGTGTATTATGCTTAGTGGGTATCGTATCATGTGGCTCGTTGTTATGTTTGATTTACCAGTTGTGGAAAAAAAAGAGAGAAAAGCCGCATCCGATTTTCGTAAGCGTTTACTGGATATGGGTTTTGAAATGTCTCAGTTTTCGGTTTACATGCGGTTTTGCACCAGTCCGGCACAAGTGGATACTTATTGTAAGCGTGTAGAAGAAAATTTGCCGCAAGGAGGTAGAGTGCATATTGTGCAACTTACTGACAAACAGTATGAGAGGATTATTACTTTTCGTGGAAAAACCAAACAGCCAGCTCAAAAATCACCAGATCAATATGTACTTTTTTAATGAAAAATTAATTTTTAAAATCTTAAAAAGCAATAAACCCATGAAAAATCATGGGTTTATTGCTTTTGGATTTTACCAGATTGGGATATGAGCTCTGGCCGGAACAATCTCTTTAGCTAATTCAATTTGCAAATTATTTTACCAGATTGGGATATGAGCTCTGGCCGGAACCAGATTGCCCGCGCCGGTTGAAACAATGCCGATTTTACCAGATTGGGATATGAGCTCTGGCCGGAACTGTATGCCGATACGGACGCGCAAAGCCTGTATTTTACCAGATTGGGATATGAGCTCTGGCCGGAACAAAAATGGGGTATAGTCCTTAGCGATGAAAATTTTACCAGATTGGGATATGAGCTCTGGCCGGAACATAAGGCTGCTGATCATGTCATAGACAAGGATTTTACCAGATTGGGATATGAGCTCTGGCCGGAACAGCTCGGGCTGCTGGCAGATGTGCTGGGAAATTTTACCAGATTGGGATATGAGCTCTGGCCGGAACAGGCTGAGCGAAAACTATATTTGGGTGGCAATTTTACCAGATTGGGATATGAGCTCTGGCCGGAACGGATCCTTGGCGCACCTGGGCTGGACAATCATTTTACCAGATTGGGATATGAGCTCTGGCCGGAACGGATCCTTGGCGCACCTGGGCTGGACAATCATTTTACCAGATTGGGATATGAGCTCTGGCCGGAACACCTGCATCTAGAAATAGGACATACATCTAATTTTACCAGATTGGGATATGAGCTCTGGCCGGAACAAAATATACAAACGCATTGTATTGATGGTAGATTTTACCAGATTGGGATATGAGCTCTGGCCGGAACAAAACAGCAAGCGTTCTTTGTGGCTAAAAGATTTTACCAGATTGGGATATGAGCTCTGGCCGGAACATAAAAAGCATGTTACGTTCTGCACGTGTTATTTTACCAGATTGGGATATGAGCTCTGGCCGGAACATCAATAGCACTTAGGACGATGGGTGAAGCATTTTACCAGATTGGGATATGAGCTCTGGCCGGAACCAGTATCGGGATGCACGCGCTAATGGGAAAATTTTACCAGATTGGGATATGAGCTCTGGCCGGAACACAATGATTTATCAGCACATAAATGCTTTAATTTTACCAGATTGGGATATGAGCTCTGGCCGGAACTAAGGATGTTAATCAGGTGATGATTGAGCTATTTTACCAGATTGGGATATGAGCTCTGGCCGGAACTAGCGCGAGATAGGGCTATGGAGGCCAATGATTTTACCAGATTGGGATATGAGCTCTGGCCGGAACTTCTGCCATCCGCACTTGTGGAGACTGACAGATTTTACCAGATTGGGATATGAGCTCTGGCCGGAACAAAGCCTGCCCAAACGAGCCTTGTATGCTGGCCCTGATCGCTAAACCGATGAGGAGTTGACCTTTTGGCGTACCTAGCTTTCCTGATTTGTTTTATAATCGCCACATGGATACATTCATAAAAAAAATGGAGCTGGACGATAAAGTGGCGACTGTTATTTATGCAGTCATAGTGGTCGCCTGGGCGCTCGCAATTTTTTGCCTTGTCTTTTCCGTCAATGAGGGCGTGCCTTTCGCTGGCGTCCTCGTTGCGGCCTTCGTCGTTTTCCTTCTGACCCTCCCGGTCTGGATGCTCCTATTTCCCCTCCTGGCCGCGCCGATTGCCTTTGTCATCAGCGCCGTTATGTTCCGTTTTTGCGTCTGATTTGCCGCGCCGCGCGTTCGCTCCACTCGACAAACTCCTCCATGTCCAGCGCATTTTACCGGATTGGGATATGAGCTCTGGTTGGCAGACCTGATGCAAGGCAAAAAGCTTTTTTTACCCGGAATGGGTTTCGTTAAAGCCTTGAATAATTTCCCTCGGCCTTTTATTTCTGAGCCCGTACATGGCGGGGACATGCTTGATGTTGCGCGTACGGTTTGAGTATCGTTGCGGGCTGCCTGGCTTTTCGGTTAAGGGCACGTTCCAGTCGTGATCTTCATCGAGTAAAGGCGCAAGCATGCATACCAGCAAGCTTGTCAGCACAGTGGTATTTTTCGCTTTTTGGATGATGTGAGAACCCATGATGATGGTTTTCTTCTCGAAATCTTTTAAAAACAACATTGTAGCAGATATGGATTGATCTTGCTTGATCTACCTCGTAAGCGCCTGCCGGGATGCGGTAAGGCAGATGAGAGAGGAACGGTTCTTAACGTATATCGAGCCTTGCAATTGCAGGATGAATTGTTGTAAATTGCAGTGGTTTTGGCTTTTTCCCTGTTTTTGATTCTTTTCTGACATACCCAATGGCTGTGGCGTGTGTCTGATGTCTTCGGCTGGCGTTATATACATGCGATGTTACGAGTTATTTTCCTCTTTTCGATGATGTTTTTTCTGGCGGGATGTGCTTCGCGTGTGCCGAGCGATACGATCCGTTCTTCTCTTTCGACGGGCTATGTGAGTGATTTGTGTCAGAAAATGGAAAAAACGCATGAATCAGCGAGGGAATTTGTAACAGCGTTAAACCTTGCCCGTTTGCTGCAAATGGAAGGGAGATGGAAAGAATCTATCCGTCGGTATGATGAGGCGCTGGCTATATTGGAAGAGTATGAGGCCCGTGCCCAGATCAATGTGCGGGAAGTTGCAGCTACGGCGGGAACGATCCTGCTGGCGCGCGGGGCAAAGCAGTATTATGGAACAGGGTATGAGCGCTCGCTTCTCCATACTTTTAATTCGCTTAATTATGTCATGCTGGGCGATTTTGCCGGTGCTGCTGTTGAGATGCGCAAAATGGACAAGCGGCAGGAATACTGGTTGCAGGAATCCCAGTCGCGGATTGAGAAAAAACTGGATAGCAGCAGGTATGATACTGCGGCGTTGCCGATACAGTACAGTATGCGTGAAATGTTGCAGGATGAGGCGGTGCGCAGTCTGATCAACAATTATCAGGACCCTTTTTCCTATGCGTTAAGCGCGATCCTGTTCCGCATTGCCGGGGATATGCAGGCTTCAGAAGTGAATATGCGCCGCGCTGTTGCGTTAGACGGCAAGGCAGGGGAGCTTTTCCGGTATGCCTGGCCACAATCCCGGATGCAGTCAAGCCAAAAGAAAAAGGCGGGTAAAAAGGAAGCGGGTAATGATGATCATATCATCCTGCCAGGACTGGCGCCGGTTAGAGCGGTTGCGTCTGGTGCAGAGGCGCCCCAATCAGGAGATGCGGCGATAAAAGAAGGGCATGTGCAGGAAGTTACCATCGTCGCTTTGAGCGGGATGACACCTTCTCTTAAGGTTGAGCATGTGCGGATGGGGTTTCCAAAAATAGGTTATGTCTTGCTTGATTTGCCATCGTATGCGGGCGCAGTGCCTGGACGGGCGCCTCATGCTGTTGTTGCGCCTGCGGCTCCGGTTGTTTTTTATCCGCTGCTTCGGACGGATAGGCTGGCTTACCGTACTTTGCAGGATGAGCTGGATTTTGAAATGGGATCAGCGATCAGCCGGGCCGCTGTCAGGGCAGGCATATCTGCGGCGGCTTATGCAGGTGTCCAATCAAATGACGATAGGCGGCAACATGCAGAGGCGGCGGGCGTGTTGGCGACGGTTTTGCTTGATTTGTGGACGTATTCGATGTCGGTTTCCGTCCGGAATTGGGAAACGCTTCCGAACGAGGGTTATATCGGCATGACAACGGTTCCCGGCGGCAGCACCATCACGGTCGGGGAAGGCGGTAACCAGAAAAGTTTATCCTTGCCGAGCGATATTCGGGGGGTTATTATTATGATGACCTATTTTTCCAACACTAACATGAAGATCGATTATGTCACGTATTAGCATACTTTTCTTTGTTCTTTGTCTTGGATTTTTAGTTTCCTGCGGCAGATCCACACACGAGTATCTGGACAATAAAGACGTCAAAATCAAATCCATCCAGCATGCGAAAGACGGCGAATTTCTTGTCGTAACAGCCGTGCTGGTGAATAACGATGGGGATAGCGTCCAGCACAGTGTGTACCGCATGCTCTGGTTTGACAAGGATGGCGCGCTTTTAGAGCAGTCCGCCTGGCGGCCTGTTATCGTGAAGGGCAAGGCGCCTGTTTATGTCAAGGAGCGTTCAACCATACCGGGCGCAAAAGAATATACCCTGATTATTTCCAATGATGCGAGCTAGATTATGAAAAAACGACTGCGTTATGCTTTTCATTTCAGTTTTATTGCGCTGGCAGCGGCGCTTGCCGCTTGCAGTGGGCCGCAAACCGGACGCATCAGCGGCGATGGCCAAGTGGTGTACGAAGATGCCCAGGCGACCGAAACCGTGACGACAAAATGGGGGTCAACGGATTTGCAGTCAACGGCGGAGAGCATGGCGCAATCATTGCTGGCTTCGAAATGGATTGCCCAGGCTTCAAGTTCTCCCAAAATCCGCCTGCGTGATGTTAAAAATTTCACGGATGAGCATATCGATACCAAAGGCATCACGGACAAGATTCGTATCAAGCTCCTTCAATCAGGGCAGGTTCGCTTTCTCACGGATAAGGCAAATATGGATGATGTCTTTGATGAGCGGGATTTGAACGAACTGGCTACGAAGAGAAAAGAAAACAAGCTGATGATGGATGCGGATTACATCATCACCGGTTCGGTGCGTTCAATCAGAAAGCGCACGCAGAGTGTGGGTGACGTCTATTTCCAGATCACGCTGGAGTTGGTTGACCCGCAAAGCGGCGAAATCAAATGGGCGGATGAAAAAGAAATCCGCAAGCATACAACCAAACCGAAAATCGGCTGGTAAGCCGGAGGGTTTCCTATGCGGATGAACCTGCGCCGGATATTGCTGTGGGGCCTCTTTTGCGTGCTGGCAGCGCCGTTTGCGGCGTCAGCGGCTTCAGTGCCGGATGGGGCGGTTATCCGGGTTAAGCCATTTGCTTTTCCGCAAGCGGCTTATATAGGGGCAGAGGAGGAGGCTGAGAGGCTTTCAGCCGCGTTTGGTAATCAGCTTATATCGGCATTACAGCAGGCGGGTTTGGCGGCTTCGGTTTTGTCAGAAAAAAAAGGAGTGCAGGGCGATACGCAATCTGTGCCTGATAAACAGCAAAAGACCAAACCGGTCCCAACCGGAAAGAAAGGGCGTTCAACCCAGGAGGCGCTCGCTGATGGGGAAGATGATCTGTTTGCCGATGAAGAAGATGGTGTAAAGGATGCGCTGATGGCGGCCGTTGAGGAAGCGGAAGGTGTCAAGAAAGAAGAGCCGGAACGCGAAGCGGCGGCGGGGGCTGAAAAGGGAAAAATGAAGCCTTCTGCAAAATCCGATGCGTATATCATAACCGGCACGGTCACGCAGTATGAGGAGCATGTCGGCGTACCGGTCAAAAGCGGCGCAACAAGGCGTTCCCGTGCGGAGGTGACGCTGCGTTGTTCCTACCAGGTCAAAAATCCAGCCGGCAGGACCATCCTATCGGAAGAAACAGCCGCTTCTTCCTCCAGAGTCGTTACAGAAACGGTGGACATCCATGCCGCCCTGCAAAATCTCAGCAGGAAGGTATTTTTTGAAGCAAGCTACAATATCGCCGAGCGGGTATCCGGCAAAACGCGGGTAAAAAGCAAGGATAATGCCGAATCCGGCAGTGAAGATGATGAATATGCTGATTCTCCCGGCAAACGCCTTCAGCAAAAAGCCAGATAGGGAAAATAATCAGCCAGCCTTTTCCAGTTCGTAAAAACGTTCCAAAAACCGTTTCCTGGCAAGGGAGGGCGGCCAGGGCGTGATCGTTTCTTTCATCGCTTCAATGCCTTTCAAATAGTGCCATTGCGTTTCAATATGCGGCATCAAATCCCGCTGTTCAGTTGCAAGCAGGATTAGGTCGGCCTGTTTGATTTCATGTGGCATCGGGCAGGGAATGCCGTATTGCCGGCAGATGGCCCGCTCGATATTTTTTTCAATACGCCGGAATTCGGGAAACATCTCTTTTAAGGGCTTTGTCATATCACCGACAAAAGCTTCTGTCGCGTCGTGCAAAAGCCCGGCAAGCTGCATGCCGGGCGGCACAAGATGGCTCACGAGGATGCTGTGCTGTGCCACAGAATAAAATTCAGACGTGTGTCCGGTAAAGCGGCAGAGATGGGATAGCGCGTGGGCAATGGTTTTAATATCGAAATGATAGGCATCCGGATTGATGAACGAGAAATAGTTACCCGCGCAAGTGAGGATTTCTGATTTTGCCGAGATGTGTTCGGCTATGGTTTTTTCTTGATACATGATGCAATAAGTTATACTGTAAATAATTACAGTATAACTCGTTTTGCCGGTAAAGGGAAGCAACATGCACCCCGATCAATGATTAATCGCAAGCCTGTCCTATTGATATAGCTAAAAAAAGGGGCTTGCCGCGATTGATCCGGTCATTGGCAGAAAAAAACGCGATTGGGAAAAGGGATTGGAAATTTTGCGTGTTCGGCTATTTTCCAGATATTGTGCGTCAATCCTTTTGCTTTTATCGACCATGCCGGTCTGCTGCGTAGGGCAATAGCCTCGTTTTCACCCTTGTAAGATCAGCAGATGACAATGGACGGCAAGACTACACATTCAAAACGTTTGACAATCCTGGCGCCGGTTGATGGACGTGTTATGTAACAGGTGTTGCAGGGCGCGTTTATGAACATGCTGCATATCGAAATCAGCACACGGGTAAATTTTGTTGCAAGTTAATTGCCTACTTGGGATTTTGCGCACTTTTTTCTTAAAACCAAAATAAGGCAGTGGCTGATAACCGGTTTTCTATCGGGTTGTTATTTTATTTTGTTATATTTTTGTTATTAAAAAATATATAAATTTCTATATGCAAAATTTATATATAAAATTATGCGCATATTATTTTTTGCTATATTAAATTACAAAAAGATATTTTAATATATTGAACTATAAAAAATATTTTAATATATTAAAAAAATATTTATTTGGATCGGTTCTGCATTAAGGTTGAGATTGATGTAAATGAAACTGGTAGATAATAAATGTAATCAAAAATATTATCTCTTTCTAAGAGATTAGAAATCAATACTGTTTGTTTTGTTTGTTAAAGTCATGCAGGAAAGATATAAAACATATTGCTGAAATGATTATTGATTAATTTTATTAATCGATTTGTTTTTATAGATGGATTTGATTCATTATTTAAAAATAAATAAACTGGTATATTTATTTAATCATTTTTTAATATTTTTAAAAAAAATTATATTCGATTAAGCAGAGTTTAAATAATGATTGTAATATTTATGGGAGAGTATAATGTCGCAATTAAATAAATCTCGTGTAAAAAAAATAAAAAAGAATGCGACAAATTCTTCTTCTGTGAGTACAAAAAGAAGAGGTCTTGGCAAAAAAGACCGTAACCGGGAAATAACCGGTTCCAGGCTAATAAACAAGATTCGGATTCGATCAATCGAATTAGGTATTCAGGATCGCCACATTGCCGATATGATTGGAGTAACGCCGATTTACTGGTATTCAATTGCAAATGGGCATAGAAAAATTTCTTCTCTTAGTAAAGAAAAACTAAAAAAGATTGCGGAATTTCTTAATATTCCTACCGTGCAAATCATGAGTTTAGCCGATGTGCTT
>Ga0082212_10004892_pt1 | contig 18499 bp, 15 predicted proteins | sample TergutNt197P3_FD_71548 | JGI IMG/M metagenome (GOLD analysis project Ga0082212, IMG submission 71548) | Neocapritermes taracua P3 segment gut microbial communities from Petit-Saut dam, French Guiana - Nt197 P3 | ecosystem: Host-associated > Arthropoda: Insects > Digestive system > Gut ...
TACCTTGACTTTACCTTCGGCAAAGCCTAAGGTATGCACGTAGGTAAAACTCAAAATCAAAGATTTTGGCTTTACCTCAGGAATGCTTGTTGCCTTTCAAGGTTTTCCCTCGCCGCCTGGCGGCAAAAAGACCGGCGCAGTGATGGAAAATGTCTTCGTTCTTGGGTATATAAGGCCCCCAGAGCCGCAAGCGCTGAGGGCTTTATTAGTACCTATTAGACACAAAGTGTCAATAAAAAGCAAGAATTTTTATTGCGGAATTCTATTCAGGCTTGAAAGCGAAGAAAGAAGATCCGTAATTATCTGGCCTTGGCTGTTTTGGGATTGCCGCCGAATTTGTCTATATCAACAACAAAAGATCCGGCCATGGTAACAGAGGAGAAAAGACCGGCTATAACCCCGATCAGAATACCGAAAGTAAGGATGCGGGTAGTTTCCCCGCCCAAAATTATCAAGGAAAGCAACAGTACTACTACCGCCAAAACCGTATTGATAGAACGGCTCAGAGTTTGGTTGATGCTGGTGTTAACCAAACTCTGGAATTCCTGGCGGCCGGAGGCGCGGCTGTTTTCCCGGACCCGGTCAAAAATAACCACCACATTATTGACGGAATAACCAACTATTGTCAGAATTGCCGCAATAAATGATCCGTCAATTTCCAAGCGCAGGAGGGAGAAAATCCCCATTGTGACCAAAACATCATGAACCAAGGTCAGCACGGCAGCAAGAGCAAAATTGAATCGAAAACGCAAAGTGACATAAAGTAATATGCCAATCAAGGCTATAACTACAGAAATTTGGGCATTGCGAACCAGCTCTTTGCCTACTACCGGGCCAATTAATTCGCTGCGCAATATTTGCATACTGCCAAGTTTTTCCTCTATTTCCGCGGTCATATTCCTGCTTTCCTCTTCCTGCATTTCTACGGTACGAATATAAAATTGATTATTTTCCATGCTTTGGATATTGGGGCTATGGCTGACATAGGAGCTGACAATTTCCCGCAGCTGACCCTGGTCCACAGCTTCAGCGAATTGCACATGCATGATATTACCGCCGGTGAATTCAAGCCCCTGATTAAACCCTTGGAAAATCATAGAAACGACTCCGGGGATGATAAAAACCAAGGCAATTATATACCAAATTTTCCGCTTGCCAATAAAGTCAAAATTTGTTTTCTTTAACATTGTTTTATCCTCCTCTTATAGCCCGAATAATTTTTTGCTGCCCAAAGGTCCGATATCCGAGGTCCATCTCAGCAAATATCTGCTGAAAGTGATGGCGGTAAGCAAATTGGTCAGCAAGCCGATGGTCAGGGTGATGCCAAAACCTTTAATCGAGCCGGTACCGAAGTAGATCAGCACCGCAGAGGCGATCAAGGTAGTGATATTAGAGTCCAAAATGGTTGCCAAAGCCCGCTTAAAGCCGGCCTCTATGGCAGCAGGCAAGGATTTTCCCGCCCGCAGCTCTTCTTTAAGGCGCTCGTAGATAATAATATTGGCGTCCACTGCCATGCCTATGGAGAGGACGAAGCCGGCAATACCCGGCAGGGTCAGGGTGAAGCGGAAAAGCGCCATGATCCCAAAGACAATGAAAACATAGAGAACCAGGGAAATACAGGCCAAAAATCCCGGTACGCGATAGTAAAGCAGCATAAAGAGAGCCATAACTATTAAGCCGATAATAGAGGCTAATATGCTTTTTTGCAGAGAATCCTGTCCCAGGGAAGGGCCTACGGTTTGTTTGGAAAGAATATCAATTTTAACCGGCAAAGCGCCGCCCCGGAGAATAGCCGCCAGATTAGAGGCATCGGTATAATTATCAAAACCGCCGGTCATTTCCGCCGATCCCCCCATGATGGGGCCGTTCACTACCGGGCTTCTTAGCTCTTTATCATCCAGAAAGATGCCAATAGTCTGGCCAACCAGACGGGCGGTGGCTTCTCCGAATTTTCTGCCGCCTTCATCATTAAATGTCAAATAAATCGGATAACCGCTACCATCACTTTTGGGATTGGTATCGGCCCTGGCATCAGTCAATTCTGCCCCGCTGACTACCACATTCCCGTCAGGGTCCTTGAATTCCAGCTTTGCGGTGGTGCCCAGCAAATCGATAGCCGCTTCCGGGTCATCTATACCGGCCAATTCCACGATCAGCCGGTCTGAGCCTTCCCTTTGGATCACCGGCTCGTTGACCCCGAATTCATCGACCCGCTTGCGCATAACCGAGGTCATCCTGGCCATATCATCAGCAGTGATACTTTTGCCGGGATCGGGAATGGCCTGCAAGACTACTTGGGCGCCTCCTTGCAGATCCAGGCCCAGATTGATATTGTCAATCAAAGGCTGTGCTAAAAAGTATATCGCCGCAGCTAACAATACTACTGCTATTGCCAACCTAGCCGCGCTTAGATTATTGTTCATAAATATGGTCTCCTCCCATTTTTAAATAGTCCTGGCTATATTATATATAGTCCCCTTTTATCCCATTTCTTATGTCAGAATGCTGTTTTTCATTGTAGTCTGCCAAAAGAAAAAGCAATAAGATATTTGGCTGACAGACTATGGCTTTCCCCTATAAGAGGTTCCTTGATCAAATCAGGTGCATTACTTGATTTCCCATATTTCAGCTGACTGGTCGGGTGATGAATCTGAGTTCGCCCTGTCATGTTGTTCGCTTCATAAGGCAAAAGAAAACAGGCGGCTTGTCCCCTATTAAACATTTCAGTCAAGGGTGTATATTCCGCCGCAGAGGTCAGGACATGATTGATATCCAGGGCAAGCAAAAAAGAACATAATAAAACTATTAACAAGACAAAAAGCAAAGCCTTGACTTGTCCCGGCACTAAAAAAGCTTTTTTTATTCCCCCCGCCTCCCCTCTTTTTCGGAAAGCGTATTAATACTGATCTGCCTATTATTTATCTTCACCTGGGTTTTTAACGCTGTTTATAGCCCATTTACGCATCTCAATTTCTGTTTCCCGGGCTATTTTTATGGTAATAATTTCCTCATTCATTTTGACGATTTTGCCAATAATGCCGCCTATGGTTTCAATATTATCGCCCACATTCAGTTTAGACAGCATTTCATTACGCTGTTTTTTCTGTCTTTGCTGAGGGCGGATCATCCCAAAATAGAGAAAACCAATCAGCAAAATAACCATGATCCAAGTATAATACTGTTCCAAAAAATCCACCGCCTTAATTTTATTTATTGTAAGATATAGGTTATCGAATAATGAATATTGAATAGTACGAATATCGGCTCTGCCGATATTTTGGTGCCGGAGACCGGGGTCGAACCGGTACAGCCTTGCGGCCGCGGGATTTTAAGTCCCGTGCGTCTGCCTATTCCGCCACTCCGGCACAGGGGTTAAGCTGGGCCTTTATTCTTTCGGAACTAATTTTGTACTTTATGCTCAAGATAATGCTCAAGACTTTTTTCTATACCGGTAGTTTTCCAATTACACCTCCTAACAATTCTGCCGCACGTTGTTTTTCGTTTCCGGCTAAATGTAAATAAATATTTGTTGTAGAAATCTGCTTATGCCCTAATATTTCCATTACAGTTTTAATTGAAGCACCAGAAGAAATTAGTAAACTCCCGGCAGTATGCCGTAAATCATGAAAACGAATTAATGGCAAATTGTTTGCCTCTAACACGTCATGAAAACGATGACTAATATGATTAGGAGCAATATCACAAACCCTATCTTTATCCGACTTCCTCTTCTCGTACAATGAAAATAGATAGCTTTCGGTTTCAGGAACAATAGATAAAGTTCGCGTTTCTTCAGCTTTTGTTGTGTCTTCAATTTCTGTTTTTACTCGCGTTATTGTCCTTTCTATTTTTATTGTTTTATCCTTCCAGTCAAAACTGTTCCAGCGTAATCCGGCACACTCTCCCCGGCGCAAACCATAATATACACCCATAATTACAGCAGGGAAAATTAATTCTTGGCTAAACGCCCTCAGTAAATCCTCCGCTTGGCTTGCAGTAAGGGTTTTGCCTACAAAACTAGTTTTGCGCCTTGGTAGTGTTGTTTTATCCATTACATTTATTGTTATTAAATCCTTGCGGTATGCCTCCTTTAAAGCGGCACCAAGTATAGCCATATGACGATGGATTGTATTAGCAGACAATCCTTTTGCCATTTTATCGGTAATATAATTTTGGATGTGTATAGCATTTATATCCGATAACTTTAAATTGAGGTGTTCAAAATATGGCTTGATATGACCTAACCATATATTATTATAACCCTCTATTGTGGTACCTCGCAATTCATTCTTTTTAGCTTTCATAAAATCATCAAGGTAGGAGATTAATAATTGATTACTGCCAGAAGGCATTTGCTCATATTCATTTAGCATTTCTCGAAGTCTAGCATTGGCCTGACGCTTTGTATTATCAGATACTCGCAAACCCGTTGATATTGCCCGCTGTTTTCTATCTGGTAAATTAATCAAACAATAATAAATACCACGTTTTACCTGTACACTTCCGGTAATCATGTTTCAATACCCCCTACAGCCTTAAACAAGCTAACGATAGTTTAACATATTCGGTAAAATAATGCAAGAAAAATATTGGCTTTGCTTGTGTAAACAAAAATGCCAAAAGGGACAAACCATCAGGCATGTCTCTCATAACGACATTATTTCCCATGGACAATATTACCAGCAAATGGTAAAATACTATTAACAGTTTTTTTCATTTGATGACATCCTTTGTTTTGCAGAAAAACTCAGCCGCTAGCAGCTGAGTTTTTCTGCTTTTTTTACTAACACCCCCCCCATACAAAAAGGAGGCAACATCTGGAAATGTTACCCCCTATTTATGGATAAAAATAGTAGTACAGCGATTTTTCGCTGGAGCTAATATACTTTTAATAGCGTAGCATTACTTTTAAATCCTCTGGGTAAATCCCCTCCTGGAATTACCTCCAATTTGCTTCCGTGTCTCGTCATTAACTTTTTTAATGGTATAGGCTGCAATCTCTGGAAGCTGCTCTTTGATCCTATTAACAATATCACTCCCACTAACCCCGGTAACGTTTAATTCTACATTAATAGTATTAATACCGCCATTATTAACATTATTGCTAATATATTCCTGTGTCATCTGAGGCATTGTCTTCTGGAAGAAACTATCAATCTGCCTGGGGGTAAGCACCACCTCTCCTAATAACAACTTAGCCATTATTTCGTTGTCATGTCTGATTAGGTTACGTTTTCCACCGCTATCCTTTCCAACTATACCGCCAGTGTGATAACTTTTCATGAAATCATAAAGCAATTGTCCGTTGATACTATCCATGTGCCATGTCCCGCTATAACTATCTTTAACTACCGGCCTTCCTATGATCTGCGCTAACTGTGATGCTAGATATTCATTCCTTTTTGCAAGTGCTTCTTGTTTGCTTTTATCGCTGGTTTGATTATAGGCAAAACTATTGCTCTGCATTTCTGCCGCATAACCCCTTGCGATCTCTTTCTGAGCTGCTATCGTATCACTGCCACTATAACTTTTATCACCGGTGCCACTCTTGGCGATCGCTGTCGGCATTTCGGCGTTAGCTCCAGATTGATTTAAGGCTGAAACAGCAGAGCCATAGCGCTCAACGGCCTTCAGTGCAAGCTCCCATTGATCCGTGATCTCAGAGTTTAACCTCGAACCATATTCACCGTTCCAGCTGATTAATTCAGAATATAAGCTATCCCAGCGATTTTCGATGGCTGCAATCGCTAGTTCATAAACCTTCTGCTCCGAGCTGATACTGTCCTTTAATAGTTGCTGCTGCTCTTTGATTTTGTCCTCATACATTTTTAACTCTTCATCATAAGCGCGTTCTTGGGATTTAATATGTTCATCCGCGATTGTCTCGCTAAGATTTTCCTGCAGCTCGGCAATTTTATCTGTCAGTTCTCTTCGGCGGGCTAAGATTTCAGGGTTTCCGCTATTATCTCTCTCAAGTTTTGCTAGTTCATTCATTGCGGCAATGAGAGCCTTCTGCTGATTCTTAACTTTCTTCTCAAAATTCTCCTTCTCTTTCATCAGGCGCAATTCAGTTTTTCGGAGTTCTATTATTTCCTTCATATTCTGTAATTGCTCTGAAAGATTTGAAATCTCGGTGTTCACGTTAAACTTCTCTAGTTCCATAACAAGGCGCAATATATCCCCCAGGGCATCCTCCTGATCCCGCAATGCCCCGGTTTGGTTATAGATGCTCCCAGCGGCGGCATTAGCCAAGTCTTGTATATGCCGGATATTTGCTTCTACATCTCTAAAATCTTCAGGGGATAAGATATTAGCCAAGAGTCCAAGATGAGCATTGACAAGCCCCCAGGTGCTGTCTGTAGCCTCATTTTGTGCGTGTATGAGCTGATTTAGGGCCTGGGTGTCATTATCTTGAATAGCTATTCTGATTTTTTGGAGATACGCCAATGAAGTCTGAACTGCTAAGTCTTCAAGCCTTGCCTTTGTTAGATTCTCCAAGGCTGTCTTATTGAGGGACAGATTGCCATTTTCATCAGTCAAATATTTTAAATACTCCGGCCCCATTTCAAGAATTGAACGGAAGGAGTCTAAACTAATAAAACCGCTTTGCGCATATTCCTCAGCAGCTTTCTTCAGGCTATTATAGTAGCCTTCGACATCTCCCAAAGACTTAGCAGACTCGGAAACAATAACGTTTAACATGTCGGAAACATCAGATTTGATACTAGCCAATTCTTGCTGTAACTTCAACCGGCGTTCCGTGCTGTGTGTATCCATCTTCCCATCAAGCAGCGCGATCTCTTCAAAGATTGCGTTCATGGTTCCCCGAGTGAAATCAATTAGGGCTTTCTTATCCGCGCCACCTAATAGCAAAGCCTGATATTGATTTTTTCGGTTTTGTAAAAATGTATCCCACATTTGTTCTGTCGCGGCAAGGCGTTTGTTTTCGTAGTCCCACCATTCCTTACTTAGCGCGTCTAGTGTTGTCCGATCCGTTACCCCCATATCGCGGAGCTGTTTAGCAAAACCGGCGGTTTGATCGCGGAGGTTTTCGTAGATAGCAGATATCCGGTATTGATCGTTACCTGTCGGGTTTATTTTTTGCTGCAAGAGAAATATTTCATGTTCCTGTATTCCGCGATGGTATGTTAATTGTTGTTTCTTCAGCGAATATAATTCCTCGTTTGCTGATCGTAATTGTTTGGCATATTTAGACTGACCCGCCAAATATTTATCAGTGAGTTTTCCATATTGGCTAATATAATCATCTAAAGAGATTAATTCCATTGTCCGCAAGTGTTTCAGCGCGGATATATAATCCTCGTACTCTTCCAGCCAACTATCTTTACCGCCACCGCCTCCAGAACTTTTACCGCCACCACCACCGCCAATACTACCACTCGGACTAAAACTATTAAACGCTGCTGCGGCAGCATCAAACTGGGCATAGACTTTATTTAGTTCGGCCTGCTTTTTCAGAATATCATTCTCAAGTTTCTTGTCTCTTGCAAGATAGCCGGGATCGCTGGGATTGCCAAGGACATCACTTGCTGAGCCGGGATTTAATCTTATATTACCAGCGACGATAGAAAAATAATCGCCCCACATTGAGGACAAGGATTTTATAAGACTGGTTTCAATGTCCAGTTTAGCTTTCGCCAATGTAGTCCAGTTAGCTTCATCTGCTCCGTATGCTTTAGCAAGTTCGGTAACCAGTTGTCCCATACCATTTTTGATGTTGTTCCATAACACTTTATCATTTTCGTATTTTTTGGCATTTGCCGCCTGGGCTGCTCTTACAGTCTCAGAATTAGTTGAAGCTTCAAGGGCTATTTGATACATATTCAATTGATGTAGTTGCTTTTTTCTGTCATCAATTAGCTTTTGAATTTCTTCATTCAAGGTTTTCTCGTCACCCATATAGCTTATAAGCTTCGGATAGTCGGCCATTAGCTGAGATAATCCTTCGCCTTTTTTCCCAGCTTCTAAGGCTTCTGTCTCTTCCCTTAATTTGGTAATTGCATCAGTAGTTTTGCTGATTTCCTCAACTGTTGTTTTGGACGAGCCTTTTAGGATGCCCAGGCTGTCAAGGATATTTTGCAACCGCTGCTGATCCAATCCAGCCATCATTCCATCAATATAATTTGCAATATAGGCTTTCCCCTCGGCGGCGGCTCCATCTCGCAACTCTACCATTTTAGATACGAGCGTTTCTAATATCTCCGCTTGTGTTTCTTCCCCGGCTGCGGAAAATTCCTCTTGCAGATTTAAAATCTCGCTGAAAGCGTTCGAGTAGTGGGCTACTAACTCATTCAAAGCTCGCTCGTCCATAACCTTCTTGGCGGATTGGAAAGCTTCAGTGTTAATTTTATCAATGCCTGTCCTCAGTTTACCAGCGATTTTGTTGACATCAAGCCCATATTGATCGGCATATGAATATAACTCATCGTAAAAAGTTTGCATCTTTTGGAGGGCTTCTTCCCTCTCAGAGTCTGGAAAAACCAGCTCCATCATGCCAGTAATTGGATTCCAAGTATATACGCCCTGTAGCTCCTTTGCTATCTTGGCAGCGAAGTCCTGAATTTCCTTATCAACGCTTCCGGCAAACCAAAGGGAGGAACTGAAATTGCCCGTCTTGGCAAGCTCCTTCTCAGCGGCGACAATCGCGGCTGTATTATCTCTGAGCCATTTTTCTGCGTCTTGGCGGGAGAGGTTGTCGAAGGAAGTGTTTAGATCGTCCACGGATAGCCGTAGGAGATTAACCTGATCGGCCTCATGCCCATAGGTTTTGATTAATTGGGCTTGTATATCCTTTAATCTATTTCTTGCCGCTATGCTGTCCTCTGTGCTTGTGTTCTCGTCGGCCATTTTGGATTTCAGATCAGCTATCTCGTCCTTAAGGGTGCCAAGAGCCTGCGCATTACTCTTGACACTCTCAGCAGAGGTTAAAGCGTTTTGGGTTAATTCCTTCTGATGCTGACTAATTTTTCCTATTATTAATGTAACTGCTGTGGCCAGAATAGAAAATATACCGAGGGCAGCCTGGAGGCCAGCAACAGACATGGTTGTAGCTCTAACCGCTGTGGTCAACGCCCCAAACATTCCTACTATCTTGGGCAGGGCGAGAGATAAAAATGCAGGCCCAAGGGCTAGTAATACTTTCCAAATATTTTCAAAGCTGTTGAGAAGGCTAGTTAATATTCCCAAGAAACCGCGAGAGACTTCAGAGGCATCAAGGCTCTTATTAATAAATAAGGCCCATGCATTATTTAGTTTGTTAACCCTTCCTTCCCAGCTTTCGGCCTGTTTTTCACTCTCACGCATCGCGCTCCCCGAAGCATTCTCAAAATCATTCAGGGCTTTTGTGTACAACTTGGTATTATTAATCAGGCTAAGCATCATCTCAGCCTGTCTAACCCCAGCTAACGCGTTTACTATCTTGTTTAGCTGAGTAGCCGAAACCCGTCCTTCATCCATTGCTTGCCGGAGTTCCAAGACTACCTCACTTAGAGCCTTGAAGTTTTCCTTGCCGTCTTTCCCAACTTCAATAATTTTAATGCCGATTTCTTCTAGATTTTTGGCGGCTGAACTCATCTCGCCGGCATTCAAAATTTCACCTTCAACCTCTTCAATCTCTAAGCCCTTGAAGGCGTTTTTAACTTGAGTTAGCCGAAGAGAAATAGTTCTTAAAGCGCGGGAGACTTCATCGCCCGTTTTCTGCGTAGCCGTTCCAACGGCGGTTAGCATTGCTGTCATACTAGCTGCGCTCTCATTAGTTTGCATAGCTACATTTGCATAGTTTTTAGTAGCGGCCGCCAAAAACTCCATTGAAATAGCGTTACGGTTAGAAACTTGGTTTTGGCTGTCAAGCAAGGCATTTAACTTTTCAATATTTCCACCGAGGCCCAGGGCTTTATCTGAGGCGATTAGATATTGGCTCGTTAACTCCTCCGACATATAACCGGCAGCCTGTCCGATTAATGCCAGCCGTGCCATTGCCTCATAATTATCATAACCAGCGCGAGCGAAGTTAGTCATTGCGTTTGCCATGTCTGCCGCACTGCGACCGAACTCACTCGCCGTCTTTAGGGTTTGCGTTGCCAGCCGAGCAAAATCTTGCCTGGTAACATCCGCGACCTTTGATAGATTAACAAGTCCCTGTTCTAAGGCTTTTAAATCGTTAATAGCCTGCTTGAAGGCTTGGAATACTTGGCGAATTATAAGTAACTGGACAAGGCGTTTGCCCAGCTGTTCGATTGAGCGGGAATATTGATTTGTCATCTTGTCGGCTATTTCCATTCTTTGAGCCATCGTATTACTGCGGTCAATGTGCATTTGTTCTGCAATTTGCAGATCACGATTGTAACGCGCCTCTTTGTCCGCTAATTTTGTGATCTGCGTCTCGTTTAATGACATGCTGCCAGTCATGCCATCAATCTGATCGCGTAATGTGCTAACCTGTGTCCCCATTTCCTGGATACGATTTTTGGCCCTGCCGTCAGTTAGCCCTGTCATCTGTATTTCTTTGCGATTTGCTTCTGTGATTAGCTGGTTTAATCTAGAAAACTCTGCTGAAGTTTCTTTTACGCCTTTAGCGTTTATACCATTAATTGCCGACTGTAGTTTTGAGAGATCAGCAGCCTTGGCCTCTATCTTTATTTCGCCCTTATGCTTTGCCAGCATCTTATTTAATTGGGTAATAGCCTGATATACACTTTCTTCGTCTAGTTTAGCTATGATTTTTAAAATTCCCCTGAGATCCGCCATTATTTATCACCTTCACTTTCTGCCTGTCGTGCTGCTTTAATTTGTTCCCATCTTCGCTTTGTGCCCTCTATAGCGGCAGTTGTCATATCATAAAAATACGTCTCGCCTCTTGATAGTTCCAGATATTTCCTGTAATCTAAGGCGTGAAAATAGTTACAGAAATATTGATCCGGTATTTGTTTTCCGTCTATATCTATTAGAACAAAACGCTTGTATTTTTTATCCCATTTTATTTCTATCCGCTTTTTGGGTTTCTCCATCTCTCTCACCTCCAAAAAGACCCAGGGATTAACCCTGGGTCTCCGCTAATTGTGACATAATAGCAGACATATCAACATCTGCCAGATCGGTTAAGTCAAATCTGTTAAGTTTGGCATTCATGTCCTTCTCAATGCTCCGCATTAGGCTTTTATATTGTGCCGTCTTTTCAAGTTTTTTAATCATTGCTTCATAGCTTCCATCTACCATTATTTGGTTATAAAAAGTCTCAATCTCAAAATCATCTGTTATATCCATCTGGTTATAATAGATATATAGTAGCACAGCTTTCATTACTTCCATGCTTTGCCAGTCATTACAATTAACCGACATGTCATGTACCATCATTAATTCCTGCAAGTCCAAATTAGTTTTCATTATTTTAATCTCCATTTCTTATTTTATATTTTTAATTATTAGGCGTTTTAAGCCCTGTTTTATTTCAGGGAAGGGTTAGCCTATACCCTGATTATTTTAAACGATTCTAGCGCGTTAAACGCTTAATTAGCTTATGATATAACCTTAACAATATGTTTATGTCCGCCGCCGGGAAGGGGTATTTCTTCTCCCGTCTCTAAGCCTAACACAGCATTGCAGCCATAGAATGACCACGTTTGCTGCGGATATGCTGTAGCCAAGACGTTATTAAACGACAGCCAATTTTGTTGCCCTGTCGTCGTATCTCCGCTATAAAACTTCACGCCGGTATACTCCAGGGCAGGGCCAATAGATAAGACTGGCGCGTCAGGCGCAGAAGCATAGGCCAGATCAAGAAAGCTACCGCTGCCTGGACGCATCTGTAAGAAGAAATCTCCTGTAGGCGCGGTATGTTCAGGATCATCCATCACATCTCCCGCATTTGTAAAGTTGTAATACCGCTGACCATAGATATTGCCACCGGAAACATTTGCACCGATAATATTTTTGGATACCACATTATTCATATCAATATAGGTTCGCAAGGCATAGTCAGGCAATAGATCTGCCGATCCATCCTGACGCCAATCCATCGTAACGCACGGCCCCATTTTGACACCACCGCCATCAACGACAATATTACTGCAGCCATTACCGATACACAGGACAGGTACTGATTTAATGTCTGCTGGAGCCCAGCGGATATTGGACTCTTTAATTTTAAAATATTTGCCGCCGTCAAAGCCCTGGCCATATTTGCCGCCAAACATCAAGGCTCCAGCACCTATTTCTGTTGAGGCATTTTTCGTAAACACATCCACAAATACTTTTTGCAGATTAATCGATCCACCTCCTTTAGCCTCTGCAATATCATTAGCGGCCTTGAAGTGCTTATTTAAGGATGCATGGATCACATCTTGCTGCCAGCCCATTGCCAGCAGCTCAGCCTTATCATCAGTATCACATTTATAGATTTCCGGTTCGAAAGTTTCGGCATTAATAAATCCATAACATACCGGCTGCGGTTCCGATACATCAGCGATAAAGACAGCACAGGAGATCATGCCATTAAACTCTGGCATTGGCTTGCTGTTACCCCTAAGCCATTCTGACACATCCACATATGTTGGCTCTGTTTTTGAGGCAGCATACCATTGCAGGAATTTTTCCGCCGCCTCCTTGTAGCCCCAAATAAAAGCAAGCCTGTTAGGGCTCAACCGATATAATTTTTGTTCCTCTCCGACCCGGTAGACAATTTTATCCTCATCATTTTTTATGCAGCCAGCGCAATCCGCGGCGGCGTATACTGCATCTTTTGTCAATATAACTTGTAGACTACTCATTTAGTTTTCCTCCAAAATTCTAATTATTTCCGGTAGGTTCTCGAACCCGTACCAAGTATTAACATCATCCTGTATTATTCTCTCAACCTTATGCCCTAGCAGGCATAATACAGCCATTGCCCTGCTATCTGTGTATATTAGTTTCATTAGATTTCTCCTGTTATTTTTAAATACAAAAAGGGCTGATAATAATAACTGATACCAGCCCCTTCCTTCAGGTGGGGAATTTCCCCGCCTGTCCGCTACCACATAATGTCTTGCGGCCTGACCTTTTCCTCGGATTTCTGCATCGTTACCTGATCGCCGGTTTGGACGTAATCGTAAAGGTTAAAGTTAAGATGATTACTAAGCGTGTCAATAGTATTAACATCCGTCAAGTTTTTGTCCTTGATAGCCTCAGCAATTGTCATAAGTATGTAACTCCGCTTAACTTTTGCCATTTTGTCCAATGAAGCAATTATATCTTTAACAGGCTTTTTATACCATTTGCCGGAAAAGAAATTATTATATAGATCGTATTGCCCTGCCCACTCGGCCAATTGCGGATATGCCTCTAATACCTCTGGAGTCTCGCAGACTAACCATAGTTTGGAAAATGCCCCCCGGTGACGGTTATATAATTGGATAAAGTCATCCAGGGCTAGTTCTGCATACTGCTCTTTTTCGTCAAATTTTAAGTAAACGCTTTTGTCTTGCGAGGCATAGGTAAAATTATCCACAACGCATCTTATTTTTACCATTTCAACATTTTTCAGGCCCACGCCCCCATAGATTATTTTAGTTTTTTTAGTAGTATTATTATTAGTCATTATTTTGATCTCCTTTTTTAATATTATTTTTAGTCGGGATATCCCCATCCCGGATAGTAAAGGTATAATTTGGTTTGCCATTCTTCTTTACCTTTTTATATAGTCCATTAATTATTCTAGTAAAATAGAATATGGAATTAACAAGGCTCGCTCCTTTGAGCGTGTCTAAATCGTCATTAGCTTTTTCGGTATCCTCGAATAGATAGTTAATACTGTTACCTATCTTGCGTACTGCAACTAACCTGTTCCCCATTGCCATTAGCCAGGATGCACTGTTACTATCAATCTGTAAATAATTATCATTGTTCAATTTTCGGCTTCCTCCTCAAATTCCGTAGTTTTCGTTGTCTTTTTTGAGTACTCTTGCTGGCATAATGTCTATTAATTTTCACTGGGTTTTTATTTCCCTCGGCGGCGAAGCGGTTGAGAAGTGTGCCCATACCCTCATCCTGCCGGGTTCGCACCATATAATTACATTTGCCTGCCATTAAATAACTTTCACCCCCTCGCGCCAGGGTATGCCTAAGAAATCGGCACATTTTTCGCCGAAGCCAAACCAGACAAGATTGCAGGCTACATCCTCAGTACCGTTTTCCTCCTCAGTCATCGCTTCGATCGGTTTAAATCCTATTGATTGCATTTCCGCAGCTACACCGCATTGTAAATATACACAAACTCTGTTATTTTCCATTATTTTCTTCCTCCTTATTTTGTTTTTGCCGCTGCAAAATGTTAATGTAATCTTGCATAGTCATTTTTTGTTTCGGATAACCCTTCTGTTCCAAATAATCGCTTAGATCATCAAGCGTTTGCCGCCAAAGGGGTTTACTTATACATTTAAAATCATTAAGTAACTGCCTGGCAATTCCAAGTTTATCCGCAATAAAAGCCTGTGTAACACCATCTTGTTTAAGGTGTCGCTTTAATCTCAACCTGCATTCTAGCTGCTCTATTGATGATGGTATATCGTGTTTTTTTCTGGGCATATTGTCACCTCCAATCAAATTTGTTAATTATCAAAAAAAAATGGGGAAAAGGGAGAGGAAACTATTCTCCTCCTCCCGCCAGCTAGGGAACTCCCACAAGATCAGGAAATCTCCCACATCCTACCAGCCCAACCTCAAAATCCCTGCTCTCATTATTTACCTAATAGCGTTAAGGAATATAGGGAAAGTCCTGCATGGACGGCCACTCAAAAACATAGTAAATTAATGGGAATTAAGCCCCCACCTCATCCAGATAAGCCTCCAGCGCGGCGAGAGTGTCAGGCCGGAGCATCGTTTGGCCGATAGCAAATCGCTGTACCAGATATCCTTGGTATGTTAATTAGATCACCTCCTTGCGTTGAATATGACATTTCCATAAGAATCACATCTATAAATAGTAATTTTTCTTTATTAGATGCATACAAAAAAACCATTATCCTTTGGCTAAAGGTTGCGGTTACTAGCTTTGGTAATTAGTCACTTACGGACAAAGTAAGTTAAAATAAAACAAGTATTTCATTCAATAGTTTTCGTGGAGCTAAAACCTACCAACATCCTTAATCCTGAATGCATGCGATCGAAGATCGCTCTAGTTTGCTATATCAGTTATTTCAAATAAATCAGAATAGCGCCATTATTACTTATTGAAAAAAAATCTCATCCTAATTATGCTGGTGTTAAAGAGTATTTATGGAAAAAATTATCATATAATACATTTCATTTGGTTGACTTTTTAGTAATATTAACTTAAAATAATTACAGAGGCAAATGCTGGAACGCTGTTACCAATAGAAAGTTGGTGTAAAAGTGCTTTTAATAGCGTTTCAGGTTATATCACTTTTGTTTTCTTCTGGAACCTTTATTGTCACGTTGCTACTATACCTAAAAATGTTAAAAGACATAAATAATAGAAATAACCGTCCTACCCCGGCTAAAGGTTTTGAACGGCTATCCCCATTTATGTAGTTTGACAAACCGTCACTAGTCACTAGTTCCAGCTTTGCCTTCAATCATATGATATAACAATATTACTATTTTTGTCAATCTCCATGCTAGTTGACATAATAGTAAGACTATTTTTGTTTTGCATTAATTAAGCCCTAGCTGTTAAGCCAGGGCTTTTTTGTGCTATATGGCCCCAGAAGGGAGCTATGGCCCGATAAACACGGTGTGGGGAGAGGTAAAAAACGCCATCTTATACCTTAGCAGGGCTTTGTTGTAAATGTTGTAAAATTATGTGTCACTATAAATATTTAAAAATATATTTTCTCTCAAACATGGCCCTAAAATTTACAACAAATACAACAAACGCCAGTTAGAGATATAGATGCACTTTTTTCAGTTTTTTGAGCCGCAAAGCCCCCTTTTCTGTGTTTGACTAAAATGGGGTTTCGCGCTCTATAATAAATGAGAGATTCTTGATAGCGTTACGGGAATAACAAGGTTGGTGCAATGTAGTAAAATGGTTAGTATGTCATCCAATATTGTCTTAATAAGAGTCAATAATCCGGATAGCAGAGTGGATTGAATTTATGACATTAATGACATAAAAAACAGCACTTTCCAAACTTTATATATTTTATTTTTTTTACGAGTGCAATTTTGTGTATGTATTTTTTTTTATTTTTATATAGTTTGAAAAACTCGTATTTTCATGTCATTGATGTCATGGATATATATATAGCAGGCGATATGTTCAAAATATTGCTGACATGCTTGATGTCATTTGATGTCATTTGATGTCATTTATTGCCCCGCCCTCCCCTTAATTGTATTAAAATGGCGACTCATCCTCTGAGTATGTCGCTGTTATTCTATCCAGTCTATCCTCTGGAGCAAAATTAACTTGTAGATTTCGCCTGACAGGAAGATTATATAACCGCGCCTTTTCGGTTCTTTTCTGCTCCACCCCTAACTTTTTGAATACCTTTCCGATATATCTATTATCATTGCTTTTAAATATCCCAGGATATGTCAAAACAAACTCAAGTGCAGTAACATCCCTAAACTCATATTCATCTTGATTAATGTGAGCCATTGTAATTATATCCTCAATTTCCCGCTCGTATCTGAGCGGCACCTCAAATTCTTTGTTTGTGATTGATAATTCTTCATTTTCTTCATTTGTCAAATAAAATTTTGGGCATCCAATTGTGTCAATAATCGAAAGTATTTCCGCCCAAAACTGCTGCACATCAAGATTATCTAACGCCTCAAAGTCAATTCTTTCTGCGATTTCTAAAGTCCAAAAGCGGCGATTCCCAGTATCATCCTGTAGAAATTCCTGGTGGTTACAAGTTGCGGCGTATACCGTATGTCTTGGATTTTTGGTATCATTGCGATCATAGGGTATTCTAAACTCATCGAATGAATTAGTTACAAATGCCTTAATCATCGGGATAGATTTTCGCATAGTGGAATCTAGTTCCCCTAATTCGCAGATCCAGCAGGATGTTACTCTTCTATGGACATCCTTATTTTCAACATCTAGGGTTTTACCTTCAAGGAAAAATCTTGGAGTAGCCATAGCGCGTAAAAAATATGTTTTGCCTATGCGCTGATCCCCTTTAAACGTCAAAACACCCTCAGCCCCAAAAGAATTCTTCCTGCTATTAAATAGTATAGATACAGCCTGGATTGCCCACTTGCGGAATAATAGTTTTTGAAAATCATTTCTAAGATGTAGAATATCATAGACATCCTGCAATCTACTCTTTTTGTCCCATGGTTTCGATTTGATCCAATCTAGCACAGGATTATACTTGTTGCGATCCAAAATGATACTCAAAAAATCATTAATAGTACCCTTGTTGCATCCAGTGTATTTGCCCTGAAGCTCACTTAAAATAAATGTAGCAAGATGTTTCTCAAAATCTTCTTCCGCACAAGTAAAATAATTAGTCTTAACATCCATAACATGTGATATAATATCATAACTAATATTTATTACATTATCTTGCATATATTGATCTAGTATCTCTATTGTAAATGACGGTTTTTTGCTTTTATCCGTCGGAGCCTCAATGCCGTTAATTGCATATACAGCTTCAGCAGCTTCTTTCTTTCCAATGCCATCTCTTTCCATCAAATAATCAAATACCGTCCCGCCTTTTAGGTGTTTGTTGCTGTAACAATAATAAGAATTAGTTGATCTATTATACATGCAACCAGTATCGTCTCCACATATCGGACACGGGTTAATATGTACAATATTTCCAGATTCTTTTACTTGTCCGACACAATCATCTTTTAAGATTGATAGAAAATCTGTCTGCAATATGACATCGCGAAGCTCATTTGATTTAATCGCTGCCCTCGGCGAAAAATTCTGAGCCGGAGGTTTATACAATTCAAGGGCTTTTTGATATGTAAAAGGTTCGCGCTCTAAATTAACCTCGTACCCACAGTCACCCTTGGAACCAAACCAGAGCCGCGATGTATCATTACTGGCCCCAGAGTCAACATGTATACCAATTATATCTGACAGAACCTCTGACATTATTGTTGCTCTAACCGCATCATACCGGGAATCAAAATCAACGAATACCCTAAACTTGCGCTTATTATTACTATCGCTAAATGATGGTATAATAGCTAGCCAATCAATTCCATTATCCGCTAATAGATGTTTAACGTCTTCCGGCGTTAGATACGGTTCGAAATTATCTATACCCATAATATCAATAATCTCTTTGTCTGTTAAGTCTGTAACTTTAGTTTTGCCTGGAGGAAGTTTTATTTTATTATCTCTGATATATTTTTCACAAACTATTTTGTTCCCGTCATTATCAATATCTAATGTTGCTAAACCTTTTGCTTGGGTATCCGCTTCACAAAAGTTTATACAAGATGGAGCATGCGACATCCCGCCGAAGACGTGGAAACCACAATATCCAGTTGTTACTTTATTGAAGCAGAT
>Ga0082212_10004893_pt1 | contig 18499 bp, 2 predicted proteins | sample TergutNt197P3_FD_71548 | JGI IMG/M metagenome (GOLD analysis project Ga0082212, IMG submission 71548) | Neocapritermes taracua P3 segment gut microbial communities from Petit-Saut dam, French Guiana - Nt197 P3 | ecosystem: Host-associated > Arthropoda: Insects > Digestive system > Gut ...
ACCCGCCGCCGTGGCGTGTGGCGGGGTTGCCCGTCAGGGCGCAGTCCGTCAACGTGCCGTAGAAGGCCCCGCCGCCGTCACCCGTGATTTTCCCGTTGGTCAGCGTGAACCCCGTGAGGATGATGTTGGTGTGCGCGGTGGCCGACCCCAGCGTCGCGCAGCGGTTTGTCCCGCCGCCGTCGATGATTGTCACTGCCGCGCCCTCCACGCTGCGGACGAAGACGGTCTTGTTGGTGCTCGTAATCGGCGCGTACACGCCGTTGGTCACGGCGATGGTCTCGTCCGCCACGGCAAGGTCGATGGCGGCTTGGATCGTCTGCTTGGCGGTCGCCCAGGCCATGCCGTCGTTCACGTCGTCCCCGTGTTCCGCGTCCACGTACCACGATGCGCCGCGCTGACCCGTCGCCGATGCGCTCGTCACGGACAACGCCGCCAATTTCGCGTCGAACGCCGTCACCACGGCGTAGGTGTATTCCACCCCCGTGAGCATTCCCGTGTCGAAAAATGCCTGTTCCGAGATCCATCCCGAGACGGGTTCCCACTGCCCCGTGGCCCCGTTGAAGCGGAGGACGCGGTAGAGCGCCGCGTCGCCCGAGAGGGGCGCGTCCCATGAAACCCAAATGCCATCGCGGTCATCGTCGCTGGCGTGGAGGTTCTGCACGAGGTCGGCGGGGTCGTCCCGCAACGCCGCCGCCTCGCCTTCGTAGGCGCCCATGTCCACGCGAAGCCCTTGGATGCGGGGGTTGCCCGCCAAATCCGTCGCGCCATACGCATAGTAATTCGTCCCCGCGTCGATGCACGGCGACCCCTCCAGCAACCTGAAATCCCCCGCCTCCGCAAAGCGGAACATCGGGTCTTGCTCCATGTTCACCGTGCCGCCGGGGACGGGCAAGGAGCAGGAATAACGCCATGTGCCGGCGTAATAATTCGTGTTCACGCCGCTGTTTACGGCATTGCCCCAGACGACGCAGTTGTTCATCGTGCCGTTGTACGTCCCGCCGCCGTTGTTCGCCCTGTTCCCCGCCACCGTGCAATTGTGCAGCGTGCAACCGTACATCCCGCCGCCGTTGCCCGTCGCCACGTTCTCCGACAACAGGCCACTGACCATCGTGCCGTTGTACGCGCCGCCGCCGCTCGTCGCCGAGGCGTTCCCCGACACGACGCAGTTCGTCATCACGCTGCCGTACGCGCCGCCGCCGCTGCCCGTCGCCGTGTTCCCCGAAATCGTGCAGTTCGCCAGCGTGCCGTTGTACATTCCGCCGCCGCTGCCCCCCTTGTTGCCCGAAATCGCGCAGTCGAAGAGCGCGCCGTACGCCGCGCCGCCGCCGTTTGCCGCCGTGTTGCCCGTCATGGTGCCGTGGGCGACGGTGGCGTTGTTCACGCCGCCGCCGTCGTTGTTCGCACGGTTGTCCGCGAACAGGCAGCGGCTCAGGATGCCGCCGTACGCGCCGCCGCCGAAGTTCGCGACGTTGTTGGAGAGGACGCAGTCCGAGAGCGTGCCGTAGAGCGAAGCGCCGCCGCTGCCGCTGATGTACCCGTTCCTCAGCGTGAAGCCGACGAGGGCGCTGAACGTCTCGCCGCCGCTCGCGCCGAGCGTCGCGCAGCGGTTCGTGTTGCCGCCGTCAATGGCGGTGTGTTCGACGCCGTTGACGCTCTGGATGGTGATGCGCTTGTTGTCCGTCGCGATGGGCGCGTACACGCCGTTGGTGACGGCGATGATGTCCCCCGCCATCGCGAGGTCCACCGCCGCCTGAATCGTCTGCTTCGCCGTCGCCCAACTCTTCCCATCGCCAGCGTCATCCGCTTGCCCCGCGTCCACGAACCACGCCGCCCCGCGCTGCCCCGTGACGGACGCGCTGAGCACGGAAATCGCGTCCTTGTTCTCGTCGAACGCCGCGATGACGGCGTAGGTCTCCTCGCCGGGCTTGGCGTCCTCGTCGAGGAACGCCTCCCCGGCGAACCAGAAGGAGACGGGTATCCACATCTCCAGCGCGGCGTTCCACCGCAGGACGCGGTATGACATCACTGACGGCGGCAGGATGCCGCCGCTACTTGGCGCGTCCCACGTCAGCAGGATGCCCGCCGCGTTGTCGGTGCTGGCGGCGAGGTTCCGCACGAGGTCGGCGGGCGTGTCGCAGAGCGTCCCCTCGCCCTCGTAGGCGCCCATGTCCATCGTGACGCCCTGGAGGCGCGGGTTGCCGATTACGTCCGTGGCGAGCGGTCCCCAGTTGTTGCCCGGTTCCCCGTTGCGCCCCGTGTCAATGCAAGGCGACCCCGCCAGCAGGCGGAAGTCCATCGCTTCGGGGAGGCGGAAGCGCGGCGCCTCGTCCGTGTTCCCCGTGCCTTTCAGCGTCGGCGTGGTGCAGGAGTACGTTGTGCCGTCCGATGTCGGTACGTTTGACCAGTTGGAGACATCGCCGTTGTTGTCAACGTTATCCCAGAGGATGCAGTTGCCGAACAGGGGTTGGGTGAGGTACACGCCGCCGCCCCTCGCCGCTCGGTTCCGCGCGATGGTGACGCCGAACAGTTGTAGCTGCAGATTGGCGTTATTCGCCGAGCCGCCGCCATCGGCGCTTGCCACGTTGCCCGCGACCACGGCGTGGCGCGTCCAGACGGCGTTCAGTCCGGCGCCCGTGCCGCCCGTGTTCCCGAACACCTCGCTGTACACCAGGCGTCCGTTGCGCACGCCGCCGCCCTGGGATGTCGCCGCGTTCTCCGTCACGAGGCAACGGATGAGGATGGCGCTGTCCGCGCCGCCGCCATTGGGCGCCGTGTTCCCTGTCAGCACGCAACCCCGCAACGTGCCGCCGAATGCGCCGCCGCCGTTGCCGCCCGTGACCCTGTTCCGGCGCACCGTGCAATCGTGGAGCATGGAGTAGTATGTCCCGCCGCCGCTGGTGACCGCCACGTTGTCCGTGACCACGCAATCGAAAAGCGTGCCGTACGCCGCGCCGCCACCGTTGGCGGCGGACCCGTGCGTCAGCGTGAACCCCGCCAGCACGGCGGCGCGGCGCATGGTCGCCGTCCCCAGCGTCGCTGGGCGGTTCGCGTTGCCGCCGTCAATCACCGTCGCCCTCGCGCCCTCCACGCTCTGGATGAGGATGCGCTTGTTGTCGGTCACGATAGACTCGTAGATGCCGTTGGTGACGGCGATGCCATCCCCCGCCACCGCGAGGTCAATCGCCGCCTGAATGGACTTCTTCGCCGTCGCCCAACTTTTTCCATCGCCAGCGTCATCCGCTTGCCCCGCATCCACATAGTACGAAGGAAGCCGCCGCCCCGTGACGGGGGCGCAAGGCTCGGAAACCGCCTCGAAATTTTCATCGAACGCCGCCACGACGGCGTAGGCGCACTCGCCGAACGCAAAGACCTCGGTGTCCAGAAAACTCGTCTCCGCAATCCACCCCGAGGCGGGGGTCCAAAGGTGGCACGGGCATTCCTGATCGTGTAATGAACAACGGGCGGGAATGCCCGTGCCACCTTCCCACCGCACGACGCGATACAGCGCCGCGCCATTGATCGGCGCGTCCCACTCCACAAAAATCCCGTCCGTCCTGTCCACGCTTGCGCTCACATTCTGCGCCACGTCGTCGGGGTCGTCGGAGCGCGCCCACGCCCCCTCATACGCCCCCATGTCCACGGCGATGCCCTGGACGCGGGCGTTGCCCAGCACGTCCGTCGTGCCGTTGACGTAGGTGGCGGACCCCGTGTCAAGGCACGGCGAGAGCGCCATCAAACGGAAATCCCCCGCCTCGGGGAGACGGAAGAGAGGCGGTGCGTCCGTGTTGCCCACGCCGACCTGCAAGGGCGTGGAGCAGGTGTAGCGGATGTTCATGCTGCTGGAGCCGTCCTGGGTGAAGTTGTTGGTCTCCCCGGTGGCGCCGACGTTGCCCCAGACGATGCAGTTGTTGACCGTCGCGGCGTGTACGCCGCCGCTGCCGATGTCCTCCGTCCGGTTGTGGACCACGGTGCAGTTGTTGAGAACGCCGAAGGCTGCGCCGCCACCGTTGCCGCCCTGCGCCGTGTTGTCCACGATGAGGCAGTTGTTGTGCGTGCCGTAGTGCGTCCCGCCGCCCACGCCCCCCGCCGTGTTGTGCGCGATGACGCAGTTGTTCGCCACGCTGCTGGCGCTGCCGGCGCCAACCCCGCCGCCGTTGCCCGTCGCCGTATTGCCCGTGACGGTGCATCGGGCAAGCGTGGACTCGTAGGTGCCGCCGCCATTCATCCCTGCCGTGTTGTCCGTGACGGCGCAGTCGCTCAATGTGCCGCCATACGCCCCGCCGCCGGCGCGCGCCGCCGTGTTGCCCGTGACCGTGCAAGAGTTCAACGTGCTGTTCCACGCCCCGCCGCCGCCGTTGCCGCTCCCCATGCCGACGTTGCCCGCGAGGGTGCAGCGGGTGAGGATGCCATACGCCGCGCCGCCGCCGTTGCCCGTCGCCGTGTTCGTGGCGAGGACGCAGTCGGTGAGCGTGCCGCCGTAGGAGCCGCCGCCGTCAACGCCCTTGCCGTTGGTCAGCGTGAAGCCCATGAGGCGCGTCCGCGTATGCGTCGCCGCCGAGCCGAGCGTCGCGCAACGCGCGGCGGCGCCGCCGTCAATGACGGTCTCTTGCGCCCCCTCGACGCTGCGGATGACGATGAGCTTGTTGTCGCTCACGATGGATGCGTAAATGCCGTTCGTGACCACGATGGTCTCGTAGTCCACCGCGAGGGACACCACCGCCGGCAACGTCTCCTTCGCCGTCGCCCACGTCCACCCGTCGGCGCCGTCGCTCCCGTGTTCCGCGTCCACGTAGTACGACGGGACGCGCTCGCCCGTGACAGGCGCGCTCACGGAAAGCGTGTCAAAGTTTCCATCGAACGCCGCCACGACCTTGTAGGCGTACTCCTCAAACGCGAAGACCTGCGTGTCCAGGAAACTCGTCCCCGCAATCCACCCCGACGCCGCGACCCATTCCCCCATCCCCGTATCCCATCGCACGACGCGATACAGCACTGCGTCGTTCTCCGGCGCCTCCCACGTCACCCAAATCCCATCCCTGTTGTCCGCGCTCGCCTGCACATTCTGCACCACGTCGTCAGGGTCGGCGCTCAGCCCCCACACCCCCTCATACGCCCCCATGTCCACCCGAAGCCCCTGGATGCGCGGCTCGCCAATCACGTCCGTCGCGGTAGTCGCATACGTGTCCGCCCCCGTGTCAAGGCACGGCGAAAACGCCGTCAAGCGATAGTCCCCCGCCCCGAACATTCGCAAGAGCGGGTTCTCCTCCGTGTTCCCCGTCCCCGAGGGCAACGGCGTGGTGCAGGAGTAGAGGAACGTGCCAAGGTAGTAGTTCGCGTTGACGCCGCTCGTCGAGGTGTTCCCCCAGACGATGCAGTTTCGCAACGTGCCGTTCGCCGTCCCGCCGCCGCCGTTGCTCGTGTTCCCCACGACGGTACAGTTGTTCAACGTGCCGGAGTTCGACCCGCCGCCGCCATTGGCGCCCGTCGCCGTGTTCCCCGTGAGCACGCAACTGTTCAGCGTGCCTTGGTTCGACCCGCCGCCGCTCGTCGCCGTGTTGCCCGACAGCACGCAGTTGTTGAGCGTGCCGTAGTACGCCCCGCCGCCGCTCGTCGTCGCCGTGTTGCCCGACAGCGTGCAACGGTGCAGGATGCTGTAGCACGAGCCACCGCCATTCGACGTGTTGCCCGTCACCGAGTTCCCCGTCAACACGCAATCGTGGAGCGTCCCGCCATACGCCCCGCCGCCGTGGGTGCTGTTGGCGGTCATGCGCCCGTTCCTCAGCGTAAACCCGATGAGGACGGTGGCGTTGTGCGACGTCGCCGTGCCCAGCGTCGCTGGGCGGTTCGTCCCCCCGCCGTCAACGAAGGTCTCGCTTGCGCCCTCGACGCTCTGGATGACGATTGCCTTGTTCGCCGTGCTGAAAGGCTCATACACCCCGTTCGTCACCAGAATCATCTCTCCCCCCACGGCGAGGTCCGCCGCCGCCTGAATCGTCCGCTTCGCCGTCGCCCAACTCCTGCCGTCGCCACTGTCATCACTCCGCCCCGCATCCACATAATACGACGCGCCGCGCCACCCCGTCGCGGGAACGCTCAACTCCGAAATCACGTCGCACCCCGCATCCAACGCCGTCAGCACCGCATACGTGCGCTCCTCGAACACCGGCGTCCACACGTCGAAGAAACTCCTCTCCGCGCTCCACGGCGAAACCGACACCCACTGCGCGAGCGCCTCATTCCACCGCACGACACGATACAACACCGCGCCCCCGTTCACCGGCGCCTCCCACGTCACCCGAATCCCGTCCCCGTCCTCCGTACTCGCCACCACATTCCACGCCACGTCATCCGGGTCACTGCTCACCGACCCCGCCTCCTCATACGCCCCCATGTCCACCCTGCCGTTCTGGATGCGGGCGTTGCCCAGCACGTCCGCCGCGCCGTAGGCGAAGATGTTCGACCCCGCGTCAATGCACGGCGACCCCGACATCAAACGGAAATCCCCCGCCTCCGCCAGACGGAACATCGGGTCCGCGACGATGTTCCCCACGCCACTGATGGTCGGCGCAGTGCAAGTCGAGAGAAGCGTGCCGCTACTGTAGTTCGTCGTCGTGCCACTGGTCACGAAATTGTCCCAGATGATGCAGTTGTAGCGATTCCCGGAACTATTCACCCCGCCACCGACAGTTCCCGCCAGATTTCCCGACACCGTGCAATTATACAACGCCCCCCCATTCACCCCGCCGCCTTGCGTCCCCGCCAGATTCCCCGACACCACGCACCCCACCAGCGTCCCGCCCTGCGCCCCGCCGCCCGTCGAGCCAGCCGAATTCCCCGACACCACGCAATTCGTCATCACGCTCGCATTCATCCCGCCCCCTGAGCCCGTCGCCGAATTCCCCGACACCGTGCAATTCACGAGCGTCCCGTAATACGCCCCGCCGCCGCCGCCCGTCACGGCATTCCCCGACAGCACACAGTTATACAGCACACCGTAGTACGACCCGCCGCCATTCCCCGAGGGCGACACATTCCCCGACACCACGCAATCATGGAGCGTCCCGCCATACACCCCGCCGCCATTCGCGAGCCGCCCGTTCCGCAACGTGAACCCCGCCAACACCGTGTTCGTGTGCGTCGTCGCCGTCCCCAGCGTCGCGCACCGATTCACCCCTCCGCCATCAATGACCGTCACCGCCGCGCCCTCCACGCTACGAATCACGATAGCCCGATTCGCCGACGCAATCGTCTCCCGATAGACCCCGTTCGTCACCACCACCTCATCCCCGGCGTTCACCGCCAGCGCCACCGCCGCCTGAACGCTCCGCTTCGCCGTCCCCCACGACAACCCATCCGAGTCATCCCCCTCCGGACCGACATAATAGATGGACTGCGCCACGCCTGTGGCACACGCCGCGACGGCGACCATGACGATCGCGTGAAACGATTTGATTTTCATACCCGTACCTCTGGTTAAAAATAACAGTGAAAAATAACATACAGCGTTTTAATCGGAAATGCAATGGATAAAAACAGGAAGTTGTGCCTTATGCCGTGAGCGCAGGGCTTCCGGCATACAACGTCCCCCCTTGGTCCCCGAGGGGACATAAGGGACGAAGGGGTCCCCCCCCCTATGTCCCCTTCGTCCCCTACGTCCCCTAAAACCCTACGGCAGGACGATGCGCACCTTGAAGAAGCGGGCGGGCTTGGGGGCGAGCATGGGGACTAACTCGGGGGGCATCCACAACCACGCGGGGGTGGGGGCGGTGAGGTCTTCCTTCATCCCGATCTCGTACTGGCGGTCGGGGCGCAGGTCGGGGAACCATTCGAGGCGGGTGGCGACGCCGCCCTCGGCCTCGATGAGGGTGATGCGGAGTTTGCTGTCGGGGTCGGTGGGGTCGAGTCCGGCGTAGTAGGATTCCCAGACGTCAATGCCGTTTTCGCCGGGGGCGTTGGCGGCGTCCTCGTAGTCCTGCGGGGTTTCAAGTCCCTCGAAATATTCGTCGAGCCAGTCGTGCGGCACGGGGACGGGGGTGGTCGAGGTTTCGTTGGGCGAACCGAAAGACTCGTAGCACCCCATGTCCACGGTCAGGCTGTGGCCGCCGTTGAGGATGCGGGGGTTGCCGTCAAGGTCGATCTCGAGCGTGCCGGCGCCGAGGGTCCAGTCGTTGTTGCCCGCGTCAATGCACGGGGAAATGGCTTGTTGCAGGCGGTAGTTGTTGAGTGCCATGCTCACGAAACAGGGGTCTTGGTCGAAGAGGTTTCCGCCGCCGTCCCATATCGGGTCGTTCAGTTTGGAGGTGCAGGAGAAGGTGAACCAACTGTCGCTGTGGTCGAACTCCGCTTTGTCGCCTTTGATGAGTTCGTTGTCCACGGCGATGCAGTTGTAGAGCGTGCAGTCCGCCACGCCGCCGCCGCGGGTCATGGCCGTGTTTTTCAAGAGCGTGCAATTGAAGAGCGTGGCGTCATACGCCCCGCCGCCGTCCTGCTCCGCCTCGTTGAACGTCACAAGGCAGTTGCGCAATACCAAGTAGCCCATACTACCACCTTTTCCAGCGCCGCCGCCGTTTTGCACTGCCGTATTGCCCCTGATAATGCAGCGGGTTAGCGTACCCCAATTTGCAAACCCGCCGCCGTGGCGTCCCGCTGTGTTTTTTTCCAGCACACAGTCGGTCAGCGTACAGCCACCCGCCCCCCCGCCGCCGTCTTGCTCTGCCGAGTTGCCCACGAGCGTGCAGTTAAGCAGGTCACAGCCATACACCCCGCCGCCGTTGCGCCCAGCCTTGTTTTTCATGAACGTACAGCGGGTATGGTCTAAACTACTAGGGGTATTACACGCCCCACCGCCGTCCTGCCCCGCCTCGTTACCTATGATTATACAGTCTAACAAGCCGCCGCGATAAACGCCACCACCGTGGCGCCCCGCCTTGTTTTCCGTGAATGTACAGCGTATATGGAGATATGAAGTATGGTTGAACTCGTCATACGCCCCGCCGCCGTCACCGCCCGCCTCGTTGCCTATGATTTCAGAATCAATCAGATGGCCGTTATAGGAGGCTCCGCCGTGGCCGACCGCCTTGTTCCCCGTGAGCGTGCAGTTTATCTGCCAGGGGGCTCCACCCGCCGTGCCCACGTCCGGCTCAAACCATATTTTGCCACCCACCCCACCACCGTTACGACCCGCCTTGTTTTCCGTGAGCGTGCAGTCCCTCGAAAAACCGCGAAACACACCGCCGCCGTCGTTGGTCGCGACGTTGCACACGATGACGCAGTTGCTCATCCAGCTGCCCCACGCGCCGCCGCCGTCGGTGGCGGTGTTGTTGGTCAGGACGCAGTTGTACAGCCTGCCGCCGTACGCGCCGCCGCCGAAGTCGCCGCCGAAGTCGTCGCCGAAGTCGCCGCCGGGGACGTTGGCCACCCCGTTTCGCAGGGTGAAGCCTTCCAGCACAGTGTCGCCGAAATTGTCGTGGAGGTAACTCTCGATGAACGGCAGTCCCAACGTGGCGCAGCGGCCGCCCTTTAGCAAGCCGTCAATGATGGTCTGCTCCGCGCCCCCCTCGCCGAGGATGGTGAGGGCCTTGCCGCCGGTGACGATGGGGTCGTAGGTGCCCTTGGCGACGCGGATCTCGCGGTAGGGGGCGGCGATGTTGATGGCGGCCTGGATGGATTTTTTTGGGGCGAACCAGCTCATGCCGTCGTTGTCGTCGTCGCCGCTGTCCGCGCTTACATAGTAGATGAGGACGTTTTCGTACGCGCCCATGTCCACGGTGTCGCCGATGATGCGCTTGTGGCCGTCGAGGTCGTAGTCGCCCGGCATGGCGGTGTTGTCGCCCGCGTTGAGGCAGGGCGAGCCGGGGCGCAGGTGGAAGTCGTTGTTGGGCCGGTCCGCGAAGAGCGGGTCCTCGCCGATGTTGGTGCCGCCGAGGTCGGGGAGGGTGCAGGAGTAGTCGAACGTGCCGCCGACGTAGTTGACGGCCGTGCCGCCGATGGCGGCGGTGTTGCCCCAGACGATGGAGTTGACCACCGAGATGTCGTCGTAGGAGCCGCCGCCGCCGAGGGGGCCATTCGCGCGGTTGCGCGAGAGCGTGCAGTTTTTCAAGTTGCTTGCGCTCGTGCCGCCACCGCTGTTGGCCGCGGTGTTGCCGAAGAGCAGGCAACTGCCCAGCGTGCTTTGGTACGCGCCGCCGCCGTAGTCCGCGGTGTTGCCCGAGAGCACGCAGCGGTCCAGCATGGCGCCGACCGCGCCGCCGCCGTTGCCCGTGGCGGAGTTGCCCGTGAGTGTGCAGTTTTCTAGGTCGCCCATGTTCGCGCCGCCGCCGTTTCCGGTGACGATGTTGTCGGCGAGCGTGCAGTTGACCAGTTTGCCCCGGTACGCGCCGCCGCCGTGGTGGGCGGAGTTGCCCGTGAGCACGCAGTTTGTCAAAACGCAATCATACGCGCCGCCGCCGTAGCCGGAACTGCCCGCCGCATTGTTGGTCAGCACACAGTTGAGCAGCGTGCCGTAGCACGCGCCGCCGCCGCCGGGACTGTCGCCTACGCCGTCGCGCAGGGTGAAGCCGTCCAGCGTCGCGGCGGCGTAGGACGAGGACCCCAGCGTCGCGCAGCGCGCCCCGCCGCCGTCAATGACGGTCTCGCCCGCGCCCTCGACGCTGCGGACGAGGATGGCCTTGCCAACGGTCGAGATGGGCGCGTAGGTGCCGTTGGTGACGACCACCTCCGCCGCGTTGTACATGTTGATGGCCGCCTGAATGGTCCTCTTGGCGGTGAGCCAGCTTGCGCCGTTGGCGGTGTCATTGCCATTGGTGCTGACGTAGTAGGTCTGGGCGCGCGCCGAGGCACACACCGTAATGGCGGCCGTGATGACCGCGTGAAACATTTCTCTCCTCATAACCCGTACCTCCTGTTAAGAGTGAATTGAGAATAGCGTACAGGGTTCAGCCGGGAATGTAAAGGGTGAAAATATCCTGCGGAGTTTTTTCGGGAGGGCGCTCACCCTCCATTTGATTGATTCCGGCTCATGTCGATTGAAACCGACTGGAGTCGAATCGGTCGAGTCAATAGGTTTCAGTCGGGATTAGTCGGCAGATGGCGGCTGTATGCGCCCCCCAAAAGGGGGGAGCCCGCCGCACTCCAAGGGTCGAAAGCGGATAAACCGAAAAGGAGGACAGGCAAATGCCTGTCCTTCTTTACTCACCGCAGGATCAGGACCGTGCCTTTCACGCGGGTGAGGTAGAGTTTCTGGTCGCGGTAGGTGATCTTGGCGCTCTCGGAGCCGATGACGGGCTGAAGGGTGATGCCGTGGAGGTTGAGGCCGTTGGCTTGGGTGAAGTCGCCGATCAGCACGGTGCTGGAGGGGGGCAGCTCTTCGGGGATCGTCACGGTGAGCGCGGGGCCGGCGATTTTCGCGGCGCCGGTGACGTTCAGAATCGCGTCGGTGTCGATCCACAGGCCGCTGAAGGCGAGGGTGCCGCCCATGAGCATCTCGACCGTGCCGTACCCGGCGTTCTCGACGGCGGCGGTGGCGGCGGTGAGCGTGTAGGGCGGGAGGTTGGTGTAGGCGGCGGTGTCGGGCAGGGCGGCGACAAGCATGTCGTTGGGCAGCATGATCATCTCTTCGTCCCACGGGCGCCGGATGTGCGCGTCGAAGTAGTGTCCGCCGCCTTGCTGGCAGAAGAGGATGTCGATGTCGTGCAGGCCTTGCGTGAGCGTGACCGTGCCGCTCCGCGCGGTAGCTTCTTGGTCGTAGTTGCTGGAGACGATGGGCTTGCCGTCGATGAACACCATGCTGTTGTCGTCGCTCTTCGTGCCGAAGGTGTACAGGCCGGTCTCGGTGATGCGGATTTTGCCGCGCCAGACGATGGCGAAGTTTACGCTGCCGCTGTGGTAGGGGTACGGGTGGCGCCAGTCGGCGCAGGCGAGGTCGTCGCCGTAGTGCCATGAGGAGACGGCCTGATTGAAGGTCTGTTGCGCGAGGTAGTCCTCGGCGGTCTCGACCGTCCAGAAGGCGGCCTGCACCTCGTTCGCGAACGCCTTGCCCGGATCGTCGCCGGGGTCGGGGTCCAGCATTACGAGGTCGTAGTATTTCCCGTACAGGCCGGAGGAGCAGACGGTGACTTGCTGGGTGGTGCCGGCCATGACGGTGAGGCGGTCGAGATCCCATGCGTCTTTGTTGGCGTCCGTGACGGCGAGGACGAGCAGGCCGTTGGAACTGACGAGCGACGGCGGCAGGTCGGCGGGGTCGAAGCAGTACATCACCGCGCCGTCGAGGAGCATGACGGTGCCGACGCCCGCGAGGCGGCTTGCGTCCACGGGTGCGCCGCCGCCGAGCAGCGCGAGGGACTGCCCCGGCGAGGCGGCCTCGATCGTCCCTGTGAAGCCGGAGAGGTCGCCGATGGTGGCCGTCCCGTTCCCGCCGAGGCGGAGGATGCCGCTGCCTGTGATTTTGCCGAGCATGGCGGCGTCGCCGTCGAAGGTCAGCACCGCGCCGTCGGCGAGGTTGATTTCCGCGTCGGGTGAGCCCAGCACCGCGCCGTCGGCGGCGAGCAGTTCGCCTTCCAGGACGATCCATCTGCCGTGGAACGCGGTGCTGTCGCCCGTGAGGGTGAGCGTGTCGGGGCCGGTCTTGAAGAGGACGGTGGTGGCCGCGCCCGCCGCGCCGCCGCCGAAGGTGCAGGCATCGGCGATGTAGAGGTTCATGGCGGTGTCCTCGCCGTCGAGGGCGAGCGTGCCGTTGCCCGTGAGCGGGCCGACCGCGCTCAGGCCCGCGCCGAGCCATGTGCCGTCGCGCAGGTCGAAGGGGGCGGAGAAGAGCATGGTGTTGGGGATGTCCTGATACTCCAGCCCGCCGCCTTGGATGCGGACCATGAAGCCGTACCCGCCGCCGCCTTGGTAGTAAGAGATGGCGATGTCGTGCAGGCCGGCGGTGAGCGCGACCTCGCCGCTCTTTTCGGTGACACCCTGCATAGAGTTATTGCGCACGATGGTCTGCCCGTCGATGAAGAGCATGGAGCCGTCGTCGCTGGCGGTGTAGAAGGTGTAGGTGTCGTCCTCGGGGATGAGGATGCGGCCTTTCCACAGCACTTGGAAGCCTTCCGCGCTGCTGTGGTAGGGGGGCGGGAAGTTGCCGCCGTTGCCCCAGAAGTTCAGGCGCTCGCCGGCCAGCAGGGTGGAGGCGATGAGCGCGGGGCGGTGCGGCGCGAGGTAGTCCTCGAAGGTGTCGAGTTCGTTGAAGGCGTTGTGCGGCTCGGGCGGCCAGATGTTGTAATACTTGCCGATGAGGCCGTTGCCGCCGAGGGGCAGGTTCTCGCCGAGCGTCCCGGCGGTGGTGAAGGCCGCGCCCGCGCTGATGTCGAGGCCGCCGACTGCGCCAGTCGTGTCGAGGCGCAGTTCGCCGTCCTGCACCATGGTCATGCCCTGCATATCCATCGCGGACGGCGCGAGCGTCTGCGTGCCGACCCCGCTCTTGATGAGGAGGGTGCCGGGTGTTGCGCTGAACGTGCCGCCCGTGAGCGCGGCGTTCGCGGCGGCGTCGAGTTCGACGGCAGCGTTGTCGTAGAGGCTGATGCTCGCGCCCGTCGCGTCGAGCGCTGGCCAGCGCGAGGGCAGGGCCGTCGCGGTGAGCAGGGACTGCGGGATGCCGGGCGGGTCGTTGGTGTCGAACGCAACACCCGGTGGCGTCATATACACGGACAGGCCGTGCCCCATGATGCCCTCGTAGAAGAACACGGTGAAGTCGTGCTCGCCCGCGTCCAGCACGGCCGTGCCCGTGCGCGGCTGGAGGTCGGAGTCCCATCCTTGCGTGAAGTTGTTCTCAAGCACGAGCGAGCCGTCGATGATGATGAACGAGCCGTCGTCGCTGCGTGTGCCGAAGGTGTACTCGCCCGCTGTCTCCGCGAGGAAGCGCCCCGTGAGGCAGATGGCGAAGCGGTCGCGGTCCTGATGGTCGTAGGGCGGCGCGAAGCGGCAGCGGTTGCCGTTATCGGGGCGCGTCCAGTCGAAGTCGAGCGTGTCGCCGGCGGAGTGGCTGCTGGTGATGAGGCTGGGCGGCGTGTCGGCGATGAAGGCGTTGATTTTCGCCAGCGAGTCGAAGTCCTCGGGCGCGGGCGTGAACGGCAGGTCGTAGTAGTAGGCGGTGAGGCCGCCGCGCTCGCCGTTGCCGATGGTCGCGCTGCCGGAGGCGGCGAGGGTCGTGCCGTCCGCGAGCGTGATGGCGCCCGTGGGGGCGGTCGGGTTGACGGTGGTGAGCGTGCCTTGCAGCACATCCGCGTCGGTCACGCCGAAGGTGTTCAGCGTCTGGTTGCCGGTGCCGGTTTTCCCGAGCGTGATGCCCGGCGCGACGCTCCCCGTGAACGTCGCGGAACCGCCGTTCGCGCCCACGTCCACGCGCCCCGCGCCCCCGGCGGAGTCGATGATCGCGCCGCCGCCGAAAATCGCGCCGAGGTCTGTCGCGAAGCCGTTGAGGTCTAGCACACTGTAAATCCCCGTGTTGCCCTGCCCCGGCGCGGAGGGTATCGCGCCCTGCGTCCCGACCTTCAGCGTGCCGGCCTCGATGAGGGTTTCCCACGTGTACAGATGCACGGCGTCCAGCATCAGCGTCCCCTCGCCGCGTTTGCGCAGGCCGATGGCCGTGCCGTCCGAGCCGAGCGGGTTCGCGAAGATGTCCGACCACGCGAGCGTGCCGAGCGTGTCGTCGATGTCCACGGCGAGCCAGCCTTGGTTGCCGATGATGACGTTGTCCCGCGGCCAGCTGAGGTTGCCGCCGTAGCCGATCTGGACGATCGCGCCGCCGCGGATGTCGAGGTCGCCCGTCCACGTGTTGGCCGCGCCGCCGAGGGCGACGGTGCCGCCGTCGGTCAGGGTGATGTCGCCCGTGCCGGAGAGGTTGCCCTTGATGGTCATCTGGCTGCCGCCCCACGGGTGGAGTTCCGCGCCGAGCGGGCCGATCTCCCACCCGCGGTTCTCGTGGACGTCGAACCACACGTTCGCGCTGCGCACGACGCCGCCGTCGATGAAGATGTTCGACGGCTCGGGCGCGGGCGGCACCGCGCCCAGCCCGGAGTCCTCGCGCAGGAAGAGCGCGCCGCGGTTGGTGATGGACGTGCCGCCGGAGTACGTGTTGCCCGCCGCGAGCCGCACCAGCCCCTCGCCTTGGATCACGACGTCGCGCGCGTTCACGCCGTCGTTCTGGAGGTTCGAGACGATCAGCCCCTGCCGATCCGACCAGAAGTACGACACGCCGCCGCCGCCGAGGCGGTACGTGCCGCCCGCCGGGGTGATGGTGCCACGGTAATCCAGCGCGCCCTGATCCGTGCCGAGCGTCAGCCCCGGCTTGCCCGAGAGGTCAACGTTGAGGCCCGCGTGATTCCCGCCGAGGATGATGAAGCCCTGCGAGCCCGACGTGAGGCGACCCCACAGCGAGGACGAGATTCCGGCGGCCTCGAGTTTCAGCGTGCCGCCGTCGTTGATGGTGATGTTCCCCGTCGTGCCGAGGGCGTAGGGGTGATCCATCACCACGCGGCCGCCGTTGATGATGGTGCCGCCCGTGTAGGTGTTGTAGCCGCCCAGCACGAGCGTGCCGGCGCCGACGCCCGTGAACTCGACGCGCGCGCCGTCCTGTATCGTTTCGTTGAAACGGAGCGTCGCGTTAAAGTCCGCCGAGAAGATGTACGGGTGCGTGGGGGAGTACGGGATGTACGTCCCCTCGAACGTCACGTCGCGGTGCGTAACGCCGAGCGTCAGCCCCGGGTGGTTCGAGAAGTCGAACGTGTCGCCCACGTTCTGCGTGAGCAGCATCACCTGCCCCACCGCGTCAGGGGGTATCTTCGCGAGGAGCGTCGCCACCTCGCCCCCGACCTCCAGCCCCACCCCCACGTTCGGCGAGTCCATCCGTATCATGCCCGTCCAGTTCGTCAGCGCGTCCAAGTTGAACCACACGAAGCCCTCCTCGATCGTGATGTCGCCCGTGAACGTGTTCGTGCCGTAGAGGATCAGCAGCCCCTCGCCGCGCTTGACCAGCCCCCCGTCAGCCGTCGCCCCCAGCGCAGGGTCATGCAAGAGCGGCTGATGCACCCCGGCCCACGTCTCGCTGATGATGTCGAACACCACGCCGCCCCCCTGCACATACGCGCCCGTCAGGTCTTGCAGGAAATTATCGTGATTGTTTTCCCTGTTCCTAATCGTGCCGCCGTTGAGCCACAGCAGCCGCTCGCCCGCCTCGTTCTGGCCGAGGATGCACCGCGCCTCGATGAGTCCCCCCGCCTCCAGACGCACCTCCGCGAACGCCTCCTCCGACGCGCCCCCCGGCGTGAACCGCACATCCCCCGTCGGCCGCACCGCGCCGCCATCCGCCACGCGCAGTTCCCCATGCCCGCCACTGTTGCCGAGCATCACGTTCAACTTGTTGTTCGGGTCAGGGCACTGCAGCACAATCTCCCCGCCGTCCGCCACCGACACAATCCCCGTCCCCCCGCTGTTCGCGCCGATATACACCCACCCGTTCGCCGAGCGGATGCAGCCGTCCGCGCCGACATCCATCGTCCCGTAGCCCCCCACGCCGATCTGCACGTCACGGTTCGCGAAAAGTTCCGCGCGCCCCGCACCGCCGCCGACGGTCGCCGCCACCGACCCGCCGTCAACGCCCATCAGCAGCCAGCCGTCATTCGCAGGCCCGCCCGGCAAGCCGAAATACCCCTGCTCCAGATCAAACAGGAACGCATTCCCCAGCCCGTAGCCCATGTTCACGCGCTGATCCGGCAGAAGCGCGAGGCTCGCGCCACCGCTCATCACCAGCCCCCCGTTATGCGGCGAGAACGACCACAGTTCACCCGCATCCGTCGTCAGCGCCGCCGTGCCGCCGTTCAGGATGGACACCCCCGAACCGCTCATCTCCGGCTTCACGCTCCCCAGCCAGTTCGCCGCCGTCTCCCACGCCTGCGTCGTGCCGATCGCCCCGGCCCACACGCTCTCCGGGACGTGCGCCACCCCGTACGCCGCGCGCTCCTCAAGGTAATTCAGCACCACGCCCTCCGTCGTCAGCGCCTCCGAATGAACCCGCACCTGCCCGATGTGCGCCGTGATCTCATCCTGAAACCCCGTCATTTGCGCATTCCACGCCGCGCCCACGACAAACTCATAATCCTCAAACGAATCCGTCGCGCGGTACATCGCCACGACCAGCCGCCCGTCCACATAACCCCGCTCCACGCCCGTCGCCGCGTCCCGCGTGAACACGAAATGATGCCACTCACCCGCCGCCGGCACCCCCCGCCCCCACGGCAGGTTCTCCGCCCAATGCTCCACCGCGATGCCCGCGTCCGCATAATAGCGGAACTCCGCCAGCCGCCCGCGCTGATCCGAGATCCTCGGCGTCCACGCCAGATAAATCTCCACGTAACCGTTCAGCTCCGCCTTGTGGATCCACGTCTCGACCGTCCACGAATTCGTCCCCGTGATCGACGACGGCGCCTGCGGCCCCACCATCGCCGCGCCCCCGTTCCGCTGGAAGAGCAATGCCGGAACGCCCTCCAGCGGCTGATACACCGGCCCCGCGCCCGGCGCCGCGAAATCCCCCAGCGCCCCCGCGTTCTGCCACACCGCCACATTCGCCCCGACCCCCGCGCCCGCCTCCGACGCCGCCGCCAAGTCCACCAGCAGCGAACCCGCCACCTGCACCGCCGCCCGCCCCGCGAGCGCCGCAACCGCAACAATAACAATCACCATCAAGCGTTTCATAACCCTTCTCCTTTTCAGCGTTTCACGATACACCCTATCCAATAGTATAAGGTGAAATGATGATGCTTTTGCTTGCGGATGTCAAGCACGATGGAACGCGTCGCACAGATTTTTTAAGACAGGACAGAAGGTACGCGCCCCTTCAAGGAAATCCCTGCCGATTGAAATGGATGGCAGTCAAAGACGCTCTCTCAAGACTGGTGGGCGCTACAGGACTCGAACCTGTGACTTCTACCGTGTGAAGGTAGCGCTCTAACCAACTGAGCTAAGCGCCCGCACCGATTTGAAAAAGTGCGTTAAAGAATATCATGGTCGCCGCGAAAATGTCAAGCGGAAGAGCGTGAAAATACACTATTTTTTTGGATTGGAAATTCTATAGTAATTCAAGTTGACATTGGCGCGCTATGCGCATAGAGAAACACAGGCCTTTCCGATGAAGGAGATTTTGTCCTGCGCCTCCTGCAGCCCGCCTTAACTCCTACTACGGCGGCGCGTGATGCCGGGAGCGCAGGGCTTCCGCCCTGCCAAGTAATAAATGCAGGGCGGAAGCCTTGCGCTCCCGGCATAAATGCAAGGCGGAAGCCTTGCGTTCCCGGCACATGCGTCATCCCTTTCTCCTGCGCATGAAATAGAGGGCGGCGAGGATGAGGGGCAGGGCGGCGAGGTAGAGCCAGCGGCCAGCGGGGGCGTTCGGCTCACGGGGACGTTCGCCCTCCATCCCTGATTCCTCATCCCTAATTTCTCGGTTCGCCGCCGCCCTGCCTTCGGA
>Ga0082212_10004894_pt1 | contig 18493 bp, 12 predicted proteins | sample TergutNt197P3_FD_71548 | JGI IMG/M metagenome (GOLD analysis project Ga0082212, IMG submission 71548) | Neocapritermes taracua P3 segment gut microbial communities from Petit-Saut dam, French Guiana - Nt197 P3 | ecosystem: Host-associated > Arthropoda: Insects > Digestive system > Gut ...
CATGCATTCCTGCGGCATGATCTATGAGGCGATACCCGACCTTATCGAAGCGGGGATAAACGTTTTCCAGTTCGACCAGCCGGAGCTCTACGGCAGCGACAGGCTGGCGAGGGAATTCGGGAACAAGGTCTGTTTCTATTCGCCGGTGGACATACAGAAGATAATGCCGACCGGCGACAGAAAACTGATCGAGGAAGGCGCGCGTTTCATGACGGACAATTTCAAAAAATATTGCAGGGGCGGGCTTATCGTAAACGACTACGGAAGCTGGAAAGACCTGCACGTAACCGAGGAATGGGCGGACTGGGCGCGTAAGGCCGTTATCGCGAACGCCGATATAAATTAACCGGATTGCGGCTCAAGGGCCGCAATGACAAGGAGGTATGTCATGGATTATAAAAAAATCGCGCTCGAATCGCATTACGAATGGCGGGGCAAAATAGAGATAGCTCCGCGCGTCAGCGTATCAACCAACGAGGAGCTCGCGCTCGCGTACACGCCGGGCGTCGCGGAGGCGTGCCTCGCGGTAAAGGGCGACGCGGACCTCTCGTACAGCCTTACGCGAAGGTGGAACACCGTCGCGGTGATAACCGACGGGTCGGCCGTGCTCGGGCTCGGCGACATCGGCCCCGAGGCCGGGATGCCGGTCATGGAGGGCAAATGCGTGCTGTTCAAGACCTTCGCCGACGTGGACGCCTTCCCGCTCTGCGTGCGCTCGAAAGATGTGGATGAGATCGTGAAGACCGTCGAGCTTTTGGCGGGCAGCTTCGGCGGGGTGAACTTGGAGGACATAGCCGCCCCTCGCTGCTTTGAAATAGAGCGCCGGCTGAAAGCCTCCTGCGACATCCCCATATTCCACGACGACCAGCACGGCACCGCCATCGTGGCCTCCGCCGCGATGATAGGCGCGTGCAGGCTCAAAAAGAAAGAACTCAAAGAGCTCAGCGCGGTCGTGTCCGGGGCGGGAGCCGGAGCGATCGCGGTCACCAGGATACTGATGGCGCTCGGATTGGACGATATAATCCTGTGCGACCGCCAGGGCGCCATTTACAAAGGCAGGGACAACCTCAACGAGGAAAAAGCGCTGATGGCCGAGATCACGAATAAAAATATGCGCAAAGGCAGTTTGGCGGACGCGATGAAAAAAACCGACGTTTTCTTCGGCCTGTCCGGACCGGGGATAGTGAGCTCCGACATGGTCAAGTCGATGAACCCCGACCCCTTCATCTTCGCGATGGCCAACCCCACCCCCGAGATATTCCCCGAAGAGGCGTTTGCCGCAGGGGCGGCGGTGGTGGGCACCGGGCGCTCGGATTTCCCCAACCAGATCAACAACGTGCTCGCTTTCCCGGGCGTGTTCCGGGGCGCCTTGGACGTTCGCGCATCGGATATAAACGAGGCTATGAAAGTGGCGGCGGCGTTCGCCATCGCGGATCTTATCGACGAAGGGGATCTGCGCCCCGACTACATCATCCCTGCCCCGTTCGATCTGCGCGTGGCAAAAGCGGTGGCCGAGGCCGTGGCCAAAGCGGCTAAGGATTCCGGCGTGGCGAGGATTTGAAAATACCGCGAAAAAATACAAAAAGGGCGGCCCGCGCCGGGCGCCTTTTTTTTTGAACAAAAACACCAAAAACCCTTGACAAAACAAATATTTTGATGTATAATGCTAAAATTAGGCCGATGTGGCGGAACTGGCAGACGCCCGGGACTTAAAATCCCGTGAGGCTTTACCCTCGTACCGGTTCGACCCCGGTCATCGGCACCAGCGGGCCCCCGCAAGAATCAAAGGTTTTTGAAATCTTTGATTTTTTTATGCTCACAAAAACTGCGCAAAAAAACCTCACAAGTATTTTCTGAGCACTTTCATCACCACTTCAAAGTCGATCGGCTTGCGGATATGCTCATCCATGCCCGCGGCGAAGCTGTCTTCGATGTCGCTTTTGAAGGCGTTCGCGGTCATGGCCACGATCGGCAGCTTGCAATCCCGCATGGCCGGCAGCGCGCGTATGGCGCGCGTCGCCTCATATCCGTCCATTTTGGGCATTTGCACGTCCATGAACACAATATCATAGTTGCCGGCCGCCGACTTTACCATTTCCAGGGCTTCTTCGCCGTTCTCGGCGCAGTCTATCTCAATTCCCGTATCTGCCAAAAGGGATATGAGAATTTCACGGTTGATTTCCATGTCCTCGGCAAGCAGCAGCCTTTTGCCCGCGAACTCGCCGTATACGCAATCGGCCTCTTCGGCCTGCGTTTGGCCTACGCATTCGTTTATGCAATCGATGATCGTTGAATCGAAAAGCGGTTTCAGCAAGTGTTTGTCCACGCCCGCAACGCCTGCCTCATCTTTGATTTGCTCCCAGTCCATCGCCGTTATCATGATCACCACGGAGGGCCTGCCGCCGCAGGATTTTATCCGTTTTGCCAGCTCTATGCCGTCCATGCGGGGCATGGACCAGTCGATAAAATATATGTCGTACCCGCCGCGCTCCTCGATGATGCGGCAGGCCTCGAAACCGTCGGAAGCCACATCGCATCTGATATTGAGCTGGCTCAGCGTATTTTGAAATTGCCCGAGCGTCTCCGGCACATCGTCCACAGCCAAAACCCTGACGGTTTCCCAGTTCACGTCGGAAGCGAGCAGCGAGCGCGGATTTTTTTCGCCGCGCCGCGCTTTTATCGTGAAAACGAATTTGGCCCCGCTGCCGAGCTCCGATTCGATCCATATGCTGCCGCCCATCAGTTCGACGATATTTTTGGATATGACAAGGCCCAAACCCGTTCCGCCGTATTTGCGGTTCGTTCCGGTTTCCGCCTGCTCGAACGCCTGGAACAGCTTCTCCTGCTGTTTGGGGGAGATCCCTATTCCGCTGTCTGTCACCGAGATCCGCAGTTCGCAGCTTTCGCAGGTTTCGCCGATCAAATCCGCTTCGAGACGGATGTCTCCGCCTTCGGGCGTGAACTTCACCGCATTGGCGATCAGATTGGTCACAACCTGCGCCAGGCGCTGCTCGTCGGCCACGATGAAACGCGGTATTCTCTCGTCGATGTCCACAGAAAGCGACTGTTCCTTTTCTTCCACGCGGAAATTGACGACTGCCACCACCTTTTGCAGCATTTTGTCGAAATTGAATTCGATGGGCGCGAGCTCGAGCTTGTTCGCCTCGATTTTCGACATGTCCAATATATCGTTTATCACGCCCAGCAAATGGGAGGAAGCATCCCCTATCTTATTGAGGGCGTAGTCTTTTTCATCCGCGTCTTTCGCCTTTTTCCCAATGGTCGTCATGCCTATTATGGCGTTCATCGGCGTCCTCATTTCATGGCTCATGCTGGACAGGAAATTGCTTTTCGCCCTGCTGGCTTCGTTCGCCTGTTTGAGCGTCGATTTCAGCAAATCGTTTTGGTACTGTATTTCCTTTATCAGTTCCGCGCCTTTTACCGCAGTGGAAATGTTTATGCGCAGCGTTTCATATGTATCCACGGTGATTCCGGAATCGAAGGGCATGAGCATTATTCCGAATTCCTCATCTTTGAAGAACAGCGGGATGAAGAACAAGTCGCGCCGCTCGCTTTCGAAATCGAATCTTTCGATGGTCGAATAATCGGAAAATATGATGGGCTTGCGCCCGTTGTTTTTTATGTCGAATTTTTGGCTCCCGTCAAATCCTATCAGCGTGTTTATCGTCCTGTCGGCATCGTCGGATCCGCTTTTTATGGGGCTGCGGTACAGTCCGATAATCGCGGTGCCGATCGAAATGCTCGTGAGCGATTTATGCAGTTCCTCCGCCAAAGAATCGATATCGAAAATCAAGACGAGATTTCCGGCCGCCCTTCTCGCCATCCAGCGGGTGTCATTCAGGGCGATTTCCTTGAATTTCCTCTCTTTTTCCGGCTCCGCTTCCCAAAACTCCGCCTCCGAGCAGCCGCATGACTCGCGCCTTATGAAAAGCGGCGGCATTTCGGTTATTTCTTTTGCGGCTTTTTTCTTTATTTGATTCATGAGCATTTCCGCGCCGATCAGCCCGAATTTGAAAAAATCCTGCCGCGCGGTGCTTATCGAAGGGATGAACACCGCGGACTCCCTGTCGTCGTCAAATCCCGTGACTGCAAAATCGGCGGGAGCCGACAAATCATAGTTTTTCAATTCGTTTAAAACGCCTATCGCGGATGCGTCGTTGCTCGCGGCGATCGCGTCGATTTGAAGAGCGGGGTTCTCGAGTATTTTTCTCACCGCGTTTTTGCCGCTGTCCCGGTCGAAATTCCCGGGGAAAATATATCTGCCATCGTAGGGTATCTTGTTTGCCGCCAGCGCCATTTTATACCCCTCAAGGCGCTTTTCCGCTTCGGGATGCCCGTTTGGCCCTTTGACAAAGGCGATTTTTTTCTTCCCGTGAACTTTTATCAGATGCTCCACCGCGTCATACATCCCCGCCACATTGTCGACTATGACGGAGGGAATCCCGGGCATGGCATATGAAACGGACACGACGGGGAGATGTCCGGGAATTCTGGCGGCATATTTCTCAAAGCTTTCATTTCCCATTATATGGGCGATGAACCCGGAAAACATGATCACCCCATCCAACGAGGCGCTGTTTCGTATAGTTTCGAAGCAAGTGTCGAAATGTGAAACGAATTCGTTGGTGGTCATTTGATATGTCCCGAAATACGCCGTCAGATGAATGTCATTTTTGCGCGCATATTCCACGATGCCGGTCCAGATATCATATTGGTTCGTGTTGTCCATGGTGGAAAATATGACGCCGAAATGAAACCGCCTTTTGTTTTTCATGCCGCATCCTTTCTCTGGTTTGAAGAGTAGCCTCCCAAATATTTGCCGCGCTTAAAAAAAATATCGATTGGTGTTGCATTTTTGGCATCTTTGTGATATAATCTTTTGCATGAAACGCTTTTTTTACACAAAAAATTCAGGAGGCAAAAAATATGTCTGTGCTTACAGTTACGAAAAAAAATTTTGCGTCGGAGGTCGCCAATTCCGAGAAAACGGTCTTGCTCGACTTCTGGGCGCCGTGGTGCGGGCCGTGCCGCATGATTTCCCCTGTCATCGAGCAAATCGCGGATGAGGCGCCGGATATAAAAGTGGGGAAAATCAACGTGGACGAGGAACAGGAGCTCGCGGCGCAATTCGGCATAATGAGCATTCCGGCGCTTTTGGTCCTGAAAGAGGGCAAGGTCGTCAAAAAATCGGTCGGGGCGAAGCCAAAAAGCGCGATACTTGAAATACTTGAAACGGTGAAATAAGATGGGCGAAATCGCGGGAAATGTGGTCATAATCGGAACAGGGCCGGCAGGCATTTCGGCCGCGCTGTACAGCGTGCGCTCGGGAATTGAGACCACGGTCATCGGCAAGGGGCCCGGCGCTTTGGAAAAAGCGGAGAAAATCGAGAATTATTACGGGTTCCCCGAACCGGTGACGGGACGGCAATTGATCGAAAACGGTATGGCGCAGGCAAAACGCCTTGGCGCGAAAATCGTGGCGGATGAAGCGGTTGGCCTGGAATATGCCGACAAATTGACGGTGAAAACGGCGACCGGCGAATATGCGGCCGACTGCGTGATTTTGGCCACGGGTTCGCCGAGGCGCGCGCCGAATATCAAGGGCCTTGCCGAATATGAAGGCAAGGGCGTCAGCTACTGCGCGGTTTGCGACGCTTTTTTTCACAAAGGAAAAGATGTCGCGGTGCTTGGAAACGGCGAATATGCCCTGGCCGAAGCCCAAATGCTTTTGCCCGTCGCGGGGCATGTGACCCTTATGACCAATGGAGCCGAACCTATGGCCAAAATACCGCCGGAAATAACAGTCATCGCCGCCGAAATCGAAGAATTTGCGGGTGACCAAACGCTGGAAAGGATCATTTTCAAAGACGGGACGGAGATTTCCGCATCGGGCGTGTTCGTCGCGGTCGGCGTCGCCGGAAGCGTCGAGCTCGCAAGAAAAACGGGAGCCGAGATCGACGGCGCCGCCATTGTCGTCGACGGGCATATGGCCACAAACGTCCCCGGGCTCTACGCCGCCGGGGACTGCACGGGCGGCATGCTCCAGATCGCGAAGGCGGTGTATCAGGGGGCGGTCGCCGCCACGGAAGCGGCCAGGCGCATCCGCCAAAAAAATATGTAGCGCGGATCACCTCAGCTTTTCGCGCATGATTTTTTGGGAAGTGGTCTTTTCAAACTCCGTCTCGCGTATTTCGATGAGATTCACCTGCTTGTATATCGGCAGTTTTTTGTTGATGGCCTCGATCTCTTTTTTTATGGCTTGATATATGTCGCCGCCCTCCGGGAGCTTTTCGCAGTTGGGGTATACCAACGCGCAGAGCATGGCGTCTCCCGTTTTGTCTCCTGCGCCGTTTCTGGCCGTCACCGCGCATTCGCCTATCAGTTCGGACTGATTCAGGTAGTTCTCTATTTCCTCGGGATATATATTTTTTCCGTTGTTCAAAACTATGATATTCTTTTTCCTGCCGGTTATATACAAAAACCCGTCTTTGTCCAAGTACCCTATATCGCCGGTGCGGTAAAACCCGTCTTCTGTCATGCACGCTTTCGTAGCCTCGGGATCTCCCATATATCCGAGCATCACGTTGCCGCCTTTTGCCAATATCTCGCCGTGTTTGCCGGAGCCGAGGGTTTCCGTTTTCACCTCCACCCCAAGCACCGGATAGCCCGCGGAGCCCGGCTTTTTCATTTCCCAGCCGGGAGGCACCACGGAAATGAGCGGCGAGCATTCGGTGGCGCCGTAGCCCTGCATCAGGGCGATTCCGAAAGCGCCCAGCATGGATATGTGCGCTTCATTCAGCGGCGCGCCGCCCGATATGATAAGCCGCAGGCTTCCGCCGAACGAGTCGAGAATTTCTTTGAATATCACGCGGCGCAGATCGATTCCTATGCGGCACAGGGAATTGCTCAGGCGGACCATGCGTTTCACAAGCTTCGTTTTGCCTTTTTTTTCGATTTCGCCCGATATTTTTTTTGCCATCGTGTCGACGAACAGCGGCACCAAAACAAGCACGGTCGGCTTGTACGCCGCGAAATTGCGCGAAAACATTCTGAGCGATTCGTTTATGGAAACTTCGCAGCCAAGCGCGTAAGTGGCAAAAATGCCGCAGGTCGCCTCGTATGTATGGTGCATCGGCAGGACCGACATGATGCGGTCGTTCCCGTCGTAATCCACGGCGCACACGGAGGCGTGCACGCTTGACGCGATATTGGCATGGGACAGCATGACGGCCTTGCTTGTGCCGGTGGTGCCCGAGGTAAAAAGAATCGCGCACATTTTGCCGGGGTCGATTGCAAACCCGGTGAAAGCCGTGCAGCCTTCGGCCAGCATCTTTTCGCCCGACTCCAAAAGGGCGCCGAATGAATATATGTTGCGCGGCTTTTCTTTTTGCGCGGGATCCATGTCCATATCGATGAAATATTTGACTTTGCATCCCGGGCTTTTTGCGTAGGCCTCCATGTCCGCGCTGTGTTTTGCCGAATACGCGACCGCGGAGGCTTCCGCTTGTTCCATGAAGCTTGCGAGCTGGTCGGGGCCGAGCTCCCCGTCGAGCGGAACTATGCAGCCGCCGCCGTTTGCCGCCGCCAGATACGTCGCGCTCCATTCGTAGCGCGACTCGCACAATAACGCGATGCGTCCGCCCATCAGCCCCATGCCATGGAAGACGGTTCCCAGCGCGTCGATGATATGCGTATGCTCTCCGAATGTCATGCTTTGTATTTTTCCATCGCGTCTGTAAACATAGCATATTTTGTCCCTGTAGCGCGAAGCGGCAATTTTTTGCAAATGCCGCAAATCCGTCAGTTTCTCGAGTTTGTCTGTATTTGCGTATTTTTTCAAGCCCATCCACCCTGCAAAAGCGTTTTCATATGCCCATCATTATACCAAATTTAAAAATATATGTCAATATCTTTTCATCCATTCACGTTGTCGAATTTTTCAACGGTCTTGTCTATGTCCGCCTGCATTTTGTCCCTTGCTTTTTCAAAGGGCGAAGCGTAGTCGGATTTTTTGTTCTGCCCGTTGCGCAAAAGCGTGGTCATGGCGAAATTGCCGAAATTATAGACATAGCCGATGTCGTGCCTGATGTTGGCGAATATTATGTCGAGCATTTCCTGGCTCTCGTCGTCGCGCGCGTATTTGCCGCAGAGATTGATTTCATAATATGCGGGCTGCAGGGTATATCTCGACTCGGCGCACAGATCCTCGAGGATCGTCCCGGTTCGTTCGAAGTCGGTCGCCGAAACCGGCATGCATATCCCCACACCCGAATGCGGGTTGTTGTGCGTGATATATTGTGCCTGCGTTTTGTCCAGCTTGGGCAGCGGAAGTATGCCAAAGTCGTTTTCCATGCCCCTGAGCCTTTCCACGATCCTCATTTTGATCCATGAGAAAAGCGCCCTGTTTTCCTCCATCATCTTCACCTGCTCGTCATATATGGGAAATTTCCCCTCGTATCTGTGCAGGTGGACCACATTTTGCTCGTCGAGCATGAGGGCGGAAACCGCATCCAGCAGGGTATAGCACCGCTCCGAGCCGAAAGTGATTATGGGATAGTCGTCAGAATCTTTGGAACATATTTTTTCCCCGGAGGCCACGAGAAATGAAATATCGCTATCCGCCTGTAATATGCAGCCGAACAAATCGTCCTTGATGTACATTTCTCCGTCGCCGTTCAAATCCTGCGCTATGCCCCTGCTCATCTCGGTCAATTTGCCGATTGTCCATTCCCCGCGCTTCACTATGGCATACGGGCTTTCAAGGCCGTGATCCCTCACTATGGATTTGTTGAATACCATCGCCTCCATGGCATCGTTGTTCATTATCAGCAAATCGCCCTGCAAAAGAAACAGCCTGTGCATAATCGACAAATCATCGATGGTTCCCCGATCCCACCACGGCTTTTCCAAATCGAGGCATGGCATCGCGAATATGTCCGTGAAAAGCCCGCTTTGGGCCATAGGCGTGAATTCCACGATATGGGGGCATACGATATCGTAGAGGTCTTCCCCGGATTTGACGGCCTTGGAAGTTTTTCCGGGAACGTCGTCATCTTTGATGTCAATTATTCTGATATTGTATTTTTCCTCTATTTTGCTGTTCCTCGCATAGACGGCGTCATTCATGACATCGCCGTTTATTTCTTCGGCGGCTATATCCCTGTGGTCCCATTCCGCCCAGTCCGCATAAGGCAATGTTCTCGTCAAAAACACAAATTCATATCCGCCGAAATCTTGGGCGGGCAAATCCGGGAAAAGCCGGCTTTCCGTTGTTTTTTCGCCGCTTTCCGCGTTTTTTGTGCTTTCCGGAACGCCGGGATCGGCGGCCCCGGAACTATTTTTCGCCTCTCCGCCGTCGCCGCACGCGGCAAAAAAAACACATAAAACGCATATCGAAACGAAAATTGCCGCGCCTGACAAAACGGCGGCGTGCGTTTTCTTGAAATTCAAGCCCATTTTCAAATTACCTCCCATGATAGATCGAATAAACTATTTTTTGTATGCGGCAAAATTTTCGGCGCCCAAAAAACGGTTTATGGTTTCGCAGATATCGTCCATTTGCGCGTCCGTTTGCGCGTCGTCGCCGAAATTTGCGCATTGTTTTCCCAAACGCTCGTATTTGCCCTTTGCCATAGGGTTGTATTTCAACAGCTCCAGCCGCTTTATGTTTTTTTGCCGATGGGCGAATTCCGCCGTTTCAAGCAAATTTCCCCGCGAATCGTTCACGGACGGTATGAGCGGCACGCGGGCGGTGACCTCGAAAGCGCCCGGCGACAAATCCGAAAGCTTTTTCAGGTTGCCCAAAATCAGGGCGTTGCCCGCGCCCGTATATTTTTTATGCGTTTTTGGGTCCATATGCTTGATGTCGGCAAGAAACGCATCGGCAAACGGCAGGATCGCCTCGATGTTGCCCCACGGGACATTCAACGCCGTTTCGATGACCGTATGGATGTTTTCTTCTCGGCACCCTTTGAGCAGCTCGCGCAAAAACTGCGGATAAAGCAGGCACTCGCCGCCCGAAAACGTCGCGCCGCCGCCCGAAACGGCGTAATAATGGCTGTCTTTTCGTATTTCGGCCATCAAAGTTTCCGCAGTCTCCTTTTTTCCGCACATCTCAAGCGCCCCGTTGGGGCAAGCCGCCGCGCATCTCCCGCACTTTTCGCACATATCCCTTATATATTTCACTTCGCCGCCGTCTGATATTTTGTGGTGCCCGGGGCAAATGGAGACGCACCGCCCGCATTTTACGCATTTGCTTTCGCTTTGCGCGATTTGCGGGAGCGGGTCCATGCCTTCCGGGTTGTGGCACCATTCGCAGTTCATGGAGCAGCCCTTGAAATAGATGACCGTGCGGATCCCGGGGCCGTCGTGCAGCGAGCCGCGCGCGATGTTGAAGATGGCGGGATTTGGCGATGTCAAAAGCATCGGTGTTTTGTCCTCCCGATTATATGCTCCTGCATCTCGCCGCTCAACAGATTGAATTTCTGGCTGAAACCCGAGACGCGGACGGCGAGGTTATTGTATTTTTCGGGATGCTTCTGCGCATCCCTCAACATATCCGCGTCGATGACGTTGAACTGAATGTTGCATAGCCCCTTTTGGGAGGCGGCGAGCAGGATGTCGACCAAATGGTCGATATTTGCGTCCGTGAACAGATTCGGGTCGATTTCGACGATAGCCGACGTAGTCCCCGGCGTTTTTTTCGTCGGCAGGGAGGCGATCGAATTGAGCAGCGCCGTGAGCCCGCCCGAGTCCCTGCCCTGCATCGGCGAAACGCTGTAAGCCAAAATTTCCCCTGCGCGCCGTCCGTCCGGCGTGGCCGCGGTTTGCCTGCCGTCGTCGATCATCCACAGAAACGTGAAGGGCTGGGCGTGAAACGACAATCCGTATTTTTCGGAGAGACGTTCCAGGCAGTCGCACGCGAAATCGGTGATTTCAAACGCGATCTCATCGACTTCGCGGATATCGTTCCCGAATTTCGGGGCTTTGTTGATAAGCTCTAAGCGCAGCGCTTCGTCGGGGAAATCTTTGTCCAAATGCTCATACAGCTCAAAAAGAGTGAGCTTGCGCTCGTCGAACACGAACTTTTTGACGGCGGCGAGGGAATCGGCCAAATTGGGTATCCCGCCGAGCATCACTTGGTAATAGTCGTATTTTGCGCCGTACTCGTTGAAGTCCAGCCCGTTTTCGATGCAGTTTTCCGTGAGCAGCGATTTATACGGCCGAGGGGCGTTTTTCACGCTCGCCTCGGTATGGCGGGCCACCCCGTGGCACGTCATGTCCAATATGTGCCCGATCTGTTTCAATACAGCCTGCCAAAAACCGTCAAAATCGGAAAAACTGTCCAAGCCGCCTGTCTCCAGCCCCGGCGCAAGCTCCCTGTGGAACATGCTTTTGCCGTCGCGCATCACATATTCGATCGCTTTCAAAAGATTCGTCTGCCCCGTGACCGCATGAGGATTGCTTTTTCCGGGAATCACCGTTTCGACGCAGCCGATCTGCGTATAATCGCGGGCGTCCTTTTGCGATATGCCCTTGGAGACCAAGGCGGGGATCAATACGTCGTCGTTAAAGAAAAACGGGATGCCCTTCTGCAAATGCCCCACCGTTCCTAAGGCTTTCCGCAAAAACGCCCTGTCTGTTTTTTTTGAATATCTGACCGAAAGGCATCTTATGAACCCCAGCTGCTCCGTCGCGTCCAGCATCAGAAAGGAAAGCTCGTTTTCGGCAGGCTCGCCCTCCGGCGTGCAGCCGCCGACACACGACTGCTGGACGTCGTAATCGCGGTAAAGCTTGATCCACAGGCAGCAGATCAATTCAAACGCTTCCTCTTTTGTGAGCAAGCCGGTTTCGATGTCCTTTTTGTAGTACGGATACAGAATCTGGTCCAGCCTCCCCAAGGAATTGGCGTTTATCCCGTCCTCCCATGTGTTTATGATATGGGCGAACCAAACGCTTTGCAAAGCCTCGGAAAAATTCCGCGCGGGTTTTGCCGGGACCTGCGAGCAGCGCTCCGCGATTTCTTCCAGTTCTTTTGCGCGACGCGGGCAAATGGAGCCGGATAAAAGCTGCCGGGCCTTGGCCGCGTAATTCTGCCCCAATTTGCACCCCGCCCCGCAGAGCATTTCCATCGCCCGATACAAAGAATTGGAGCCGCCGCGCCCTTGCACCTGTTTCAACAGTCCCTCGAACCCGAGCTTCAACACCTTCTCGTACCCGATGACAGAATGGTTTGAGTCGATGCCCGCCGCCCGCGCGCTCCGCTCCCTTGAAAGATCCGAGTATTTTTCATGCAGCCCCGTGACCGGGGAATATTTGAACCGGGCCCCGGCTTTTTCCCTGTTCGAAAAATATGACTCGATCTCACCCGGGGCAAACCCGTTTTCACGGAGCACCGCCCTTCCCGCAAGATCGTCCGGGACGGGGCTGTAGAGATAACCATATCCCCTGTCGTCATCGGCATAATTGTATCCGACGATCAATTCCCCCTCTGCTATTATCGCCGGCGAGGACACCGCCGTTTCGCTTATGCCGCAAGCGGTGAGAATCATATTGTCGCTGTTTTCGGGAGCTTTCAAGCATCCCAGAACGAACCGGACGGCTCTCTGAGCCGAAATTTTCGAAGATATGCTTTTTGCATCCATCGCCTCGCTGCGAAGGCCTTCGCAGCGTTCTGTCAATTTAAACATATGAAGAGTATCCCTCCATTTGATTTTTACGTGAAATTTTTATGATTGTCTTTATTATATAACAATTTTCACATATAGTCAATGATTTTATTTTCCAAATCCTGTTGATTTTTGGCCGCAGTTGTAATATAATGGTAAATATGGTAAATAATGATTTGGTTTTGGCCCAAGGAGGAGAGATGCGGCATGGCTTTCGACAGGAATCAAAGCGTATTCCCATCGGATCTGCATAGGGAAGTGTGGTGGTGGGCGGTGGGAATCGTCCCGCCCTCCGACTCGCTGACCGATGCGGTGAAAAATCAATGCAGCCCAAATGTGCTTGAGGGCTGCCGGCAGTGGCACGGCTATTTTGGCGAGCTATGCGAGGATATGTATGACAACAGGGAGATATATTCCCCCGCCTCCGCAAGGCAATACCGCGATATGCTCGAAAACATCGCCGCAGGCGGGGAGCTTTGCGGCGATGCGATCGTCTGGGATTTCCATAAGTGGCAAAAATATACCGAAAAACTCGATAAAAGCAAGGCATATGCCGCATCGGGCATCACTTCGAAAAAGTGCCTTGACGCATTGGAACGGATCTGGTTGAAATGCAAATATGCAGATGGGGCCATAGCCTTCCATAATGAAAAATACCCAAAAATATTTCACGCGATGAATGCGTTCGAACGTTCGCCGAACATACGGAAAACGCCCGCCCGTCACCACTTCGCCCACTGCGAATTCCGTCAGCTTTTTAAGAGCTATTCGGCAAATTATGACGAACTGCTCAGGCGCGTGAGCGATGAAAGCCTCGCTATAGCGCGCGCCGTGCACGATTTCGCCAAGTCTTTGAAAATACAGCGCTACGTGCATTTCGATACGATAAAATACAAGCATGAAAATATGCGCGTCCTCGATTTTACCGTCAGCGGCGACGAATATCCCACATTGCGCATCAATATCGGCACCTGCGCGAATCCCGGCCAAAACGCCTCGGATGATGAATTCTACAGGCGCTTGTCCGCCGCCGACAAAAATATACAGGACACATTCGCAAAAAATCTCGTGGGCTCGAGAATTCAAATAAATCCGTTCAGAGGCGACCTCGACGCGGTCTTGTATTTCATAGGCGCGAGAAAAGCCTCCATCGATCGATATAAATATCAATCTTGAAAACGGGAAAGGAATGGCAAATATGTATGTGCTTGGAATAGATGTCGGAACCACCGGCGCGAAAACCGTCGCAGTCGATGAAAACGGGGACATCGCCGGACGCGGATACCGGGAATATCCGCTTGAAATCTCACGCGAAGGCCATGTGACCCAGGATGCCGAAGACTGGTGGGAAGCGGCGGCCGCCTCGGTGCATGAGGCCACGCTCGCAATAGACAAAAAAGATGTGGCCGCCCTCGGAGTGTCCACCCAGGGCGCAAGCATGTTGGCGGTGGACTGCGGGTTCGCCCCGCTGTGCCCGGTTCTGACCTGGATGGACAAACGTGCCTTAGATGAAGCCAAAGAGCTGGCCGGGCGCATAGGCGAGGAAAATATATACCGCAAGACGGGCTTCGCGGCAAATCCCTCGCTTGATATGGCAAAAATCGCATGGATGCAAAATAACTGGCCGAATATATGCAAAAAGGCGGCAAGCTTTGTTTCCACGCTGGAATTTATCAATTACAGGCTGACAAAAAAAAACGTCATAGACCCGACCAACGCCGCCATACGGCAGCTTTTCAATATTGAAACGGGCAAATGGGACGCGGATATACTCTCCGCGCTGCGCTTGGACGAAGACCGGCTGCCGGCCGTGCTCCCCTCGGGGGAAGGGCTCGGACGGCTTGCCGCAGGCGCGTCGCAGAAACTCGGTCTGCCCGAAAGCGTCATGGTATACAACGGGGCGCACGATCAATACTGCGCCGCGATGGGGAGCGGCGTGACAAAACCGGGCGATATGCTGCTTGCCACCGGCACGGCGTGGGTCGTGCTCGGCGTGACCCAAAAACCTCTCTATACCGTTTCGCGCATAGTACCCGGAATATTTCCGATGACGGGGCGGTACGGGGCGATGGCTTCGATGGCGGGCATGGGGGCGGCGCTGAAATGGTACAAAAGCCTCATAGGAGAAGATTACGAACAGATAAACGAGCAAGCAGCAAAAAGAGCGCCCGATGAAGATCTTTTGGTGTACCCCTATTTGTCCGGAGCGGGATTTAACCGCGACTTCGGCTCAAAGGCCGTTTTCGCGGGGCTGACCATGCGCCATGACAAATATGACATCGCGCGCGCCATAATGGAGGGCGTCGCTTTTGAGGCGCGGGCGGTATTGGAAGAATTTGCCGCCCAGGGAATGGACATAGGCAGGATAACCATGACCGGAGGCGCGGCGAAAAGCAAGCTGTGGAGCGAAATAACCGGCAGCGCGACCGGCTGCGAATTGGCCTATTCGACAGAGCGCGACGCGGCCTGCCTCGGAGCAGCGGCCATGGCCGCTGCCGGCGGGAAGCGAGCCGCGCTGGAAGAAGCGGTCGCCAAATTGGCGCGCAGCTCGCCGGCGATGCCCCATGATGAGGCGTACGGAGATATTTACGAGCGCAAATTTCAGCGCTACAAAGAGATGCATAAATCGATCTATCGGCAAATGCTTTAAATATATGTGACTTTGCTTTCTTCATATTTTCCGCGCGGGCTCGGCTCCTCGTCGGGCGCCCCGACGGCTTTTACGTTGAAGGGCAATTTCGTCGTGCCGAGTATTTCCTGCATTTCGGCGATCCTCTCTTTTTTCGGATAGACCCCGCACCAGCAGCACCCGAGTCCCAGCTCCACGGCGGCGAGCAGTATGTTCTCCGTGGCCGCCCCGCAGTCCTGCGGGTAAAAGCCCGTCGGCAGCCCGTTGTTGATTTCATTTTGGATTTCGGGCAAAGCGATCACGACGATGGCGATCGACGCCGTTTTCAGCATCCCGGTGTATGGATGCGTTTTTCGGATTTGTTCCAGTTTGGCGCGGTCTTTTACCACAACGAATTCCCACGGGCGGCTGTTGCAGGCCGATGGCGCGAGCATCGCCGCTTCAAGCAGCAGCTTTATTTGTTCGTCGCTGACTTTTTCCCCGGCTTTGAATCTGCGTATGCTCCTGCGGTTTCGTATAGCTTCGATCACTGTCATAAAATAAATTCCTCCTTAAGTATTTCATAATTTTAGCATAATTTTTTAATCAAACAGGTTGTTAATATTTGCCCAATTCAAGACCTTTTTCTATAAAATATTTATACGTCTCATACTCGACGGTTTTGGGGATCGAATGGTCGGAATGCAGAAAATATGCGAATCCTTCTTTGACTGCCGGGATTTTGCTTTCGAGCTCGGCGTCGATTGTTTTTTTATCGTTTGAGTACAAAGTCCGCACGTCTATGCCGCCCATGAGCGCGATTTTATCCCCGAAATTTTTATATATGCGCAACAAATCCATGCCCGCTTTCACTTCTATAACCTGCAAGCCGTCGATTCCCGCCTCAACTATGTGAGGCAGAAGCGGTTCGATAAATCCGCATGAGTGCATCATCACTTTAAGATTTTTGCTGTGTATATAGTCAAAAGTCGCTTTGTGGCACGGCATTATAAATTCACGGTACATAGCCGGCGACATAAACGGCGCGCCTTTAAATCCCATATCTTCATACATAAACACACCGTCCGGAAGTCCCTCCTGGTCGAACAGAATTTCCCACATCCCAATTATAGCTTTAGAGTATGTCTGACACATGTCATGTATCCAATCAGGATCGTCAATCATTGACATGAGCATAATCTCATGACCGCATACGGGATGTAGAAGTTCAAAAATGTTTACCCCCGACCACATAAAATATTTATTATGTTCGGAAGCGTATTTTTTTGTGTTTATATAAGCTTCAAAATTTATTCTTTTCGGATCGGCAAATATATTCGGCTTGATCAACTCTTCCCATTTTTCGCGGCAGTTGACAGTGAAACCGATGTGTTCGGGTGTGGAATCGTGTTTTTTGTGACGGCGTAAAATTGCGTAGTTCTGGTCTTTTGTGGTGATTGTGTCCTCATCTTCCGCAACGACTTCAGGCTGAAAATCCATATTCCCCGCGAAATTGAACCATCCCGACAATGCGATGTCAAAGCCAAAATGCAGGGCAAAATCCGTCCCCTCTTGAATTTTGCCGCTTTCGAGCCAGCTTTTGTATGTATCTCCCCAAAAGTGCTCGTATAATCCTATTCTGTCAGGTTTTTTATGGTCAAAAAGAAGTTTCGTGCGCTCCGTTCCCGTGAGTTCCAGCATTATAAATCCCTCCGCTTTCAGCTTTTGATTTTTATCTGTTTTCGTTTTTGATTTGCAAAAAACTTTTTGCTTTTGTCAAATAAATGCCTCATCGAATCTACGGCGAATATCGCAGTCCAGCGCCATACATGCATATAGTATGACACCAACGCTCCGCGTATCTTCGGGGAATTGCCGAATTATGTAAATGCGTCGATAATATTTTGTAATTCAGCTTCCGCTTTATCTGACACCTTATCGATGAAAGATGCAATGCTTGTATTGCCTTTTTCATATTCTCCTACGATGCCGTCGTTGACAAATGGCAAATATACACCCGCTATATCATAAATTCTTGAATTGAAAATGATATCAAGCATTTCTATTGTTTCATCGTCGCGGGAAATCTTTTGTTTCATTGTTCTATCGTAATATGCGGGGATAAGCTCACGGCGCGACTCCGCGCACATTGCTTCAATGAGCATCCCCGTTCTATCATCGCCTGTATTTGTTGTAGGTATTCCCATAACGGGAGCGCCGAAAACCATAGAATAATATCTCTTTTGGTCAGAATCATACTTAGGGAACGGGAGTATGCCGAAATCATCAGACATACCACGTAACTCTGTAGTCCAATAAAGAAGTTGTACCCAAAAGAGAGCCCTGCCGTCCTTAAATATATACTCAGGAAGCCTGTGATCGGTTTTATGGATAATCGTATCATACGTGTAATTTCCTGCGTGAAATATGGAGACAATTTTCGCATATACGCTGGCGAATTTATCGGAATCCATGGTGATTTCAAGCGAGCCATTGTCGCTCACCGTCAAAGGCTGAACACCTGCGCCGTGAATAAATGTGGGGACAATCACAAAAGAGAGAGAAGTGAAACCGAAAAGATCATCTTTAGTAAATATTCCGTCGCCGTCAAGGTCTTGAGAAACGGATTTTAAGAAAGTTTCAAAACTTTCAAGCGTCCATTGATTGGATTTAACAAGCGAATACGGGTCGGGAAGCCCGTAATCATGTATAATCCTTTTATTGAAAACCACCCCGCACGTGCAGTCGTAATGGGCCAGCGTCATGTCGCCCGCCGCCATAAATACCCTATTGCCTACGGAAAAATCGTGTATAGAGTTATAATCCCACCACGGCTTGGTAAAATTGAGATAAGGGTAATTAGTGAGGTCTTTGCAATATCCGTCCGCGACAATCGTGAAAATAATCCGGTTGTCGTCGATTACAATATCATAATCATCTGTTCCCGCGCTTATTGATTTGCGGGCTGTATTGGAAACTGTACCGAAATTGCCTTTTATTTCTTTTATTTTCACATTGTATGTTTCCTCAATATAGCTATTTCTATGGTATACTGCGTCTAAAATCGGTTCGCCTGTTTCCTCTTCGACAACCATTGTAGTAAATGCCCATGTGAGTGACTCGTGGTCATTGGTAAGTATGCGAAGTTCGTACTCATTGAAATCTTCGGGAGCGATTCCGGGGTCATATGGATCTC
>Ga0082212_10004895_pt1 | contig 18492 bp, 15 predicted proteins | sample TergutNt197P3_FD_71548 | JGI IMG/M metagenome (GOLD analysis project Ga0082212, IMG submission 71548) | Neocapritermes taracua P3 segment gut microbial communities from Petit-Saut dam, French Guiana - Nt197 P3 | ecosystem: Host-associated > Arthropoda: Insects > Digestive system > Gut ...
TCGCGCCGCCTGAGTTGTCGCCCTGGAAAATCGTCCAGCTGTAGCTGTTCGGAGAACTGTACACATGAATACTGCTCATGTTTTCCGAATATGCCCAGGCGTATGACTTGCCGATAAGGTCAGTCGTGAAATCGTGGCGTTTGCTGAACGGCGCGGGAGCTATACCTTCGCCCTTCGCAGTACCGAACAGGACAGTCGCGCCGATCTCCCACTCGCTTGTCCAACTGCCGATGCGCGCGTAAATGCATGTTGTAAGCCCGGTTGAGTAGTCTATAGCGTGGGTGACGCTCGCGAAATCAGGATCGCCCGTGAGCATATGCGAGAAGAAGTAAATGTCCCTTGCCGGTTCGAAGCAGACATACTTCTCTTCATGCCACTCGCCGCCGGGTTCGCGCCATTTCAGCGTTTCCTTTGTCGCGAAGTCGTACTCATACTCTTTAACCAGTTTTTCCGGGATGTTTTTTGCGGACCAGGCGTATGGCGTCCGTACATGGTCGTATGTCAGGCTGAACTGACTGCCTACAAGGCCGTAAACAAACGCAAGCGTATTGCCGCTGGCCATTATGTTCGGCCCGCCGAATTCGAAAACCTGCTGAGTCTTTGCGGCTTCGTGCGCCTCCGCGCTTGTCATTGGGATGTCAAAATCCCTCGGACGGTACGCATAACGCGCGCCTTTTCCCTTGAGCATCGCCATCGGCGGCTGTTTGTCGCCGTTCAAAGTAATTGTTTCGAGATGCGCTGCGTCGCCCGTGACTGTCAGCACGGCTTCGTGGAAGCTGTAGACAAACTCATCGTCAGCGTCGATGCCGAACTGAAACCCTATAGCTTCCATGTCGAACAGGTCGATGACTTCCAGCCACATCTCGCCTCCGAACTCGACGCCCCATTTCGCGTATATAAACATTTCGTCATTGATGCGCAGATAGTCCGCCGGATATGTGACTGTGATGGTATCGTCAGGCGGGTTCAGATCGACAGTCGTCGAACATACGACGGAAGGGAAGTACGAAAGCAGTTCGTCGCCGTTGTCAAACATCCAGTGCATGCCGCGGCCTTCGAGGCGGTTTGTCGTCGTGTGCAGTTTTTCAGGCACGCCCTGCCCGACGTCGTTATAGCCGAAGTGGTAATGACGCTGGATCTCGCGCGGGATGTCGCGGTAGTGCGAAGGCGGGCGCGTGCCCATCATATCGCCGCCTACCGGGACGCTGATGCCGAACCATGTCTCAAACACGGTCACAAGTTCCGTGCCCGTGTCGTATATGACATGCCATCCGCGTGTCGTGCCGGGGACAAGGTGCGTGAACAGCGCTATGTCGCCAAGGCAATCAGCCGTGTACTGCGCGTCATATGACGTCCCGTTCTCGATGAATGTGAGGTTGGATTCGTCTTTAAACTTGTAGTCAAGCTGCTCCGGCGCGAACTCCCCTGTTAATTTCAGCTTCAGTTCCAGACCGGCGAGGCACTTGCACGGCGCTCCGTCAATCTCCGCTTTTGGCGAAGCTGTGACTTTCGCTGTGACTTCTTCCGTTGAGAGAGTGCTAAAATGCGTAAAAAACATACTTCTTACATCTCCTTACTTTATTTGATTTTGTGTGATATGATTATATGGATAGTATCATGAAATGTTAAAAAAGTATATAGATTCGCGGTAATTACACAGCATGAACAGGAGTACAGGTAACTATTCAGGACCTTGCGCTCAGAAGACGTTTTTCTGCTTCCTTGGCCGCCTGTCGCTGCGGGTTCCCGCTTCACTTCGTTTGCGGTCACCTCGCGCTCCCGGAATAGCCTTCCTCCCTGTATCTGCCACAGGCAGCGGTCGTCGGCTATTCACTCAGTGGCACATCCATGTGCCAATTCGCGCGCTCCGGCATCCATGCCTCCGCTTTCGGAAGCAGAATAAACGTTTTCCTCACCGGTCCTGAGAGGGTATCTGAACGGGAGTACAGAGGTTACTGTTCAGTGCCACCTTATAAATGAAAGGAGTTTTCACAGATGCTTACAAAAGAAGTGTATGAGCAGTCGCGGCTGCGCGCGATAAACTACCTTGAAAGAGCAGGCGTAGTGATAACAGACGCGGAAAAGAATGAAATTCAGGTTGCGGAATATAATATGGACGACATTGAAAACATAGGGCTTGAGCTTGTGGTATACGTAAACACAGAGCGTTGCTGTGCCAAGGAGCTTGTGCTGTTTCCCGGGCAGACTTGCCCGGAACACCGCCACCCGCCTGTCGGCAATGAACAGGGCAAGGAGGAGACGTTCCGCTGCCGTTACGGCGAAGTGTATTTGTACCTGCCTGCGGAGGACAGCGCAGCGCTGTCAGGAGACGCACCTTCCGGGTATGAGGATTTCTTCACCTGTACAAAAAGAATCGTGCTGCGCCCCGGTGAACAATACACCATCCCTCCTGATACGCTGCACTGGTTCCGAAGCGGCCCGGAAGGAGCGGTGGTCTCCGAGTTTTCGACCCGGAGCCGCGACGAGTTTGATGTTTACACCGATCCGCGGATCTCCGCTTCACAGGCGAGGACGGTATAGGAATAGGAGCATGGAACGCGCGGAGCGGAGCAAAAAGGAGCCGGGCATATACAAAAATGTAGTGGCGGAGGAGTCTGTATAATGGGAAAATTGATTACTATTGGAGAAGCGCTGATAGACTTCATGCCGCGCGAGACAGGGGCGCCGCTTTCAGATGTGAGCGCTTTTGAGAGAGCGGCGGGCGGAGCGCCAGCCAATGTCGCTGCCTGCGCTGCCCGGCTAGGCGCGCGCTCGATGCTTATAACGCAGCTTGGGGAGGACGCGTTCGGGGACTTCCTTATTAAAACACTGCGCAAGGCGGGTGTGGACGTCTCGGCTGTGCGGCAAGCAAAGGAAGCAGGCACCGGCCTGGCCTTTGTCAGCTTGCGCGAAGATGGCGAACGTGAGTTCCTGTTTTATAGGTCGCCCTCCGCTGATATGCTGCTTGAACCTGAGTTCATTAGCGAACTATGGTTCAAAGAAGGCGACATACTGCATTTCTGCAGCGTCGCGTTGAACTCCGCGCCAATGCGCCGCTCTCACTGGTGGGCGATAGAGCAAGCGCGCAGCAAAGGGATGCTCGTATCGTTCGACGTCAATCTGCGCTTCCCGCTCTGGCCGGATGCTGAAGAACTCAGGAAAACAGTCTTTGACTTCCTGCCCGGCGTAAGCCTTCTGAAAGCGAGCTGCGAAGAGCTTTTGTTTCTCACAGGAGAGGGACATGATGAAAGCGTTTCTCTTATGCTGAAAAAAGTCCCTGTACTGCTGGTCACATACGGGAACAAAGGAGCTGCGCTTAATATGCGCGACCGCTGCGTTTTCCACCCGGGTTATAATACTCCGGCTGTCGATACGACAGGAGCCGGCGACTCGTTTGTGGGCTCTATCCTCGCATCGTTGCTTGAAACCGGCACTGCAGATTTACATGCCCTCAGCGATGAAAGCATCTACTCAATGCTTGAACGCGCGCACGCCGTGGCTTCGCTTGTCGTAGCGCAAAAGGGAGCGATAAACTCCATGCCGGATCCGGAGCAGGTCAGATGCTTTACAACAGCGCACAGCAGTACAACATAGGCCCGCAGCGACACACCAGTCTGTATCAGCAATAACTCAGGGGCGGGATCGAAATCCCGCCCCTGATACATATATCGCTAATAATTCGCTTATGACGCCATCATACAGTGAGCGCGTTAGTTCTCCCAGTATGTCGCCAGCAAGTCGACCCAGCTGCTGTTCATGAACTCGATGTGCAAATCAGTGTTGTACCCTATAGCGTGCTTAAGGTTTACGAGATTCTTAAACAGGAAGATGTCGTTAAGAATGCCCGCCATCTCGCCGACGTACTGATCGCGTTTGACCGGGTCGGAGATCTCTCCAAGGGGCTGCAAACGATTGCCGCTGGCGTCCGTAATCGGGATGCGAACCGTCGGGTCGTTCAAGTCTTTCCTGTCGCCGTCGGTCAGTTCACGCAGCCTGTAGGTATCCTCGGGATCAGGGTTGCCGCTCGAAGCGCTGTTGTTGCCGCAGTACTGCCACCACATACCGACATCAGACGCCGCAATGGCGTTGCCTGTGAAGTCGACTGTCATTTCATATGACGTGTGGTCAAATCTGTATGTCAGCCATGAGCCGGGGTCATATGAAAGAATTTCAACTTTTACGCCTATCTTTTCCAGATTCGCCTGCACAAGCTCGGACGACGTCACGAGGTCCTGCGTACCGTTGTTGATGAGCCTCAGACTGTTATTCTGGCTCCACTCCGCAAGCCCTGAGCTTTGAGCAAGCTGCCTTGCAAGGTCCTCATTGTAGCCGACGCCCGGCGCGTACGGGCCAATGTTCATATGCGCGGGGTTCGCACCTTCGGAGTCAAACTGATACGGACCCTGAGCGAGTGCGCCGTAACCGCTGTACGCGATCCTTAATATAGGTTCGGGGTTAACTGCATAGAATACTGCCATGCGCGCTTCCAGGTTATTGTAGAACGGCGAGGCGGGATTCGTATTATTGCAGAACACCGCTCTTTCCTCATTCCTCGGCGCGAAATGTACAGCCATGTTGTTCATACTCTCAACATACTCGATGTCCGCGAACGGGCAGTCGGAGACGTCGATTTCGCCCACCTGCATCGCGTTGACCCTCTGCGCGTCTTCAGCCATGAATCTGAAGTTGACGTACTTGATCGGAGGCTGTTTTCCCCAGTAGTTCTCGCGCGCAACAAGGCTCATGTGGCTTGTCGGGATGTATTCCACAACCTCGTACGGGCCTGTGCCGTCCGCTATCATGTCGATCGTGTTGGGGTCGTACGTCGCCTTACAGAATATAAAGACCGACGTAAAGGCTGCCGGATACGCTACCTGGTACTTGGAAAAGTGAAACTCGACCGTGTAATCGTCGACTGCCACGTTTTCATCGTCAAGCATGTACTGGAACCAGGGCGGCTCGCCTTCTCTGTGGTTGGCCAGATTAAGGGAGAAAATTACATCTTCCGCCGTCATCTTGTTTCCGCTTGAGAAATAGACGTCGTCTCTCAGGTGTACGGTCATGATCAGACCGTCGTTTGAGAACTCATAGCCTGTCGCGAGAACATATGTGGTTTGAGTGCGCAGCTCATCCATCGACCACAGGGGCTCATAGATCGCGCGCATACACTGCTGGGATTTCCAGCCGTTGTGGTACAGCCAGTTCAACGTGCCTTTGTCCTGGGTTATCGCCATGTTCAGCGTGTCCCTGACGGATACTTGAGACACATTCGGATCGCCGCCTACGGGGCCGCTGCTTGCGGGTGTACTGTCGCCGCCGCCTGCGGGCGAGCTGCTGCTGCCGCCTGCGGGTGAACTGCCGCCGCCTGCGGGTGAACTGCTGCTGCCGCCTGCCTGACTGTTGGTATCTCCGCTGTTGTCTTTGTTACACGCGGCAAACAGGGTGCAGACAAGGCAGAGCGCCAGAACGATTACTACTAACTTTTTCATTTTTTCCTCCTTAGTTTATGATTTCCTTATATCTACAACACATGACAAAATGTCCTGTCGTGTGTTCTTCCAGGGTTTGGGGCTCCTCGCATTCCTTCGACGCGTGCTCGCACCTTGCCATGAACCGGCAGCCGGGCTTCGGGTCGATAGGCGACGTGAGCTCCCCGCGCATAATGATACGTTCGGTCTGACTGTCGATATCAGGCTCCGGTATCGCTGAGAGCAGCGCTTTTGTGTACGGGTGAAGCGGGTTGTCAAACAGCTCTTCCGAAGGCGCCATTTCGACCATGTTGCCCAGGTACATGACAATGATGTCGTCCGATATGTACTTAACGACAGACAGGTCGTGCGTCACAAACATGTACGCGATACCGCGCTCTTCCTGCAGATCGAGCATGAGGTTGATGATCTGAGCCTGTATGGAAACGTCGAGGGCGGAAACCGGTTCGTCGCACACGATGAAGCTTGGTTTCAGCGCAAGAGCGCGCGCTACGCCGATACGCTGCCGCCTGCCTCCGTCCAGTTCATGCGGATACGAGTTTTCAAAGCGTTCTGCAAGGCCGACTGTCTCCATAAGGTTCATCACTTCCTCACGGATGTCCGCTCTTGACATCTTGCCCTGCACTTTCATCGGCTCGCCGATAGTCTCGCTTACCGTCTTGCGCGGGTTAAGCGACGAGTACGGATCCTGAAAGATGATCTGCATTTCCTCGCGTAACGCTTTCAGCTCTTTCTTTGAAGGATCCGACGCGTCTTTCCCGTTGAAGAAAATCTTACCTTCTGTCCTGTCCAGCAAATGGATTATGGTCCTGCCGAGCGTCGTTTTCCCGCATCCGGATTCCCCGACAACGCCGACAGTCTTTCCCCGCTCAAGTTTAAAAGTCACATCATCTACCGCGTGCAGCATTCCGCGGGGGTTTCTGAAATACTTTTTCAGATTCTGAACTTCCAGTAAAGCCATATATTATATGTCCCCTCTCCTTACTTTCCCGCTTTGATGCATTTAACCTGATGCCCGGGAGCTACTTCAAAGACGTCAGGCGGCTTAACGGAGCATTCCTCCGTTGCGTCGGGACAACGCTCGGCGTATCTGCACCCAATAGGTATTTTCGTCGGATCAGGCATCAAACCTTTGATCGGCTTCAACCGCCGATCCGTTGTTTTCAGTCTCGGGAGCGAACCGAACAGACCGTTTGTATACGGGTGCGTCGGCGTTCTGAAAATATGCCCGACAGTGCCGTATTCGACGATCTCTCCGGCGTATATCACAGCTACCGATTGGCAGCTGCTTGCAACGACGCCAAGGTCGTGCGTGATAAGTATGACCGACATGCCCAGCTTGTCTTTCAGGTCCTGCATCATTTTTAGAACCTGCGCCTGGATCGTGACGTCCAACGCTGTCGTCGGTTCATCTGCAAGAAGCAGTTCCGGGTTACATGCAAGCGCCATCGCTATGACGACCCGCTGCTTCATCCCGCCTGAGAACTGATGAGGGTACTCCATGAAGCGCTCCATCGGGATGCCGACCATTTCGAGCATCTCCATAGCGCGCATCTCCGCGTCCGCGCGTTTAAAGTCATTGTGCAGAGAAACCGCTTCAGCGATCTGCCACCCTACAGTCTCTATCGGGTTGAGCGCGGTCATTGGATCCTGAAAGATCATAGCGATCCTGTTTCCGCGGATCTTGCGCATATCATTTTCGTTCATTGCGGTCAGATCCTCGCCGTTGAAGATGATCTGCCCGTTCCGGAACTTGGCAGGCGGCGTTGGAAGGATCCGCAGTATTGAGCGCGCTATCGTCGTTTTGCCCGCGCCGGTCTCGCCGACGAGCCCGAGCGTCTCACCCTTGATGACGCTCAGGTTGACGCCGCTCACAGCGTGAACGACAGCTGCGTCGGTATGGTATTCTACTACAAGGTCTTTTATTTCAAGTACATTCTCAGCCATTATATGCACCTCGCTTATCAGGTCTTGAGCCGCGGATCGAGGGCGTCCCTCAAACCGTCGCCGAAAAGATTGAACGCAAGCACCGATATCATGATGCAAAGACCGGGATAAAGAGCCAGCTGCGGCTGCGATCTGAGGTAGTTCCTCGCGTCGGATATCATCGCGCCCCACTCAGCTGTAGGCGGCTGCGCTCCCAGCCCGATGAAACTCAGCATTGCCCCTGACAAAACTGCAAAGCCAAGTCCCATTGTGACCGAAACTATCATCGGAGGAATCGCGTTCGGTACGATATGGCTTACGATGATCCTTGCGCTGCTGCAGTTGATCGACTTTGCCGCTTCGATATACTCCATCTCGCGCACAGTGAGGATACACGCGCGCATGAAGCGGGCGTTACCCGGTATAAGAGCGATGCCTATCGCGAGTATTGCGTTTTGCAGGCTTGGCCCGAGTACCGCGGCAAGCGTAACTGTCAGCAGGAACATCGGGATACCCTGGTAAATGTCAAGAAACCGCATGAGCAGGTTGTCCGTCCATCCTCCGTAATAGCCGGCAATAGACCCGATAACGATACCCAGCAACGCCGCGCCGAGAACTGCCGTAAAGCCCATCTGAAGCGATTGCCCCGCGCCGTACAGAAGCCTGCTGAATACGTCGCGCCCAAGCCTGTCGGTGCCAAGCAGATGATCTCTGCTCGGACCTTCCAGCGGCCGCTCGACGTCCTGGATTTCATAGGAGTACGGCGCAATGAAAGGCGCTATTATCGCGATAACTACAAGGAAAATGATTACAAACATTGCAAAGGTCGCAACCTTGTTTTTCCTGAGCCTTCGCCAAATCTCCGCGAGCTGCGACTGTTTTTTCGCTACCGGCTTTCTTTCATTATTATCCATTATTGTTCACCGCCCATCCGCACTACTTTGATTTTTTTCCTGATATACTGAGACCGTATCCTTGGATCGATGAACGCGAAAGCGATATCTATTAATAATATGACTGTGCAGGAGATGAGTGACAGGAACAGGACAGAGCCTTGAATTGCGGGATAGTCCACATTCGTTAACGCTACGATCGTATACTGTCCGAGCCCGGGAATCGAGAAAATGTTCTCTGTTATAAGCGCGCCGCCAAGCGCCATTCCAAACAGCGAACCAATCGTCATTATAAGCGGGATGCACGCATTCTTGAGCGCATGCCTGTAAATGACGACTCGCTCAGATTGCCCTTTCGCGCGCGCTGTCACAATAAAGTCTTCCCTGATGACCTGCAGCATGTTTGACCTTGCCTGCCTGGCGATCGAAGCGGCATAGCCCACGGCGATGGAAAACATCGGCAGGATCCATGAAGTCCACTTCGTTATGCCGGACACGGGCGTCCACCCGAGTCCGACGGAAAATACCCTTACAAGCAGCAAGGCCAGCCAGAACGATGGCATGGACACCAGTATTAGCGTAGCAAAAATTGAGGCGTTATCCTTCCATGAATATTGGTGCGTCGCGGCGTAAACGCCCAGCGGAAGCCCGATGACCACCGCCAGCAATACGCTCACAGTGGCAAGCAGGGCCGTGTACGGAAAGCGCGAAAGAATATCTGTCATGACAGGCCTTTTGTTGCGGTACGATCGGCCGAAGTCGCCTTGCAGAGCATTTCCGACGAACTCGACGTATCGCACAAGGAGCGGCCTGTCGAGACGCAGATCCGCAGCGACCTGTGCGACTACTTCAGGCTTTGCGTCCCATCCGGCCAGTATCGCGACAGGGTCGCCCGGGGTGATGTCGATGAGAATCAGCACGATAAAGGAAATTCCGAGGATAATGGGGATGAACAGCAGTAATCGTTTGATAATGTATCTTACCATACAGCGACCTCCTGAAAGTAGACTGGTTTAGTCACAGTTTCAAGATGATACCACGTAGAAGACCGGAAAGTCAAGAAAGTTCTCGTAGAATTTTGCATAAAAAATATGTAAGAAGTTACAGTACAGGGGGTATCCGGAAGATGCTTTTTTTTAGACTTCAACAATCGTTAAAGGTTATATGCGCAGTGGCTGCCGCCTCCTGCTTCACTATCAGACTCAAAAAAGGCAGTCTCCCGGATGCCCCCCCTGTACTGGAACCCTCCTCGTTACACTTCAGAGGGGTGTCCGGGAGATGCTTTTTTGAGGCTTCTACAAATGTTCCGGGGTATATGAGCAGTGGCTGCCGCCTCCTGCTTCACTATCAGACTCATAAAAAGCAGTCTCCCGGATGCCCCTCTGCACTGGAACCACTCCTCATCCTCAGCAAAAGTTGTAAAATACTGTATATTGACAGCAAAAGCAGTAATTGGTAAACTACTGCTTGTTTACACATATTGTTTATGTTTATGTTTATGTTGTACTGGTGTAAACGGACTAAGAAACGGCCGCGGTTACTGCGTAACGCGCGGCTGCGCAGGGAAGGAGTGATGAACCATCCAAATCCGGCACTAAACAATACTTAATTCAGGAGGGAGATCTATGGACTTAACAGCGCAAAAAGGGAGCCTATTAAAGGACAAATTCGGTCTTGGAATCGGAAACTTCGGGTACAACCTCGGCGCAGCGGTACTTATGACCTACCTAACGTTTTTCCTGACAGACAACATGCTGATCTCAGCAGGAAGCGTATCGCTGATTCTACTCGTTTCACGTATCATCGACGCATTCACGGACCTCTGGATGGGCACGTTGATCGACAGATGCAAAAGTAAGTTTGGTAAAGCCCGCCCATGGCTGATGTGGATGGCTGCTCCGGCAGCGATTTCGATCGCGCTCTGCTTCTACGTTCCAAACCTGAACGAAACCGGTAAGACAATCTACGCTTTCATCACATACAATCTGGTTGCATTCTTCTATCTCACAGCGCTGGCGCTGCCGCTGAGCGCGCTGGTGTCGCTCGTAACGACAGACATGAAGCACAGGTTGGTGTTCAGCCAAATCGCCGGCTTCTTCATGACTCTCGGCGCTGTCTTTGTCAACTTCTTTGCCACTCCCATAATGGACAAACTTGGCGGCGTCGGAACAAACCAGGCATATTTCCTCTACTTCACAATAATGGCTGTAATCGGTTGCCTGCTTATGGTCATATGCTTCCTGCTCACGAAGGAACGCGCCAAAGAGGAACTCGGAACAGACAAAACCAAAGAAGTAAAGATGGGCTTCGTTAAGGGCGCCAAGATCGTTCTTACCAATAAATACTGGTGGAACGCAATGGGCATCTACCTGATGACCTCACTGGTGCCGGCATGCTGGGCTGCCACTGCGTACTACTGCATTTACTGGGTGGATAACCGTGTTGACACCGGGCAGCTTATGTCGCTGCTGTGGGGAGGCATTACCGCCGGAATTCTGTTATTCATACCTGTATCCAGAAAGGTCGGTAAGGCAAACTCCGCTGCCATCGGCCTTTGCATGCAGGCACTCGGCTCAGTAATGCTGTGGCTCGCGCCAACATCTATTGCAATGGTCTGGGTTTCAACAGTATTCCGCTCTGTCGGCGTCGGCGGGCTCTCGGGCAACATGACAGCCATGCTTGCGGACGTTGTTGAGTACGGTGAATGGAAAACAGGGGTCCGCACCGAAGGGCTGATATACAGCGGCGCCAGCTTTGGAAGCAAGGTTGGTTCCGGGCTTGGCGGTTCTGTGGTCGCGGCGCTGCTTGCCTGGGGCAACTATGTCCCGAACGCAGAAGTGCAGGCGGAGAAGGCAATGACTTCAATAAAGCTTGCGTTCGTCGCCGCGCCTTTTGTCGGAACAACACTTATTATCGTCATGCTGCTGCTGTTCAGGGTCGAAAAACTCATGCCGACCATCAGGAAGGATCTGGCGGAGCGAAGAGCACGGCAATAAGAACCGTGTGACGCAATTGATCACAGGGCTTTTCGTAAACTGAAACTGCACCGCAGGCAGGGTGCACCGCAGACTGCACCGCAGGCATGGTGCACCGCAGACTGTATCACATGCAGGGTGCACCGCAGACTGCACCGCATGCAGCTTAATAACATAGTCAACCCTGTCACAAGCCGCTTCGCAGACCACGCTTCAGACTGCATTTTGAACAGCATCGCAAACTGACACTAATTACAAAGGATAGCCCAGAGCATATCTCCGGGCTATCCTTTTATTCTGCTTTTCCAATTTTAACTCTCATATACCGCTATCCAGTACACAGAGGCTTTCTGCAAAAGGAAATCACGCTATTTCGTTAATCTCCCTCACATTATGGCAGGCTACGAAATGGTTCGTCTGTACTTCTTCGTATACAGGAGCTGAGGCGCGGCATTTATCTGTCGCGTACTGGCACCTTGCAACGAATCTGCACTCGTTCTTCGGCTCTATCGGGGATGAAAGCTCGCCCGTCAACTCAACGCGTTTTTTCTCACGATCTATATTCGGAACAGGGATCGCGGATAACAGACCCTTTGTATACGGATGCATAGGCTTCTCAAAGAGAAGTTTCGCCGGACATTTTTCGACCATAGCGCCGATGTACATGACAAGTATGTCTGTTGAGATATGTTTTACGACTGACAGGTCGTGCGTGACGAAAATGTAAGTCAGCCCCTGCTGCGCCTGTAGGTCCTGGAGCAGATTCAGGATCTGCGCTTGTATTGAGACGTCCAGCGCGGAGACAGGCTCGTCGCACACAATGAATTTCGGCGACAGCGCAAGCGCTCTGGCGACTCCGATGCGCTGCCTGCGGCCCCCGTCGAGCTCATGAGGATATGAGTAAGCGAAGCGTCTGGCGAGTCCGACCATGTCCATAAGTTCGTACACGCGTTTTTGCCTGTCTTTTTTGTTATACAGACGAAATACTTTCAGAGGGTCTGCAATAAGGTCGGAAACGCAAAGCCGCGGATTGAGAGAGGAGTACGGGTCTTGAAAAATGATCTGCATTTGCTTTCTCAGCTCAATGTTTTCCTTTTCACTTATTTCAGTGATATCCCGGCCCTCAAAAAAGATCCTGCCGCCTGTGAGATCGAGCAGTTTGAGCACGACGCGGCCGAGCGTCGACTTGCCGCATCCGCTTTCACCGACGACTCCGAGAGTTTCTCCTTCGTTTATGGAAAAGTTGACGTCATCAACAGCGTGAAGCATACCTGATGGTGTTTTAAAGTATTTCTTAAGATGCTCTACCCTTACAAGCTCTCCCATTAGATTTCCCCCTTCGCTACTCTCAGACACCTTACTTTGTGCCCGGGCTCAATCTCAGCGTATTCCGGCTCGATTACCCTGCAGTCGTCACAGACATAGCTGCACCTTTCATGGAACTTGCAGCCGCCCGGTAGATTTGCGGGATCCGGCATCAGGCCCTGAATAGGGCTGAGTCTGTCCACATCCTTATCAAGCGAGGGGATCGAGCCGAATAAGCCTATCGTATACGGATGCTTTGGATTATGAAATACTCGTTCGAGCGTGCCATGCTCGACTATCTCGCCGGCATACATGATAGCCACTTCGTCGCATGTCTCCGCCACGATGCCAAGATCATGAGTTATTAGCAGCATCGACGTGTTGTACGATAGTTTCAGTTCGTTCATCATCTCGAGAACCTGCGCCTGGATCGTCACGTCAAGAGCAGTCGTCGGCTCATCGGCTATCAGCAGTTTCGGATTGCACGCAAGCGCCATGGCAATTACGACGCGCTGCTTCATTCCTCCCGAGAACTGGTGCGGGAACTCGACGCTTCTTTCAGGCTGGATACCAACTGTTTCAAGCATCTTCAGGCTTCGCTTCATTGCCTCGGTGTTTGAGCAGTCGCCGTGCAGCCTTATGACTTCCGCGATTTGCTCGCCAACACGTATAATCGGGTTGAGCGCTGTCATCGGATCCTGAAATATCATAGATATGTCGTTGCCGCGTATAAGGCGCATATCGCTTTCGCGCGCTTTTAACAGATCGTGGCCTTCAAAGAATATCTCGCCGCCGATCACTTTCCCGGGAGGGTTCGGGATAAGGCCCATGATGCCAAGCGCGGTCGTCGTCTTTCCGGCGCCCGTCTCTCCAACGAGCCCGAGGGTAGTGCTTTCGCCGATGGACAGGTCTACATTATTCACAGCGCGAATGACGCTGTCATGAGTGACGTAATGAATCGTCAGGCCTTTTATATCAAGTAAACTCATAACTCAGCCCTCCTAATCCTTCAACCTTGGGTCGAGCGCATCCCGCAGGCCGTCGCCAAGCAGGTTAAACCCAAAGAGTGTGAGCGCGATAAACAGAGAAGGGAACACTATAATAGGCCAGAAGTCGCGGATGTATGTTCGCCCTGCAGCGAGTATAGCGCCCCATTCGGGCGTCGGCGGGTTTACGCCCAGCCCGACGAAGCTCAGGCCTGAGATCTGCATAATGTTTCCGGCGATCCACAGCGAAGCGTTAACAATGAGCGGAGCTATCGTATTCGGAAGCACATGTTTGAAAATGAGCCGCCTGTGCCTCGATCCCGACGCTCTCGCCGCTTCAATATACTCGTTGCTCTTTATTGTCATGACAGTAGCGCGCATCAGCCTCGCCGAGTAGGGTATGCCCGATACCGAGATAGCAAGCGCGGTGTTAACAGGGCCCGAACCGAGCGCGGACGATATCGCAAGAGCAAGCAAGAGCCCCGGTATCGCCATCAGTATGTCCGTAATGCGCGTAATGATCGTATCCGTCATACCTCCGAAGTAGCCCGCGACCGATCCGAGGATCGTTCCAAGCCCCGCGGATATACAGCAAGCGAGAAGCGCGACCAACAGGGATATCCGCCCTCCGTAGAGCATCCTTGACCAGAGGTCCCGGCCAAGGTTATCCGTGCCCATGGGGTGGTCCCAGCTCGGATATGCAAACTTGTTCTCAAAAACCTGCTGACTATAGGGGTATTTTGTGAACACTCCCGCGAAAACGACAAGCACCACAAGGACAACAATGATGGTAAGACCCACCATGCCCAATCTGTTCTTGAGCAGCCTCCTCCAGATATCACGCCAGCGGCTTGTTTTCCGTGCGGCGTCAGCGAGACTCTGAATGTATTCTTCCTGTTTCTTTTTTGAAAACATCATCAACATTAAGCCGCATCCCCTTCCGTCGGCATAAGCGCCTCAATGAGAGCTTCCCGTTTTTTGGATATGTACTGTGATCTGATACGCGGATCGATGAACGCGTATGCGATATCGACGATCAGGTTGATCGCGCATATCAGAAACGAGATCATGAAGACGACCCCGTTGATGACCGGGTAATCGCGCGCGGTTATCCCGCTCATCAGGTACATGCCCATTCCGGGAATGGCGAATATCGTCTCGACGATGATCGAGCCGGAGAACAAGGTCGTTAAAAAGCCGCCGAAAACTGTAGTGAGAGGTATAAGACAGTTTTTCAGCGCATGCTTGCGAATGACTATGCCCTCTTTTTGACCCTTTGCTCTTGCTGTGCGGATATAGTCCTGCCTGATGACCTCAAGCATCGTAGTCCTTGTCATCCGGAGAAAAACCGTGACGCCTCCGAACGCGGAGCTTCCCACCGGCAGAATCCAGGATTTAAATGAACTGAGGCCCGATAGCGGAAGCCATCGCAGAACAACTCCAAAGAGCACAAGCGCAAGCAGCGCGACAACAAAGCCGGGTATTGCGGCGCCAATCAAGGCAATAGACGTCAGAGACGTGTCAAGGATGCTGTATTGCTTGATAGCTGAAATCATTCCCAGAGGCAAACCTATAGCTACCATTAGAAGCAATCCTACAATGTTAAGCCTGAAAGTAATGGGTAATCTGTTGGCGATTTCCACAGATATAGGAACATTCGATGCAAAAGATCTGCCGAAGTCAAGTCTGGACACAATACCCCAGATGTATGAAGTAAGCTGGCCGATGTAACCTTTATCGAGTCCCAGTTCAGCCGCTTTCGCCGCATACCTGTCCGGATCTGTCGCACCCTTGCCGAGTATTGTTACGACCGGGTCTCCGGGGGTAAAGTATGTTATCGTGAACACGATAATAATCACACCGAGCATGACCGGGATAATCCAGAGTATCCGCTTGATAATATATTTAAGCAATGAAACATGCCTCCTTTACTCTGCCGGAAAGCGCAGGGAGGTGGCGGAGGACCGCCGTTTTTCCTGCAAAACTATGTTCAGCTGCAAACGCAGGGGGCGGGGAGTAACACAGACCCCGCCCCCCGGCTCAAAGAAATGAAAGTTACGTCGGAAATATCTCTGCTTGTTGTGTGGTTTTCTTATTACCCGGAAAACACGCGTAAACCAGTTACTTCCAGGCGGAAGCAAGACCCAGCCGGGAGAGTTGGTAGTTACCGCGTGACAGCTGAAAATCAAGTACCTGCTGCTTTGTGAACACGTCTTCGCGCCAGCCTACAGAGAACGCGAACTCAGTGACCGGGATATAGATGATCTCATCGTACATATACTGCTGAATCCATTTACCGGCCGCCGATTTCGCCGCGTCGTCGGTAGAGCGGAGCAGAATCTCAAAGTGCTCCAGGAACTCAGGGAAGGGCACATAGTCATAGGAGACCCCGCCCGGATCCCATGCTTCATTGATAGCGTTCCGGACCGCGAATGTCGGGTTGGCGCCGACAGACCACCAGAAACCATACTCAGTGTCGCCGGGGACTAGCCAGTAACTAAGCGCAGTCGATACATCGGCAAACTCGAACGTTGCCTCAACGCCTATCTGCTCCATAAAGTACTGGAACGATTCAAACCCGTTTCTTAGCATCGGCGAATCCATCGTAACCGTGAAAATCTTGAGAGGATTACCGGGGCCGTATCCGCACTCGGCCAGAAGTTCTTTTGCCCTTTCAGGATTATACTCGTATTTCCCTGTCTCGATATAGTCAGGAGAGAGGCTGGAAGCGATAGAACGGGCGGGAATGTAATAGTCGCCCTGCGCGGCCTGTCCGATCTGATCCCAGTCGGCGCCTACCGCGATCGCTTCTCTGAGTCTCTTATCGTACCAGATGTCCGTATCTCCCTCGTTGAACGAGAAGCACATATACAGGACAGTGCCTGTTTGCACAAGCTCGACGTCAAAGCCGTCGCCGCCTGATCTTATGAATCTGCTGTAATCGGTGTCCTGCACCGCGCACATCGCGACGTCGCCGATCTCAAGCGCCATGTACATTGTCGAGGAGTCCGGATAATAACGGACTATCCATTCGTCAACGTATATCGGCCCTACGTCTTTATTCCAGTAATCATCGCCCCGTGATCTGAGTACCATATGGGAATCGTCGACCCATTCGTGGACATAGTACGGGCCGCTGCAGACCGGAGTATACCATTCCATGGAATCATAGCCGACTGATTCAGACCAGGAGGCGTCGATCAGGTAGATCGAGCTGTTTACGAAAATCGGGAACGGTTTCTCTACCTTAAACTGTGCAGTGTATGTGTCGAGTACTTTTGTCTCATCCCAAATCATCCCAAAGTCATTGAGATAGTTTGAGCCTCGTACAATATGCGAATAGTAGCTGTAGATGATGTCTTCCGCGGTTGCGTTGTCGCCGTTGCTGAAATAGACGTCGTCTCTCATTTCCATTATCAGCGTCGTGTCGTCCTGCCAGTACCAATCCTTTAACACATGTGAAAACACTTGCTTGGTTTTCGGGTCCGTGCGGAAGATCGTGTCATAGATAGCGTCGCAGCCCATCCAGCTCTCAGCAGGGTTAAGGCCCGCAAGAAATCTACCGAGATAGTCGTCTGTACCGACGGTTATCGAAACCCAGTTATCGTCTCCGGGCTGGGCGCCTCCTCCGCCTGAAGTACCTTCATTGCCGCCGCCTGCGGGGCTGTTGCCTCCGCCACCGCCGGCGGGACTGCTGCCTCCTCCCGCGGGGCTGCTGTCGCCGCTGCCGCCGGAGTTACTGCTGGAGTTGTCCTTGTTGCACGCGAACAGGGTGAACGCCATGACAAGAACCATGAGGATACAGAGTAACGATTTTGCCTTCTTCATTTTTCCCATCCTTTTCAATTAGAGTTACTGAATAAAACTGTGAAGTATTCAGTATATATACAACTTCCCGCGGGAAAATCATCCCCTTCTGTGTAGTTGTATAACCGCATTGTACCAGAGCCATGCATCCAAAACAAGCCAAATAATTACTCAAATATTAAATTAGTATTACAAATTATTAAATTTATACTACAGATGCAGTTACTTAGTCCCGAAGATTCTGTCGCCCGCGTCGCCGAGGCCCGGAACAATGTAGCCGTGGCTGTTGAGATGTTCATCGACTGCACATGTGAAAATCGCCACATCCGGGTGCTCGCGCTGAAGCTTCTCGACTCCCGGAGGGGCGGACAGGATGCTCAGTAGCTTGATAGAACGAGCGCCTGCGTCTTTGAGGTACTGCGCCGCGGCGGAAGCTGTTCCACCTGTAGCAAGCATCGGGTCGAGCATGAAGCAGTCGCGTTCGGACGTGTCCGGCGGCAGTTTACAGTAGTACTCCACCGGCTGCAGCGTCTCGGGATCGCGGTAAAGCCCTATGTGCGCGACTTTGGCGGACGGCACTAGGCTGAGCACCCCGTCGACCATCCCAAGCCCCGCGCGGAGTATGGGAACGAGCGCAAGTTTCTTCCCCTCGAGGGATTTGCTGCGCGCCAATGCGACCGGCGTCTCAACTTCGACGTCCATAAGAGGAAGCTCGCGCATCGCTTCGTAGCACATAAGCATGGCGATCTCGCTGACCACCTCTCTGAAGACTTTCACGCCTGTTTCCTTATCGCGCAGAATGGTGAGCTTATGCTGTATGAGCGGATGGGTAAGCGTCGTCAGCGGCATTTTCTGTGCCTCCTTGTTGTACTGATTGTGAGAACTACATGCGCCGTGTCTTGTCGCAGCGGCGCGGTTCTTCGCAGAAGCTTGCATCGCATTGCCTGTTTACACGGGTTGCTGCCAGCGCGTCAGGGGCGCATTCCTGCCTCAAACACTGCCGCAGCCGCGGCAGCCGCGTCACGGGCCGGTGACGTCGATGACCACATATGCGTACACGCCCGGTTTAGCAACGCTTTTTACAGTAACCGTAACCGAGCCTGGTATCATG
>Ga0082212_10004896_pt1 | contig 18490 bp, 13 predicted proteins | sample TergutNt197P3_FD_71548 | JGI IMG/M metagenome (GOLD analysis project Ga0082212, IMG submission 71548) | Neocapritermes taracua P3 segment gut microbial communities from Petit-Saut dam, French Guiana - Nt197 P3 | ecosystem: Host-associated > Arthropoda: Insects > Digestive system > Gut ...
CTCTACTGCGTCAAAATGGGAAGTACAGGAAGATTAGGTATCACAAATACACACCTTCAAAGCCCTGGGCTTAAGGGGTTATGCAACAGGTCTATTGTACCAAACGTTGCCGGTTTGGGATAGTATGGACTGTAGACGAATGAGATGGTGGTGTACCGACTGGCAAGAAGTCCGTATTATCGTACAATGGGTCAATGCGGATTCTACTCACAAACGATGACGGTGTTTATGCCCCCGGTTTGGCAGCAATGGAAAGGGCACTGCGGCGGTTGGGGAAGGTCTTTGTGGTCGCCCCCCTTCACGAACAAAGCGGCGTTGCCCATTCCATCACTTTTCTGACTCCATTACAGGCAAGAAAAGTGTACGTCAATGACAAACACTGGGCTTGGACAGTGGATGGCAGTCCCGCCGATTGCGTGAAATTGGCAGTCTCGACGATTCTGCCCGAACGTCCCGACTTGGTCGTCAGCGGAATCAACGGCGGTCTCAATGCCGGTGTCAACATTCTCTATTCAGGAACGGTTGCCGGTGCCGCCGAAGGTGCATTCAACGGCATCACCGGAATTGCCGTCTCGTTGCAATATGACGAAAACGAACCTTTTCAACAGGCAGCCGATTTGGCAGTGGAAGTAATTGGTAAAATTTTGGAACACGATAGAACTGCTGGTCGGATTTACAACTTGAATATCCCGCTGAAAGCACTGCAAAAAGACTCGCCGGAAGTCAAAGTTGTGCCGATGGATGCCATGCAACACTGGGAAACGTTCGAACGTCGGACAGACCCAATGGGACGACCTTATTATTGGCTGGCGGGAGAGCATGATCCGCGGCAACCCAAACCGAAAAAACCGGAACAACTCACCGATTTGATCGCACTCGCGAAGGGATACATCACGGTAACGCCGCTCAATTTTGACGTAACTGACAAGCACTGTTTGAACAAAATGTCGGATTGGGATTTGACTCCGCAGGACGATGTCCCTCCAGATAGGGAACACACCGGACCACAGGTTCGTGTGAGTTGGCGAACGTAACGAATTTTGGGGGAACTACATCGTTAATTCCACTGCCGTACTTCCCACTGGAAGAATCTCTCGTTTTCTGATTAGCCAGCGAGACTCGACCCGACCGTAAGATTGGGGCGAGGTCGATAGAATGACTTGACTTTCCAATCAACGCGATGGCGGTCGACTCCATTCAGACAGTTTAGCACAGGAGGAGAAGACTGGATACTCCAGTTTATCCAATTTTACGGTTCCCACTGGCGACGACCGCGGCTGCTGGGAATTTCCAGTAATTGCCGATACTTGACAATTGTTCGGCGAGCGACTTGGATTCCTTCTGATTCCAGTTTTTTCATAATGGCATCGTCGCTAAGCGGGTTTTTTTTGTCTTCCTTGTCAACGATCTCTTGTATTTTTAGTCGGACGACATCGTTAGCGACGGATTCTCCGCCGTCTGCCGTCGTCAATTTTCCGGTGAAAAGGCGGCGGAGTGGAAAAACTCCCTGTGGTGAGGAAATCCATTTTTCGGCACACGCCCTAGAAATTGTCGTGACGTGCATCTCTACGGTATCCGCAATTTGTTGCATGGTCAATGGTTTGAGAGACTGTTGTCCTTTTTCAAAAAATTCGGTCTGATAATCAACGATGGCTTGGGAAACCCGAAGAAGTGTGTTTCGTCGTTGCCCAATCGCATCAAGGAGCCATCGTGCCGCTCCAACTTTTTTCCGAATGTATGCCCTCGTTTCTTTATCCGTTCCTCGTTTTTCCATCAGATCTTGATAGTACTTGCTGACACGAAGTTGCGGAGCACGTCCATCTTTCAGGCGGACAACGTAACTTCCCGTTTCTGTTTTTTCAACGACGACATCGGGTACCAGCACCGCCGCCGCAATGGCACCGAAGGCGGCACCGGGACGCGGATTGAAATGTCGTAACTCGGCAACCGCTCCTTGAACAACATCCAACGGATAGTCGATTTTTTTGGCGATGATCGGCAATCGGTTTACAGAAATGTCTTCCAAACAGGATGTAATTAGAATCCGCAGGATTTCCGCATTTTCCGATTCGGGGTCAATCTGCAACAACAAACATTCCCGGAGGTCTTTGCCGCCGACCCCTGCGGGTTCGAGACGTTTGACCAATTTCAACGCCTCTACGGCGAGTTCCAATTCTTTGTCAGTATGATCTTCGCCAAGAAAGTCTTCCAGTTCGTAGGGAAAATATCCTCCCGCATCGAGATTATGGACAATCCGCATCGTCATCTCTCGGAGCGGTTCGGAAAGGTCAAACCAATTGAGTTGCTCTTCTAAATGTGTCTGCAACGTTTCGCCGGGGCTTTCCACGTTGGCAAATACGTCTGCCCGAAGCGTGTCTTGATCTTCCAACCAGTTTTGCGACCGAATGGGGGCTTCGTCGATGGTGTCGGGGCAGTGTTGGGCAAACTCCTCCGCAATCGAAAATTCTTCCGCCGTCGCATCAGAAGCCTCAAATCGAATTTCCGGTTCGTGTTCCTCCGATGGGGAAGAATCGTCGTCGGAACTGTCGGAATCATAGATAATACTGGAATCGGTATCGGCGGGGCGTTCCTCGGACTCTGTGGAGGATTCTGCTCCCAGTTCTAATACGGGATTCTGTTCGAGTTCGATGTCGATCCGTTCTTCGAGTTGGAGAAGCGTCAGTTGGAGTATTTCCATGGACTGGATCATCCGCTGCGTCAGGATTTGCCGCTGTTCCTGCTTCAGTTCTTGGCTGAGGATAAAACGCACTGGTACGAATGGGTTATAATCAACTGATAATGCCCTATTGTAACCTTTATCGAGGTAAAAAGCAAGATTACAATTTTGGTTCTTCTTCCGTTCCGGGTTGGTGTTGTGTTTCTTGTTGCAATCGTATCGAATGTCCTCACTGCCACGCCACCGAGGTCATCAAAAACGGACGAGACGAAACACAAGGCGACCGACAACGCACAATGTACAGCAGTTGAATCTCTCGTATGCGTCAACCCGCTTCTGGCGTAGAGCCTTGAATTTTTTGACGATAAGCACAAACGACTCTGTCATTGTAGCGCATTATCTGTCATAGTCAAACGGAGTTCACCACGTCAAAGAGGCTCCCTCATCGTCAAACACATCGTCAATTTTTCCCCACAGTTAGTCATGGTTTTATTTCAATGCCGGAAACAAATGTTCCCAGACGAGATTGAGTTCCGCCTGCATGTCGCCGATATCTGCCGTGAGAATAACAACCGCTTTCTGTTCCGGTAACACGACGATAAATTGACCGTCTTTGCCATCGGCACGGAAACCATTGTGGCGGCATCGCCAAATTTGATAGCAGTATCCTTGGTTCCAATCGCTGGTGCTCGTTGCCAAATCCACATTCGGGTCTTGCAAAATTTTGCTCGTCGTTGCTTCTTCGACCCAGGATTCCGGTAACAACTGTTTGCCGTCCCACTTTCCTTTTTGAAGCAATAGTTGACCGAGTTTTGCCATATCTTCGGTCTTGACATACAATCCCCAGCCGCCCATGTTTGTACCGCCGGGGTTGCTGTCCCATCTTGCTCCTTCGATTCCCAACGGTTCAAACAATCGTGGCTGGAGATAGTCGATCAGATTCTCTCCCGTCGTCTTTCGGACAATCGACGAAAGCATGTACGTTGCCAGTGAATTATAAACAAACTTCGTTCCCGGTTTGTGTGGAATCGGATAGGCAAGAAAGAATTTTTCCCAACTGCCTTGTGCATTTCGAATCGTATTGGTCGGATCGTTGTCATGTCCTACACTCATTGTCAGTAAGTCTTTGACTCGCAATGCGGCGAGATTTTCCGAAACTTCATCGGGCAAATCGTCTGGGAAAAACGAAACGACCTTATCCTCGACGGTAAACTTTCCCTCGGCGATGGCGAATCCAACGGCAATGGTTGTCCATGTCTTGCTGACCGACCACATAACGTGATTCTTACCGGGCGCATCATCGCCAAACCAACGTTCATACACGACTTTGCCTTCTTTCAGGATCATCACGCTGTGCAAGTCGAACTTTTTCTCTTGCATCGCATTGAGAAAAGACTCGGTAGCAGTAACAGGGAACCGTTCACCAAGAGGTGCTCGTGGCAAACTTTTGGAATCAGCAACTGCTTGGGCTTGAAGTGATGCCGATAAACAGAGGCAACACAGGGCGAAAGTAGGTAATCTCATTTGTATCGAGGTGTGAATGAATCAGGAAGACCCGCAGTATAGCCATTCCCATTAAAAATGCAACGGTCGAAACGGACAAAGTTGTTGAAGTTCAGGTACTCTCTTGACAATCACCATTAAATTGGGGAGAATCACAGCATGGGATTCAAACAACGTATTAGCGGCGTATTGATGCCGATTTCCGCTCTGCCCGGTAGTCCTCTCTGCGGTGACTTCGGAAGCAGTGCCAAACGCTTCGTCACATTTCTCAATCGCGCCGGTCAAAAGGCATGGCAAGTCCTTCCCGTCAACCCGATTGACGAGTGCTTTTCCCCTTACGCCAGCATTTCGACCTTTGCAGGCGATCCGATTTACATCGACCTCGAAGACCTCGTTCAAACCGGTCTTTTACAACGGAGCGATCTTGCGGGCATTCCACAGGGTCCCCAAACGCAATCCGCCTTTTACGTCGCTCGTGAAATGAAAATGCAACGTTTTCACAAAGCGTTTGCAAATTTCCGACGAACGAGCGGAACGAAATACCACGATGCCTTCGACCGATTTGTGGACGAATCTCCCTGGGTCGGACCGCATGCCGCCTTCTGTGCATTAAGCGAAAAATATGGTACTGTCGATTGGACGCAGTGGACGGATGAAGGCGTTAAACATGCCGATCAGGATGCACTTCAACGCACGCTTGCCGATCCTGAACTCGCCACATCGGTTGCCTTTCATACGTTTTTGCAGGTCATGTTCGATGTTCAGTGGAGCGAACTGCACGAGCATTGCCGGCAGCATGGTATTGCCTTGATCGGCGACATTCCGATTTACGTTTCCAAAAACAGCGTGGACACTTGGGCGAATCGGCAGTTGTTCCAACTCGATTCTGCCGGACACATGATCCGCATTGCCGGAGTACCTGCCGATAGTTTCAATCCCGACGGGCAGCGTTGGAACGCCCCGTTATACGATTGGGAGGCTCACAAAGCCGACGGGTATTCTTGGTGGCTTCACCGCATCGGCAATGTTCTTCGCCGGTTCGATATGCTTCGGCTCGATCACTTCATCGGGTTTTATAACTATTTCAGTATGACTCCGCAGCCCGACGAAAACGATCCGGGCAGTTGGATACCGGGACCCGCCAATGATTTCTTCGAGACGGTATTAAAAGCGTTTCCCGATGCCCCGTTGATTGCGGAAGACCTCGGCGTGATGAATCCGGGAGTGCATCAACTTCGGGACACGTTCGAGTTTCCGGGTATCAATGTTTTTCAGTTTCAATTTGACTTCCGCATCAATACCGACGTTACGGCAGAGTGGAAGGAAAATTCGCTCGTCTGCACTGGAACACACGACACTAACACGCTTGCGGCTTGGTTCGATGAAGTCTTGGAAGACCGCAAAAAACCGGAACCGTTCTGGGATTTTACGTTCTTGTTCGACATGATCAAACAATTTATGCCGCAGGACTGTCCGGTCAATCGGGAGACGGTACTTTGGGGAATTGTCCGCAAGGTGATGAGTTCACCGGGCAATGTCGCAGTCTTTCCGATGCAGGATTTGTTAGGACTTCCTTCGTCGGCGCGAATGAATTTTCCCGGACATGCCGACGGCAACTGGACGTGGCGACTCGACGCATCGTTCTTAACGGACGAATTAGCGGATCGGCTGAAACAATGGACGGCGGAGTTCGGTCGGTGAAATTAAGAGAGCCGGATGTGTTTCGCACTGACCGTATCATCGGTTCTGGTTTGACCGGCAGACGAATAACCGCCAACACGCGGAAGAATGCAAACGGATTGGGAGTCTGTTTCGTATAATGGATGCCATCGGTACTGGCAGGTCGTCTTGCAGAAAATTGTCATCGCCGAAGCGATACTGGTGATTAGTTGACGTACTCGAACTTGATCTGTACCGATGCGCAAGGCGCACCTGTCCTGCGAGTTTAATGGATTCTAAAAACGAGTCAACCCCGACGGGAGTCCGATTGCAATCGGACTGGGTGGTGAATCATTGCAAAAATCGGTACAAGCGCATGTTTCCCCTTTTTTCTCACATGCTCTCCTTTCAGTGCCGAAATTGACGAAAGAAACTGTAATTTTGCCCCATTTTTAGAGAAAATGGGTAAAAGAGGCAGAATTTGTTGATTTTTGCGAATTCGTAAGATATACTCTCTCATGGTAAAGTCTAACGTCGGTCATTTTCCGTCCTTTTTTAAGACGGTAGGAGGTTCAAACATGTTGCGGCAATCCATTCAAAATTTTATTCGATTCGGTCTCGTCTGTGCCGTCATCGGCATCGCACCGTTGGCAAACGGTGAAACACTTTCCTATCAGGCGTACACCGCACCCGAAGGAACACACTATATCGCCCTCGGCTTACAAGCCCCGGCACAACCTGCCCAGCAACCGCCCGAAGTCGTCTTTTTGATCGATACCTCGGCAAGCCAAATGGGACAAACCCGACGTGATACCCTCGAAGCCATCGTATCCACGATCAATCAACTGCCTAACGGTTCGAAAATCCAAATCCTTGCCATGGACGTGGAAACCGAACCGCTGACCACTCAATTTGCCGTCAAAGGTTCCCCCGAAGTGGAATCCGCCCTCCGTACCCTGTACAATCGCGTTCCGCTTGGAGCAACGGACTTCGGAAAAGGCTTGAAAGCCGCCCGAACCGCCTTTGAAAACAGTACAGCAGATGCTCGGCGTTCCGTCCTCTATTTCGGTAGCGGTCGAAGTATGGCAAAACCGCTCACCCCGTCGGTTTTCGAGAAGGAAGTCCAAAATTTTGTCGAACAGCAAATTCCCTTGACGATGTGTGCCGTCGGATTTCAGAACAACCTCGGATTCACGGCGGCGTTTGCCAATCGAACCGGCGGTAACTTGATCGATCTGTCCCTGACGGCGCAGATGGAAAACTCCCTCGATTGGAAGGAAAAGACCGTCGAACTCGACATGAGCAAAGTCGATTGGAAAAAAATCGGAAAACAGATTGCCGACTCCACAACGGCAACGGTCGTTTGGGTTGATCCCGCCTCGGTGCAAATTCCCGAAGGGGTCGACGTGTATCCGGTGCAGATGCAACCGATTCGCAGTGATCGGGCAACGATCCTCGTCGGTTCGACCGATGGCGAAGCACTGCCGACATTTGATTTAGCACTGACCGGTAAGACAGCAGAAGGAAAGGTTTCCCTGCCGTTCCAGTTGTCCGTTGCCGAACAGAAGTCTGGCGATAATTATCTACGCACTGTTGTCGAACTTGCCGCCAGAGACGGTGGAGCGACGATGCCCATCGTCGGCTGGGATTCCATGTTGCAGATTCAAGAAATGTTCATCGCCAACATCGAAAACCAAATCACCCAAGCAGATGCCGCCATGACATCAGGCAATTTGCGGGAAGCGCAGGTCATGCTGGACGAGGCGTTGCGTGCAGACCCAAGCAACAAAATCGCTCGAAATATGTACAGTGCTGTGGACGAGCAAATGGAAGAACTGCCGAACGTGTTTGCCCAAAACAGAGAACCCGCTACGGCTGCTCCTGCGCTGATCGAAACAACGATTAGGGAACGATCTCTCGCATCGCAAAAAATACAAAATGAGGTGCGCGATGCCATTACCAAAGCATCAAAACAAATTGATGGTCGATACCCCAATTTTGACGTTGCGGTTCAAGGGCTTAAAATGACGCAACAGATGGTTCGGAGTAACACCGTTCTTTCTCCGGCGGAACGAGAATCATTTTTAGACCGCTTGGGTAACGTGATCAGGCAAGTCGAACATGAACGGTATGCACAGGAATACCGAAGCGTGATGGAAGATACGAACAGAGCAAGACAGCAGGCTCTCGTCGAAAGTGCCCGTGCGATGAATGAGAATCAGGAAAAGACAATCCAAATTTTTGCCCGATTCATCGCCTTGATGAATGTCGAAGAATATGGGGCAGCAATCCCAGTCGGCGATGAAGCGGTGGAAATGATGCCCGATGATCCCGCCCCTTACGTGGCACGACGTATGGCGCAAATGGCAAAATACATTACCGAATATGAAAAACTTCGGCATGACCGGCATATCGGTTTCCTCGAAACGTTTATGGATGCAGAACGGTCGTTCGTTCCAGTGCCGATGGAGCCGCCGTTTACGTACATTGATAGGGATAAATGGAAACTTCTTTCTGAATATCGAAAGGAAAAGTATTCAACAATCACGTTGGCAGACCCCGATGAGACGGTCAAAACGATCAAAACGATTTTGGAGAGTCGGGATATTCGTTTGAACATTGACGACACGGCGACCTTTGGCGACTTGTTTGCAATCATTAAGGCAGAGTTGCGTCGGTTAAAGATGCCGGACATTCATATTGAATTGGATAAAAAAGCATTGGAAGAGGCTGGTGATATTCGTACCGAAACGCTCGTTGCCCCCGAAGGATTTGCACATCCGAGAATGCGGTTGCGAAGTGCGTTGACTCGATTATTGAGTCCACATGATTTGACGTACATTATTCGTGATGAATCGCTTTTGATTACGACGATCGATGAGTCTCGCCGACCTGCAAACATGATTATTAAAGTTTATCCGATAGCGGATATTTACATGCTACAGCAGAGCAGCATGATGGGCGGCGGCGGCATGATGGGTGGCATGGGCGGCGGTATGTACGGCGGCATGGGCGGCGGCGGTTACGGCGGCATGGGCGGCGGTGGTTACGGCGGCATGGGCGGCGGCGGTTACGGCGGCATGGGCGGCGGTGGTTACGGCGGTGGAAGAGGCAGTATGGGAAGTAGTTGGAGTGTACCGGAAGAAATCACTCGAAGCACCGCAGCACAAACAAAGCAACTCATGGAAGATGCAAAGTCGGCTGAAGATTGCAACATCTTTTGGACGGACCATTTCGCCCAAGAAAATATCAATCATGAGCGCATCCGCAACGTCGTTCGGCAATTCAGCAGAGAAATGCAAACAAAAAAAGAAAATGCGGATCAAGTGATCGCATTGATCGAAGCCGCCATTTTGAGTGAAAATGCCCAGCCGTGGATGTATGAAGCACTGACTCTTTCGTTGTACATCAAAGGAGCACCGAAAGCAAAAATTCTTCGAGCGGCATTGTCGGCAGCCGACTTCTGCCAAGACCCCGTCGATTTGCTCAACGTCGGATTCGTGATGCGGACAGAACTTGATCTGGAAGAATACGCTTTTCCGCTCTATCAGCAAGCACTCGAAAACTTGCCCCCCAAACGCGAACTCTATGCGGCAACGTTGCGGCTGGCGGAAAACCTGTTCAACAGGTTCAACGATGAAGAATCGCTCCGTTGGATCGGTCTCGCCATCCTTTCGCAAGAATGGGACGGTGTACGAGGCGAAAAACTGGTACAAGATGCTGGCGATGCGTTGGCAATGCTCGAAAACCGTTTGAAAAGACAGCAACGAAGCGAAGAGGCACAGCAACTCGCACTGGACATACGGGAGGCAAAACTTCGGGATTGCGTTGTTACGGTAAGATGGACAGGCGATGCGGGAATCGATTTGATGGTACTCGAACCTTCCAATTCGCTCTGCTGGTTCAATAATCCGCGAAGTGCTTCAGGCGGTCTACTGAAAACGGCTCCGACACGCAATCCGGCAAGAATTAGCAATCAATCTTCGCTCAGAGAGGTTTCTTACATTGTTCCCAAGGGATTCAATGGCATTTACTCGCTGATTTTGTATAAAAGTTGGGGCGAATTAGCCAATAATCTCGTCAGTGTTACCGTCGAAAAGGGCATCGTTCCCGGTGAAGGGGGTTCGAAGGAGGTTGCTGTGCCGATGGAACCCAAAGGAGTCCTAATTGATTTTGTTGTTCAATCGGGCAGGCGGACGGAATCGGTGAGCGAAGCCGAACTGACTGCAATGGCAGATGCGCAAAAGAGTCCTGACCAACAGATTACGAGCAGAAATGCCGCTCTGTGGCGATTGGTCGATGACAGTATATTAGGGCAAACGACGGACGAAACGACTGCTGCGCCTGCTCCGACACCTACATCAACGCCTACGCCCACCACACCTGCTGCTGCCGCTGCCATTGGTAGTGCGCTTGTTTCAAATCCGAACATTACGGACTATTTGTTCGGTGCCCGATACGTCGGTTATGCACCGGTCATAGAGACGTTTGATGCGGGAGTGACGTTAGCAATACAGCAACCGGTTGCCGTAACACCTGACAGACGATATGTGTTAATGAACCTCAATCCAGAGTTTAATACGCTCATTTCCGTTCCAACCTATTCGCCGTAACCTTTGTGTCGTCTGCGGTCAGTGTTATCACATGACACGAGGGAATGTCAGTAACGCAAAAGTTCCTTTACGGCGTAACAACAGAAGGCGGTATCGCATCTTCAGACTCTTCAAGAGGAGTCTGCTCGGACTTTTCAGGCGGAACATTGGAAATGTCGTCTGCTTGTTCGTCCGTCGATTCCGCCTCGACGACCGCTTCCTCTACCTTTTCTTCCTCTTCTGTTTCCTCTTCCTCTTCCTCTTCCTCTTCCTCTTCAGGAAAGTCCACGATCACAATCGGTTTGGGGACATTCAATCGGTCGAGAAATTTATCCGCCCAGGGGGCTTTCGTTTCAAGCCAATCTCGACCAGCGTTGAGCCGGTCTTGAAGTGCCGGAACACTGACGACCAAATTGAGTGCCGTCTTCCAATCGGGCGGACCGTAACCGAACCGAGTCGTCACGTAGCAACCAATGATGATATTGATCGCCACAAACAGAGCAACGGTGGGTATTAACAAAAGCCACGTCAACATAATAGACTTGTTGCACAACCTCGAACTTGCTATCATTACGGGGCTACGGAGAGTATTGTAGCAATTTTTCCATTCCCCGTCAAGGACGACAAATGACACTTATCGAGAAAATTAAAAAATAAAAGGATCGATTCGTTGTTTTGTTTTAATGACGAGAGACTTTCCCCATTGGATTGTGCCCTTGTGGTTAAAACAGTTTTTTCACCACAAGGAAAACGCCCGATGTGCCACTGTTGATGATATACAATACATTCTGGCGTAGCCCAAAGAATGTGCGCTCTACAAAGGCTTTTCCATGTGGACGAATCCAAAGACCCAAAACACATAGGCGACTGGTGCCGCCATGAGGATCGAGTCAAAAATATCCAGCACGCCGCCGAAGCCGGGTATGGAATGTCCCGAATCCTTCATTTGACTGTCCCGCTTGATGAGCGATCCTGCCAAATCGCCGACCATTCCCGTCAGAGCCACTGCAAGACCGAATAGTATCCAACCAAGAAAATGGGTTGATGTTTTGTCGAAATAAGGAAGCACTACGTCGAACCAAAACCATGCACCAGCGCATGCGAAAAGGATTCCTCCGATGGTTCCCTCGAGTGTCTTACCCGGACTCAATCGTGGTGTGATCCGATACCTGCCGAAAAGTTTGCCAAATGTGTATGCACCGGTATCACACATTTTCGTAACAATGACCAATGAAAGAATTGCTTCGATTCCATACGCCATGTGCAATTGGATCATAAAACAGGAGAGCAAGCCGAGGTAAGCAAATGTGAAAACCGCACCAGCAAGATTGATCGTAACGCCGCCGGGATGCGAATATCGTCGCATTTCCGCAGCAAAGGCGAGGATCACGCCGCCAGCAACGGCAAGCAACGCTGTAAAACTGGCGGTCATTGCCCAATGCCAACCTCCTTTCGAGGTGGGAATCTCCATGACTTCCAGATTGAATTGTTGAATGACGTTGGCGACCCAGCAACTGATGGCGATGAACAATGTGCCAAGATACACAGACGAAGCAAGCGGATGAAGCCCCGCTGCGTTAAGAAGCCGAAGAACTTCGCGAGTCAACAACACGAGACAAAGCAAATAGGGAGGCAATAAAATGATTCCCCTTGGAAGCCAGATAATCTCCTTTGCCAGTCCATATCGGTAGATGCTCACGTCCAGCCAGGATAAACCGAGGACAACTGCAATGATGAGCGTACCGAAACACAATCGGCGGGAAAACATTAGAAAAGGGAAAAATATAAGCAGAATATGACGAATGATTTATACAAAAAGAAAACGGTAAAGTCAATAGTCGGCACCTCATCGGAACGTCCGTGTAACCGACGGGCGGGTATCGACTCCGTCGGGTGGGCGGGAAACATCCCCCGTTAACAAAAACGGGAAATAGGGTACAATACCTGCTCTGTTGTTTGGGATGTGAAATGGCGGGTATTTAACTATGACGATTGACAAAAGTCTTCGGACACGAAAAGGAATTGTGCGGGCAAGAAACGTTTTGACGAGGGCGGAGCGGATCGAAAAATTGATGCAACAAGATCGTTGGAGCGAAGAAGATGGTCCGTGCGGACTGCCGAAGGTGCGAGTCTATCGAGTCGTCGTTAAAAAGAAGAAGAAGAAAAAGGGGGAAGAGGAGGGGGGTGCCGATGCCGCCGCCGCAAAGACCCCAGCAAAGAAAAAATAGTCCCATTGTCCGCCCCTTTTTTGGAAGCGGACTCGTCGCAAAAAACACAGTTTTCGGGTATTTGTCGCTTTATCGTTCCTCTGCTTTGAACGGATTGATTGGGAGACCGAAGATCGACGGTGTGTCTGGCAAGCCTTCGATGACCGTCAACCGTCGGCGCGCCCGTTCCGCAAATTCCGTCTGCGGATAGTCCGCGATCAACTGTTCATAATGCAATTTTGCCGAACCATAGTACCGCTTTTTATCCCAAAATTGACCGGTTGTCCACAACCGTTCCGCCTTTTTGTCCAAGATGCTTTCCTTGATTTCTAAAATGTCGGCTTTATCCGCATAGTTCATTTCTCCGCCGAATTGCCGCATCGCCACTTCCGCCAATTTTTGCGCCTCTTCTAACGTTCGACTCGGATGCTCCGGTCCCAAATACGCCTGCGTTCGGGCATACAATTCATACTCATAAGCCTTTCCAATGTGTGGACTCAACGGGTATTCCTCGCGGAGTTGCTGATAATAGTATGCCGCTTGATTGTAATTGTCGTCCCCCTGATACCGTCCCCGCTTGAAATAGGCGGTTGCCAATGCCATCACCGCATCGTCCGAAACAGGTCCCAGCGGATCGTTCATGAAAATCGTTTCGTATGCCTTTTTTGCAAAACCGAATGTGTCGTAACGTGGCAAAGATTTATTCGAAAAATTGAAACTCGAAAAACTTCGTTCCGACTCAAGTTCCCAGTACCGTCCGATTTTGAATAGCCGTCGCGCTGCATTGTCCACGTACTTGGAATGGCGGTACTTGATCATTAGTTGCTGATACGCCGTAGTCGCACGGGGATATTCGTCAGAAAAATAGTAACATTCTCCCGCCAAATGCAACGCATCTTCCTCGATGAGAGAATTCGGATACTGCTTGGCGGCATCGGCAAAATGTTTTGCCGCTTCGATGTTCTGCCGTTTGTTGCTCAAATCGGGATTGGACAGCAGAATTTCTCGACCTTTTTGCAAGGACTCGTTCGCTTTATCTTCGTCGGGTCCCATTCCCAGCCAATTTCGGTTTTTCGCAAAAGGATTCATTGCCGACCAATCGAAACCTTTGCGTTCTTCCTCTTTTTCCCAATCTTCAAAAAGAGGTTCCTCAATGTCAAATTTTCCAGAAACTTCTTGATAACTGGCTTGCCGAACGATGTCCTGCTCCATAATCCGCTGCCGGGTACGGGTCGCAAAGGGACCGTTCCAAACTTTGAGAGGTTGCAAATAACTCGGCGCATCAGCCCGTTCAGCCGTTGCCAATGTCCGCAACCGCTCCCTGTCGGTTTCATCTTCCGCCAAGTCCGAAATCATAACGTGTTGCTGGACGGGGGCAAAATGGTCAAATGCCGGACTGGACGTTCCCTGCACAGGGAAGATCACCGGAAAAGGAAATGGATCGTTGGACGGCGTTTGTCCGAAAAACTGTGCGTTATTTCCCCTCGGCGGCGTGAGCCATCGGGTATTATGGGTCGTTTGGCATCCAAGCACAAAAACCAGCGAAATGATAGTAAGGAGGGGGATATTTTTCATTTTTGACTGAAAAGCAAAAAATGCGCTCCGAATAATACAGATTTCGGACATGCGAGGCAAGAGCAGAATCGGTACAGAGAGGCAGAAAGGGGACACTGATTTATCCATATGCCCTAAAAGTGGGATTCGGTATAATCCGACGCTGCGGCGGGGCATAATAAGCCGAGGCGTTGCTAGGCGGATAAGGTACCGGTGGAGAACCCGCCGCTCTATAGCCCGACGGAGTAAAATTCGCCGTGATTTGTGCCCCCTGCCAAGTCGGAATCTTCCCATTCAGTCGGTATGTACCGGAAGCCTGACCGGGAAAGACCGTCCGGGTGAACGTCGCACTCTGTACGCCGTAATGGACTTTGTACTCCTGTATATGTGCAACCGAATGAATGACCGCCCCTTGTCGGTGCGGACCGTAACTCGCTGCCGACGTGACGTTAACGACCGATGACATTTTGAACGATCCTTGATGTGTCACTGGATTCATCGGAAAATTGCATTTGGGGCAATCCGATTTTCCGAAAAAAATCCTATCGTAGTGCTATTGCCGCATGAAACGGATCGGCGAGTCGGTCGCTACCTCACTCGTGTACAAAAACAACGCAAATCGTTTTTGGTCAACAAGTTATGGAATAATGCAACATGTTGCAACGTTGGAGCCGCAATTCTACGATAGCGGTTCCGATTTGATCCACGCAATTGCTTCGTCAAGCGTACTAATCACGCCGTCCAATTGCGCTTCGTAAGCCCTGTGCAATAATTTTCCCATTTCGCGTCCCGGCTCGAAACCGAGCGGCAACAAATCCCGACCTTGCAAAATCGGCTTTGGCTTGCTCTCCCGAACTTCCAACTTCGTGGCAACCTCCTCCCACGTCGAAATTCGATAGCGAGGTTCGTCCGTTCCGCAACCGAGAGCATCCGATCTCGACAGTGCCGACCACATTTTGATATTCGATGGAGCAAGCCGAACCGCCAATCGCCGTACCGCTTGAAAACTCGGAACCTCATCCGGCGGAATCGCATGGTGTGCCAAATGTTCCCCGACCAAAACCGGAACATGCTCCATGATTAAATTGGGAACCTGCAATCGTTTCAAGAAGTTTTTGGCAATCGGCACTCCTTCCGCTGCGTGGCGCGGCGACGACCAATTTCCCTTTGCGTTCAACACCGTTGTTGCCGGTTTGCCGAAATCATGACACAACGTTGCAAAGAGCAAAATCGTCCGCTCCGATGCAGAAAAAGCCAATTCGTCGGCAATTTTCACCGCCGCATCGCACACGAATTTGGTATGCACGAACGCATCTCCTTCGGGATGGTACTTCGGATTTTGCGGTGTATCAATCAGTGCTTCGATTTCGGGAAAGCGAACAATCCAGCCGCTCTCTCGAAGGAGTTGCAAGCCTTTGCCCGGAAACCGTCCTTTGGTTGCCCATTTTTCCCATTCCGTCCAGATGCGTTCCGATGAAAGGGTCTCAAACTCCGGCAAGACTCGTCGGCAAAGTTCGAGCGTCCGCTCTTCCATATCGAAACCGAATCGAGCGGCGAACTGCATTCCCCGCAATACCCGCAATGGGTCTTCGCAGAAGGCTTCAGTCGGAGCACGGAGGATGCCTTTTTGCAAATCGTCGAGACCGCCAAAGGGATCGATGACGGTGCCGTCGATTCGGATACCGATGGCATTGATCGTGAAATCCCGGCGGGCAAGGGCGACGGTTGGATCGAGAAACGGATCGGAAACGACATCAAAACCTTTGTGTCCGGTGCCGACTTTCGATTCGGTGCGGGGAAGGCTCAAATCGATTTCGTTATCGACTTTGACGGTACCGAAACTTTGTCCGACCCAGCCGACGTGAAAGTGCGGCTTCAAAATGTTGAGAATTTGTTTGTACGAAAGACCATAGACTTCGATGTCGATGTCTTTGGTGGCAATGTTAAGAAAGTGATCGCGGACACATCCGCCGACGAAGAGGCAATCGCTTGCTCCGCCGTCCGTCAGCAGTTGAATGATACGTTTAACTTTGGGAGTTTGGAAAAGAGGGGTATTCATGCGGCGTTATTGATGTTGCATTCCTCTCACGTACTCCCGAACGAGTCCTGCCGCACCGATGTAACCGGCATCTGCTCCCAATGCGGCAAAGTCGATCAGTACATTGTCGGCAATCGCCGGAAACGTTCTGCACCTAACTTCCTGGGTGATCTGCGAAAGAAAACGTTGTCCCAACGGCGAACGCTTGCCGCCGAATGTCATTGCTCCGCCGAACAAAATACACGCCGCATCAATCGTATGAAGCAACGAAACGACACCGATTGCAAGATATTTTGCCGTGTCCAGAATGATTTCCATTGCCAGTGCGTCCCCCCCCTCCGCTTCAAAATAGACGATTTTCGGAATGTCGGCAAGTTTCGTTTCAGGCGTGATCTTTGCCCGTATCGAAGACTCCCGGTGCATCGTTTGGCAAATCGTGCGGCGAGCCACAGCAGTCGCACTGCAATAGGCTTCCAAGTGTCCGCGATGACCGCATCCGCAGAGTAGAGCATCGTCTGCCGAGTCGATGATGATGTGTCCGCACTCTCCGCCGAAGCCGATGGCACCGTCCACCGATCTGCCGTCGATGATGATTCCGGTTCCGATACCGGTTCCGAGCGTCAGGAGGGCTAAACTCGACTGTCCGCTTGCCGAGCCGATCCAGTATTCTCCGTAGGCAGCAGCATTGGCATCGTTGCAAAACAGGACGGGAAGATCGGTCAATTTCGTAAGTTCGTCGCAGATGGGAAAATCTGCCCAAGTCGTTAGATTCGGCGGTCGGCGGAGTTTTCGGGTTTCTTTGTCCATGGTACAGGGCAATCCTAATCCGATACCACCGCAGAGTTGTTTGTCAATTTTGAGTTTTTTGAGCAGAGCCGAGATTGTTTCCTGCATCAATTCGATGGCGACTTGCGGACGCGATTCTGTTTTGATAGCGGTCACACTTCGATGAGAGCCGTCGGCATCAAGTTCGCCGGTGTCGATGAGGCTTCCCAAATCATCGACCAGTCCGATTTTAATACTGGTTCCACCAACATCGACTCCGACATAAAATGGAGCCGTGGCTTCTTCGACTGCAAGCAAGGTTCGCTGAGTTGCCAACATATAGCACAAACTCGGTTAGATACTAAACTATGTGACAAATTATACACGAAAAAAATAAATATAAAAGACGATACAAAACCGGTGCGTCGGCACATCGGCATTGGGGAGTGTTATGGTTCAGTTGCGAATTTGGGTAACTGAGTATTTACTTTGCTCCTTCGTTGTTAAAAACGTTGTAATTTCAAAGACGTTTTTCCTTGTCTCAGAGAATGATTCTTGTTGCCCATGTCTTTCAAAATCTCCTTTGACGACCGAAGGTCGTACTTCATCGGTGCCGGTGTGGACGGATCGAAACGAAATTGATAACGAATTACTGTCCCTGTTTTTTCTTCTTCTTCGGTTTATAATTCCTTCTATGAAAATCACGAATCCTTTTCTTCGCCGCACCTTTGGATTTTTGGGGACGGCATTTTTCCGGTCACTGATCGGAACGGTTGATTTCAAATGGGCGTTCTACGATTCACAAATTGACGCATACGTCGCCAAACGAACGTACATCTTGATGTTTTGGCACGAACACATTCTTTGTCCGCTTTTTTTCCGTCGGCACTGTCCTGTTACAATGCTGTTGAGTGAACACGGTGATGCAGACCTCGTGAGTCAATCCGCCGGTTTTTTGGGCATGAAATGCATCCGTGGTTCCAGTACACATGGCGGAGCAAACGCACTCAAACAGTTCGTTCAGTTGCCAGATTATGATATTCTGGCACTCGTGCCAGATGGTCCACAGGGACCCTATCGGCATTTGGCACCTGGTGCGATTTTTCTCGCCTCCAAATTACAGTTGCCGATTGTGCTACTCGGTGTCGGCTATGACCGTCTTTGGCGAATGAACAGTTGGGATCGCTTTGTTGTGCCGCAGCCTTTTTCACGAGGGCGAATCATTTCGTCGCCGATGATCGAGATTCCGAAGCGGCTTTCCCGATTCGAGAGGGAACATTACCGCATCAAACTTGAAACGTTGCTCACGCAGTTGACCGACGAAGCGGAAACGTGGGCGGTTTCCGGCGAATCGCTAGCGGGAGAATCCATCGTTTGCATGGGACCGAAATCCTCGCTCATGTACTACGGTTATTCCAAAAAAGCCGTCTTGGAAGACGATTGGGAATGATAAAAACAGGAGGGCAAGCACTCGTTGCCATCAATCCGATAACGG